>ERZ761609.1678-NODE-1678-length-18390-cov-15.073412_pt1 | contig 18390 bp, 9 predicted proteins | sample MGYA00511163_ERZ761609 | MGnify/ENA primary metagenome ERZ761609 (study PRJEB28899, sample SAMN02445070) | bioreactor sludge metagenome | biome: EBPR sludge | place: Australia: Brisbane, Thorneside Wastewater Treatment Plant | collected 2011-12-16 ... | reverse complement strand
CAAACCTCCGCGGGGTGGAGCAGCCCGGTAGCTCGTCAGGCTCATAACCTGAAGGTCGTAGGTTCAAATCCTACCCCCGCAACCAAAATCCTGAACAATATCAAAGACTTCAATCCCGAGTGAAACACTGGGGATATAAGTCAGCGCGTTTACATCAACGCCACATCAACACCGCAACCGGAATTTGACATTCGGCAACGCCCGACGACACTCGCCATCATCCGCCGACACAACGGCCCCCCTCGTGGGGGCTTTCGGCGTTTGTCGTCTGCGCTCACTCTTCGGCGATGAGCGCCAGAAGAATGGTGCACGGTTGGACGGTACGACCAAAGTGATGTCCGGCAGCAAGACCCTGCAGGAAGTCGGTCGCCTCGGAGAAATTCAGCCGAGCCATTGACAGCGATCTTTCCAAACCTGCGACCTGACCCTGCCAGAGCTCGACCGGACCCGCTTCCGGTGGAGCCTGCCTGCGGCGTTCGAGGTTGAGCTCGCGATTTCGTATCTCCGCCAGAAAATATGCGCTCACCTGATCTGTCAGGCCTTCAAGCTCATGTCGAATACGGTCCAGAACTGAGCTCCTGTATTCCTCCACCTCAGCGTTGATTTTTGCGAGGTGCCGAGATCGTAGGGCATTTACCACCTCATGTTTCTCGAGAGCCGACAGAGGGGTTCTGCCTCTGGCCAGCGCATTGTTGGTCGACGCTGTTATTGGTTGCAGACAAAGATCGACCTCTTCTTCGGTCAACTCCCGCCAGCCCTCCTTGGCCTTCCAGAAACCCTTGCGCATGAATACTGCCGGGGCTGCGACCCTGACCCTGCGCTGGAAAGCACGAAGGAGGGTGTGAAGCATGCGTCGGTCGGCGGAAAGCGCGCTCTTCTGCACGTCTGTCGGCGCGTTGTTGAGGAGTTGCCTCGCCTCGGTTGTCCAAGCCGGGGGGAGCAGCTCATCCGGAAACGGGTCGAACTGCGCGACCGTTACGACCACCAATGAGCCAAGTCCTCGTGCAGGGTGACCTTCGGGTAGCCTGACGCTCGTCTGGACTACCGGCTTCGCCGTTCCGAAGGCACTGAGGAGTGAAGCAGTATAACCGGAAACCAGGGCATCATGCAGTTCCGAACCATGATCTAGGAAACGGAGTGGACGACCAGATCGGGTTCCGTCCGCGCCCAGCTCCCCATCGTCAGTGAAGACAATCTTCCGCGGCGGGGCAGATATGTCGGATCGCCGATAGATGAACGGGACGTGACCTGACATCCAGCTTTCTCGGGACGCGCCAGGCAGGGAAAACGGGGCCTCGCCGGCTCGTCCGCGTTCACCCACTCCATGATACCAGATCGTCTGGAAGCCGTAGCCATCCACCTTGTCTGCCCGCCCACCGGTGTCGAAGTCTTTGGAGGCCTTGATCGTCTTCAGCCAGGCGCCGAGGGCTCGCTCTTCCCGCCGAATGGGCGTCTCGTTGGGGCGCGCGAGGTCGGACATCATCGCGGGCGCAGGACAAGGCTTCTCTCGCCACAGTTCGAAGTCGGCTGCTGCCTGTTGCTGTGTGAAGGGGTCTGCGTCCCGGTATAATGACGGGAGACCGATGCCCTTTCCAGCGAGAGGAGTGACCAGAAGAGCTGCCTTCCGCCTTATGGCAGCGTGCCCCAAGGTTGTCTGCAGTTCCGCCAGGTCCGTGGGGGAGAGGGGCGGAAGCGGCGAGTCGAACACGCCCAGTTCCGCGACGGTGTCGGCAATCGCGGTTTCCTGTGACCCTTCGATCAGGATCCGCCAGATGTCGATGACACGCCTGCCGCCCTTACGTTCGCCTGTGGCGCCAAGACGGTCCACGCGGCCAATCAGCTGATCGATGCTGTCGATTTCCCAGGGCAGTGAGAAGAAGATGATCCCGTCAGCAACATGGTGCAGGTTGAGCCCGGCTTGCACCCAGTCGCCAACCAGCAGGAGGCGGTTGTCGCCAGACAGTAGCGGTGCGAGCGTTTCCTGGATTTCCCGCAGATTGGTGACACCTTCGACGTCGGTTGCCACCGGGCGCCGAAGCACAGAGATCCCGTCAACGAGAGATGGAAAGTACCTGGGGAGCGCCACCCGCAACATGTCGATCGTCGGATTGTCCCCACAGACGATGATGAAGGCGCGCTCCTCATCCTCACACCATTGCCCGGACAGGATATCCAGCAAGGCCTCCAGCCTACTGTCGCCAGGGTCCTCAAGCGACTTGACGCGTGCGGCTTCCGCAAGCTGAGCGAGCGTGCCTCCGCGGGCGGCAAGTTCCGTCAGGACTGTTCTTGCCGCGCGAGCGCTGCGCTGGAGGGCTCGTGCGGCTGTCCATGCAGTTCCCTGCATCCCCTGGGCAGGGTCTGTACCCTCGAGTATCATGGCGGCAACTTCGTGCCGCATTCGCTCGGAAGTCAGCGGTTGCAGCCGAACCTCGTGATTGCGGCGCTGCGGAAGATATGCACCCCATTCAGCGCGACCGTTCCGGATGATCCGACGCGTGGCTCCTGACCTCAGGAAACCCGTCCTCCAGCGGTCCGGGCAGTCCGTCTGACTCAGATCCGCAAGAGCCGCTTCCTCGCGGTTCCGAAGGACATCGGCGACGCTCCGACCCTCGATCCGCGCAAGAGTAGCCGCTTCCGGCTCGATCATCCGCAAGATCGGCTCCCGCCATGAAGTATCGCCCAGCCTCGGTGTTGCGGACAGGACAAGAACCTGCCGGAAGTCATCCGATGCAGACGCGATCGCCTGGATTACCTCCCGTGGCATCGTCTGCGGCTCGTCGACGATCAGGAGATCGAAGGCATCGGGATCGGCGGTGATGGTTCGCGTCCCCTGGCCTGGACGCGTCATCAGGTCGCGCGGTCTCGCCAGCGTTATCGGCAACAGATCGTCATGCGTGCCATGCCCAAGCGCACCCGCGATGGCAGGCATGACATGACCACGGATCCAGCACTCTTCCTGCCATTGCGACAACAGGTTGTCCGGGGCAATGACGAGCGTTCTGTGCTTGGGATCTTGCCAGCGCAGAGCATTTACGATCATCAACGCCTGTACGGTCTTGCCGAGACCGACCTCGTCCGAGATGAGGTGCCGAATGTGCGAATCCCCGAGGATCCTGCGCACAGTTGCAATCTGGTGCGGCAATGGATCAGCGGCGACTCCGAGTGCGCCCACCAATCCGATATCAAGCGCAGAGACACGTCGCCGCAGTGCCTGAACGCCATTTGCGAACCGGAGGTACTGGTCCATCAATTGGCCCCCCCGTCCGGCAAATCTCCGAGCGCGAGCTTGCGTCGAAGGGCGACATAGCGAACGGCTCGGCTCGTCTGGACATCCGAAAGTGCCTTGGCGAGCAGGTCTCGCCAGCCTTCCGTTTCCACCATCAGCTTGGGCGACAGCCACAACTGGAGCATGGTTCGGAGTTCGGCGCGCCCGAGCCATCGCAGGCCGGGTCGACGGAAGGCATCGACGTGGCAGGAGTCCAGCAGGTCGACGAGGTCGTCTTCGCCCAGTTCGCTGTACCAGGGACTGACCAGTGATGACCACCGCGCATCAGGCAGGATGAGCGGGCGGAACATCGGAAGAAGGGGCATTTCCCGTGATCGCTCCAGTGCCTTGCGCCATGTTGCGGCTGGACGGGACATGTCCACCTCATCGAAGGCGTCGATGCCACTGGTCTCCAGTTGGTACCGCAAGTCCTCGTATGCGTCGATCACAGCGAGATCGAGATCGCCCGCCAGATCTTCGTTCCACTGCAGCAGCGCTTCCGGGACATCTGGCACAGTTTCACGGAACCGAGTGATCAAACGATCCTGCAGGAACTCCCGGTCAGCAGCTGTCTCAATCCTCGGCAGGTCTTTTCCCGAAACGAGGCCCAGCGCGTCAGCACACCGAAGGAGCGCGCCATGCGGTGTCAGTATCGATATATCGATACCCGTTTCCAGTTTTCGCCAGTTCGCCCCGCAGAGTTGCTCGATCAGTGCGCCTTCAAGCTCTTCAACGATTGCCCATCGCTGCCAGTTCGCCAGCAGATCGTTCGTTTCAGCAAGTTGCCATGCAGCGTTGGCTCGAGCCAGTTCGATAAGCCCGACGCCGTCACTCCTCGAGGACGACTCCCGAAGCAGAGCAGGTAGCTTTACCGAACTGCGCTCACCAAGGCCAATTCGGGCCGATGCCTTGCCTGGCAAGATCAGGCCTGCGCCGAGCGCCTCGTGATCCGCGGCATCCGGAAGGACGAGACGGGCCCCTTCCCAGGCATCGGCTCCGGCACCGAGAAGAGGCTCAGCGGGCGTGGCGAGGATCGAAGGCAGTTCCTTCTCGGCGTTATCAGTTCGTGTCCACTTGCCTGTTTCCCAGTCATAACGAAGCTCCCGGCGAGCTGGTGGAAGCGAGATGACCTTCTCGAGAAGGCCCTCCACTTCGACATGAAGGCGCAACCCGGAATCACTCGCATGGCGTCCGGCCAGACCTGTCTGGATCCGATGCAGAAGTGGAGAGCGCCCCGTTATCGTGGCTGGCAACCGCTCGATCACGCCTTCGGAAGCCAGTTCCGGCTCGTTCGGAGAGACTATTCGAATTCGGATCGGGACGTCCTCGAGGGCCAGTGGCGCACCGATCCTGATCTCCAGACGTCCTGCCTCCAGATCCGAGATGTTCGCGTTGCCTGGCAATACCTTCACCGATGCCGGTTCAAGATCAGGCGGCTCGACGACTTCGAACTCCAGACTGTCAAGGTCTCCGCCGTCGGCTGGTTCAATCACGTGCAGCCCGATGTCGGGTCGGAGGGCTCTCCAGTCAATGCCACGGATTCGAAGCAACTCACCGGGGGCGGCTGAGCCATCAAGGAGCAGTTCGGTGCAGGCTCCGCTGCGCTGAGTTGCCAGTACGGGGAAGCAGGCAAGAAATCTGTCTGACGATCCTGGTCCGGGAAGTCCGATCAGTCGTAGGGTGGGGCCGCGTTCCGCAACCACAAATCCGCGGCGCCGCAGGACTTCGCAATCCGCTGAATCGGATGTGTTTAGAACTCGCGTTTCGAGGTTTTCCTCATCATCGACACGAATGCACTGGATGATAACCGAGTCCGGTTGGAGCTTTTCGTTCGGAAAGACTGCGAACGCCGTCATCCCGCCGGCCTCGACAAGGAAGAATTCCGGCTGCAGTGGCTGCAGGCGTTCCAGCGTGACTTTTGCCGTTCCTTCATCGACATCGAGCGCATCGTCTCTGCGCAGGGGCGATGAGGGAAACGGGAAGACCTTGCCTAGGGTGATTTCACCACCGGCAAGGAATGACGCGAGAGGCACTGCATGAACGCCGCCAGAAGCACGTATGCGGTCACCGTGTATGCGCAGAGCAGCAATCACTTCATCGCGCGACTGCGCTGGCAGCGTCGGTCCCCTGATGATCAGATGCTGCGGCGTCTCGTCTTTCAAGGCGAGAACATACCTTGATGGCGCGATCTGGGCGAGGCGCGCCGATCGCCGTGCGACCGTCTTCCGAGCTTCCGTGATCGCGCGATATGCTCCGTGATCCTTTCGGATGTCACGGTCTATTCTCTGCAGGATGGTTTCGGAAAGCCATCCAGGAGACTCGGGCGCAAGCAGTCTGCGCATGACCTCCTGTGCGACGTCTCTCTGCAGCAGCCAGTGCTCAAACCGGCGACTTGAGTGACCTGCCGCAAGCCCCCGCATGTACTCGAGCAGTCTGTCCGTGTCGTCGGCTGAAATTCCAGCCCTGACAGCACGCCTGAGAGCATCGGTGAGCTGAGGCTGAATCTCCAGCGGCACCAAGGAGTTGCCAATAGGCCACGAAATATGTGGGAAATGACGCTCCCACGGGCTGTCCCCCGGACGGGCAAGGCGTGCACTTCGGTGCCCGAGCTCGAAAAGTCGGGACAAGCCCGTTCGGAACGTGTGTCCTGCGTCGATCCCAAGTTCCAGTGCCAGTACTGGCCAGAAGTCTGTTCCCGTTCCCCGGTATCGATAGCCTACCTCAGTAGCGACAACGACCAGAGGCAGGTAGCGCCACGACCATGCCGCGCCCGCGAGTTGTGGATCCTCCTCCAACTGGCGGGAGACCGACCTTCGCAGCGCCTCCAGCGCCAGATCGTCGAGTCCGTGCTCGATGGCGAAGACAGGCAGTTCGCCACGCTCTCGCGAAAGGTTCGCGAAGTGCTCCGCAAGTGCGTGATGCTGACCCGATAGCGCATCTGCAATCTGCATGTTTCCTTCCGAGCCCGCCATACTGTCGCCAAACAAGACCATCACAAAGCCGGTACGGCGTGATCGCTGCAAGGTTGACTGCCAACTATCTGAACGTCAATCATCTTCGGGATGTCTGTCGAGAGGTGTAACGTGAGTTCTGAATCTGCGCTTTACTCCGTTTCATCCAACCGGGATCTGTCGGGGGGACGCAGTGCAAGAGCCATCGCTGACCTCGTCCGGCGCTTTGTTCATGCGCGTCGTGGCGTCAGCCGTGCCGCGGTTGTGGAGTGGGTGTTGCAGTTCGTCGATGAGGCGGACAGCGCAGAGGGTGTGGCCCGGATCAGCGCCGTCATCGATCTGCTGTGCGAACTGAAGGACATCGGCAACGGCACAGTGCGCGGTGAACCCGTCCTCGTGGCTTTGCCTGAGCGCCGTGTCGCGCTGCCGGACGGGAGGGTAATTGGGCTTGGGGATCATGGACACTACAGCGCAGCCGCTTCCGGATTCCTCTTCCCCGAAGTTGAAGGACGGACGTCTGAGAGCCTGATCGAAATTCTGGGGACGACTCAAGAGCCTGTCTCGCTGTGCGGTCATCGGTCCCTGGCAGCCAACGGACGCTGGATCGGTGACGATCCAATGCCGGCTGCGTTGCGCAAGGCTCTCGCGCTCGGTGGAGCTTTTGATCCCTTCGAGCGGACGTGGTCGCTCACCGAGGAGACCGCCTCTTTCCTGAACGAATGGTTCAACCTCACGCCTTCTGAATCCTCGTGGTCGCAGATAGAGTCGCCCGATGAAAGTCAGCTTCGCGTGGCGCATGCCCCTGCTGGCACAAGAATGCTTGTCGAGGCTGGCCCTGGGAGCGGAAAGACCCATGTGGCTTGCGATCGTGTCATATCCCTTGTTCAGGACGAGGGCATTGCCCCTTCGCGCATCCTTCTGCTCAGTTTCACCCGCATTGCAGTTGCAGAACTCCGGGATCGGATCGGTCGGCGCCTGAACGAAATTCCCAATGTGGCGGCATTGCAGATCAGGACGTTTGACTCGTTCGCAGCGCGCCTGCTTTCGAGTGCCGGTGTTGGTTCGTCAGGCGGGCATGACGCTTCAATTCGGGCTGCAACAAGGCTGCTCCGCTCGGATGACCCACTCGTTGCAGATGCGATTGGTCAGCTGGAACATGTGCTCATTGACGAGGCGCAGGATCTTGTCGGTGACCGCAAGGAGATGTGCGAAGCCCTTCTTGCCTTGCTGGATCCCGGCTGCGGCGTCACGGTTTTCGGAGATTTCGCACAAGCGATCTACGGCTATCAGCACAAGGGCAATCCGCGAGCCACATTCCTTTCCGAAGTCGCGAAGCGCCCCGATTTCACTTGCGATCAGCTCGAGCGAGACCACCGCACACGGACAGCAGCGCTGAAGGAGATGTTCAGAACCGTTCGCCAGACACTGAGAGGCGATCCGGCAGGTTCAAGAGATAGCTACTTTCGTGTTCGGGAGGAGATCAGGGCAGCCGCGGTTGAGAACGACATTGCAGATTTCGCGATCCATCCGTCGACAACAGCCGGGCTGATTGTCACCCGAGGTCGTCGAGGACTATTCACTGCAGCTGAAGACATGCGAGCGGCTGGCCGACGTTTCAGGCTCCGACTGCCCGACCGTCCGCCGAGGATCGAAGCCTGGATTGGCGCGCTGCTCGGTGGTTTGCCAGCATCGACCCGCATGTCGCGCGCCGACTTCCTGTCCATTCATGAGCAACTTAGACCGGCGCCATGGCGCAGTTTCGAGGAATGCTGGGAGATCCTGCTCGATCTCGATGCCTCCGGTCGGGATGTCATCTCGGTTGGCAACGTCGCCGAGGGCCTTGCCGATCCGCCACCCGAGCTGATCAGTGACCATGAGGGGAGCTCGGGGCCGTTGCTCTCGACGATCCATGCGATCAAGGGGAGTGAGGCCGAACGCGTGCTGATGCTGCTGATGCGGGCGCCGTATGGGGACCAGGTGGATTGGGCCGAGGAAGCTCGTACTCTCTACGTCGGGGCAACCCGTGCAATCACCGAACTACGCACTGGGTGGATCACCCCGAAAAAATTCTATCCGACTGGAGACCCGGAACGGTTCTGGGCTGCGCGTCGCGATCATCGCCTGATCGAGATTGGCCTCGAGGGTGATCTCGTGGACTGGGCCGAATTCGTGCGTTCGGGCCATGGTGCCAGTGAGGCGGACACGATCTCGAACATATGGCGTGCCTCGCACGACGAGCCGAGAGTGACAGCGTATACTGCCTCCGATGGACGTCTCATCCTGAGAATCGGAGCCTCTGACGGACCGGCAATCGGCTGCCTGTCGGGTGGTTTCGTCGAGTTGATGCAGTCGTTGAGCAAGGCCGAGCCGGGGTCGGCACCTCCGGAAGTTGTTTCGGGGATTTCTGTCGTGGGCGCGACCACGACAGTGGTACCGGGCCGGCCCGGTGATGCACCGAGCCTTGCGCTCATGCCGCTGCTTGGTGGCTTTGCCAGTATTCCTCGCTGAGCGAGAACCATGGTTTCTGGAGAATTTGAATGCTTGATGCTCGCGACACGCTGCTGGAACGGATGAAGGTTGATCTCATTGGCCCGGAGGCGCCGGATGAGCTCATTTCGGATCGCCCTACCGATCGATATCTCACCGGGATCCTTTTCCCCCCTCGCACGACGATATCGCCGGAAGATGACGACGAAGCGAGCGATGCTGACGATGCGGATGCGGTTGGCACTGCGCTGGATGGGGTGAAGGCAGCCTCGGCCTTTCGACCGAGCTCTGCTGGCCTGTCCTTCGCTGTCGAGCCGATCGGCCAGGCTCCAAGGCTGCGGGTTCGGGTCGACGGGGCACGTTACAGGCCCGAAGGTGCGGCGGAGGAAGGTGACGGTTCAGGGCGGAAGCGCGCGCAGAGTTGGCGCCGAACTCCTCAATTCGCCGAGGTGTCACTCGATCTTGTGGCGCTGCGCAAGGAGCCAGCCCCGATCATTGACCTTGCCAGCAGCGGGCTAGCGGCGGCCTCTTTGCACTGCCGGATCGCTCCCTGGGGAAATATCCTTCTCGTCACGCTGGCGGTAACCAACGACGCGAAGCCGGCTGAGGCAAGAAGTCGCGCGGCAAATGAGGAGGCCGCGCTTTTCCAGTTCTCGATGGTTGTGGAGTGCGAGGATGAATGCCGGTTCGTTCCTAAACCAGAGAGGATTGGCTCGGCCAGTGACGAAGACGATGCGCGCGCATCTGCCCTGCTGTATCGCAACGTCCAGCAATTTGCAGTGGGCCACACCTGCTCCGCGATGTGGGACGAGCCCGTGGAAGGCAAGGTGCATCAGGTCCGGACAAGCTGGTTTCCGGAATCCACCGTCCATGTCGTTAGCGCGGAAGGGGATACAGAGTTCAAGAAAGCGGATGCCAGGTTGCCTCTGGAGGCCTCCTGGCTGGCATCCGAGGACGATGCCAGTCTCTTCGCTGGGCTGAAGTCGTTCGTTGATGCCTACGCCCACTGGATTTCGAGGATGGAAGCTGCCGCGCTTACCATGTCCAAGGCGCATGTAGGGCAGGCACAACGGCACATGCAGCGCTGCCGAGAGGCTGAACAGCGGATGCGGGCGGGTATCGCGCTTCTCGAGACTTCATCCGATGTGCTGACTGCCTTCCGGCTCGCGAACGCTGCCCTCGCGCTGCAATACTCCTGGCGTATCAACCCACATCCACCTGAACTGGTCTGGCGACCGTTTCAGCTCGGTTTCGCGCTCCTGTGTCTTGAGTCGATCGCGAAGCCCGAGTCCTCCGATCGCGAGACGATGGACCTGCTGTGGTTCCCGACAGGCGGCGGAAAGACCGAAGCCTATCTTCTGTTGACGGCTTTCACGATCTTCCTTCGTCGTCTCCGCGCCAAGGGAAACCCGAGCGGCGCAGGCGTGACGACGTTCATGCGATACACGCTTCGACTTCTGACAATCCAGCAGTTCGAGCGCGCAGCGGCCCTGATCTGTGCCTGCGAGATGGTCAGGCGCGGCAAGGTCATGCTTCAAAGGGTCAATCTGCCGGCACACTTCGCATCGGATATCCCGATTTCCCTTGGGCTCTGGGTGGGAGAAGGTGCCACGCCAAACACTGTCGCACAGGCGGAGCAGGTGCTGGGCACCGATGCGGAAAGCTCTCCGTCTCAGTTGCGCAGCTGCCCGTGCTGTCATGAAGTCCTCGATTGGAGAATCTCGGCGGACAGGAGCTGTGTGGAGGTGCGCTGCCTGACGAAGACATGTGATGTCGGGCAGGAAGTGGCATTGCTCCCGATCTGGACGGTCGACGAGGATGTCTACCGGGAACGGCCGACGTTGTTGATCGGCACCGTCGACAAGTACGCGCAGATCACTCGGAACCAGAAGACTGGCTGCCTGTTCGGCATCGGTACGCCGGCAGATGCCCCGGAACTGGTGATCCAGGACGAGCTACACCTGATCTCGGGCCCGTTGGGCAGCCTTGCGGGGCTCTACGAGACCGCAATCGACGAGCTATGCCGCTCTGGAGCAGGAGCCAGGGCAAAGGTCATCGGGTCGACTGCAACGATCCGCAGGGCCGAAGACCAGATCAAGCATCTGTTTGACCGCGCCTCTTTTCAGTTCCCCCCGCCGGGGATCGATCATACGAACTCGGGGTTTGCGATCGAGGATCGTGAAGTGCCCGGGCGTCGCTATGTGGGGATTTCAACCGTCGGTCGCTCGGCCAAATTCACGCAACAGGCAGTTGCGGCGTCCCTGCTGCAAGCAGCCACCGACAAGTCGTTGGCGGCAGACAAGTGCGACGGATACTGGACCCTGGTCAACTATTTCAATTCGCTGAGGGAGCTGGGCGGGGCACTGGTTCTCATGCGAGACGACGTTATCCGCAGCATCCGGGATTACGCCGCGCGCAGACCTGGCGAAGACGAGCGTGACGCCGGGGCGCAGATCGAGCTCACGAGTCGTGTTCGTTCCAGCGATATCCCGAAGTACCTCAAGGACCTTGAGCGGGAGTGGAACGATCCAGATCACGTCGATGTCGTGCTGGCAAGCAACATGATCTCGGTGGGAATGGATGTGTCCCGGCTGGGCCTGATGGTGGTCAACGGGCAACCGAAGACGATTGCCGAGTACATTCAGGCTACCAGCCGGGTCGGGAGAAGCCAGAGGGCGCCCGGACTTGTGATCACGTTGTTCAACGCGGCCAAGTCCCGTGACCGCAGCAGGTACGAGACATTCGCCGGTTGGCATCGAAGCCTTTACCGAGATGTGGAGGCCACAAGCGTGACGCCCTTTGCTCCACGCGCGCGTGACCGTGCGCTTCATGCTCCATATGTCGCAATGGTGCGCCATCTGGTGGCTGGCATGGAGAACCCGGGCGCAATCGAACAGCATCAAGTCGAGGCTGAAGCACTCCTCGACAAGGTGGTCGCCCGGATCGAGCGGATTGATCCGGTAGAGGCAGATGCCGCACGTGCACAGCTCAACTCTTTCCTGGACGACTGGTTCGACCGGCAAGGTCTGACTGACTATTGGGACGACAGGACCGAAGCACTCCTGACTTCGGCGGAAACTGCCGCCGAGCGTGGGAACAAGGCACGCTTTGCCGGGCAGACGCCGACCCCGAACTCGCTGCGTTCAGTCGAGGCATCTGCATCGTATGTTCTGCTTGAAGGCGGACCTGACAGGGGGGCAGCCCAATGAAACCGATCGGCAAGATTCGACGGAGTCAGGTTCTGACAGGCAACGGTCCCGGCGCCATCATCGATTTCAGAGGTGAGAACGGCGCGCCAATCTCCGTTGTGGCCGCCGGCCTCGAAGCATGGGACCGGCTGGCCATCAAGGAAGGGCTTCTGAATGATCAGACAACTAACCATAAGCCACTGCAGTCACGCCTCCAGGTGAATGGCTTCAGGCTTCCGCCAGTCGGTGATGAGAAAGTTGGAAATAAGAAAAGAGCACGCCTTCTTCCCGCCTATCGTTTTCCGGACTGGCATGTCTGCCCGAAGTGCAACCTACTTCAACGCACCCGGTTCTGGAGTTCGGAGACAGGGAAACCAGAGCTTTGGTGTACCTCGTGTAGCACCGGACGCGGGCAGCGCACCCGGAAAGTCTATGCGGTGCCGGTGCGTTTCATCGTGACATGCCCTGCAGGACACTTGCAGGACTTTCCGTGGATGTCCTGGCCGAAACATTCCGAGTCCTGCTCCCGCAAGAAGCCGCTCAAGCTCACCGGGGAAGGTGCTGGACTGAAAGGACTGAAGGTACATTGCACGGAATGCAAGGCCGAGCGCGATCTTGATGGTGCGCTGTCGCCTGACGCGCTTGGAAAGCTGTCCTGCGACGGGAGGTCTCCATGGCTCTCTGGGAAAACTGCACCTTGCAACCACAAGCCAGTCGCAATCCAGAGGGGGGCCTCGAACGCCTATTTCCCGGTCATCGCGTCGGCGCTGGACGTGCCTCCGTTCGGTGGATCCTTGCAGGATAGTCTTGAGGAATTCTGGCAGGATTTGATCGATCTCGACGACCGGGCGCAGCTTCCTGATTTCGTGCGCAAGCGAATCTATCCGCGGTGGCCTGACCCAGACACCAGCCTTGATGATCTGATCAAGCGGATCCTTGCCTTGCTGGCTGTGCTGGACGACAAGACAGGCGATTTGCGTCCTAACGAGCACCTTATGCTGTGCTCGAGCGAGCCGGATGGGGAGGAGTTCCCCGAGTTCCAGATCGCGCCTCAGCAGATCCCCCGTGACCTGCAAGGTGTACTGGACCGTGTTGTATCGGTCGAGAGGCTGCGCGAAGTTCGAGCTCTGAGGGCATTCACGCGGCTCAGCCCGGTGGAGGCAGCCGACAACAGCGCTTTCGTGGCGCCGTTGTCCGAGAGGAAGCTGAACTGGCTCCCGGCAATCGAGGTCCGGGGAGAAGGCATCTTCATCAACTTCGATGAAAGTGCCGTGTCGACATGGGAGAACGAGCCCGATGTCGCCGCCAGAGCGGCAAAGGCCCATCAGGCCGCCGAGCGTGGGTGGCAGGACCATAACGGCAGTGATCGTCCGTTCCCGATGCTGATCTCGGCGAGGTTTCTACTGGTTCACACAACAGCCCACGCTCTTTCGGAGCGGCTGTCGCTCGACAGCGGGTATTCCACCGCTTCCATCCGTGAGAGGCTCTATGTTTCGCCTGGCCCGGGCGGCATGTGCGGATTTCTCCTCTACACCTCCGCGCCGGATTCCGATGGAACGCTCGGCGGATTGTCGCGAAAGGGGCGCGCAAGCGAGATTGGTCCGATCCTGCTCGCCGCACTGCGGGATCTGGAGTGGTGCTCTTCTGATCCGCTTTGCAGCAGTGGCATCCTCTCACTCTCCGAGGGATCCGGATCGGCGGCCTGTCACAGCTGCACGTTCCTTCCGGAAACTTCTTGCGAGCATTTCAACCGGCATCTCGATCGCGGCATGCTTGTGGGCACACCCGAAAGGCCGGGGCTAGGGTTCTTCCGCAAGCTGCTTGATGGAGGGTCCTGAGCATGGCGCGCATGTACCCGCGGGAATTGCCGCGACATGTTCTGGACAACCCTAAACTGTCGTCGGAGGTCCGCGTCTACGAGCGGATGCGGGACAAGTTGCCCGGAGACTTCAACTGCTACTATTCACGCTCCTGGCATGAAGCCGATACCGATGGCGCCGAGTTCGACGGAGAAGCGGACTTCATTGTCGCGCACGCCGAACACGGCCTCCTGTTCCTCGAGGTCAAGGGCGGGAGGGTGAGCTGTCGCGAGAACGATGGCCAGTGGCTCAGCGAGGATCGTGATGGGTTCAGATTCAGGATCAAGAACCCGCTGTCTCAGGCGCGCAGCAGCAAGCACCATTTCCTGAAGCGCCTGAATGCCGGCAAGATGCTCCGAGGCCGTTTCATCCGGGCACGCCATGGTGCGATCCTTCCTGGGAGCGTCAGACCCGCACGCGCCCTCGCGCCAGATGCGCCGCTCGACATAATCGCATTCGGGGATGACATGGACGCCCTCGATCGCTGGATTATCCGGCGGATGACCGACGGTGACGACTTGCGCGAAAGCCCACTCGGGCTGGATGGTCTCAGGGCGCTTGAAGAGCTTCTTGCAAGCCATTTCGAGCTGAAGGCACATATCGGCATCAGTCTTGCCGACGACGCCAGAACCATCGAGCGGCTGACGGCTGAACAGGCCTGGATCCTCGACTCGCTTGAAGACAACAGGGAAATGGCGATTTCGGGAGGGGCCGGCAGTGGAAAGACAGTGCTGGCTGTCGAAAAGGCGACCAGATCGGCCGCCGAGGGCCGCCGGACACTCCTGACCTGCTTCAACGCTCCGCTGGCATCTCATCTGCGCAGCGTCTGCCACGGTCACGAAAACCTTGTGGTGGCCAGTTTCCATGCGTTGTGCCGGACCTCGGCGCACAAGGCCGGAGTCGACGTCCCCACAGAGGGCGACCAGTCCCTTTTCGACCGCCTGCTGCCAGAAGCACTTGTCGAAGCAGTCGGCAACAATCCCGATCTGGCCTTCGATACCGTCATCGTCGATGAGGGGCAGGACTTTCGAGACTCATGGTTGAACTCCCTGCGCCTTGTGATCAGCGACCCCGAAAGCGGGAGCTTCTATGTCTTCTATGACGACAACCAGCGCCTGTTCTCGCCCGAGAGGGGGTTCATAGATGCTCTTCCTGCTTCGTCGATTGCACTGACGCGCAATCTTCGGAACACGCGACGAATTCATGCCCTGATGACGAAGTGGTATGAGGGACGCCGTAGCACACCCGCAGGACCGGAGGGGGAGCCGGTAGGCAGCCTCGTTTGTCGCAATGGGGAAATGGCACTTTCCCGCGTGAGCGATCGTGTCGCGCAACTTCTTGGCTCCGGTCAGGTCCTGCCGGGGCAGATAGCGATACTCGTGGGAGGTGGCCGTACATCGATGTCACTGCCGGACAAGATTGCCGGGAAGCCGACCTGCCGTTCCGATGACGTCCGTTCGGATCATATCGTCCTTGACACAGTCCGGCGGTTCAAGGGGCTGTCACGCCCATGCGTGTTTCTTGTCGGCATCGATGGGCTGACTGATCCCGAACTGATCTACGTCGCGACAAGCCGGGCGAACGTCCTGCTGGAAATCGTTGGTACAGCTGAGGACATCGCACGGATCAAGCAGGAGGTTGAGGCCACTGGTCGGTGAGACCTTGCGGTTTCAGGCCATCTCGCTTCTCAGTCGAACAGATCCTTGCGAAGCCGCTTCGGGTCGGTGGACGCCACGTGCAACTCTCGCTGGTCGGTGCCCAGAGGCTTTGGGTCGACGCAGGTGATGGCGTTCAAAATGATGTTCGCGATCTGTGTTGCGAGGAACGGTGGCACGGCGTTGCCGACCTGGACGTATTGCTCCGTCCGGTTGCCGAGGAAGAAATAGTCATCCGGGAAGGTCTGAAGGCGCGCCGCCTCGCGCACGGTGAGGCTGCGGCACTGCATGGGATCGGGGTGGATGAAGTAGTGGCCGTCCTTAGAGATGTGGCTCGTGACCGTGGTCGAGGGCTCCCCGGCGAGCTGGACCCGGAAGCGGTCGTTGAAGACGCCGCTGTGCCAGTTGCGGTGGTCGGGGCTGAGCGACAGCGGGAAATCGGAAGCCTTTGGGCTGTAACCGCGTACCGCGCCGAAGACGGCTGCGAACAGATAGCGCCCGAGGTCCGAGGGCATGTGCCCGCGGGTCTCGTGCTGGGCAATACCGCGCAGCGCAGGGCGTTCCAGCCAGGCGAGGAGTTCGTCGTTCGACGTGCCGTAGCCCTCGGGCCGCCGTGCCGACAGGCGGGGTGCCAGCAGCCCGTTCTTCAGGCCCTTGGCAACGGCGGAGAAGACGTCGCGCAGCGGCCCGTCTTCCTTGCCCCGGTGGATTCCTGCAAGCAACCGGGCGGCCTCGACGACCTCTCGCCGCCAGCTCGCCGGGTCATCGCGACCTCGGCTCAGGCCGCTGCGCAGGTCCGGCATCATGCCGATGGCGTCATCGACCGTCCGTGTCACCCCGGAAACCGGTACACTCGTCCCGGTGGCCCTGTCCGCCAGATCTGAACGGATGCCGACAATGATCACGCGGTGACGCCGTTGCGGCACCCCCCATTCCTCGGCGCGGACGATGAAATCCGAGGGCTGCGCGGCCTCCTGCAGGCTGGCGCTGCCGTCCGCCACCCGGATCGCCCGCATCTCATAGTGATGCCCCCGCCCGGTGCCGAGCGAGGCGAGGTCCTCCATCAGCATCTCGAAGACGAGGCGGCTCTCGACCGTCGAGGACAGCATGCCCTTGACGTTTTCCATGACGAAGGCGGCGGGGCGCAGGCGGTCGAGCACGCGGATGTACTCTCGGAAGAGATAGTGCCTCTCGTCCTCCTCGGGGACGTATCCGACCTTCCCCTTCGCCCGCGCGCGCCCGACAAGCGAATAGGCCTGGCAGGGAGGGCCGCCGATCAGGATGGTGTCGTCGAACTCCCGGCGCAGCGCACCGATGGCATGATCGATGGCGGCGGCAGCCGGTTCCGTCCCGAGTTCGAGGCATTGCGCCTCCGCCGTCGCACGCTGCCACGCCGCTGCATCCACCGCGCTCCAGTCGGGCTCGGGGATCAGCCCGGCGTGGAAGTCGATGAAGGCCTGTGGCAACACTCCGTGACGCGCCTGATACGCCCGCAGGAAGGCGCGCAAGGTCAGCGTGCGATGGGCCGAGGCCTCCTTCTCGACCGAGATGCCGATCCGGAACGGCGCGTGGCCGCCGACATCGAGGGACGCAAATCCCTCGCCCAGCCCACCCGGGCCGGCAAAGAGATCGACGATGCCGAAAGTGGCTGGCAAATCAGGGGCCTCTCGAATTCGGGTTTCAGGCTGTATACCAGGTCCGGACGCAGAGGCCAGGAGGCAAATGGCGGATATCGTCGACAGGCAGACCCGATCGCGGATGATGTCCGGGATACGGGGCAAGGACACGAAGCCGGAAATGGTGCTGAGGCGCGCCTTGCACGCGCGCGGCTTCCGGTATCGGCTGCATGGAAAGGGTGTCCCCGGTCGACCGGATATGATCCTCGCCAAGTACCGGGCCGTCATCTTCGTGCATGGCTGCTTCTGGCACCGTCACGAAGGCTGCCGCTATGCGACCACGCCCGCGACCCGCCCCGAGTTCTGGGCAGAGAAGTTCGCCGCGAACGTCAGGCGCGATCGTGCGACATGCGATGCGCTGGTGGCAGATGGGTGGCGCGTGGCAACGATATGGGAATGCGCGTTGCGAAAGCCGCAGTCGGTCGAGCAGACTGCTGCGGCAATCGAGGAATGGCTTCTGTCCGAAAACCGGCAGCTGGAAATCGGCGAAACGGATCCCGGATGATGGCAGGCGATGGCTCCTGCCGATTTGGCCTCGTCCGTTTCCCTGCCTATAAGGCATCGAAGACGCAACTGAAGATGGCAGGCCTCGGCCAGGCCGCAGGGATTCGACGACGATCATGAAGAGCAATGACACGCAGGTCTTCGCGGGGCAGCTGGTGGCCCAGAACATGCTGATCCAGATCCTGATGGGTCAGATCGTGCTGGGCACGCCGGATCGCGGAGCGGCTGTGCGCGAGGCGCTGGTGCAGGGCACAGGGGCGATCCGGTCAAACCCGAACATGACCGAGACGGAAAAGTTCGGTGCCGTGAAGACGCTCGAGGACGCGCTGGACACGCTCGACCGGATCGCCACCGGTGCCCGCGGGGGCTGAGCCATGTCCTTCCGCTTCTGGCGCCGCATCCGGATTGCCCCCGGTGTCACGCTGAACCTGTCGAGATCGACGGCGTCGCTGTCCTTCGGCCCGCGCGGCGCGAAATACACCGTCAGCCCGCGCGGCAACCGTGTCACTGCGGGTCTGCCCGGGACGGGCCTCTTCTACACCGTCCACGAGCCACGCCGCCCGTCAGCCGCCAATGCGCCGAGGGTCGCCCAGCGCGACCGGCTCGACCTCGGGTTCTTCCAGCGGCTGTTCACGCCTGCGGATGAGCGCGCGCTGGTCGACGGGCTGAAGGCGCTGAATGCGGGCGATGAGGGGGTTGCGCTCGAGGAGTTCGAGAAGGCCGCCAGCCTGCCCGATGCCGCCTGGATGGCAGGCATGCTGCGGCTCGGGCGCGAGGAATTCGCGCCCGCGCGGCGTCATCTGGA
>ERZ761609.1676-NODE-1676-length-18405-cov-789.683379_pt1 | contig 18405 bp, 16 predicted proteins | sample MGYA00511163_ERZ761609 | MGnify/ENA primary metagenome ERZ761609 (study PRJEB28899, sample SAMN02445070) | bioreactor sludge metagenome | biome: EBPR sludge | place: Australia: Brisbane, Thorneside Wastewater Treatment Plant | collected 2011-12-16 ... | reverse complement strand
CGAGATTGGTCAGTGACTGGAGTTCAGACGTGTGCTCTTCCGATCTCACCGCCACCGCGGCCGGTCGCCGCGACGGCAACGGCCACGACGAGGGCGGCTGCCCGACGCCAGCTCGACGCAGCGCAACGCAAGCTCTCGCAACACCTGTACTACCCGCCCGAAGCGGTCACCCGTGGCCTTGAAGGCGAGGTCCGGGTGCTCCTCAGGCTTGCCGACGATGGCAGCATCGTCGACGTTCAGCTCGCTGCCAGCAGCGGCCACGCCATCCTCGACCAGGCTGCGGTAAAAGCGGCCTACGCCATGGGTCGGGCCAACTGGGCGCAGTCACGCGAGCTGATCCTGCCGGTGATCTTCCGCCTGCAGTGAATCCTGCCGCCGGCGAAACAGCAGATCCCAAACGCCATGTCCCAGACGCAGGCCGCGCTGCTCGAAGCGCGTCGGCTGCCGGTAGGCCGGACGCGGGGCAAAATCGGCGGCGGTATTGTCGAGCAGCGTCTCGGCCGACAGGACCGCCAGCATCTGCTGCGCGTACTCCTCCCAGTCGGTGGCACAGTGAACGTAAGCACCCGGACGCAGGCGACTGACGAGCAGCGACACGAAGGCCGGCTGCAGCAGGCGCCGCTTGTGGTGACGCGTCTTCGGCCAGGGATCGGGGAAGAAGATGTGCGCTCCGTCGAGCGAGGCCGGCGGGAGCATGTCGCGCAGCACCTCGACCGCGTCGTGCTGGACGATACGCACGTTCGTCAGTCGCAGCTCGGCGACCAGCTTGCACAGACTGCCGACCCCCGGCGTATGGACTTCGACGCCGAGATAGTCGTTTTCCGGATGCGCCGCCGCGATCGCCGCCGAAGTCTCGCCCATGCCGAAGCCGATCTCGAGGATCCGGGCCGCCGTACGGCCGAACAGCAGGTCGAGATCGACCGGCGTCACGCCGTAGGGAACACCGATGCGCGCCATCATCTGCTCGTGATAGCGCTGCTGGGCGTTCGACAGGCGCCCCTGCCGCCGCACGAAACTGCGGATGTGCGCCACGCCACCGGCGCGATCCACCGTCTCGCCACCCGCCATGGCTAGGCGCCGATCAATCCGGTCGTCGGTGACGAGGGGTCCGCCGAGTAATGCTTGCGTGCCATGCGACCGGCGAGGAAAGCCTCGCGCCCGGCCTCGACCGCCTTTTTCATCGCACTCGCCATCAGCACTGGATCACGCGCATGGGCGATGGCGGTATTCATCAGCACGCCGTCGCAACCAAGTTCCATGGCGATCGCCGCATCCGACGCGGTACCGACGCCGGCATCGACGAGGACTGGCACCCTGGCATTATCGATGATCAGTCGCAGGTTCCAGGGATTGACGATCCCCATCCCGGAACCGATCAGCGACGCCAGTGGCATCACCGCGACGCAGCCGATGTCCTCGAGCATGCGCGCCTGGATCGGATCGTCGGCACAGTAGACCATCACCTCGAAGCCCTCGCTGACCAGCGTTTGCGCTGCCTTCAACGTTTCCGGCATGTTCGGGAAGAGAGTCGTCTGATCGCCGAGAACTTCGAGCTTGCACAGCGCGTGCCCATCGAGCAGTTCGCGCGCCAAGCGCAGCGTCCGCACCGCATCCGCCGCAGTGTAGCAACCGGCGGTATTCGGCAGGATGGTGAACTGCGACGGCGGCAGCACCTCGAGCAGGTTCGGCTCACCGGCATTCTGACCGATATTGGTACGGCGAATGGCAACGGTGACGATCTCGGCGCCAGCCGCATCGATCGCTGCCCGCGTCTCGGCAAAATCCTTGTACTTGCCGGTACCGACGAGCAGACGCGAGCGGTAGGTCCGGCCGGCGACCGTCAGGCTATGGGGTGAAGGGTGCATGGGTCTTTCGCTTGTTGATGAGGCTCAGCCGCCACCGACGGCAACGACGATCTCGATCCGGTCACCGTCGGCGAGTGCGGTTTCTGCGTGCCGGCCGCGCGGAACGATCTCGCCGTTGCGTTCGACAGCGATTCGCTTGCCACCGTGGTCGAGCGCCACGACAAGCTCCGCGACCGTCAGCGACGAGGGGAAAAGGCGACTTTCGCCGTTGATCAGGAGTTCCATAGGAGTCGAATTCTAGCACGCCACCCGGGCAGAACCGCTGCCGCCCGCAGCCCCCGGAAGACGCTGTCGCCCCCTCGGAGAACGACCGCCCCGAACGACTGCCGACGATAGCGGTCTTCTTTGGTCCATCAATCATTCAGGTTCGACATCATGCGCCTCCTGCGTCTGTTTCTTCTCTGCGGCCCGCTGCTGCTCGGCGCCTGCACCGGCATTCCGGATGGCATCACTCCGGTGAGCAACTTTCAGGTCGATCGCTACCTCGGCAAGTGGTACGAAATCGCTCGCCTTGACCATTCGTTCGAACGCGGACTGAGCAACGTCTCGGCAGAGTATCGCCGGCTTCCCGACGGCGCGATCGAAGTGCGCAACCGCGGCTACAGCGAGGAGCAGCGCCGCTGGCAGGAAGTGGTCGGCAAGGCGCTACCGCTTGGCGAAACAGGCGTCGGCTCGCTCAAGGTGTCGTTCTTCGGACCCTTCTACGGCGGCTATCACGTCGCCGTGCTCGACGAGCGCGACTACCGCTGGTCGCTGGTCGTCGGCCCGAGCCGCGACTACCTCTGGATCCTCTCGCGTGAGCGAGAGTTGCCACCCGTGCTTCGCCAACGCCTGCTCGACCAGGCGCGCGATCTCGGTTTCGATACCAGTCGCCTGATCTGGGTCGACCAGGATCGGCCGGACGCCTGAACTGTCTCGCAAACCGGCGACCGCCGCGGCCGACCGCCTGCCACGCCGCCACTCGACGCGGCGTTGATCCGCCGCCTCGGTCTGCCGATTGCCGACGGGCAGGCCGCTACCTGGGCTCACGCTTCGCTGGCCGTGTGCGCAAGCAGCGCACCGACTATAATCGATCACCGATTCCGGTTCGCCGCGACAGCCGTCGCGAAACCGGGCGGTGGCGTGCTCGTCGTCGAGCAGATGACGGGAGGGAGGTGGGGAATGACCGTGGAGAGCGACCGGGCAGCCGGCAGGAGCGGGGCGCGATGAGCGGCTTCGAGAACTACCGCCGTGAACTGCATGATCTCGACCACGAGATCAATCATTACGCAGCGATCTGCGGCGTCGACCCGACCGACCCGGCAGCCGTCCGGGCCTGCCTCGGGGACGTGCATACCGAATGGGCCGAAGACAAGGCGCGGCAATCGCTGCGTGGCCTGCTGCTGCTGCGGACCAGGCTGGAAACGGAAATGCTCGAGCAGGGATTGCTGCCGGAACGACTCGGCAAGTCCTAGACCCTTGGCAGTGAGGGCGTGACCGCCGCCGCCAGCGGCACTAGGGAGCGGCATCCAGTGGCGCTGCGAGCACGATCCTGAAGCCGATGTCGCCGTCGCGCTCGTCGGGCGGGAAGGACTCTCGCCGCCCGCAGCGCAGATCGCCCGGAAAATCGAGCCATGATCCGCCACGCAGGGCGCGTGGCTGACTGCCGCCGACCAGCGTGTTGGCCGGCGCGTGGTACTCGTTGTGGCACCATTCCCAGACGTTGCCTGAGAGATCTTCGACCATCCCGGTGGCGGCCCCGAGGGGATACATGCCGACGGCGATCGTGCGGCCGATGCCGCTCTCGTGGCTGTTGGCACGCGCCGACTGCCAGTCGTCACCCCATGGGTAGCGGCGATGGCTGGCACCGCCCTGGGCGATCCACTGCCACTCCCACTCGGTGGGCAGGCGCACGACCTGCGACCCGGCGAGGCACCAGCGCGCGCTGAGCCAGCGACAGAAGGCAACCGCATCGTTCCAGCAGACGTTGATCGCCGGGTAGTTGTTGCCAGCCCAGCGTGCCTCGCCGGGCTGCTTGCGCTGCACCAGCCGGCGCCACCAGCGCCGGTCACGATAGCCGTCGACAGCCGTGACGAAGGTGCCGTACTGCTGCCAGGTGATCGGGTACCTCGCCACACGCAGCCGATCGACGGCAAGGCGGTGCTGACCGGGCCCTTCGAGCACCACCTCACCGGCAACGATGTCGACCCAGGCGATGTCGGGCAGACCGTCCGCGGCGACGCCGACACCCCGCCGCGGATCTCCCATCTGGTTGAGGCGCAGGCCGATTTCTTCACGACGATCCGGCGTCGTGCCATCCACCACCAACTCGTCGATGAGCGCCAGCGGTTCCGGCCGCAGGAAACTGTGCAGGTACTTCTCGATGCCGCCGGCGAGGTCCCGCCAGGCAGTGATGCCGACATCGGTGAAATCGGCATCCGGCGGCGGCGCCGGACGGTGAGCGAGTTCGTGCAGCGCCAGCACGGCCGGTCGCTGCTGCTCCCAGCGCCAGCGCCCGGCGCTTCCCTCCGGGCTGCCGCCGACGGCTTGCTGTCTGGCGTTCTGCTCGCCCATCCGCCGCCACTCGCGGGCCGCCTGTTTGACCTGCCGCCGCAGCGCCAGGCTGTCACGATAGTGCGCACACCAGTGACGCAGCCGCGGCCAGTGACTGAGCAGCGTCTCGTGCGCCAGCTCGATGTGGCGGTCGTCGCTATCGACGATGAGCCCCTGCCGGCGCAGCAGTTCAACCAGGCGCGCCAGCGGCGGATCGGCACGCAGCGCTGTCACGTCGAAGATGCGGCGAGCCGGCAACTGGTCGATGACCGTTGCCAGTCCGGCGAACAGTCGCGAGCACGCCGCGTCCAGCTCGCGATCGTCCTCGATCAGTCGTTCGATGTCGGCGGCAACACTGCCGATGGCGCTCGCCAGCCCGCCGATTCGCTGGTAGGCGTCGAGCGTCAGTCCCTCGACGGGATCGCGCTGCTCGAAGAGTCGCTCGAGGGTCAGCGCAATCAGTGGCAGCGCTCCCCGGGCAGCAGCTGCCGCCGGCAGCAGCGCCGCCAGCAGTTCGTCCTGCACCGGCACGCCCAGCGCCGCCGCCGGCCCGGTGATGATCGCCCGCAGCGCCACCTCGCAGGTGATCGGATCGAGAACGACCAGCGAGGCTCGCAGCAGATCCTCGCCGAGCCATTCCATCAGACGCGTCGCGAACTCGCTGCGCAGGGTCAGCACGACGTACAGCGTGTCGATGGCAAGCAGCGAATCGAGCAGCATGCGAAAACGGCGAGCGCTCACCGGCGGCGTACAGGTGAACAGCTCCTCGAACTGGTCGAGCAGCAGCAGAGCCGGCTGCGGCACCTGTCGCAGCGCCGCCGTGATCGCGCTCGCCAGACGGTCCTCGCTGGCAGGCGACTGCTCCTGCTCGAGCAGCGCTGCCTGCAGTTCTCCGTCCGCCAGCGGTGGCCCGTCCCGCAGGAGCAACTCCGCCAGTTGCCGAAACGGGCTCGCCTGCGGTTCACAGCTCAGGTAAGCGACGCCGCCTGGCCGCTCGGCCAGTCTGGCGACGACACCGGCGGCAACGAGCGACGACTTGCCGGTACCGGAGCGGCCGACGATGCTGACCAGGCGGCCCGCTGCCAGCCGCTCGACCACTCGCTCCGTATCGCGCTCGCGACCGAAGAAGAAGCGGTGCCCGGCTGGTCTGAAAGCGGCCAGTCCCGGATAGGGGTTGCCGAGCGCATCGGCGGCAGGCGCGAAGCCGGCAGCAGGCCCCTTGCCAGCCGCCCCGTCCGGCGTTCCTCGCGCAACGTTCATCGCCGGCTCCACTGCCCAGGCTGCGAATCAATTCCCTGCTGGCCGCTCATTCCATTCCGCCTGCCGCTTGACATCTTGCCTGCCATTGTACGAAGCGCGGCGACGGCTTGCCAGCGTCAACCGCCGCCACTCGCCTCACTGCGGCAGGCGCCGCAGCGAAGGCGCCAGCAGGGGAATGTGGAATATGTCCTTCGCCGGTCCGGCGGGCCGCCACTAGAATTCCCCCATGTCCAGACAGATCCCGCCGGCCACACCTGAAATCAACCGGCTGCGCGCCGCGGCAGCCCTCATCCCGATCATCGAGGCCGGCCTCGCGGCGTCCCGGTTCTCCGCTGAACGAGCGGAACTGATGGCATCGTTCTGCGAATGGACGACGCAGAAGCCCTACGACGATCCGGAAGCCATCCGCTTGGCGGAAAGGGTACGCCACGGGCTGCAACGCATGCGGCTGCCGCTCGACGAAGCACGCTGACCCGGACAGCGACCACCGGACCGCTGTCGGCGCACCGCGTTGGCGGCGTTCGTCGGCCGCGCGGCTGCCGCCCGCGGCCTGCAGGCCACTGCTCAGACGGTCGCAGCCGGCTCCGGGCGAGTCAGCAGTGCGAGCGCGTCGGCAAGGTTGCGCACCGTGCGGTCGGGGTTGTGCAGCTTTTCGAGCCCGAACAGTCCGATGCGGAAACTGCTGAAGTCGGCGGGCTCGTCGCACTGCAAGGGCACGCCGGCAGCCGTCTGTAGACCGATGGCGACGAACTTGCGGCCGGACTGGATCTCCGGATCATCGGTATAGCTGACGACTACGCCGGGCGCCTGGAAACCCTCGGCGGCGACACTCGCGAAACCCTTGCCGGCAAGCAGCGCGCGGACGCGCAGGCCGACCTCCTGTTGCTCCTGGCGGACGCGCTCGAAACCGTAGTTCTCGGTTTCGCGCATGACGTCTCGCAGCGCCGCCAGGGCGTCGGTCGGCATCGTGGCATGGTAGGCATGGCCACCGCTTTCGTAGCTCTCCATGATCTGCATCCACTTCTTCAGGTCGCAGGCGAAACTGCTGCTGCTGGTGGCATCGATTCTGGCGCGGGCACGCTCGCCGAGCACGATCAGTGCGCAGCAGGGAATCCCGGTCCAGCCCTTCTGCGGCGCGCTGATCAGCACATCGACGTGGTGCGCGAGCATGTCCACCCAGATCGCCCCGGAAGCCACGCAGTCGAGAACGAACAGCCCGTCAACCGCCCGCACCGCCTCGCCGACAGCCCGCAGGTAGTCGTTCGGGAGGATCATCCCGGAGGCGGTTTCGACATGCGGTGCGAAGACGAGGTCCGGCTTCTCGTCCAGGATGCGCGCGACGACTTCATCGATGGGCGGCGGAACGAACGGCGCGTGTTTCTCGTCACCGACGCGACGTGCCTTGAGGACGATGCTCGACGAAGGAATCTGCCCCATCTCGAGAATCTGCGTCCAGCGGAAGCTGAACCAGCCATTGCGGATGATCAGGCACTTGCGGCCGCCGGCAAACTGCCGCGCGACCGCTTCCATGCCGAAGGTTCCACTGCCGGGCACGACCACCGCCGTCGTCCCGTTGTAAACCGTCCTGAGAATTCGCGCGATATCGCGCATGACTCCCTGAAAACGCTGCGACATGTGATTGAGCGAGCGGTCGGTATAGACCACCGAGTATTCGAGCAGACCCTCGGGATCGGGTTGGGGCAGCAGTGCGGGCACGATTGTCTCCAGTTCTCGGGTTGGGTTTGTTGATTGTGGCTGAAGCAGGGGCGCGAGCATAACGCCAAGTCCGCACCCGGCGCCAGTCGCTTCCGTTCGGCAGGCGCAGCGACTGCGGATACTCTAGAATCCGTCCCTCAGCCGCCGCCGCTGCCGCCCGGGCAGCGGCCCGCCCACGAGACCGGAGAACCCCATGGCCGGAGCGAGCCTGCTTGCCCTGATTGACGACATTGCCAGTGTCCTCGACGATGTCGCCCTGATGACCAAGGTAGCTGCCAAGAAGACGGCCGGTGTCCTCGGCGACGACCTGGCGCTGAACGCGCAACAGGTGTCCGGAGTGCGTGCCGAGCGCGAGTTGCCGGTTGTCTGGGCAGTTGCCGTCGGGTCACTGAAGAACAAGCTGATCCTGGTACCGGCGGCGCTGGCGATCAGCCGCTTCATGCCGTGGGCAGTGACGCCGCTGCTCATGCTCGGTGGCCTGTATCTGTGTCTCGAAGGAGTCGAGAAGCTGACGCACAAGTGGTTGCACAAGGCGCCGGATGACGACGCCCATGCCGCCAAACTGGCGCTTCTGGCCGACGAGCAGGCCGACCTGCAGGCTCTCGAGGCGAGCAAGATCAAGGGCGCCATCCGTACGGATTTCGTTCTTTCCGCCGAGATCGTCGTCATTGCCCTCGGCACCGTTGCCGAGCAGCCGTTCGCAACGCAGGTTGCCGTGCTCTCCGGGATCGGGCTGCTGATGACCGCCGGCGTCTATGGCATCGTCGCCGGCATCGTCAAGCTCGACGACCTCGGCTTCCTCCTCCTCAAGCGACCGGGTGCGCTGGCGCGAACGATCGGCAAGGGTCTTCTGCTGGCAGCGCCGCGGCTGATGCGGGCGCTGACGGTGATCGGGACGGCAGCGATGTTCCTCGTCGGTGGTGGCATCCTGACGCACGGCATCGCGCCGCTGCATCACGCGATCGAGCATGCGGCGACGCTGGCGGGCGAAGCCACGCTTGCCGGCGGCCTCCTCAGGCTGCTGACGCCGGCGCTGCTCGACGTCGTTGTCGGCATCGGCGGCGGCAGCCTGGCGCTGCTCGCGATGCGGGCGATCGCCGCCGCGCGAGCAGCGATCGTCGGTAGCAGCAAGAAACCGCCGATCGCCTGAAACCGGCTGACGGTCATGACTTTCGACACACCCCTGATGATGAAAGTCATGAGCGTTTCCCTCATCGCCGGCCCTTCTCCCACGCACGGGAGAAGGGAGATTCGCGAGTCGCAGACGCGAGTTCCACATTAACCCCGGGGCAGCCTGCCCATGAGGAAGAACTCCTCGTTCGGCCGCATCGAGCTCATGTTGGCGAGCCGGTTCGACATCGCGAAGAATGCGGCGACCGCACCGATATCCCAGATGTCCTGGTCGGAAAAACCATGTTCACGCAGCGCCGCGAAGTCGGCATCGCCGATCTCGGCCGAGTGCAACGCCACTTTCAGCGCGAAGTCGAGCATCGCCCGCTGCCGCTGGGTAATGTCCGCCTTGCGGTAATTGACGGCAACCTGGTCGGCGACAAACGGACTCCTGGCGCGCACGCGCAGGATCGCGCCGTGCGCGACAACGCAGTACTGGCACTGGTTGGCGCCGCTGGTGGCGACGACGATCATTTCGCGCTCGGCCTTGCTGAGCCCGCTCTCCTTCTCCATCAGCGCGTCGTGGTAGGCAAAGAAGGCGCGGAACTCATCGGGGCGGTGTGCCAGCGTGAGAAAGACATTGGGAACGAAGCCGGCCTTTTCCTGCACCTCGATGATGCGGCAGCGCACGTCGTCGGGCATTTCGTCGAGCGCGGGAACGGGGAAGCGACTGATCGGCGAGTTCATGGCCATCTCCACGGTGAGGGGGTTCGAATCGACACATGATACACAATGGCCACCACCGGCAGGTGATACACGTCAGCCAGGACGGCTGCGTGAACGCCTGGCCCCGTCGGCCAGGCCGGGCCCGGCGGCTGACCACGGTTCGCTGCAGCCGCCCGCCCCCGGCATCCCCTGTCTGGTGTTGGCCGCCCGCCGGGCCGGTCAAACGCCGCACGTATCGGCGGCCCGAAAATGGTCTTGCAGCGACTGCGGAACAGGTTAGACTGCCGTTTTATGCCAACAGCCGGGCCGAACCCGATGACTCCGTCACCCATGCGATCCCTTGCCCTGCTCCTCATGCTTCTCTTGCTCGGCGGTTGCGCCAACCGCCCGGTGAATCCGCCAATTGCCGAGGCGGACCCGAATACGGGCTATCGTTTCCAGGTGCGGCACGCGCAGCAGGCCAAGGGAAAGGAAAACCTGGTCATTCTCGCCTTCTCGGGCGGCGGCACCCGCGCTGCTGCGTTTTCCTACGGTGTCCTCGAGTTCCTTCGCCGTACCGAAGTGGTGGGACAGGAGGGGCGGACTGTCCGCCTGCTCGATACCGTGGACGTCATCACTGGCGTCTCGGGCGGCAGCTTCACGGCGCTCGCCTACGGCCTCTACGGCGACCGGCTGTTCGCCGAGTACGAACAGCGCTTTCTGAAGCGTGACGTGCAGGGCGAGATCATCGCCCGTACCTTCAGCCCGAGAAACTGGGGCAACCTGTGGTCACTGGGCTGGGGTCGGTCCGAACTGGCGGCCGAACTGTACGACGAAATCCTGTTCCAGGGCGCCACCTTCGGCGATCTGGACCGCGGCCGCGGGCCGTTGATCCTGGCGTCAGCGACCGACATTTCCACCGGTGCCCGTTTCGTCTTCCAGCAGAACACCTTTGACGTCATCTGCTCGGAACTCAATGCCGTACCCTTGTCGCGCGCCGCCGCCGCATCGTCGGCGGTACCGGTGGTCCTCTCGCCGGTGACGATCAACAACTACGGCGGCACCTGCCACACGCGGCTTCCCGGCTGGGTGAAACTGTTCACCGACGCCACCGACCCGCCGCGACCGGCGGCGCGGGCGATCCGCTCGCTGCGCGACCTGCAGGCCTTCGGCGACGGCGCCAATCGACCCTACCTGCATCTGGTCGACGGCGGCGTCTCCGACAACGTCGGCATGCGCGCGGTCCTCGACACGCTGGAGATCTCGCAGGCGCTGCATGAGGCGGGCGCGCCAACGCCGCTCGATGGCATCCGCCGCGTCATCGTTTTCATCGTCAACTCCATGTCCTCGCCGCCGACCGACTGGGACAAATCCGAGAGCCCGCCAGGCACCGTGAGCATCCTGCTGAAGTCGGCCGGAGTGCCGATCGACCGCTATTCCTATGAAGCGGTCGAACTGTTGCGGGACATGGCGGCGCGCTGGAACACCTTGCGCCTGATCGGCAAGTCGTCGGCCATGGCGGCCAACAAGGATCCCGTGGTGGCCGCAGCGTTGCGCGTTCCGGATGCCGAGATCTATGCCATCGATGTGTCTTTTGCTGAGCTGCGCGACAAGGAGGAAGAGGCTTATCTCAACGTCCAGCCGACTTCGTTCGTGCTGCCCGACGAGGCTGTCGATCGCCTGCGTGCGGCGGCCGGACAGATCATCATGGACTCGCCGGAGTTCCAGCGGCTGCTGCGCGACGTCGGCGCGAGGATCGTGGCGGACCCGCCGCGGCAGGCGGCGGCGGTGGGCACGCGGTAACACGCGGCCGACCCGCAGCAAGCGGCAGCGGGCAGCGTCATGCCCGTCGACGCTGTGGCCAGCGCAGCACGCCCGTTGCCAGAGCAGTCCCCAGCACGACGATGGCACCACCGAGAAGCATCCCGGCGTCGAGGCGCTCACCGAGGAACACGCCACCCCAGAGGACGCCGAAGAGCGGGATGAGGAAGGTCACGGTCACCGCACGCGCGGCGCCGACATTGGCGATCAGGCGGAAGAAGATGAGAAAGGCGAGAGCGGTGCAGGCGACGCCGAGTGCGATCGCCGCCGACCACGCCAGGCCGCCAGGCGATTCCTCCGGCCAGAACCAGAGCGCGAAGGGCGTCAGGACGATGGCGGCGACGATCTGCGAGCCGGCGGCGTTGACCAGAACCGGCACCTCGCCGAGGAGGCGTCGCGCGAGATTGGCGGCAAGGCCGTATGACAGAGTCGCCAGCAGCATGGCGATGATCGCCCAGCCGCTGCCGCCAGGCTTGAAATCGGCCTGATCGGCGGCGAGCAGCAGGACGCCGCAAAAGCCGACGACGAGGCCAGCCGTGCGCACGGCGCCGAGGCGCTCTTGCAGCCAGAGCGCACCGATCAGCGCCGTGAAGATCGGTACCGTCGCATTGAGAATCGAAGCCAACCCGGCGGTGATCGACAGCATGGCCCAGGCAATCAGTGCGAACGGCAGCGCCGAACTGAAGACACCGACGACGGCGATGCCGAAGGCGTGCTCGCGCAAGGCGCGGCCCTGCCGACGCAGCAGCAGCAACGGTGCCAGACAGACGGCAGCCACGGCAACGCGCAGCCAGATCAGCGGCAGCGGCCCGAAGGCAGGCGCCGCATAGCGCATGAACAGGAAGGACCCGCCCCAGAGCGCCGCCAGCACCACCAGGTCGCACAGGTCGCGCATGCGCATCAGATTCCTCCCTCCCGAAACAGCCGCCCGGCATCCGATGTCGGCCGCAACCCGCAACCCCATGCCGCAGGCCACCGCCGCTGCAGGCAAGGGCAGCGCGACCGCCGCCGATCAGCCTCGGCTTCACTGCAGCGCGGCTCCTGACACCACCACGACCTGCTTGCCGGCACGGCAGACCGGCAGCCTACGGCATGCCGCGGCTCGCTGTCCAGCACGCGATGGTTGCAGCAACCCTGACGCATGACCGTACCGAGTCGGAGCCGTTTGCCGGCAGCCCCCTTTCTCACGGCTTCCCCGAAAAAGGACGAAACGCCACCGCCGTCCGAGGGGCGTCGGGCGGCTCGTCCAGATGCGCCAGCACCATCTTGATGGTTGCCGGGTCGAGCACAGCAACGCGACGAGCCGATGCCATGGCGACCGGCACCCCGCTGGTCCCCGGAGGTAGCTGCGCGCCGAGCGTCTTCTCCGGCGTGTTGAGCGGCAACCTGGTGATCGGCAGTCACATGCTGGTGACGACGGCGAGGCCGACGATGATGCGAACGGTCAACATCCGCCCCTCGTGCCGGCGGCTGCCCAACTGAAGATCGACGGTGTCAACCGCACCCGTGACGAGCCGCGAGGGCTGGCCCAGGCTTTCGAGGCCCTGAATTTTCCTGCTGGGTTCGCCGGGATGACTACCTGGCTGCCTAGCCGCGGGATACGGTCGTGGTGCTGTTCGTACCGGTAGCCGTGGTGGTGATGGCCGTGATCGGTGAGGTGTTCTTGGTCGAGGGGCGGCCGGCTGGTAGACGGATCGGGCAATCGACTTGGTTGCTGTGGCGGACGGCGAGGAGGCGGCGGTGTTGCACTGAGGGTGCTCGGCAGCGACGGAGAACCCCGGCCGGGGTGATGGCGAACAGGCGACGACTGGCGCCTTCCAAGTATCAGTCCCTGTCCCCGGACGGATTGGTCGCTGGTCACCCGTCAACTCGTCACAGTCGCCGCGAAGAATGGACCGCAGCGCCAGGGCCGAGTGTCCATCCTTGACCTGTCCTGTTATCCTTGGTGTCAGTCAGCACAAAGAGCGCAGCCATGGGCATGAACGTCAACCTGACCCCGCAACTCGAGGAACTGATCGGTTCCAAGGTGACTTTGGGCCTATACACCTCGGCCAGTGAGGCGGTTCACGAGGCGCGGGACCTGATCGACGAGCAGGACCGCCTGCGGGCGGCCAAGCTCGAGCGTTGCGTTGACAGGTTGGACGAGCAGCCCGGCCACCCGACCGTGGATGGGCTCGCGGGAGACGAACTGGCAGCTGGTCTGCGCAGCTTCCCGTTTGGGGGCTGTGTCATCTTCCACATGCCAATGGAAGACGGCGGCGACGTGGTGCGGGTGCTGCACAGTGCTAGCGATGGCGACGCGGCCTTCGGCGAAGATCGGTAGACATGCCCGATGACGCTGGCGACCCGATCGCGCAGCCAGCGCGTCTTGGTGCCAGCGCAGGGCACTCGCCAGACTACTTCGACCGACTCTATCGTCGCCTCGTTGGCGAGGGAGGCGAACCACATGATGCCCGGCGAGTCGTTCTGGAGGCCTACCTCGACGGCAAGCCGTCGGCGACGCAGCGCCACAAGCCGACACGCGCCGATCGTGATCGCTGTTTCTGGTCGAGCGCCTTCCTCGGCCAATGTGGCAGCGGTGACTGGAGCACCGAACCCGGCATCCTTGCCCTGACGCGCTACCTTTCTCAGAGCGAGGTGCTGGTCGATGGGCTCGTGGCGTACCTGGCCCGCTCGACGCCGAAGGCGCTGGTGGTGGCCATGCGCCGCGCGCGCCTCGTGCGGTCACCCGGCTCGCCACAGGTCGACGCGCTTCGGGCCGCGCGCAAGCTCGATCCACTGGTCGACGAAGCCTGCCGAATCCACGATGTGTTGGTCGGCGCGCACCGGGAACGAGAGGTCGAACTGGCCCGCTGGCAGGGGCCGCTCGAAAACCTCAGCGCTTTCGAGTTGCTGCTGCTGGCGAGTCTGTACGCGTACGAACGCCTCGTCCCGCATAAGATGACGGGCCAGCCTGCCGTGGCGGAAGGCGGTGGCCGGGTCGACACACATTGGGATGCGATCAACGACCTCTTGATCTGGAAGCTGAAGACGACACCGCGGGCAACCCTGAGGCTCGCCGATGAGGCCATGGGACGCTCGCTCAAGCGGTACCTGTCCCCGCTGCTCTTTCCCGCGCCGGGGCAGTCGCTGGAACTTCTGACCCAGCTGGATGCATTTGCACGCTTGGTCGCGGCCCAGATCGAGCTGAACGAGTTCCTGTCCCGCAGCGTCGATGCGTACTGCTTCGACGACTCGGTCCGCTTTGTGCTGGTCGACGATTACCAGCCCCACCTCGAGGAGATCGACACTGCGGCCAGCACGAAGTGGTTCCGGGACGGGAAGAAGCTGGAACGGCTGCCGGGTTACTGGCTCCATCGTGCGTTCTACGAGTTCGCCGCGCCCGATCTGGCCTTTGTCCGCATCGGGAGGCCGGAGAACGAAAGCGAGAACACGCTGGCCTACATCCGTGCCCTGGCCACTCGGTTTCGGTTGCGCGAGGTGTACGGTGTGGGTGACCTGGTGACGAACGCAACCGGCGAGTCGGCAAACATGTTCCAGGCTCTCTTGTACTTGGAGCTGACGGCACGTTTCTTCATGCTGGACTTCATCGTGCCGTTCGTTGAGGGCGCTGAACAGTCGGGCGACTGGGTCGTCTCGCTTCGTCGGTTGGCCCTCGGCGGTCTGCTCAACGGGGAGCAGAACCGATTTCCACTCACTTGGTCGAGCCGCTCGGCGAAGATCGACCGGACCACCGGCTGGACGGTCACGTCGGAACAGCCCACGGGCAGCGCCCGCATGGCGGCGGCCATCCTGGACTTCTGGACCTACGACATGCTCTCCGAGGCGGACCGCCTGCAGAGGGACGAGCCCGGACTCGCACCCAGGCTCATTGAGCGTCCATACCTCAAGTTCGGGCCGCAGCTGGTCCAGCTGCCATGGGTGGCCGGATATCAGGACAATGACATGGCTGCGATCAACAACCTGCGTCGGCTGGCAGCGCGGCGTGGTGAAGCCGCTGCAGAGACCAGACGGATCGAGAGCCACCTTGCAAAGCTTCTGCAAATCCGGGGCTTCAGCGTCCTGCTGAACTGGCAGCCGCCGGAGGAGCGTCGCGATGCCGGAGAAGTGGACGTCATCGCAGGCCTCGACGGCCACCTGTTCGTCTTCGAGATCAAGTCCACCTATGTCCGGCGGTCAAGGCACGAGGCTTGGTTGCACGCGACCACCACGCTGCGCAAGGCGGGTCTGCAGCTTGGGCGAAAGGTCGACGCCTTGAAAGCGCTCCAGGAAACGGACGCCGAACTCTGCGCGACCCTGGGTTTCGATCGGGCCGCGCTGCCGGCCTGCGTCCATGGATGGATCGTGGATACATCCATCGAGTCAGATCACGAGCGGTTCAACGGCTTCCTCAAGGTGTCGCTGGAGGAGATGATCGTTGCGCTGCGGGACGACCGGAGTCTACTGAACGATCCCGAAGGACTGATATCCGGGCAGCCACCATCCGAGACCACGCTCATTGATCTGAAGACCCGCGCACGTCTCTACTCGGCAGGGTTCACTGCCGAGCGGTTCGTTTCGGTCGTCGAGGGCGAGTTGGTCTGGGAGCAGCTCTGACGGCGTCTGCCGTACTACGGAGCAAGGACGCGATCGTCTCGAGGTGCGCGCCCTGCTGCCCGGCCCAACGCCATCGCCGGCGTGACGCCCCTGCAGCAGGCCACGGCATTGTCAGGCTTCGATTCGCTGGGTTCCGGGGCCGACGCCACGGCACGCGCTCCCACGCCCGGATCGCACGAGCACAGCTGGCCAGGCAGGGACCGCTCAGCGTCCCCGGGGCAAGTAGCCGATTTAGGCCGGCGGCTCTCGGAATCGTCGGCGGCCACTTCCGCAGCCGCTCCGGCTCAAGCACCCAGGTATTGACCGAATGGGCTGCTAGACATGGAAGCGATCGAGCAACTCCTGGGTCTTGCGTGCATTGCCGGAAAGCCCGAGCAGGGCCTGCCTGGCCGCCCGCACGGCGCCGTCCTCGGCGCGGACGAGGTTGTCGATCTGCAGGGTCGTCTCGGCCATCGCCGTCGTCGCGACGCGCTGCTCGCGCGTCGACGAGGCGATGCTGCCGACACGGGCAATGGCGTCGTTCATGTGCTGCTGTATTTCCTCGATGCGCCTCGCTGCCAGCTGTGAGAGCTCGACGTTGCGCCGGACGGCTTCGACCGACGAGGAGACCGTTGCTCCGGCGTCGCCGGTTTCGCGACGCACCGCCTCGATCATCGCGGCAATCTCGATGGTCGCCTTGCCCGTGCTCTCGGCCAGCTTGCGCACCTCGTCGGCGACAACGGCGAAGCCGCGCCCCTGTTCTCCAGCACGCGCCGCCTCGATCGCGGCGTTCAGCGCCAGCAGGTTGGTCTGATCGGCGATTCCCTTGATGACGTTGACGATGCCGCTGATTTCCTGCGAACGACCGTCGAGGCTGGTCATCACCTGTGCCAGCATCTCCACCTCGCTGACCGATCTGGCGGACTCCAGGGCAATCGCACTGACGTCACTCGCACCTGCCTGCGAGAGGTCGCCGGTTTCGCGCATCAGCTTGTCGGCCTCGCCCGCGTAGTCGGCGATCTGCGACGCCACTGCGCTGATCTCCTTGATCGACGCGGCACTGGCGGTCGAACTGTCGGAGACTCGTGCCGCCTGACGGGCCAGTTCGTCCATTGCCGCGTCGACCTGCCGCACGCCATCGGCGAGGCCCGTGGCTTCCTGCTTCAGCGAAAGGAACATGCTCTGCAACTGTTCCAGGAACCTGTTGAAGGCGTTGGCGGTATCGGCGATCTCGTCGCTGCCGGCAACCTGCAGACGCGCCGACAGGTCGCCACCGCCCCGCGCAATCTCGATCATCTTGTCGCGCACCTGGTGCAGCCCGCGCAAGAGTTGCCTGAGCACCCCACCTGCAACCAGAGCGGCAATGCCGCCGACAGCGAGCAGGACCACCAGCAGGGTGAGCAGCAGCGGCTGCAGCGGCGCCAGCACGACGGATTTCGCGAGCGAGATGCCCAATACCCAGTCGCTGCCCTTGATCGGTGACAGGTAAAGGTAGCGATCACCGTCCGGTTGCCGTGCTTCGAACATCTTGCCCTCGCTCACCGCCTTGCCGATCTGCTCGCGCGTGAGGTCGGCAATGCGATCGCTGATCGGTTTCAGGACCGCTTCCGCCACCGGATGGACGAGCACCGTGCCATCCTGGTGCAGCAGGAACGCGAAGCCATCGCCACCAAGCCGGATGGCCAGGATTTCCTTGACGATGCGATCGAGCTTGATGTCGGCAGCGACGACGCCGACAGGTTGTCCACCGGCGACCACCAGCGAAGCGAAGGAGATCACGAGTTGCTTCGACGCCGCGTCCTGGTAAGGCTTGGTGACGATGACGCTCGCCTCACCGGCGCTGCTCGCATCCTTGTACCATGGCCGCACCGTCGGATCGTATCCCGGCGGCAACTGCTGCGCTTCGGAAAAAACCGTCCGCTGGTCCGGGTAGCCGGCGTAGACAAGGTCGAAGCCGCCAGCGCCAGCCAGCAACCTGAACTGCTTCTCGGCGTCGGCAGCAACGATCGCCGGTTTCGCCGCGCGCACGAGCTGCGCCTTGGCGTTGATCCATTCGGCGATGGCAAACGCGTAGCCGGCGGCAGCGCTGCGCGTCTCGGCGGCAACCGCTTCGAGCAACTGGGCACGCAACTGCTGATAGAAGAGCGCGCCGAGAACGATCACCGACAGCGCGATCAGTCCGACGACAAAGGCGACAAGTCTTGCATACAGGCTGCGCATCGCACACTCCCCCCCAGGTAAGTTGACCAGCGGTCGCCGGCAGTCGTCCCGGCACCCTTGCGCGAGCGCCGCGCGCACGCCTGTCCGGCGCGCTATGATCGCACAGTGCCGCCGACCGTCCAATGCTCCTGCGTCCGTGCCGCCGCCAGGCAATTTCCGCTGCGGTGAACCGGCGGCAACGCCCGGCGCGTCAAGCCCTGGCGGTGTTCTCCCGCAACCGTGCCGGTTGACCAGCAAGCGTGCGCACCATCGCCAGCAGCTCTCGTCCCACCTCGCCCAGCTGCTCGGTGTTGCTGGCTTGGGGTGCGTTGATCTGGCGCAGCTAGGGCTGCCCTTTACCCGCAAGTCTTGTTGTCATCCGAAGTCCAGTGTCGGAGCGAGAGCCCTTCGCGCAGCGATTGCAGGACCGAATAGCCGTGCCACATGATTTGATGCCCTGGATGGGGGTCTTTGGCGCGGCCAATGTATCCGCCGAGTTGGGCTACGAGACGGACGGCGTCGCCGAGCCGAGTGGGCTTGGGGATTTTTTTTTGCGTAGGCCTGCAACACTTCGATCTCGGCGTCGGAGAACAAGACCTCGGCGGGAAGATCGGGGCACTGT
>ERZ761609.1675-NODE-1675-length-18411-cov-40.852364_pt1 | contig 18411 bp, 15 predicted proteins | sample MGYA00511163_ERZ761609 | MGnify/ENA primary metagenome ERZ761609 (study PRJEB28899, sample SAMN02445070) | bioreactor sludge metagenome | biome: EBPR sludge | place: Australia: Brisbane, Thorneside Wastewater Treatment Plant | collected 2011-12-16 ... | reverse complement strand
TCTTGCGCTCGTGCCTGCCGCCGTGTCACCCTCCCCATCAGAATGCCCACCCCCGCCCAACTCGTCACCGCCGTCCGCGACTACTGCCGTGTCCACGCCCAGCCCGAGCGGGCCGGCAAATGGGCCCGCTACTTCACTGAGGGCTACGACTCCTGGGGCCTTCTCGACAAAGCCCACCCGATCTTCACCACGCAACTCGAAGCCTGGGCTGCCGCCTATGCCCCCCTCGGCCTCCCCGGCTTGCTCGAAGCGGGCCGCGCGCTCTTCCAGAGCGGCAAGTTTGAAGAAGGTTCTGTTGCCATCCTGCTCGTCAAACCCTACCGGGATCAGATCACCTCCGCCACTCTGCCCGCCCTCGCGGCCTGGTTCGACGGAGGCGTCCGCAACTGGGCTCACTCCGATGTGCTCTGCGCTGAACTCCTGGCGCCGCTGCTCGAAACAGGGCGCCTCAAGCCCGCCGCTTTCCGCAACTGGCGGTCCTCCCCCCACCGCTTCCAGCGCCGCGCCGCCGCCGTCGCCCTGCTCGGACTCCTCAAAACCGATGGCGGACCGGCCCAGGCCCTCGCCTTCATCGAGCCTCTGATGGAGGACCCCGAGAAGGTCGTCCACCAGGGCCTCGGCTGGCTCATCAAGGAAGTCTGGAAGCTCGATCCGGCCCTCGCCGAATCCTTCCTCCTGCGCTGGAAAGATCGCTCGCCCCGCCTGATCATCTCCACCGCCTGCGAAAAGATGCCCGCCGCCGACAAAGCCCGCTTCAAACGTGCAAAACCCGCCCGTTGACCCTGGGCGCGGAAGGCGCCACCGGCCCGCAATCCGGTCCGCGTCCACTTCGCCCCCCGTCGTCACACGATTTTTTGAACTACTTTTGTCGTCAAATCAATCGCTTACCCGTTTCCATGGTTCGCCTGCCGGACCCCTCATGGTCGAATAGAACTGGAAACTCAGCAGTGTACCCACCCCTCCCAACCCGACCCGGCGCCGGCCTCGCCCCGTGCCCCCTTTCGACGAATAACCCGAGCCACATCTATGTTTTGGACCCTGTCTGGGTTCGATTTGAAAACGCACGTTCCACCCCCGCCGCCGCCCTTGCCCCCGCCCCGCCGCCGCCGCACAACCGCATCCCTGCAAAACAAACCCAGATCGCACTCAAATTCATGAAAAACCAGTGGTTATCCTCCATTTTCGCCATTCCTTCGGTTTCGCGCCCGGACGGGCAAACGGCCCTCCACCCCAATTTCGCGAATAAACCCATTCAAATCTGTCAGATAGGCCACATCTGGGTTCGAGTCGAAAGTTCGCGCACTCCCGCGGCCCGCCCCGCCCGGCCCCGCCCCTCCAACCCGTCAAACCGCTACTCTGCAAATCGAACCCAGACCCGGCTTATCCCAATGAAAAAAAGCCAATTATCCGCGATTTTCGCCGCCGCCTGGAATCCCGACGGTTGACCCCGATCGATGAACTGATAAACTATGCGCAAGGATCCAGAATGGGCGATTCCAGTCCGGCCATCACGGTGCTTCTCGAGCGCTGGCGCGCGGGAGACTCGGGCGCCGTCCATGAGCTGACCCCGCTGGTCTATGACCAGTTGCGGCGGATCGCGGCGCGCCACCTGACCGGCGAGCGGCCCGACCTCACCCTCTGCGCCACCGAGGTCGTCCACGAAGCCTACCAGAAGCTCGCCGCCGCCGGCGTCGATTGGCAGGACCGGGCCCACTTCTACGCCGTCGCCAGCCGTCAGATGCGGCAGGTGCTCGTCGATCACGCCCGCACCCGCAACCGCCAGAAGCGCGGCGGCGAGTGGCAGCGCGTCACCATGACCGGCAACGACCCGGGCACCGGAGACGAAACCGCCGACATCCTCGCCGTCCAGCAGGCGCTCGACAAGCTCGCCGCCTTCGATCCGCGCAAGGCCGAGATCATCGACCTGATGGTCTTCGGCGGGCTCACCGCCGCCGAGGCGGCCGATGTGATGGGCATCTCCGAGCCGACCCTGTTTCGCGACTGGAAGGTCGCGCGCGCGTGGCTGCAACAGGAACTCCGGTCCGCCCGGCCATGACGCCCGAACGCTGGCAGCGCGTACAGGAGCTGTTTCACACTGCCGAGGCTCTGCCGGCTGCCGATCGGACGGCCTGGCTGGCCGAAGCCTGCGGCGCCGATGAGGCGCTGCGCCGCGAGGTCGAGGCGCTGATCGAAGCCTCCGGCGACGACCACCTCGAGCGGGCCGTCTCGGGCGCGGTCGAGGAACTGCGGGCCGCGCAGCCCGCGCCCGCCTCGCCGGACACCATCAGCGGCTACCGGATCCTGCGCCGCCTGGGCGAAGGCGGCATGGGGATCGTCTATGAGGCCGAGCAGGTGAACCCGCGCCGCACCGTCGCGCTCAAGGTGCTGCGGTCGGCGCGCCATGCTTCGGGCCACGCGCGGCGGCTGTTCGAGCGCGAGGCGCAGGCGCTGGCCCGCCTGCGCCATCCGGGCATCGCCACCATCTTCGAGTCCGGCGTGGCCGAGGACGGGCTGCCTTACCTGGTGATGGAACTCGTCACCGGCCAGCCGCTCGATGAGTGGATCAAGGCGCAGGGTCCGGTGCGGACGCTGCGGAAGCAGGACGTGGAAGGCCCGCTGCGGCTGTTCCGCGCCATCTGCGACGCGGTGACCTACGCGCACCTGAACGGCGTCATCCACCGCGACCTGAAGCCGTCGAACATCATCGTGGCCGACCTGGGCGCGACCTCGACCTTCGAGGCGGGCGCGGCGCAGCGGCCGCTCGTCAAGATCCTGGACTTCGGCCTGGCCCGCATCACGGACGACCGCGACGGCGAGTCCCACTACGAGACCCAGACGGCGATGGTCCAGGGGAGCCTGCCCTACATGAGCCCCGAGCAGGCCCAGGGCAGCCGCCACGTGGACCTGCGCACGGACATCTACGCGCTGGGCGTGCTGCTCTACTGGATGCTCACGCGCCAGCACCCGTACCTCGATGGCTCGCAGGGCCTGGTGGAGACGCTGCGGCTGATCGAGACCGCGCCGCCGCGGCGCTTCGGCCACTGGACGCGGAAGTACGACGCGGACCTCGAGGCGATCGTCCTCAAGGCCATCGAGAAGGACCCGGAGCGGCGCTACGCGAGCGTCGCCGGGCTGGCCGGCGATCTGGACCGGTACCTGAGCGACCAGCCCATCCTGGCGCGGCCGCCGAGCACGATCTACCAGTTGCGGATGCTGGTCCGGCGCAACCGCGCGGGCTTCGCCGGAATCATGGCGGCGGCCGTGCTGCTGGTGGCCTTCAGCGTGACCACGGCCGTGCAGGCGCGGCGCATCGGCCTCGAGCGCGACCGGGCGAACCAGGAAGCGGCGACGGCGGCGAATGTGTCCGACTTCCTGGTGGACCTGTTCCGGCAGACGAACCCGACCCAGGCGAAGGGCGAGCTGACGGCGCGGGACCTGTTGGAGGCGGGGCGGAAGCGGGTGAACGAGGAGCTTGCGGATCAGCCGGAGTTGCGGGCGCGGCTGCTGGACCGGATTGGGAGCGCGTACACCGTGATTGGTCCGTTGAGCGAGGCGGAGAGCGCGTACGAGGAGAGCCTGCGGATTCGCAATGAGGCGTTCGGGGAGGGGACGAGGGGGAGCGTGGACACCTGGGACGGGTTGGCGATGTGCTACTTCAACCAGGGGCGGCATCAGGATTCGGTCCGCGCCGCGCGGCGGGCCTTGGAGATCGAGGAGCGGCATGTTGGCGCGAAGGATGCGGGGCTGGCGGGGCTGCTGAGTTCGCTGGCTCAGAGCCTGAGCGCGATGGGCGATACGCAGGGCGCGCTGGAGGCGATTCGCCGGGCCACCGAGATCGACCGGGTGAACGAGCGTACCGGGACGGCGGAGGCGGGCGAGCGGCAGGAGACGCTGGGCTCGATTCTGCGGCAGAAGGGCGATTATCGCGGGGCGGTGGAAGTGTTGCGGGAGTCGCTGGAGATCCGGCGGCGGCGCGGGGAGACCGCGCTCGATCATGGGCACCTGTTGAACGAGCTGGGAATGGCGCTCAACCTGGCGGGGGAGTCAAAGGAGGCGGAGGCGACCTACCGCGATTCTCTGAAGTGGGCGCGGAAGATCTTCGGCGAGAAGCACGGCAATATCGCGATGTTGATGGTGAACCTGGCCTACGCGGTGGAGGCGCAGGGGCGGGCGGTGGAGGCCGAGAGACTGGCGCGGGAGGCCTTTGGCGTGTTCGATGGCGCATTGGGGAAGGATCATCCGAGGCGGGGGGACCTGCACCTGGTGCTGGGGGAGGCGCTGGCCGGGCAGGGCCGGACGGGCGAGGCGCGAAGGGAGTTTGCCCGGGCGCGGGAGATGTATGTGGCGGCCTGGGGGACGGGCAATCCGAAGTCGGCGCAGGCATCCACCCGGCTGGGGCTGCACGAGGTCGAGCATGGCGATGCGGGCGTGGCGCTGCGGTTGTTCGAGGAGGCGCGGGCAGGGATGGAGGATAGCCGGGGGACGCCGCAGTGGGCGGTGTATGAGCGGGGGTTGGGGGAGGCGATGGTGCGGGCGGGCCAGCGGAGCGAGGGAGAGGCGCTGCTGCGGGCGAGCGTGGCCTATCTGAAGGAGAATCTCGGCGCGGCGCATCGCGAGACGCGCCGCGCCGAGTCTGCCCTGGCGCGGCTCCTCCTTCCGCGCTGAGGGAACCTTGGGGATCAGACGTTGACGCGGGGCGGGGAAAGCGGCTTGATGAGGAAGGGATTGCCCTTGACCTCGGGCGGCTTGGTCCACATGTGGCGCGGGTCGGGCCGCTTGCTGAGGTCGGGGCCGGGTTTGCGGGTGAAGGCGGCTTTGTTGTCCTGAATGGTCTTGCTGCGGGCGTCGCGGAACTTGTCCCAGGAGCCGTTGGCGGCGATGAAGTTGGCGGCGGAGGTTTCGGTTTCGCCTTCGTGGTCCTCCACCTTGATGTTGGCGAGGGAGACGCCGAGCATCTGCAGCGCGCGGAGCGCGCCGACCATGTTGGTGTCCTGGGGCCGGTAGTGGCCGCTGTCGGAGCGGATGCGCAGGATCCGGCCGTCGCGGATGAGCATGGAGCCGGCGGCGGCGACGGTCCCGCCGTTGAGGTAGGCCGAGTGGTAGAGGCCGCCGCCGTTGGGGCCGGAGACCTTGTGCTTCATCATGTAGAAGTCGCGGCTCATGCTCATGACGAAGAAGCCGTAGCCGGTGTTGGGCCGGGCGTTGGGGTTGCGGTTGATGACGAAGGCGTCCTTGTTGTAGGCGCGGGAGGATTCGGCGGGCACGGCGGCTTTGGTGACCATGGTTTCCCACCAGGGGAACTGGTAGGCGAGGCCGCCCTTGAACAGGAGCTTGTACTGCCAGAGGTTCTTGGGGTCGATGTAGGCGGCGCGGCGCTGGACCAGATCCACGGTGGCGCCGTCGGCGGAGAGTTCGCGGCCGAAGGTGAGTTCGAGTTCGCGGGGCAGGCCGTTGATGGTGCAGCCGAACAGAGCGCAGAGCCGGTGGGCGGCGGCGACGTAGAGGGCATAGATGGCGGGCTGGCGGCCTTTCTCCATGACGGCATTCGTCTGGTAGATCTTGAGCCAGTAGTCGAGGCTGAAGAACAGGTCGCCGAGCAGGGGCAGGCAGCGGATGTCCTGCTGGGCGCTTTGGTAGAGCTTGACGAGTTCATCGATGTGGCTCAGGATCGGGTCCTTGGAGCGTGTGCTGAAGGTGACGCCGGAATCCTTGAGCCACTGCTGGGAAGTGGGGATCTGGTGGTATTGAATCATCGGTTGACCTCGCCTTTCACTGAGGTAAGGCGACGGCGAGGGCCGAAGACTCTCACGATTTCCGCGAATTACTTCGCGGGCATGGCGACGACCTTGGGTTCGAGGCCGAGCTTGGCGAGCAGGGTATAGACGAGGAAGCCGGTGAAGAAGCTATAGAGGACGGCGGGCTGGCCGTAGGTCTTCACCTCCTGGGAGACGGGCAGGAAGGGGAGGATGCCGACGAGGAAGCCGGCGGCCCAGGCGCCGTAGCCGGCCCAGTTGATGCCCTCGCGGGGACCGGCCCAGCGCTTGCCGCTGAGCCAGTAGTCGGCGGCCATGGCGCCGCAGATGGGGCCGAAGCTGGCGCCGACGATGGTGAAGAACTCGACCAGGTTTTCGGCGACGCCGGTGACGGCGAGGATGATGGCGATGACGGCGGCGGTCATGGTGGAGGACAGGCGGGGGACCTTGGGAATCATGGTGGAGAAGCTGTTCGAGGCGATGAAGGCGCAGAAGCAGGCCGAGGGGATGGAGGCGAGGGTGAACAGCAGGAACATGGCGGAGGCGAGTCCGCCGCCGGCGGTGGCGACGACCTCTTCGTAGTGGAAGCCCTGGATGGAGGGGTAGAGGACGCGGGCGCCGGCGACGGAGACGAGCGCGAGGCCGGCGGCGATGGTGATGGAGAGGGTGATGCCGACGAAGCCGCCCCAGCGGACGTCGGAGGCGTGGCGGCTGTTGACGCCGAAGTCGGCTCCGGCAGCGCCGGCGGTGGAGAAGAAGCCGATGATCATCTGGAGCATGAGCGTGAAGGCGATGAAGGAGTTCGGCTCGGAGGGGACGTGCTGGGGGATGCCCGGGGCGACCTTGAAGAAGACATAGACCAGCATGATGAGCGGGATGAAGTTGAGGAAGGTGGCGACCTTGGCGACGTAGCCGATGCCCTTGACGCCGACGTAGGCCATGGTCAAGCCCCAGGCGAAGCCGGCAATGATGAAGGGCATGGTGTTGGGGCCGGCGGTGGAGCCGGCGGCGTTGAGCATGAAGCGCGTGGCGAAGTAGGTGCCGACGGCGAACCAGCCCACCTGGAGCAGGCCCATGAGCAGGCCGGGCATCGCGTAGCCGCCTTTGGTGCCGAAGGTGGAGGAGCCGACGACGTAGAGCGAGAAGCCGGTCTTCTGGCCCATCATGGCGGGGGCGTAGTAGTAGAGGGCCCAACTGAGCAGGCCGGCGGTGAAGATGGCGAAGAGGCAGAGGGGCAGGGAACCGCGCGTGATGGTGCCGACGGCGATCATGTTGTAGAAGGCGATCCAGAAGTGGACGCCGGCGTAGGAGGGGGCGGTGTTCTTGAACCAGGGGGCGCGGTTGGCGGCGGGGTTGGGGGTGGCTTTGGCGATGTAATCAGGCAGCATGGCTTGGGGGGCAACATATCACAGTGGGGAGGGGGCGTGGTGAGATTATGAATGTGATGCCGAGGAAGAAACCGCTGCGTCCCGGGCTTTCGAACAGGGATGGTTGCACGGAGCCACTCAAAGCCGAAGCAGGCAGGGTAGAGGAGAAACCGCTCACACACGCCAAGCCTCGCGAGCCGGGCGTGCTTGCGGGCAAACTTGAGACTGCGCCGGATTTCGACGAGCTTCCTATGGACATGGCTACAGTTCTAGGCGCGAAGGCTGGGAAGTCATCCCCTCCACCCGGTAGGCGGGGCGTTTAGCGCAGGCCGTCTGCGCTGGCCGTGCGTGTACCGTTGCGCGATACACTGAAGGTTGATCCGGAAGTGGAAACATGGCGGGTTGAAGAGGCTCTTTGAGCGGGGTGACGCCAGCAGGATCCACTCCAGCCAGCAGGCCAGGATCGAAGACGTGCTCGCGCATCTGGACCAGGCGGTGAGGCCCAGTGATCTGGATTTGCCCGGATACCGGCTGCATCCGCTTAAGGGAGACCTGAGCGGATATTGGAGCGTGACGATTACGAGGAACCGCCGGATCATCTTCCGCTTTGAGGACGGCGATGCGGTGGATGTGGATCTTCTGGATTACCACTGACAGTGACAGGAGGGCATGATGCCAATGAGAAATCCGCCGCACCCTGGTCGTTCGATCAGGGACGCGTGTATTGAGCCGTTGGGGTTGAATGTGACTGTGGCTGCGCGGGCGCTGGGGGTGGCACGGCATACGCTCTCGCGTCTTCTGAACGGGCAGGCGGGGATCTCGCCGGAGATGGCCATCCGGTTGGAAAAGGCCGGTTGGTCAAACGCGGATCACTGGCTGCGCCTGCAGGCGGCTTATGACCTGGCGCAAGCGCGGAAGAAAGCAGATCACATCGTGGTGCAGGTGATGAGAGGCCCCGCGGGCGCCGAGAAGCTCCGCGGTTAGCGCAGGCCGGCGGATTTGGTGATCTGTTCGGCGCCGAGGTAGGGGCGCAGGGGTTCGGGGATGAGGACGGAGCCGTCGGGCTGCTGGTAGTTTTCGAGGATGGCGACCCAGGTGCGGCCGACGGCGAGGCCGCTGCCATTGAGGGTGTGGGCAAACTCGGACTTCTTGCCGTCGCGGAAGCGGATGCCGGCCCGGCGGGCCTGGAAGGCTTCAAAGTTCGAGCAACTGGAAATCTCCTTGAACTCGTTCTGGCCGGGGAGCCAGACTTCGAGGTCGTAGGTCTTGGCCGAGGAGAAGCCCATGTCGCCGGTGCAGAGCACGATGCGGCGGTAGGGCAGGCCGAGGGCTTCGAGGACGTGCTCGGCGGAGCGGGTGAGGTTTTCGAGTTCGGTGTGGCTCTGGTCCGGGCGGGTGAAGTTGACGAGTTCGACCTTCTGGAACTGGTGCTGGCGGATGATGCCGCGGACGTCGCGGCCATAGCTGCCGGCCTCGCTGCGGAAGCAGGGCGTGTAGGCGCAGAGGCGGATGGGGAGCGAAGCGGCGTCGAGGGTTTCGTCGCGGAAGAGGTTGGTGACGGGGACTTCGGCGGTGGGGATGAGCCAGTAGTCGGTGCCTTCGAGCTTGAAGAGGTCCTCGGCGAACTTGGGCAACTGGCCGGTGCCGAAGAGGCTGGTGGAGTTGACGATGAAGGGGGGCAGGACCTCGGTGTAGCCGTGCTCGCGGGTGTGAAGGTCGAGCATGAAGCTGATGAGGGCGCGTTCGAGGCGCGCGCCGAGGCCGGCATAGACGGCGAAGCGGGCGCCGGTGATTTTGGCGGCGCGTTCGAAGTCGAGGATGCCGAGTTCGGGGCCGAGGTCCCAATGGGCCTTGGGCTCGAAGGAGAAGCTGGGGGGAGTGCCCCAGCGCTTGATTTCCACGTTTGCGGCGGCGTCGCGGCCGGTGGGGACGCTTTCGTGGGGGACGTTGGGGATGGAAGCGAGCAGGAGGCGGAACTCTTCGTCGATGGTCTTCACCTGTTCGTCGCAGGCAGCGATGCGCTCGCCGATGGAGCGGACCTCGGCCTGGAGGGCTTCGGTGTCCTCGCCGGCTTTCTTGCGTTTGCCGATTTCGACGCTTTGGGCGTTGCGCTGGGCCTTGAGGGTTTCGGCTTCGGTGAGGATGGCGCGGCGGCGGGTGTCGAGATCGCGGAAGCCTTCGGTGTCGAAGGCGGCGCCGCGGTCAGCGAGGCGGGTGGCGATGGCGTCGAGGTTCTGGCGGAAAAAGCTCAAATCGTGCATGCGGGGTGCTCAATGCGATTGTAGCGGACGGGGATGCGGGGGGCGGACCTTAGAGCGGAGATCCCGACTTTCCTGTATGTTGCGGGCGGGTGAAGTCCGGTAAACTGAGCGTTTGGGGCACACCCGATGGCTGCAACCCGAACCCAGCTTTCCACACACCTGCCGGAGGCGCGTACGCACGCCGGCCTAGACCGCGAACTGCTGCTGACCGCCTTCCGGAACATGCAGATGTCGAGGCGGCTGGACGACCGCGAAGTGCTGCTGAAGCGGCAGAACCGGATCTTCTTCCAGATTTCGGCGGCGGGGCACGAGGCGATTCAGACGGCGGCGGGGCTGCTGCTGAAGCCGGGGCATGACTGGTTTCACCTGTACTACCGCGACCGGGCGCTGGCGCTGGCGCTGGGGCTGACGCCGGAGCAGATGCTGCTGCAGAGCGTGGGCGCGGCGGCGGATACGGCATCGGGCGGGCGGCAGATGCCGTCGCACTGGTCGTCGCCGGACCTGCATATTTTCACGGGTTCGTCGCCGACGGGGACGCAGTTTCTGCACGCGGTGGGCTGCGCGGAGGCGTCGCGGTTTCTGAACCCGGAATCGGACGAGATCACGCTGGTGACGACGGGGGACGGGGCGACGAGCGAGGGCGAGTTTTGGGAGTCGATCAATGCGGCGTGTCTGCTGAAGCTGCCGCTGCTGTATGTGGTGGAAGACAACGGCTGGGCGATCAGCGTGCCGGTGGAGGCGCAGACGCCGGGCGGTTCGATTTCGGCGCTGTTGAGCGGGTTTCCGGACCTGTATGTGGCGCGGTGTGACGGCAACGACTTTGTGGACTGCGCGCGGGTGCTGAAGGAAGCGATCGCCTATGTGCGGTCGGGCGCGGGGCCGGCGTTTGTGCATGCGCGGTGCACGCGGCCGTACTCGCATTCGCTTTCCGACGACGAGCGTCTGTATAAGACGAAGGCGGAGCGGGATGCCGAGGCGGCGGTGGATCCGGTGGTGACATTCCCGCGCTGGCTGATCGCCGAAGGGGTGCTGGACGAGCATGCGTTCCGGCGGGTGTGCCACGAGGTGGATCTGGAGATCCAGCAGGTGACCGACCGGGTGTTGAAGGCCGAGCCGCCGGCGGCGGAGACGGCGACACTGTACCTGTACAGTCCGGACGTGGATCCGGCGGGCGCGGCTTTCGTGGCGGAGCCGAAGTTCGCGGGCGAGCCGCGGACGATGGTGGACGAGATCAACCTGACGCTGCGCGAGGAGATGGCGCGGAACCCGCGGATGGTGGTGTTTGGCGAGGATGTGGCCGATTGCAGCCGCGAGGAGAGCCTGGAGGAGGTGAAGGGCAAGGGCGGGGTGTTCAAGGCGACGCACGGGTTGCAGCGGGAGTTTGGGATCCGGCGGTGTTTCAACACGCCGATTGCGGAGGCGGCGATTGTGGGGCGGGCGACGGGGATGGCGTCGCGGGGGATGAAGCCGGTGGCGGAGATTCAGTTCTTCGATTACATCTGGCCGGCGATGATGCAGATCCGGGACGAGCTGGCGAACATCCGGTGGCGGTCGTTCAACGGGTGGAGCGTGCCGGTGGTGATCCGGGCGCCGATTGGGGGCTATCTGAACGGGGGGGCGGTGTACCATTCGCAGTGCGGCGAGGTGGCGTTCACGCACATTCCGGGGATTCGCGTGGTGATGCCGTCGAATGCGCTGGATGCGTGCGGGCTGCTGCGGACGGCGATCCGGTGCGACGATCCGGTGCTGTTTCTGGAGCACAAGCGGCTGTACCGGGAGCCGTACAACCGGAGTCCGCATCCGGGGCCGGATTTCACGATTCCGTTCGGGCGGGCGAGAGTCGCGAAGCCGGGGGCGGATTTGACGATTGTGACTTATGGGATGACAGTGCAGAAGTCGTTGTACGCGGCGACGCAGATCGAGAACCGCAACGAGGGCAAGAGCGTGGAGGTGATCGACCTGCGGACGCTGGCGCCGTATGACTGGGAGGGGATCGCGGCGAGCGTCAGGAAGACGTCGCGGCTGCTGGTGGTACACGAGGACACGCTGAGCTTCGGCTACGGGGCGGAGATCGCGGCGCGGGCGGCGGACGAGCTGTTTGAATACCTGGACGCGCCGGTGCGGCGGGTGGCGGCGCTGGATACCTGGGTGGGGTATGCGCCGGTGCTGGAGGATGCGATTCTGCCGCAGTCGGAGAACATCCAGAAGGCGGCGGAGGAGCTGCTGGCCTGGTAGCCCCCCCGAATCGTGGGGGGCTTTCTTCCCTTATCGGGGCTATCGATTCGGAGGGGTGGGTGGCTGCAGGATGGAGATGTCAGGCACGAAGGACAGACGGGCCTGGACGAAAGGAATCTCCGAAGGAGTAAGACCTCTACCATGAGACTCACGATTGCGATGTTGACCCTGGCGGGCTTTGGCCTGCTTTCGGCACAGACCCCGGCCCCCGCGCCCGCGCCCTCGAAGCAGAGCCAGCCGGCGCCGAAGGCCCCCGAGAAGAAGAAGGAAGAGCCCAAGCCGGCCGAGAAGGCCCCGGCGCCCGCGCCTGCGCCGAAGAAGTAGCAAGGAAACTGCGCGTTCAAACCCCCTGAGTTTACCGCCCCCAATTGACTCTTCCGGGGGCGGCTGAAGTGAAGAAGGAGCCGCCCGGTGGTGCGGCTCCTTCTTTTTTTGTAGAAGGGCGCGGTTGTCAGAGAATAGAAACGGTTAAGCATGAGACCGCAATTCACGAGCCGCCGGGCAGTGTTGGGGATTTTGATCTTCGGCTTCACGCTGGTGATGCTGTTGCTGGTGGCGGCGGGGGTGGTGGCGGTGCGGAACACGCGGGTGATCCGGTCGGCGGCGACGAACCTGGCGCGGGAGCAGTCGCTGATGGCGCGGCTGATTGACGAGATCCAGCGGGAGCAGGCGTTTGTGGATGCGCTGCTGAGCCATCTGCGGGGGACGCGGCGGACGACGCGGCGGGACTTGCGGGCGGGCCTGGTGGCCGTGGAGTCGCGGTTTGGGGCGCTGCTGAGGGAGGCGGAGGATTCGCGGGCGCGCGAGGACTGGAAGGAGACGGCGGCGGCGGCGCGGGCGTTTTTCGCGGAGGCGCGGCGGACGCTGCAGGTGGCGGATCTGGACACGGTGGAGATCGAGACGCTGTGGGCGCGGCACGAGGATCTGCTGTCGCAGGTGGTGCGTCTGGTGGACACGAGTTCGACGCAGATCACGGCGGTGGAGCGGCAGTTACGGGGGCAGTCGGATGCGATCATTTCGGATTCGCTGGTGCTGCTGGCGGCGTCGCTGGCGGCGGCGTTTGCGTGCGCGGTGATGACGGTGTGGCTCGTGGCGGGGGCGTTCACGCGGATTGCGGAGCAGGAGCGGGAGCTGGCGCGGGTGTCGTTCCATCTGTTGCAGGCGCAGGAGGCTTCGGCGCAGCGGTTCTCGCATGAACTGCACGACGAACTGGGGCAGGCGCTTTCGGCGATGAAGGCGAACCTGTCGGCGATGGAGGCGGGGCAGCAGGAGGAGCGGCGGCGCGATTGTCTGCAACTGGCCGATCAGGCGATTGCGAATGTGCGGGAGCTGTCGCAGCTGCTGCGGCCGGTGATCCTGGATGATTTCGGGCTGGACGCGGCGCTGCGATGGCTCGCCGAACGGTTTTCGCAGCGGACGTCGATTCCGGTGCAGTATGTTTCTAATTTCGGGGGGCGGCTTTCGGGTGAATCCGAGACGCATCTGTTCCGGATTGCGCAGGAGGCATTGACGAACGTGGCGCGGCATTCGGCGGCGAGCGAGGTGAAGATGGAGTTGACGCAGGACGCGGGGCGGGCGCAGTTGACGATCGCCGACAACGGCAAGGGGTTGCCGGAGGCATTGAGGGCGATGCCGGGGGCGGGATTGGGGTTGACGGGGATGCGGGCGCGGGCGCGGCATTTGGGGGGCGAACTGGAACTGGATTCCCAGCCGGGGCGGGGATTGCGGATTGCGGCGCGGGTTCCGCTGCGGGAGGTGACGACATGAGCGCGGCGCGCAGGGCCCGAGTGCTGCTGGCGGACGACCATGCGGTGGTGCGGCAGGGCTTTCGTCTGATCCTGGGGTCGCAGCCGGATCTGGAGGTGGTGGGGGAGGCGGGCAACGGGCGCGAGGCGGTGGAACTGGCGCTGAAGCTGAAGCCGGACGTGGCGGTGATCGACGTGTCGATGCCGGAGTTGAACGGGATCGAGGCGACGAGGCGGATTGTGGAGCGGCTGCCGCAAACGCGGGTGCTGGCGTTGAGCATGCACAAGGATGCGGTGTATGTGCGGGAGATTTTGCGGGCGGGGGCGCGGGGGTACCTGTTGAAGGACGCGGTGGACACGGAGTTTCTGAACGCGCTGCGGGCGGTGGCGCGGGGGGACGGGTATTTGAGCCCGGCGGTGTCGGCGGCGGTTTTGGACGATTACCGGAAGAACACGACGGACCCGATTGACCTGCTGACGAGCCGGGAGCGCGAGGTGCTGCAGATGATCGCCGAGGGGAAGACGAACAAGGAGATTGCAGGTCTGCTGGATTTGAGCGTGTACACGGTGGACGCGCACCGGGGGCGGATCATGGAGAAGTTGAACGTGCACAGTGCGACGGATCTGGTGCGGTTCGCGCTGCGGCGGGGGATTGTGTCGTAGGGGTGAGTGGGATCGCCGGTTGACGATAAGCCGGTTTCTGGTCCCGGCCCGTTGCGGGGCCGGGCGGCAGTCATTCCTCTCGATCCGCCATTGCTGACGGATTCCAGCGGCCTACCCGGGAGTCAGGCGCGGCGGGCCGCCGCATCCTCCCCTATTTGGCCTTGCTCCGCGTGGGGTTTACCCTGCCACGCCGGTTACCCGGCGCGCGGTGCGCTCTTACCGCACCATTTCACCCTTACCTCCGGCCGGAGCCGGGTTGGCGGTATATTTTCTGTGGCACTGGCCGTAGAGCGGGCTTTGAGCCCGCCCCCCCGGTCGTTAACCGGCACGCTGCCCTGTGGAGACCGGACTTTGCCTCGTCCGCGGAGCCTTTCCCCGGTCTGGGGAGAACTCCGGTCCGCGACTGCCTGTCTTGGGCGATCCCGCTTCCATTGTGCCACGCGGGGAGGGGTTGGTTACACTTTGATTGATGAAGCAATTATTGGTGGTGCTGCTGGTGGGGCTGCTGCCGGCAGCGGCGCAGGAAGCGCGGACGCCGGAGACGAAGGTGAAGCTGTTCAACGGCTGGAATCTGGAAGGGTTTACGGTGTTTCTGCGGGAGAATGGCATGAACGACCCGCGCCGGGTGTTCACGGTGCGGGACAAGAAGATCGTGGTGAGCGGGGAGGAGTGGGGCGCGCTGACGACGGTGGACGAGTGGCGGGATTACCGGCTGGTGGTGGAGTGGCGATGGGGCGGGAAGGCGTGGCCGCCGCGCGAGAAGCGGGCGCGGGATTCGGGGATTCTGCTGCACGCGGTGGGCGCGCCGGAGGGGAAGCGCAACGGGTGGCTGCAGAGCTACGAGTATCAGATCATCGAAGGCGGGACGGGGGACATGATTCCGGTGGCGGGCGAGCAGCGGCCGAAGTCGATGGCAGAGGTGCGCTTTGGGCCGGACAAGCAGCCGTACTTTGAGGCCGGGGCGCAGCCGCAGGAGTTTGACCGGCAGCGGGTGAACTGGTGGGGCCGGGATGTGAACTGGAAAGACGAGTTGGGCTTCCGGGGGATGAAGGACGTGGAGAAGAAGGTGGGGCAGTGGAACCGGAGCGAGATTGTGGCGCGGGGGGACACGCTGACGTTCTATCTGAACGGGCGGCTGGTGAACCGGCTGTTGCGGCTGTCGCAGACGGCGGGGAAGATCCAGTTTCAGAGCGAAGGGGCGGAGATCTGGTTCCGGAAGATCGAGATCGAACCGCTGGAGTAATGGCAAGCTGATTGCAGAGTTGGTGAGCAGGTCGAATTGCCGCCGGAGGCCAGTGAAGGGCCGGGGCGGCTGCGAGGGCCTGAATCCGGGCGTTTGGCGCCGCGCTGAGCGCAGGCGGGCGTCCACGATCAAGGCCGAATCTTGCCGAAAGGCTTACCGCCGACCGGCATAAATTTCCGAAGGAGAACCATGCGTCCATTTCTTTCCCTTTTCCTGAGCTGCATGCTGCTCACGCCCGCGGTGGCGGGCGAGCCCGTTGTCTCGCCCGCGCAGTTGCGGGAGCGGCTGCGGGCCAAGGCCGATGTGCGCGAGCGCCACCTGCAACAGGTGGAGAGGCTGTTTCAACACGAGGCCGTGCGGGGCGCGTTGCAGACGGCGAAGCTGGATGCGGGGCAGGTGACGGCGGCGGCTTTGATGAGCGCCGATGAGCTGGCGCGCCTGGCCGCGCGGAGCGCGGAGATTGAGCGCGACATCGCCGCCGGGGCGTTCAACAATCAGATGCTGACCTACATTGTGATTGCGCTGGCGACGGCGGTGATTGTACTGATCCTGGTGGATTGATGAGGTGTTGGCGGCGCGTGACGGCAGTTGCGGCGCTGGTGGCGGGCAGCGCCGCGGCGCAAAGCGTGCTGCTGGATGTGCCGTTTGTCCGTCAGGAGAAGGATGCCTGCGGGGCCGCGTGTCTGACGATGGTGGTGCGCTACTGGCGGGCGCAGGGGGTGGCGCCCCTTGAGGATCCTGGCCCCGAGGCGATTCAGCGTGAGTTGTATGTGGCGGCAGAGCGCGGCATTCCGGGCTCGGCGATGCGAGCGTATCTGGAGCGGGTGGGCTTTCACGCGTTCGCGGTGCGCGGGTCGTGGGACGATCTCGAAGCGCACGTGGGGAAGGGAAGGCCGCTGATCGTGTGCCTGTCCGCGCCGGGCCGCAGGCTGCATTACGTGGTGGTGGCCGGGGTGGATACGGAGCGCGGGTTGGTGACGATCAACGATCCGGCACGGCGGAAACTGCTGACGGTTGTGCGGGCCAGCTTTGAGAAGGATTGGCGGGCGTCGAACAACTGGACGCTGGTGGCGGCGCCGGCCGAACGGCAGTGAAGCGCGCGATTGCCCTGCTTTGGGCGGGCTGCGGGTGGATGGCGGCGCAAGCGCCGGACGAGTTGTACCAGCAGGGACTTGCGCTCGCGAAGGAGCAGCGCTGGGCGGAGGCGCGCGCGGCGTTTGAGGCGGGTCGGCGGGCAGCGCCGGGGGAGGCGCGGTTTCGCGTGCAGTTGGCGGGGATTGCGTTCACGCTGGATGAGATGGGCGTGGCGCGGCGGCACTTGCGGGGAGCGCTGCGGCTGGAGCCGGGCAACGCGTATGCGAACGAGTTTCTGGCGACGGTCTATGCGATCGATGAGAACCTGGATGCGGCGCTGAAGTATTGGAACCGGGCGGGCAAGCCGGAGGTGGCGGCGCTGAATGTGCCAAGTGGCTTGCAGACCCGGCGGGAGGTGGTGGATAGCGCGTTCGAGTTCGCGCCGCTGGGCCGGCTGCGAAGGGAGGAGTACCTGGGGACGCGGGCGCGGCTGGATCAGCTTGGGGTGTTCCCGCGGTACCGGTTTGAAGTGAGGCCGCAGGCGGCGGGCGATAAGTTTGAGGTGGACTTCAGCGCGGCTGAACGGAACGGATGGGGGCCGCCGGGGTGGGCGCGGTATTTGCTGCCGCTGCGGGGCGTGTTCTTTCAGGCCGTGATGCCCGAGTACGCGAACTGGGGCGGGCGCGGGGTGAATGTGCGGTCGCTGGCGAGGTGGGATGGGAACAAGCAGCGGTTGGCGGCGGAGATATCGGGGCCGGTGGGAGGCGATGCGGCGATGCGGCACACGGCTTATGTGGACTATCGCCGCGAGCGGTGGGACCTGACGCGGAGCTACCGGGGCGGCGGGACAGCGCCGGCGGATCTGGAGTTGGGCAAGTTTGCGGCGGGCTATGGCTTCCGGCAGTTGGTTTCGCACCGGCTGGCGTGGTGGTCGGAGATTGAGGTGAACTGGCGTGGGCTGCCGGGCGGGGCGCCGGAGGAGAATGAGTTTGCTGAAGGCGTGGCGCCGGTGGCGCGGGCGGGGCTGGAGGCGGAGTTGCTGAACGTACCGGAGCGGCGGTTTCGCATCGAGGGGGGCTTCAGCGCCGATGCAGGCAAGGTGATGAGCAGCGGGTTGGGCGCGTTTGTGAAGACGCAGGCGTACGTCAGACAGGAGTGGTTTCCGCGGGCGCGCGGCGAGGATTACGCCGTGCGCTCGATGCTGCGCGCCGGGCGAAGCGGCGGCGGGTTGCCGTTCGATGAGTTGCACGTGCTTGGGGTCGAACGCGATACGGGGTTGTGGATGCGGGGCCGCGCGGGCACGGAGGGGGGGCGCAAGGGCAGCGCGCCGCTGGGGCGCGACTACGTGCTGGCGACGTGGGAGATGGACAAGGTGGTGCACCGGGGGGCGCTGTGGACCATCACGGCGGGGCCGTTGGTGGATACGGGGCGGGTGTGGGATGGGCGGGGCGCGTTTGGTTCGCCGCTGTGGCTGACTTCGGCGGGCGTGCAGGGGCGCATCCGTGTGCTGGCCGGGCCGGAAGTGACGCTGAGTTGGGGGCGTGACCTGCGCGGCGGCGGCAACGTGTTCTATGCGACGCTGGGCCGCGGCCCGCTGCTGGCGCGGCAAGTAAGATAGAGGCGTGCTGACCGGAGCTGTTTGTCTTTTTCTGGTGGGCGTGTCGTTGGGCTGGCTGGGAGCGGGGGGGACGGCGATTGCGTTGCCGGCGCTGGTGTATGTGGTGGGGATGGAGGCGCACGCGGCGGTGGCGCTCTCGCTGCTGCTGGTGGGCGGGGCGAGCGCCTTCGGGGCGGCGCTGCATCACCGCAAGGGGTTGGTGCGGTGGCGGGCGGCGGTGGCGTTCGCGCCGGCGGGGATCGTGGGCGCGGTGGCGGGTTCGCGGGTCAGCTATCTGCTGAGCGGCAGGACGCTGCTGCTGTCGTTCAGTGGGCTGCTGGTGGTGATTGCGTGGCGGATTCTGCGGGAGCAGGGCATTGAGCAGGCGCGGCGCCGGGCGTGGCCGGTGACGGCGGGGGTGCGCCTGAACACCAAAATGCAGGATTACAACGGTCAGCGTGTGATGCTTGGCG
>ERZ761609.1672-NODE-1672-length-18431-cov-12.455649_pt1 | contig 18431 bp, 17 predicted proteins | sample MGYA00511163_ERZ761609 | MGnify/ENA primary metagenome ERZ761609 (study PRJEB28899, sample SAMN02445070) | bioreactor sludge metagenome | biome: EBPR sludge | place: Australia: Brisbane, Thorneside Wastewater Treatment Plant | collected 2011-12-16 ... | reverse complement strand
TGCGCGAGATGGATGGCAAAATGGTCTTCATTCCTGCGCTGATCGAGGTGAAGCGTGGCGAGCAGGTCCGCTTTATGCTGCGCAACAGCGGGTTGCTCGATCACGAGATCGTTCTGGCAACGCTTGAGGAGAACCTGAAGCACGCCAAGGAGATGGAGAAAAATCCGGACATGGAGCACGACGACCCGAACGCCAAGCGTTTGGCACCAAACAAGACCGGAGAGTTTGTCTGGCACTTCACCAAGACCGGCGAGTTCGACATTTCGTGCTTGATCCCGGGCCACCGGCAAGCTGGCATGACCGGCAAGGTCATCGTCAAGTAATCCCCATTCATCAGCAGGAGAATCCAGATGAAGACGGTTGCAATTGCGACTTTTGCGCTGCTGCTCGGCACCTCGCTCGCCAGCGCCCAAAGCGTCACCGGCACGGTCAAGAAGATCGACACCGAGCAGGGCAAGGTGACGATCGATCACGGCCCGATCAAGAACCTCGACATGGACGCCATGACTATGGTGTTCCGTGTGGGCAGCCCGGACATGCTGAAGGGGCTGAAGGCCGGCGACAAGATCAAATTTGATGCTGATCGCGTCAACGGCGCCATTACGGTCACGAAACTTAAGAAGTAACCGGATGGTTGCGCGTCGAACATCGAACTGGTGGAGAAAGGTCGGAAGCACCACGTGGCTTGGTCCGGCCTTTCTTTTGTTGGCGATGACGCTCCCTGTATTGGCGTCGGATGCAGAACTCCGCAAGTTGCTGAATCTGCAGGGTTGCACGTCCTTTTCGCTGAACGAAACCAGGGGCATCGGGGAGACGACGCTCTACAAGGTCAGCTGCTACGGCTCAACCCATCGCAAGATTGCCGTCATTTGCAAGACTGCGATTTGCCGGCTCGATGAGAGCACAAGCGAGGACGAGCCCAGTCGATGAGTCCAAAACAAGCGCCCGCTGCACCCCCGGATAACAAGGTCTGGATTGATCGCGCAAAAGGCATTTGCATCATTCTCGTGGTGATGATGCATACGGCGCTGGGAGTTGAAAAGGTTCTCGGTCATACAGGCTACCTTCACTCGGTGGTCGCATGGACCAAACCGTTCCGAATGCCCGACTTCTTCTTGTTGTCAGGATATCTTGCGGGAAGTGTGGGGGCGCTCCCGTGGCGGGATTTCTTCGACCGCAGAATCCTTCACTACACTTACTTCTATCTGTTGTGGCTCGCCATCCTGACCGCATTGAAGCTGGTGACCGATGGGGCATTTTCCATTGAGGGGTACATCCATAGCTTTGCGACTGGGTTGATCGAGCCTTTTGGCACATTGTGGTTTATCCACGTGTTGCCCTTTTTCATGTTGGTCGCGCGTTTCGCGCGCGGAAGCATGGTATGGATCATTGCGATGCTAGCGGTAGTCTTGCACGTTTGGGCGGCTGCCTATCCCGATGGCGGAGCCTTTGCGATGTCGTCCCATGTGTTTGGATGGATTGCACCCGATAGTTTTGCTCTGTTTCTCTTCTTTTTTCTGAGTGGCTATTTTGGGCGAGATCTCATTTCCAGAATTGCCCATTGGGCAAGAAGAGAGCCTCTGGCGAGTATGCTCGTGTTGGTCCTGTGGGCCGTCTTGCATTCACTGGTTGTGGGCGCTGGACTGGCTGGTGTTACTGGTCTGACGATGGTGTTAGGACTGATGGGTGGGCTCGCAATCGTAACGCTGGCTGTGCTGATCGAACGGTTCTCAATTTTTGGCTGGCTGGCGTACTGCGGTCGGCATTCGCTGGCGATTTATCTTGCCTTCGTGGTTCCGATGTCAGTCAGTCGATCACTTCTTGTAGGCAAATTTGGCGTGACGCAGCCAGACATCGTTATGATCTGTGTGCTATCTGCAGCCATTCTGGTTCCGCTCGTCCTGGAGCGGTTGGTGCAATCGGGACCATTAGGGTTCCTGTTCACGCGACCACAATGGGCACGCCTGCGGAGAGCGGAGGATCGTTGATGACAAGGAACGCCTACTCCACAGCCCAGCAGCTGCTTCACTGGGCGACATTCGGCCTTTTCGTCGTGCAGCTTTGGACCTATCCGGCGATCGGGAGAACGCATCATGCGGCCCATCTCGGCGAAACTGTCAGCGAGAACGACCTGTTATTGCACAACGTTCATGCGATCTCTGGCGGCATCATTCTTGTGTTCGCGCTGACCCGGCTATGGTTGCGTCACCGCGCTCCTGTGGCGTCGCCGGTCTATCCATGGCCGGTGTTGGCGACGTTTGCCAGGGTCGTGCATCTGACCCTCTACGCGACGCTCGTTTTTTTGCCGATCACCGGCGTTCTCAAAATGTATGTCCTGTCAGCAGCAGGGCCAGTCCATATTTTTCTGACCCGCATTCTCTATGGACTTCTGGTCTTGCACATCGCCGGCGCCCTGTTGCACGTCGCCGTTTGGCGGGACAATCTGCTCGCGCGCATGGGCATCAAGCTGCCCTATCAGCAGCGATTGTGAGTATTCGCTGAAACAATTTGTAACATTGGGCCTGCGCTGGATCAAAGCGCAGGCCCCAGTCCGGTCATTATTATGTCTCCAATCGGTTGTTACCTTTGGAGGCCCAGATGACTACCACACGCCGAACTTTCCTCGCCAGCGCGGGCGCGGCGACGCTCGCCCCCTGGACGAGGGGCGCCACACAAGCCGCGTCGCCGCTTCTCAGCGTTTCAACGCGTACGCTTGATGTGAAGGGCAAGGCCGCAAAGGTCTTCGGCGTTACCGGAGCGAGTGGCCGGCAGGGCTTGCTGGCAACCGAAGGCGACCGCTTCTCCGGCGCCATTCAGAACGGCACGGCGGACCCTCTGATCATGCACTGGCATGGGCAGGTTCATGCGGCGGCCGACCAGGATCGGTCCCGCCCGGACGGCGGCGCGCTCGCTGCGGGAGCGCATGACGCTCATGATTTCCTGCTGACGCCTGGCACGCACTGGATGCATTCGCACCAGCTTACCGAACAGCAATTGCTCGCCGCACCGATGATCGCGCGGGAGAAGAATGCCGGTGATGTGCAGGAGGTCGTGCTGATGCTGCACGATTTCGCGTTCCGTGCGCCGTCAGAAATTCTCGCCGGTCTCGGCGGTTCCCCGGCGCATGGCGGACATGGTGGCGCTGCCGCTCCGCAGCCCCGGACGCAAGGCCATGGCAGCATGAATCACGGCGGTGGTTCGGGGATGATGCCCAACATGAACATGACGATGCCCGGAATGGGGCACAGCATGATGGTGCACGCCAATGACGTGACGTATGACGCCTATCTCGCCAATGACCGGACCCTGGATGATCCCGAGATCGTTCGTGTCGAGAAAGGCGGGCGGGTCCGGCTTCGCGTCATCAACGGCGCAACGGCCACCGTATTTTTTCTCGATACGGGCGCTGTCGATGCGACATGCATCGCCGTTGACGGCTCGCCCTGCCAGCCGCTCGCGGGGCGGCGCTTTCCGGTCGCGCAAGGGCAGCGTCTTGACCTGATGCTGGCCATTCCAGCAGACGGCGGCGCCTTCCCCATCCTTGCGCAGGTCGAGGCCGATACCCGGCTGACCGGCATCGTGCTGGCAACGGCGGGCGCGCCGGTCGCAAGGATCGGCGAGGCTGCGCGCGAGGCCGCACCCCACGCGACGCTGGCATTGGACGAGCGGCTGCGGGCGCTCCATCCCCTGTCCGAACGCAAGCCGGATCGGACCTATCATCTGATGCTCGGCGAGGAGGCCGGTTATCGCTGGACCATCAACGGCAAGGTCCACGGCGAACATCAGCCGCTCGAAGCCAGGCGCGGGGAGCGGGTCGCGATCATGTTCATGAACCCGACCTCGATGATGCATCCCATGCACCTGCACGGGCATCATTTCCAGGTCGTCGGGTCGCGTGCAGGGCAGTTTTCCGGGCCGGTCCGTGATACGGTGATCGTCCCGCCGCATACGCCGGTCATGGTCGTATTCGATGCCGACAAGGCGGGACGCTGGTTCCTGCACTGCCACCATCTCTACCACATGGCGACCGGGATGATGACCGAACTGTCGGTTTCCTGACGACATCAACGAGGAGGACGAGCATGGGTCACATGGGCGACTACGAACATGGCTGGATGATGGGCGCCGGCTGGGGAATCGGCCACTGGCTGTTCTTCATCCTGATGGCCGCTGCGATACTCTATCCGGTAGGCCTGATCCTCAAACGACTGGGTTTCTCGCCATTCTGGTCGGTGCTGGCGCTCGTGCCGGGCGTAAACCTGATCGCGCTCTGGGCTCTCGCCCTGGCGAGTTCAGCGGGCCGCAATGCGGAGGTAAAATCATGATTAGCCGACGTCTGACGCTTGGAGGCCTTGTAACGCTGTTCGCGACGCCGCTCGGCGCCACGACGCGTCCTGCGGTCACCGTACACCGCTCTCCTGCCTGTGGCTGTTGCGGCGCCTGGGCCGGTCACCTCCGCAAGGCGGGATTTCCGGTTACCATGATCAACGAAAGTGATCTTGCCCCGGTGAAATTGCGCGCAGGCGTGCCGGACAGCCTGCATTCCTGCCACACCGCGTTCATCGACGGCTATGTGGTCGAAGGGCATGTGCCGATCGAGGCTATCGACAAACTGCTTGTCGCGCGGCCAGCCATTCTCGGGATCGCCGTGGCGAACATGCCTGGCGGTTCTCCGGGCATGGAGAGTCCCGGGATGGAGCCGGAACCGTTCAAGGTCATCGCTTTCGCGAAAGGGGGCGGGCAGGACGTGTTTCTTGATTACCCTCGGGGGTATTCACCTCCCCGCGGGTGATCGAATGACCCTCGAGCTTCTCGAGAATCGGGCAATCGGGACGATGATCGCCATGGCAGGCATCCAGAAGATCACGCAACGTTTGCGCCATGGCCTGAAGCTCGGCGATCTTGGCTTCGATATCCGACAGATGGCGGGCAGCCAGAGCGTGCACGTCCTTGCTGGAGCGCGCCCGATTGCGCCAAAGGTCAAGCAGGCCCCGGATCTCTTCGAGCGAAAAGCCGAGATCGCGCGAGGACCGGATGAAACGAAGCTCGTGGACATCGCGTTCGTCATAATCGCGATACCCGTTGTTCCGGCGGGAACTGTTCGCGACCAGGCCGATAGCCTCGTAATGGCGGATCATTTTGGTGGAAACGCCGCTTGCAAGCGCTGCTGTCCCGATTTGCATGAATTGGGTCCTCAAACCACTTGACCTTCCTATTATGGGAAGGTGCAGCCTCCTTCAAGCAACGATCTGGAGTCCAGCATGAGCAACCCCGAACACGGACACGCGCATCCCCACGCCCCAAAGCAGGGCAGTTGCTGTGGCGGCCACGGAAACATGGCGTCTGCGCATCGCCATCATGGGAGCGATCATCACCCAACCGGACTGCCAGGAGCGGTCAAGGATCCCGTTTGCGGCATGGACGTTGATCCGGCCACCGCCAAACATCACGCCAAACATTCGGGCGCTGATTATTACTTTTGCTCCGCAGGGTGCCACACCAAGTTCGTCGCCGATCCCGCGCGCTATCTTGTGCCAAAGCGGACCCCGCCTGCCGCCGATGTTCCGGAAGGCACTGTCTTCACCTGCCCGATGCATCCGCAAATCCGGCAGATCGGCCCCGGCAGCTGCCCGATCTGCGGCATGGCGCTGGAACCGGAGACCGTCAGTCTTGAAGACGGTCCCAGCCCCGAACTCGCGGACATGACGCTGCGGTTCTGGATCGGCCTTGCCCTTACCTTGCCGGTCTTCTTCCTCGAAATGGGCGCGCATTTCCTTGAATTTCACACGCTGATGGCGCCCAGGATGGCCAACCGGGTGCAGCTTGCGCTGGCGACTCCTGTCGTGCTCTGGGCCGGTGCGCCGTTCTTCGAACGCGGATGGGCCTCGCTCCGCTCGCGGAACCTCAACATGTTCACGCTGATCGCGCTTGGAACCGGCGCAGCCTGGCTGTTCAGCGTCGTCGCGACTGTGGCGCCGCAGCTGTTCCCGCCGGCGTTTCGCAAGGCCGATGGTTCGGTCGCGGTCTATTTCGAGGCGGCGGCGGTGATCACGGTTTTGGTTCTTCTCGGTCAGGTTCTGGAATTGCGGGCGCGTGAGCAGACGTCCGGAGCGATCAAGGCGTTGCTCGGCCTGGCACCAAAGACGGCGCGGCGCATTGGCGCAGATGGCGCCGAAAGCGATATTCCGCTCGCGCATGTGCACCTCGGCGATCGCCTGCGCGTGCGTCCCGGTGAGAAGATTCCGGTGGACGGGCGCGTTGTCGACGGGCGTTCCAACATCGATGAGGCGATGGTGACCGGCGAGCCCGTTCCGGTGGCCAAGAAGGCCGGAGATCGGGTGATCGGCGGCACGATCAATACGACCGGTGCGCTCGTTGTCGAGGCAACGGCGATCGGCAGCGACACGATGCTCGCGCGCATCGTCCAGCTTGTCGCGCAAGCGCAGCGCTCGCGCGCGCCGATCCAGCGTCTCGCGGATACGGTATCCGGCTGGTTCGTTCCGGTGGTGATCCTGATTTCGGTGCTCGCTTTCGGCGCCTGGTATGTCTGGGGACCGGCGCCCCAGTTCTCCTACGCCCTGGTCGCGGCAGTGGCGGTGCTGATCATCGCCTGTCCCTGCGCGCTCGGCCTCGCGACGCCGATGTCGATCATGGTCGGCGTTGGTGCCGGTGCGCGAGCCGGTGTGCTGGTCAAGAACGCCGAAGCTCTGGAGCGGATGGAGAAGGTCGATATCCTCGTCGTCGACAAGACCGGAACCCTGACGGAAGGGCGGCCAAGCGTGACCGCGATCGCATCGATGGGCACCCTGTCGGAGACCGAGCTGCTGCGTGTTGCCGCGTCGGTTGAGGCGCTGAGCGAGCACCCTCTGGCGCACGCCGTCGTATCAGAGGCCAAAAAGCGCGGCGTTGCCCCCGATCCGGTGACCGATTTCGATTCTCCTGTCGGCAAGGGCGCGCGCGGCCGGGTTGGCGGCCGCGAGGTTGTCATCGGCCAGGAGCGCTTCCTCGGAGAACTCGGAATCGAAGTCCCGCCGGACAGCGCAACGAAAATCCGCGAGGAGGGCGCGACGGCGATTTTTATCGCGAACGACGGGCAATTCGAAGGCCTGATCCGCATCGAGGACCCGATCAAGGCATCGACCGTACCGGCGCTTCAGGCGCTGCGCGAGGCTGGCATCGAGGTGATGATGCTCACGGGCGACGCCAAGGGAACCGCGGCGGCGATTGCGCGCCGTCTGGATATTGCGAGCTTCGAGGCAGAGGTGACGCCCGAGCGCAAGCAGCAGGTCGTGGCCGATCTTCGCGCGCAAGGCCGTGTCGTCGCCATGGCCGGCGACGGGGTCAACGATGCCCCGGCGCTTGCGGCGGCGGATGTCGGAATCGCCATGGGCAACGGCACCGATGTCGCGCTGGAAAGCGCCTCGGTCGCTCTCCTCAAGGGCGATCTCGCAGGGATCGCCAAGGCGCGACACATTTCAGCCGCGACCATGCGAAATATTCGCCAGAACCTGTTCTTCGCCTTCTTCTACAACGCTGCCGGAGTGCCAATCGCCGCAGGCGCCCTCTATCCAGCGTTTGGAATTCTCGTTTCGCCGATCATCGCAGCCGCCGCGATGGCGCTGTCCTCGGTCAGTGTGATCGGCAACGCCCTTCGCTTAAGGAGTATCAGGCCATGAATGGTATCCTCGCCAGCCGCGCCTTCAAATTCGCCGCAGCGTCCCTGGTCGTCGTTATGGCATTCTACTTCCTCCGCGAGCATTGGGGGCATGCGCTCGGATTTCTACCCTACGCACTGCTGCTTGCATGCCCGCTGATGCACCTTTTCCATGGTCATGGTGGGCACAAACATTGAGTGTCAATTGCGTGAAATTGGAATGTCGACCTTTCATCGTCTGAACTACATGCGACTCCATCAGGGGCCAAGCGGGTCTCAAAAATGAACGCGTAGGTTCAGGAAAGTTGCTATAAGGCTCACACAAGGAGCGTTTGGGGACGTACGAGGTGCGAACGATTTCGCGACTTTTAGCGATCTTGATGATCCTCGCGCTCGGTGTGGCGCCGGCTGCGGCGGCTCCGAATGGCGGAGCGTCGGCAAAATCAAACATCGCCATGAGTGGCATGGATTGCTGTCCGCCCGATCAGCCGTTGACGCCAGGTTGCCAGAAGAACTGCCCGTTCGTGGCGCTCTGCATGGCAAAGTGCTTTTCCGTTGCAGCGCTCGAAGCCGCGCGGATCGCACGGGTTGAAGTTGCGGGGAACGTGCTGCCGCCAGCGCCCCATCAGACGGGCCGTGACCGGACGATAAGGCCGCCCGCGCCGCCACCCCGAATTCAGGACATGGCCGGCGCTTGATGCGTCGGCACGCGCTGCTTCGGAGACTCCGAAGCAGGCGAAAGGCCATGCCTTTAGGGCATGGTTATGCCGCAGTCGTGCGGCGCCCCTGAATTCGAGAGATCATCATGAGACCCTATTTCCGCATGCGCGCCATGGCGGCAGCGCTGACGATTTTTGTCGCCACAACTGCATTCCAGACGGCAAAGGCCGACCCGGCGGACTTTGAGTTCCGCCTCGTCGAGAGCGCGATCAAGCAGGGCGACGGCGCGATCGTCGCCGTCAGGCTGATCGACAAGCGCTCCGGCAAGACGGTTCCCGACGCGGTGATCTTCACAACCCGCATCGACATGGCGCCGGACGGCATGGAGATGATGGCATCGAAGATCGAAACGTTGCCCTCCGTTGAAGCCGGCACCTACAGGTTCAGAACGAACCTGACGATGGAAGGGGGCTGGCGGCTTTCGCTCGGTGCAAAGGTTCAAGGCGAAGTTGGAACGGTCGAAGGCAAACTCGTTCTGAAGGCCGTGAAATGAACAAGTCAGCCAGAACTGGCGCCCTCCTCGCTGCGATCATCGCAGCGGGGATTGGCGGTCATTGGATCGGACAGCGCGGTATGATGAACTCCGCCAGCACAGTGCCGGGAACGATGTCATCGGGTCAGCCGGCAGCGTCAGGTGGAAGGGTTCTCTACTACCGCGATCCGGACGGGCCGTTCTATGCAGCGGAGCCCAAGCTGAATCCGGCAGGCAAAGTGTATCTGCCCGTTCTTGCCGGGGAGGACATCAGCTTCGATCCGCCTTCAGCAAAGGCAGAAGCCAGCAGCGCGACAAAGATGCCCGGCAAAATTCGCTTCTACCGCAACCCGATGGGGCTGCCGGATACCTCGCCGGTGCCGAAAAAAGATTCCATGGGGATGGATTACATTCCAGTTTTCGAGGGAGAGGATGATGAGAGTAGCGTCGTCAAACTTGCGCCCGGAAAGGTCCAGCGCACAGGCGTGCGAAGCGTGCCGGCAAAGCGCGAGGTCATCAGCCACACCATTCATGCGCCCGGCATCGTGACCTTGGACGAACGGCGCGTGACAGTTGTTGCACCCCGTGTCGATTCGTTCGTCGATAGGGTCGAGCCCATCACGACGGGTGATCGGGTGAGCAAGGGTCAGAGGTTGGCTGAACTCTACGCTCCGGAACTCGCAGCAGCAGCGGCTCAGTTTGTCACTGAACTTGCCAGTGAACGGCGCGCCGGAAGTGCGGGCGGGGCGCGCCGGCGTCTCGAAAATCTCGGTGTGCCGCAAGAAGCCATTGCCGGGATTGAACGCACTCAGGTTGTCCCGCGCAGTTTCGTCTGGCGCGCGCCGAGGGACGGCGTGTTGATCGAACGCAATACGGTCGAAGGCATGAAGATGTCGGCCGGCGCGCCGCTGTTCCGTATTGCCGATCTCTCGGCGCTCTGGGTGCTGGCCGATGTGCCGGAAGCGGAGCTTTCCGGTCTCAAGGTCGGCGATGAAACCGTGATCCGCCTGCGTCACAGGCCGGATCTGGTCCTTCGCGGCCAGATATCGCTGATCTATCCACAGGTGAACATGGAGACGCGTACCGCGCGTGTCAGGATTGAAGCTCCCAATCCGGACGGCGTGCTTCTGCCCAACATGTTTGCCGGGGTCGAAATCAAATCGGGGATGGACGAACCGCTGATCGCAGTGCCGGAAAACGCCGTGATCGATTCCGGCACGCGCCGGATCGTGATCCTTGATCGCGGCGAAGGGCGCTTTGAGCCGCGCGAGGTGAGAACGGGCACGCGCGGCAACGGGCTGGTTGCCATTCTCGACGGCGTGACCGAGGGCGACCGCGTGGTGACTTCGGCCACTTTCCTCATCGACGCCGAGAGCAACCTCAGATCGGCCTTGCAGGCGATGGCGAGAGATACGGCCGGGGAGAAACGGCCATGATCGCCCGCCTCATCGCATGGTCTTCGCGCAATCTCGTGCTGGTGCTGATCGGCGCAGCCTTTGCAACCGCCGCCGGGCTCTACACCCTGCGCCACTTACCGCTTGATGCCTTGCCCGATCTTTCCGATGTGCAGGTGATTGTCACCACCGATTATGCCGGGCAGGCGCCGCAGGTGGTCGAGGATCAGGTGACGTATCCGCTGGCGAGCGCCATGCTGACGGTACCGAAGTCCCGCGCGGTGCGGGCGTTCTCCTTCTTCGGCGTCTCGTTCGTCTATGTTATTTTCGAAGAGGGCACGGACCCCTATTGGGCGCGCTCGCGCGTTCTCGAAAATCTCAATGCTGCGACAAAACGTCTGCCCGTCGGCGTTTCCCCGACCCTTGGGCCGGATGCCACGGGTGTCGGCTGGGTGTATCAATACGCCATCCTTGCCAAAGACCTGGATCTTGCCGAGACGCGTTCGCTCCAGGACTGGAAGCTGAGGTTCGCGCTGGCCAAAGCCGAGGGTGTCGCGGAAATTGCGCCAATCGGTGGATTTGTGAAGCAGTATAACGTGGTGGTCGATCCCGTTCGACTGCGCGGCCTTGGGGTTACGATCCCACGCATCCGTGAGGCTATCCGGGCGAGCAACGCCGATATCGGCGGTCGCAGTGTCGAGCTTTCCGAGTTCGAATTTATGGTGCGCGGGCGCGGCTATCTGAAATCAGCCTCCGACATCGAGGACATCGTGCTGCGCAGCGACGCCGGCGTGCCCTTGCGCATCAAGGATGTCGCGCGGGTCGAGCTTGGTCCTGACGAGCGGCGCGGCATTGGCGAACTCAACGGGGACGGCGAGGTTGCGGGCGGCATCGCCCTCCAGCGCTACGGCGCCAACGCGCTTGATGTGATCGGCAATGTAAAGGCGCGCCTGAATGAATTCCTTTCCGCTCTGCCGAAAGGAACCGAGATTGTTCCAGTCTACGACCGCTCCGAACTGATCAATCGCGCGATTGACACGCTGAAAACCACGCTGCTCGAAGAGATGGCAATCGTTGCGCTGGTCTGCGCGGTTTTCCTCTTGCATCTTAGAAGCGCGCTGGTTGCCATCCTGATGCTGCCTGTCGGCATCCTGATGAGCTTTCTGGCCATGAAGGCTTTGGGGATCGGCTCAAACATCATGAGTCTGGGCGGTATCGCCATCGCCATCGGCGCAATGATCGATGCGGCCATCGTCATGATCGAGAACGCCCACAAGCACCTCGAACACGCCGATGAGGGCAAACCGCGCCTGGACATCCTCATCGAAGCTGCAAGCGAAGTCGGGCCGGCCCTGTTCTTCAGCCTCCTCATCATCACAGTGTCGTTCTTGCCGATCTTCGCGCTGGAAGCGCAGGAAGGACGGCTCTTCAGCCCGCTCGCCTTCACCAAGACCTTTGCCATGGCGGCGGCGGCGATCCTTTCGATCACATTGGTACCCGCGCTGATGGTCATCTTCGTGCGCGGCAAGATCATTCCCGAGCGCAAGAACCCCATCAATCGCTTCCTGATCTGGATTTACCGTCCCGTCATCGCCGGCGTGCTGAAAGCGAAGGGTCTTACGATCTTGATCGCCATTCTCATCCTCGGTGCAAGCTATTATCCCGCGAGCCGGCTCGGCACTGAGTTCATGCCCAGCCTCGACGAGGGCACGCTGATGTATATGCCGACAACGCTGCCGGGCCTTTCGGTGACGAAGGCAGGAGAACTCCTCGCCACGCAGGATCGCATCATCAAATCCTTCCCCGAGGTCGCCTCGGTTTATGGAAAAGCCGGGCGCGCGCTGACGGCAACCGACCCGGCCCCGATTGAGATGTTCGAGACGATCATCAATCTCAAGCCGAAATCTGAGTGGCGTCCCGGCGTCACCACGGAAAGCCTGAAGGCCGAGATGGACAAGGCGCTGCAATTCCCGGGTGTCTCCAACGCCTGGACCATGCCGATCCGCGCGCGCATCGACATGCTTGCAACAGGCATCCGCACGCCTGTGGGCATCAAGGTCTTCGGCAGCGATCTTGCCGAGATCGAAGCGCTCTCGCGCAAGATAGAGACGGTCGTGAAGGCCGTGTCCGGCACGACCAGCGCCTATGCCGAACGCGTTTCCGGCGGCTACTATCTCGACATCGTGCCGGATCGCACCGAACTTGCCCGCTACGGCCTTATGGCCAGCGACGTGCAGGACATGATCGCCTCAGCCATCGGCGGCGAGAGTGTCACCAGCACAATCGAGGGCCGCGAGCGCTATGGCGTCACCATCCGCTACCCGCGCGATTTTCGCTCCACTCCAGAAGCGATCTCTCGCGATGTGCAGCTGCCGCTTCCCAAGGGCGGCTTCGTGCCGCTGGGCGCTGTCGCAGAGGTCAGGCTGACGCGCGGCGCCACCTCTATCCGCACCGAGAACGGCCAGCTCGCGGTCTATCTCTTCGTCGATATGGCGGGGCGCGATCTTGGCGGATATGTCGCCGAGGCGAGGGCGGCGGTCGCAAAGGAAATTACATTCCCTCCCGGCGCCTATGTCCAGTGGAGTGGCCAGTTCGAGTATCTCGAACGCGCGGTGTCCCGGCTCAAGATCGTTGTGCCGCTGACATTGGCGATCATCTTCCTGCTGCTCTACCTCAATTTCCGATCGCTCACCGAAACCCTCATTGTTATGCTCTCGCTGCCCTTCGCACTGGTCGGCGGGTTGTGGTTCACATGGTGGATGGGCTTCAACCTGTCGGTGGCGGTCGCCGTCGGTTTCATCGCCCTTGCCGGCGTGGCGGCGGAGACCGGCGTCGTGATGCTGATCTATCTCGATCACGCGATGCAGGAACAGCGGGCAATATGTACCGCCGAGAGCAGAGCCTTCACGCAAGCTGATTTTCATCGCGCGATCATGGTTGGCGCGGTGGATCGTGTCCGGCCGAAGATGATGACCGTCATCGCTATCATGGCCGGGCTGGTCCCGATCCTGTGGAGTACCGGCGCAGGGTCCGAGATCATGCAGCGCATCGCCGTTCCAATGATCGGCGGCATGGTGTCATCGACCATGCTCACCCTCGTGGTGATTCCGGCGATCTATGCAGCTGTGAAAAAGCTATGAAAGGCCTGCTTTGTGCAAACCAACGCACAACAGTTCACCTTCGGGAGTAAGCGCCATGCATTCTGGTACAATTCCGCCCCAAATCAGTACACCTTCGCCTCAATATCGCTTCGCTGTGCTTGACGCCTGGCGCGGCGTTTGCGCGCTGCTGGTGACCCTTTATCACATTCCGCTTGCGCATAAGCTGCAGGGCACCCAGGGGTTCCTGAACATGCAGATGTTCGTGGACTTCTTCTTCGTTTTGTCCGGTTTTGTGATGTGCCATGCCTATGGCCAGCGTCTGAGTAGCGGAAATACGCAGCTTGGGGGCTTCATGATCCGCCGGTTCGGGCGCGTCTATCCCTTGCATCTTGCATTGGTCTTCGGCTTTCTCGTGCTGGAACTCGCCAAGCTGGCAGTCACCCTAGCCTTCAAAATGGACATCGACGGTGCACCGTTCACCGGCCCGCGCTCGCTCGAAAGCCTTGGCGCCAATCTTCTGCTCATCCAGTCTTTCAACCTGCTGGGCATGACCAGCTGGAACGGACCTGCCTGGTCGATCTCGGTCGAGTTCTACGCCTACATCGTGTTTGCGGTGGTAGCGATGCTTGCCGGAATGCGCACCGCGCTGTTCACGGCCCTTGCCACCATCGGCCTTGCCGGAGTGGCGCTGCTCTCGCCCAACTACATCTTCACGACCCACAACTACGGCTTCTTGCGCTGCATCTATGGCTTCTTCGTCGGCTGCCTTGTCTATCAGGCGGTGATGTGGACCTTTGCCAGCGGGCTTGCAAAGCGTATCGGCAGCACGGGCATGGAACTGGCCGCAGTTGCCATCCTCATCTTGTTCATGGTGTTCTCGACCGGGCCGACCAGCCTACTGGCCCCCATCGTCTTCGCTGGCGTCGTCTATGTCTTCGCCTTCGAGCGCGGCATTGTATCGACCACTCTGCACACCAGACCAGCCCAGGCGCTCGGCATGTGGTCCTACTCGATTTACATGGTCCACATGCTGATCTTCACGGTCGAGAAGATGGGCATCGGCCTGCTTGCGAAAAAAGGCCTCCTCGGGATTACCGCTACCCAGACTCCGACAGCTCGCCTGTGGAGCTCCAGCAGCCCAGCGCTTGATGTCGCCTTCTTCATGCTCCAGATCATGATGACGCTGATCGTGTCCAAATGGACCTATGAGCTGATCGAGGACCCGTGGCGAAAGCGGTTTGCAGCTTACGCTGCTGCCCGCGAGACAGGGCAAATTGGACGAGCTTTGCGTTCGACCAGTTCTGCAACCATCTGACCTGACAATGAAGGCCGATCATTGTTCGCCAAGCTTGGCAACGATCGGTCGCTGGTTGCCAACAACGGACGGAAAGACGTCCTCACCATGAACGAATCTATGTCAAATAGCCTTTGATGATTCAGGGAGTGTTCGTGATGGTCAGCAGTGCAACGATAGGCGCGCTCAGCCGCGCGGTTGGCGTGAAAGTCCCGACGATCCGCTACTACGAACAGATCGGGTTGATGTCGCACGCGGATCGGACTGAAGGAAACCAGCGGCGTTACACGGTGACTGATCGGGATCGGCTGAGCTTTATCCGGCACGCGCGCGATCTCGGGTTCACGATTGATGATATCCGTGAGCTTCTGAATCTGTCGGACCGTCCCGATACGCCCTGCGACGCGGCCCATTCCATCGCCGCTCGACAGGTTGAGGTGATCCAGCGCCGAATTCTGCAATTGCAGACGCTCCAGACCGAACTTGCAAGGATTGCCGATAGTTGTCGGGGAGGTACTTCGATATCCGACTGTCGTATCGTCCATGCTCTGGCTGACCATGGACAGTGCACGCACGAACACGCACTTGCGCATGAGACAATTCTGCGTCGGGGGACTTGACCCTCTAGTGACTAGAGAAATTATTTTCTCATCTGTAACCATGGGATGTGACAGATGTCGGGAAATAGAACTGATGAAGCGCTTGAGGTGTCCACCTGGACAATCGGGGGCATGGACTGCGCCAGTTGCGCGTCCAAGATCACCAAGGCGGTCGAGCGCATCCCCGGAGTTTCCGAAGTCAAGGTTTCGGTGATGTCGGAGACATTGAGCGCCAGGGTCTCCGATCCACAGGCGGTGACGGAAACCCTTGAAAAGCAGGTGCGCGCTCTCGGATACAGCATAGAGCGCAAGAAAGTCGGCAATCCGTTCGCTTCCGGGCATTCCCATGACAAGCAGTCCTGCTGCACAGATCATGGTCATCACGGCCACGATCCTAATGCAAAGCCAGAAGGTCGTGGGCATCGGCACGATCATGATGACCACGGTGCACTGACCCAAAAGTCTGCAGCCAAGCCCGAGGCATCCCATGGCTTGCCGGGGCACGTTCACGATGAGAATGAGGGCAATGTCTTCTGGTATCAGTCGGCCAAGGGGCGCCTTGTACTGGTATCAGGGAGTTTACTGGTGGCAGCCTGGGGGCTGAACTGGTTTGTCAGCGAGCGCGTCGGCTATGCGGCCTTTCTGGCCGCCTGTCTTGTCGGGGTGATCCCGGTCGCCCGCCGGGCAATGTCTGCGGCGCGCGCGGGCATTCCCTTTACCATCGAGATGCTGATGACGATCGCGGTCGTTGGCGCTCTTTTCATCGGCGCAGCCGAAGAAGCCGCACTCGTTGTCTTCCTATTTGCGGTTGGCGAGGTTCTGGAAGGGGTGGCGGCCAATCGCGCCCGCGCCAGCATTCGTGCGCTGGCTGATCTTGTGCCCACGAATGCGCTGGTCATCGCGGATGACGGATCGACACGCGACATAGAAGCTGCGTCGCTGGAGATCGGACAATCCGTTCTGGTTCGCCCCGGTGATCGGATTCCGGCGGATGGGGCGATCATTGAAGGCCAGTCGAGCATCAATGAGGCGCCTGTGACCGGCGAGTCGATGCCCCGCAGCAAGGGGGTGGGTCAGGATGTGTTTGCCGGCTCTATCAACATAGATGCCGTTCTGAAGGTTCGGGTTTCACGCGCAGCAGCCGACAACACGATCGCCAGGATCATAAGGCTGGTCGAGGGGGCGCAGGAGGCAAAAGCCCCCACCGAACGCTTCATCGACCGGTTCAGCCGCATCTACATGCCGGCCATCGTTGGCATTGCTGTGCTTGTCGCGGTCATTCCACCGCTGGCGTCCGGGGCGGAGTGGTCGGTGTGGATCTACAGGGCGCTGGCTCTGCTGCTGATCGGCTGCCCCTGCGCGCTTGTGATCTCTGTTCCCGCGTCCATCGCGTCGGCGCTTTCGGTGGGCGCCCGCCATGGTCTCCTGATGAAGGGTGGCGTGGTCATGGAGAATGCCGCGCAGACCCGTTTTGTCGCATTCGACAAAACCGGGACGCTGACGGAGGGAAAGCCGCGGGTGACGGATGTCGTGCCGTTTGACGCTGCCGAAGAACAACTCCTGTCGATTGCTGCCGCAGTGGAAGCCGGCTCCAGCCATCCGCTGGCAGAGGCGATCCTTCGACATGCCAAGGAAAAGGGCATCGCAGCATTGCCTGCAAGGAACAGCCGGGCCGTTGCCGGCAAAGGCGTCGTGGCGGACGTGGGCAATGCCGTCGCACAGGTCATTTCGCCACGCCATGCGATGGATCAGCACATGCTGTCGGCGGCCCAGACCGAAGCGGCACGCGCGTTCGAGATACAGGGCAAGACCGCCGTTGTGGTGGTTCACGGCCGCAAGGTCGTTGGCATCATCGCTATGCGCGACGAGCCAAGGATCGATGCAAAGGTAGCTGTTGCGGAACTCAAGGCGCTCGGTGTGCGCGCCGTGATGCTGACGGGCGATAACGCCCGGACAGGCAAGGCCATTGCCGATGTGCTCGGCATGGACGTGCGGGCGGAATTGCTACCCGTCAACAAGGTCGAGGAAATCCGGCGTATTGCCCAAAGCAGCACTGTGATGATGGTCGGCGACGGCATCAACGACGCGCCGGCGCTTGCTGCCGCCACCGTTGGCGCGGCCATGGGCAGTGGCACGCAGGTGGCGCTGGAAACGGCAGATGCCGCATTGCTCCGAAGCAATGTCCGCGATGTGCCGCGCATGATCCGCCTTGCCCGCGCGGCAATGGCGAACATCAGAACGAACATATGGATTTCGCTGGGGCTCAAGGCTGTCTTCCTGGTGACATCCATCCTCGGTTACACCGGGCTGTGGGTGGCCATTCTGGCCGATACCGGAGCCACTGTTCTTGTCACTCTGAATGCCCTGCGGCTGCTCAGGTTCAACCCGGATGCCAAGCCATGATGCCGAGACCGGCAAAGCCAGCATGGGGCGGTGTTGGTGGCGGCATGAAGCGGAATGCGTTTCAGATCGTGGCGATCTGCGCCCTTGCCTTCATGGCCGATCAGGCAACGAAATGGCTGATCCTGAATGTTGTCATGATTCCTCCAAGGATCATCGGGGTCACGCCATTCTTCAACCTGCGCCTTGGGTTCAATTCGGGCATCAGCTTTGGCCTGTTCAGTGACTTTTTCGAGAGGCATCCACTGGTGCTGGCCGCAGTCAAACTCGTGATCGTCTTTGGACTGATGATCTGGGCATTCCGGTCTTCATCGCGTCATGAGCGGCTGGGGCTCGCCCTGATCGCGGGAGGCGCGCTCGGCAACACGCTGGATCGGCACAGGCAGGGCGCTGTGACCGATTTTCTCGATTTCTACTGGAACGGCTGGCACTATCCGACATTCAACATGGCGGACGTGTTCATCACGCTCGGCGCCGGGATGCTGATGATCGCCAGCCTCCGAGGGACCGGAAAGACAGTGGCTACCTGAGCAATGGCTCGAGGATCTTGTCGAACTGTTCGATCGACATGGCGCCCATGTGCTTCTGACCGTTGATGAAGAAGGTAGGCGTCGAGTTCACGCCAAGTTCTGTGCCACGTGTGCGGGTTTTGTTGATGCCGTCGAGAAGTTTCTGGTCTCCAAGGCAGGCTTCAAAGCCGTCCTTGGTCATTCCGGCTTGCCTGACAGTGTTCAACAACTCGTCGGCAGGGTTCTTGGCATGGGCCCAGGCTTCCTGAGAGCGATAGAGCAGATCCA
>ERZ761609.1671-NODE-1671-length-18439-cov-12.647356_pt1 | contig 18439 bp, 15 predicted proteins | sample MGYA00511163_ERZ761609 | MGnify/ENA primary metagenome ERZ761609 (study PRJEB28899, sample SAMN02445070) | bioreactor sludge metagenome | biome: EBPR sludge | place: Australia: Brisbane, Thorneside Wastewater Treatment Plant | collected 2011-12-16 ... | reverse complement strand
TGCCAGGCCAGGAGCCCCAGCGCCACGGTGGCAAGCCCGGTGCCCACCAGCGCCACGACCTGCGCGGTAAAGAGATGGCGGAAGGTCGGGTTCCCGAGCGTGGACAGCATCTACAGGAGTTTCGTCAGGGCCTTGATCTCGGCCAGGTCATGTGCGCCTCCGCCCGCACCCTCGCCGGTCAGGCAATGGTCGATGTGGTCGTGGATCAGCGCCCGCTTCGCCTCGGCCACGGCCCGCTCGACGGCATGCAGCTGCGTGGCGAGGTCGACGCAGGGCCGCCCCTCCGCGATCATTCCGATGACGCGGCGCAGGTGTCCCGCGGCACGCTTCAGCCGGGTGGCGATGGCGGGGTGGCTCGCGTGGGTGTGGTCTTCTGGCATGCAGTGTCTCTATCCCCCCTGGGGGGATGAGGCAAGAAGGGAGGCGGTGTTAACCCCGAGGGACGATGATGCTGGCAACGTTGGCCGCATGGCGGGAGGTCGGGACGCTCTGGGCGGCCCCATGCCCTGCCCCGTCGCCGCCACTCGCTCCCGCCGTCGAAGGCGTCAGGCATGAACCCCGGGCGATGGCCGCGAAGGCCGGCCACCGGGCCTGGGATACCGAGCAAGGCCTGCGGCACTTTCGGGGCTGGCGCACACCACCCACCGCCACCGCTACGCGCCATCCGGCCAGCGCCCCGAGCCGCTGCGCTTACCGCCCGTTGCTGCTCTCTTCGCCTCGAAGGCGGTGGAAACAGGGGACGGACTTTTTGGCGGAGTTGAAACTCAGGCTATTGGAAAGACGAGGCAAAATTCGACCGAACCGAAATCGGCGAGGTTCGCCCGAACAGTGACGGAGCGCCGTCCAGAGCCCGGAACGGGCCGGGCGCGCGGTCTCGGAGGTTCGCATGGGGAAGGCAAAGCCCTTTGATAACACGACCATTTGCGCGCCGAGATGGGCGCCTGTCCGCGTTTGCAGCAGGGATGATGGCGGAGGGGATGGGTCTGACGTCCAACCTTCTCCACCTTAAGGGATTGATTTCATTATACAAGATCCCAACAGCTCTCGCTTCAGATCACGAACACCGGCGCGAACCCACCCCCTAGCGTCCTGAAATTTGTGGTCTGGCCTTGATAAAGGCGCGCGGCCACCAGAAGCACCTGCCCATCATAGGTATACAGTCACACGTCCATTTTGCGCCTCTGGGGTGTCTCGTCGATCTTGATCATGCGCTCGCTGGGGCGGACCAGCGTCTGGGCAACGTATCCGCCTCCCGCGATCTCCGCCCAGACTCCTTTCGTCAGCTTGTCGCCACGATATACCGCCTTGCCACCATGTCCTCCTGTCGGCTTGAAGAACAGGTCCTTGCGGGATTTCCAAAGTGCATCAGCGTTGTCGGGATTGACCAAAACGGTGCGTGGAACGGCAGCAAGCCCGGCCCGAATCCCCGGGTCGACTCCCCATGCCTCAAGTGTCGCGGAATTCGAAAGAAGCGAAAGGTTGCGCTTGTCGGCAAGGAGCGCGTGGTTGTGCGGATTCGGCGTTACGACAACCGCGCCATCACGGTAGGATTCCTGCAATGCCTTGTGCTCGGGCTGATCAAAGGCGAAATCGGTGACCCGATTGTAAACGAGATCGATCGTCTTTCCGTCGACGCTGAGCCGACCATCGTCGTAGCTAAGGTGACCGGCGTCGGCGATGACCGCGTCTACCCCTCGTGCCGCCAAAACTTGCCGCGCGAGCACGAACTCGGGATAAAGGTACTGTTCCGGCGGATTGTCATCGATGATGGCGATGCGTTGTGGCGTGCCCGTTCCCCGCTGCCGAATCCATTCGTTCTGGAACATGCGGAACGCCGCGTCCTCAAAGGATAGCAGCGTCGGGGGGATGTCCATTTCGGCACAACACGCGAGCTGCGCCCTTGCAAGAAAGGCATTGAGAAATGCCCCGCCGGCGTTGGTATTGATCTCGATCAGCCGGGGGCCGTCTTCGCCAAGATGAAAGTCGTAGCCCATCAATGCCCCGATCGGACCGTGATCCGCCCGCGCGATTTCCGGCGCCCAGGAAAGGACCGCGGCTTTGTATGCCGCGAGTTGGGCGGTGGTCTCCACAGCCGCTGCGATGGCGCGCATCTCATCCACGGTGGTGGCCGAAAGGAACACCGGTACGTGCGAGAACAGATGGGCCTTGGGGCGGATGAACGTCTCGAAGAATGCCGGCTCACCGGCCTCGCGCTCCATCGCTTCGCGCAGCGATGGAAGGTCCAGTGTAACGCAGAAGCAGTTCTTGTTGAGTCGGTCCGTGCGGTCCTGAACCCGCTTCGATGAACTGGAGCCGGGATTGTTCATCGAGGGAAAACCCGAGGCGGCGCCAAGATCGAGCGCGCTTCAAATGCCAAGTAAGCCATGAATAATCCCACGAACATCCCTCCCAAAGGTTTCGCCATCAGGTCGATCCAAACATGCCGCTTCTGTTCGGCGGCATCAACTGTGACCGGTGGGCCTCGGGAAATTGCACTGCCGGTCGCAGGGGCAGCTCCATCCCGAAGGTGCCATCAGTGTGGTTGCGACACATTCTCCTGGTAGGTCCGCTCGCGCTCTGGCCAGGTGCTCTTGATATAGGCGAGGACAGCCCGGATCTCGGCGTCGCTGAGAAGATCGGCAAACCCCGGCATGTCGCTCTCATAGCCGCCCCCGACGATGGCGGCCGTGCCTTCTCTGACGATGCGGAACAGGATGTCATCGGGATGGTGCCACGTGTGGCCGCCGGCATCGTGCGGTGGCGCCGGGAGACGCCCGGACGGAAGGGGCGTCTTCCAGTCCGGCTGCCCCTCGAGCTGCGCACCGTGGCAGGACGCACATTGGTCCGCATAGATCTGCCGGCCCTGTTCGATGACTTCTGCAGATGACGCGGCGTTGGATGCGGTCTGGGCATAGTGCCTGCCAGCGAAGACCGCCATGACCAGGCCTCCGACGAGCAACCCGGGCCACAAGATATTACGGAGTTCTTTTCGCATGAGTTGCATGATTGGTGGCGAGGGATTTCTATTGGCTATATGCCGAGGATGAATTTCTGCCAGAGGCGCGACGCCGGAGGCAATGGACATTCCCGTGACCAGCGCCTATCTTCCCGGCATGTTCTCGCGCCTCGTCACTATGCTTGCCGTACTCGCGATCGCCGTCATGACGACGGTGACCTCCGCGCATGCGGCGCGCTTGAGCGCAGAGCCGGATCACTCGGTGCATGTCGGCGAGATGATGCAGGTTGCGGCCGGCAGCGAACATTCCTGTGATGGCGAACAGCACTGCGGATCGATCGACACCGGAAGCTGTGAGCTGCTTTGCGCCGGTCTTTCGGTCTTCCTGACCTCCCCGAGCGACAGCTCTGGCAGCGATTACGCGCCTGCCAGCCATGACCTGCCCACCGGTGCAGTGCTTGCCGGTCGGGCACCTGGACTGAACGAACGACCTCCCAAGCACCGTCTCCTCTGATCGCGCGTCCGGGCCGAGGCCCGCGGCGTCCTGTCGGTTTTGATGAACGGGACGAGCTGTCCCGAGGAGACGACCATGAATGCCCTTTCACGACGCGGCTTTCTTGCCGCTGGCGCCGCCATGCTGGCCTATGCGCATCTGCCCCGGATCGCGGCAGCGCAGGGCGCCGCCCCGCTGTCGCTGCACGCCGCCACCCGGACGCTCGACATCGACGGTCGCGCCGCCACCGTCTGGGGTCTTGCCGGGCCAGCCGGACAGGGGCTGACACTCGATCCCGGCGCGCGGTTCCGGGTGGATCTGCGCAACGATCTCGATACTGACACGCTGATCCACTGGCACGGCCAGATCCCGCCCAACGCACAGGATGGCGTGCCCGACATGCCTTTGCCGATGCTCGCCCCCGGCGAGACTCGCGCCTATGACTTCGCGCCGCTGCCCGGCACCTACTGGATGCACGCGCATGTGCCGCTGCACGAGATGCGCCTTCTGGCCGCGCCGCTGATCGTGCGCAGCGCCGAGGATGTCGCCGCCGACCGGCAGGAGGTGGTGCTGTTCCTGCATGATTTCTCGTTCAAGGCACCCGAGGAGGTGATGGCCGAGATCCTTGGCGGCCACGGGACCGCCGGCGGCCATGGAGGCGGCCACGGCGCGGTCATGGGCGGCATGGCGGCCATGGACCACGGCGCGATGGGGAACATGCCGATGGGTGGCATGGATCACGGCGCCATGGGTGGCATGACGGGAATGGGCGCCATGGACGGCATGGCGATGGACCTCAACGACTACGACTGGGACGCCTATCTTGCCAACGACCGCACGCTTTCGGATCCCGAGGTGGTGCAGGTCGAGCGCGGCGGGCGCATCCGCCTGCGGGTGATCAACGCCGCCGCGGCAACGGTGTTCTGGATCGAGACTGGCGAAGCGCAGGCCCGGCTCGTCGCGGTCGATGGCCATGCCGTTCAGCCCGTCCCCGGCACGCGGTTCGGCTTGGCCATGGGCCAACGGCTCGACCTCGAGATCGACCTGCCGCAGGAGGGCGGCGCCTGGCCGATCCTCGCGCTGCGGGAAGGCGCGCGAGAGCGGACCGGGCTGATCCTTGCCACGCAGGGCGCCGAAATACGGCGCATCGACACCATGGCGGAGGCCGAAGCGCCTGCCTTCGACAGCGACCTTGCGCAGGAGACGCGTCTGATCGCCGCGGGCGCTTTGCCGGATCGGCCGGTGGACCGCAGCCACATGGTGATGCTGGGCGGCTCGATGCAGCCCTATGTGTGGACGATCAACGGGGCCGTCTGGGGCCAGCATCGCCCGCTTACCGCACAGAGCGGCGAGCGGGTCGTGCTGTCCTTCCACAACATGTCGATGATGGGCCACCCGATGCATCTGCACGGACATGTGTTCCAAGTCGTCGGGTTGAACGGACGTGCGGTCCGAGGCGCGCTGCGCGACACGGTATACGTGCCGCCGATGTCGATGGTCGATATCGCGCTCGACGCCGGCGAGGTCGCGCGCTGGATGCTGCATTGCCACCACATGCCGCATCTCGAGACCGGCATGATGACCGAATTCGCAGTCAGCGCATGATCGGGCAAACTCCAAGGAGGCGTGAGAAATGGCCAGCAAGACAGATCACCATCACCACAACCACGGCCATGTGCACGATCACGCGCATGACCACGCCGCCGTCGCGCGGGACGACACGCACAAGGTCAAGGACCCTGTCTGCGGCATGATGGTCGACCCGCACACGACCGAGCACAAGGCCGAGCATGCCGGCCGGCCGTATTACTTCTGCTCCGCCGGCTGCCGGGCCAAGTTCCTGGCAGAGCCGGAACGTTACCTCGATCCGGCGACCGCGGCGGCCACGGCAGAGCCGGTGCCCGAGGGGACGATCTATACCTGCCCGATGCACCCGGAGATCCGGCAGGTCGGCCCCGGTTCCTGCCCGATCTGCGGCATGGCGCTGGAGCCGGTGCTGGTCAGTCTCGAGGCCGGACCCAACGAGGAACTGATCGACATGACACGTCGGTTCTGGATCGGACTGGCGCTGACGATACCAGTGGTCGTCCTCGAAATGGGCGGCCATTTTCTTGGCTTGAGCCACTATGTCGGCCAGCTGACCTCGAACTGGCTGCAACTGATCCTCGCAACGCCGGTCGTTCTCTGGGCCGGCTGGCCATTCTTTCAGCGCGGCTGGCAGTCGCTGGTCAACCGCAGCCTCAACATGTTCACCCTGATCGCCATGGGCACCGGGACCGCCTGGATCTACAGCGTCGTCGCCACAGTTGCGCCCGGTATCTTTCCCGATGCGTTTCGCCAGCATGACGGTTCCGTCGCGGTCTATTTCGAGGCGGCGGCGGTCATCACCGTGCTGGTGCTGCTCGGGCAGGTGTTGGAACTGCGGGCGCGAGAGAGCACCAGCGGCGCCATCCGCGCGCTGCTCGACCTCGCCCCCAAGACCGCCCGGATCATTCGCGACGATGGCATGGAGGAGGAGGTTCCGCTCGACAGCGTGCATGTCGGCGACCGACTGCGTGTGCGTCCCGGCGAGAAGGTGCCGGTCGATGGCGAAGTGCTGGAAGGCCGCAGCGCCGTCGATGAATCGATGGTGACGGGTGAATCGATGCCTGTGACCAAGGAGGCCGGTGCATCGGCCATCGGCGGCACCATGAACCAGTCCGGCGCGCTGGTGATCGAGGCGCGGAAAGTTGGCCGCGACACCATGTTGTCGCAGATCGTCCAGCTTGTCGCCGAGGCGCAGCGGAGCCGCGCGCCGATCCAGCGCCTCGCCGACCAAGTGTCGGGCTGGTTCGTGCCGGCGGTGATCGTGATCGCGATCCTTGCCTTCATCGCCTGGTCGATCTGGGGCCCGGAGCCGCGTTTCTCCTTCGGTCTGATCGCTGCCGTGTCGGTGCTGATCATCGCCTGTCCCTGCGCGTTGGGGTTGGCGACGCCGATGTCGATCATGGTCGGCGTCGGCCGTGGCGCGCAGGCGGGCGTGCTGATCAAGAACGCCGAGGCGCTGGAGAATATGGAGAAGGCCAACACCATCATCGTCGACAAGACCGGCACTCTGACCGAGGGCCGGCCCGCTGTGACCGCCATCGTTCCGGCTGCTGGCTTCAGCGAGGACGAGGCGCTGCGGCTTGCCGCCAGTGTGGAGCGGGCCAGCGAGCATCCGCTGGCGCTGGCCATCGTCCGCGCCGCCGAGGAGCGCGGGATCGCGACGGCGCCGGTTGCGGATTTCGACTCGCCGACCGGGAAGGGCGCGCTCGGGGTGGTCGAAGGCAAGCGCATTCCGCTTGGCAATGCGAAGTTCCTCGCCGAGCAAGGCGTCGATGTCGCTCCGCTCGCCGATGAGGCCGACCGGCTGCGCGAGGACGGGGCGACCGCGATCTTCATGGGGGTGGATGGCCGCGTCGCCGCGATCTTCGCCATTGCCGATCCGGTCAAGCCATCGACGCCGGAGGCGCTGGCCGCGCTCAAGGAACAAGGCATCCGCGTGGTCATGCTCACCGGCGACAACTGGACCACAGCGAAGGCCGTCGCGCGCCATCTCGGCATCGACGAGGTCGAGGCCGAGGTTCTGCCCGATCAGAAAAGCGCGGTGGTGCAGCGGCACAAGGCGGCGGGCGAAGTTGTGGCGATGGCGGGCGATGGGGTGAACGACGCGCCGGCGCTGGCGGCCGCCGATGTCGGCATCGCCATGGGCACAGGCACCGATGTGGCGATGGAAAGCGCCGGTGTCACGCTGCTGAAGGGCGATCTGAACGGCATCGTCCGCGCCCGCCGGCTGTCGCAGGCGGTGATGGGCAACATCCGCCAGAACCTGTTCTTCGCTTTCATCTACAACGCGCTCGGCGTGCCGGTCGCAGCCGGAGTCCTCTATCCGTTCTTCGGCATCCTGCTGTCGCCGATCATTGCGGCCGCCGCCATGGCGCTCTCATCGGTCAGCGTCATCACCAATGCCGCTCGGCTGCGGAGGGTGAAGCTATGACGATGCCGGTGCCAAGGCCCTCGGTTTGCCCATCACTCCCTTGTGAGCCGGATGCGGACCGTGACGGCGAGACAATGAATCCATGGAAAAAGGTGTGACTATGAGAAACGACAGCAACATCAGCCGGCGCGCCATCCTGGCCGCTGCCGGCGCGCTGCCCCTGCTGATGTCCACGGCCGGCTGGGGACATGCCGAAACGCTGCCGCTGGTGAGCGTTACCAAGGATCCGTCCTGCGGCTGCTGCGATGGCTGGATCGCGCACATCGAGGATGCGGGATTCCCGGTGCGGGTGGTGGAATCCACCGACATGGACAGCTTCAAGCAGCGCCTCGGCGTGCCGGCCGAACTGGCATCGTGCCACACTGCCGAGGTGGACGGCTATGTGATCGAGGGTCATGTGCCTGCCGCAGCGATCCGCCGCCTGCTGGCCGAGCGGCCTGACGTGACGGGGCTGGCCGTTCCCGGCATGCCTGCCGGCTCGCCCGGCATGGATTTCCCGGGCGTCGATCCCGAGCCGTATGAAGCGTTCCTGTTCGGCCCGACCACCCGGAGCTTCGGGCGCTTCCTCGGTTCGCGGGAAATCTGAAAGGCGCCGCCGACATGAACGCCAGGCTCGCGGATGATCTCAAACAGCACCTCGCTGTGGCGGCCTGCCTCCGTCCGCGGGGCTGGCGCCCCACGTCGGGTGGCGCGCGACATGAACGCGACATCGCGCAGGGCCGGCGTGCCGCCGGCAAGGAAGGTGGCGCATGACCAAACGGGCCGGGGTCAAATTTCGGGCGAGTTGCGGCCGACTGCGCCGGTTTGCGATCTGCATCCTGCTGCTTGCCATCGGCGCACTGGTTCTGCAGGTCCCAGTCCATGCGAGCCCGACTGGACACGCCATCCACCAGCAACAGGCCGCTGCCCAGGCAAGCCACTGCACCCAGCATCACGCGTCGGACGACCATGGCGCCAATCAATCGCCAAGCTGCGTGAACACGGACGGTAGCCCAAACCTTGCGGATTGCTGTCAGACCTGCCTGACCGCCGCAGTTCCCGTCGCGCCGCCGGAGTTCGTCCCGCCCACGAGCGGTGAGGCTTTCACGGTTGTGCGCCCTGATCCGCACGACCGTTTCCCCGAAGGCATCCTGAGGCCACCACGTCCTATCGCTGCGTGATGCGCAGGGGATGGCCGCGAGAACGAATGTTGTCTCCGGCCGCTCCTGTGCAAACCCGAAAGACCAGCGAACAGAACGGAGAACCGCGACCCGAAACCCCGGGTCAGCGCTCTGGATCCAAAGGATGAAATCAATGAACCGAACCACAATAGCCCTTTCCCTCGGCGTCCTGGCAGGCCTGCCTGGCGCTGCCCTCGCTCAGGCCGGGCATGACGCCCACCACCCGGGAACCCCGCCCGCGCAAGTGCAGCAGGCTCCCGTGCCGACGCCTCCCTCAGGCCAGATGGCTGGCATGCAAGGGATGATGCCAGAGCAGTGCCAAGCCATGATGCAGGCGATGGCCCCGGAATGCATGAGCGCGATGCACCAGATGATGCAGGGCGGAATGATGCAGGGGATGATGGGCGCGCCGAACGAGGGTGCCGCCCCGGCCAACGAAAGCCTTCCGGAGTTCACCCGGGCCTACGTCGAAGCGATGAATGAAATGCACGGGCCGATGATGGACGGCGTCATGGCGGATGATCCGGATGTCGCCTTCGTCCGGGGCATGATCCCCCATCATCAGGGCGCGATCGACATGGCCCGGATCGTCCAGCAATACGGAAACGACCCGCAGACCAGGGCATGGGCGGACCAGATCATCGCGGCGCAGGAAGCCGAGATCGCCGAGATGCAGGCATGGCTGGAGGCGAAGGCCGGCGACGCGCCGTCGCCCTTTGCTCAGACCGGCGGAACGGTCTACTCCGCCAACGAGGGCGGCAATTCCATCAGCGCCTTCGATCTCGGCACGGGGGCGGTCGACACGGTTACGATCCCGGTCGCGCCTCACAACGTCGATCTGACGCCGGATGGCAAGCTTCTGCTGGCGGTCGGAGATCCTGCCGCCGAGGGGGATCACGGCTCGGACGGCCATGGGCATGGCGCGGAGGGCGCGGCCGAGGGTCTGCTGGTCATTCTCGATCCGCGGAACCTCTCGGCGCCCACGGCGACCGTGACGGTAGGCTCGCATCCGGCCCATGTGGTCGCTGACCGGCAGGGGCGCGCATTTGTCTCGCTGGCCGGCGGCGACGAGATCGCCGTGGTCGACCTCGCAAAGGGAGAGGTCATCGGGCGCATCGCGACGGGGGATTATCCGCACGGCCTTCGCCTCAGCCCCGATGAGAGCCAACTCTATGTGGCTAATGTCGAGGATGGCTCGGTTTCCGTCATCGACACGCAGGATCTGACGGAAGTTGCGCGCATTCCGGTGGGCGCAGCGCCCGTTCAGGTCGGGTTTACCCCGCCTGGCGATCAGGTCTACGTCTCTCTCCGGGACGAGAACCGGGTGGCCGTCATCGACACCGCCTCCCGCGAGGTGATGAACAGGATCGACGTCGGGCCGAACCCGATCCAGATGGTTGCGACCCCCGATGGAGCCTACGTCTATGTGGCAAACCAGGGCACCGACGCGGAGCCTAACAACACCGTGTCCGTGATCGACACCGCGACCGGTCAGGTCGTGAAGACCCTCGCCACCGGCGGCGGCGCCCATGGGGTCTCGGTATCGACCGACGGGGCATTCGTGTTCGTGACCAACATCGCCGACGATACCGTGTCGATCATCGAAGTGGGGAGCCAGCACGTCGTCAAGACCCTACCGGTTGGTGATCGCCCGAACGGCATCGTCTACGGCGGATCGAGCCGGTAGGTAGTGAATGGCGCCGGAGGCAGTTCCGGCGCCGCTCTTATTCGTGGCACAGAAACATTTACACGATTCTGGAGATATGGAAAAAATGGGCACCATAGCGGCCTTGGCCGCGCTCGCGCAGGAGACCCGTCTCGATATCTTTCGGATGCTGGTGCAGGCCGGGAGCGAAGGGCGCGCTGTCGGGCATATCGGCGAGAGGCTCGGCCTGCACTCGACCACCCTCTCGTTTCATCTGAGCCAACTGAAGCATGCCGGCCTGGTGACGTTCCGCCGCGAGGGGCGATCCTTTGAACTACACCGCCAACTGTGCGGCGATGAACGGGCTGATGGCCTATCTCACAGAGAACTGCTGCGGCGGCGATACCAGCGACTGCGCGGTCGGCACAGCGGTCTGCGACCCGGGCGACCGGTGTCGGGAAAGCGTAGATTTCAAGTAGAAAACCGTCCGGCATCACAATTCCAAAGCGCCGAAAACAGCCCTGACAGGGGGGCAGAATTGTTCCCATTGCCTGACACGACATGCCGGGCCACTGTGTTATCTCCAACCTGCAGCGAATCCCCTTCCGCTTTCTGAAACGTGAATAGGTGAACCGGGCCGGGCGTATTGCTCCGGTCGAGGCATTCGGCGGTTGCCTCGATGGTGTTGCCCGGCCCGGCATGCACACGGCAGTCCATATCTACAGATCAGAAATCCGTCTCGACATAGACCCCCGCGCAGTCGTAGGCGACGGCGGCGGCGGTCGCGCCGGTGTTGAGGAAGAGGCGCGGTGACAGGAACTGCGTGGCCGCTGGCAGGTCGGCGGTGACCTCCTGCTCGAACACCGCGCCGGAAACCTCGTCGACCACCCGCGCCCAGACCGAGCTGCCATTGGGCGGTGCCGCGATGAACAGCGTCAGCACGCCCCCCGTTGCGACGGCGAAACTCGCCCCCATGTCGGTCAGCGTCGGCGCGCCGGTGCCGTCGTTTGCGACCAGCTGCCAGCGGGTGTGGGTGCCGCGCTGGAAGCCGATCCCGATGCAGTTGATGGCTGCGGCCAGCGTCAGAGTGGTGGCCAGCGCGGCGGTCGATCCATAGAGGCCAAAGAATGCCATGCCGGTCGCCTGCAGCGTCGTGAGCGAAATCCGCGTGACGAAGGTCCAGCCGCCCAATCCCGCCGCATTGCCACGCCAGCAGGCCCAACCGGCAGAACGCTGCTCGGCCGCAGAATCCACCACCGCCGCCGAGGTCAGCCGCCAGCGGCGCATGCTGGCGGCCAGGTTCGTTGCAGCCAGCGTTGGGTGCGAAACGGTGCCGACCGAGGTGATCGGCAGGCCTTCTGTTGTGATCGTTGTTGTGACCGAGGGCGACCAGTTGGCAATCCGGTTGACCCCGAAGTGGGGTTGAAGCGGGAAGTCCCGGCCGGATGGACGCATGACGTCGATCCACGGCGCGCCCGCCCGGTTGCGGGCGTAGACGGCCGCCTTGCCGGTGGGCGGCGGGGATGGCGCGGCGCTGAGCCCCGGCAGGATGGTGGGCTGCGGCAGTTCCACCTGGCCGCTAGCGCGGTCGATCCTGATGGCATCAAAGAAGGCTGAGCCATCCGGGCTGACCTTGAAGCTGAAATCGTCGTTGCCCAAGAGGCCGATCAGCGCCCGGGCAGAGAACCCGGTCTTGAAGGCGAAAGCTGCATCGTTTCCGGCGGCCGCCTTGTTGACGGTGGCCTCGATCCCCGCGCCTGCGTTGTTCAGGAGGACTGCAGGCGTGTTCACCGACACCCGGTTGTAACTGTCCGCCGTGGCCCCGCCGAGGCCCAGAAGTTGCGCGGTCAGGTTCGCCTGCGGCATGCCGACCTGAGTGACGGCATTGGCGAAGGTCACGGTGGGCGTGTTGATGACGGTCGTGCCGCCCGCGCCAGCCGTCGCGGAGCCGATGTTCACGACCGTGGTCGATCCGGACGCGCCGCCAGTGCCGATGTTCACGGTCTTGGTCACGCCCGTCGTCGTGGCCCCGGTGCCCATCCCGTAGGTCGCGGTCGTCGTCGCGGTGCCGATCGACGCGCTGGCCGCCGAGACCGTCATGGTTCCGGACGCCGTCAGCGTGCCGGAGAAGGTCTTGTTGCCGGTGAAGGTCTGGGTGCCCGCCAGGACCGCCAGTTCGGACGAGGTATTGGGCAGCGTGAAGCTGCGCGTGATGCCCGCGCTGATCCCCGCCAGCGAGAAGGTCGCCTTCTTCGTGGGGTCCGCATCGTTCACAAGGCTGAACACAGCATCCGACACGTCGCGCGGCTCGCCCACGACCTGCCAGGCGCTGCCGGTCCAGACGAGGAACAGGCCCTCGGCCGCGACCCACACGAGCCAGCCGGGGCGCGGCACCAGCCGTATCCATGCGCCGTCCACCCAGAAGGCCACGTTCAGATCCCACCCAGCCCAGAGGCCAGCTGCGCCGGAAGCCACGAGGTGCCGGTTGCCGTCCGCGGGGCTCGCGGGCGGTGTAGTGCGGGTGCGGTCCAGAACGGAAAGCTGCACCATGGCATCAAGCAGGCGCAGCGCCTCGTTGTGCGTGACATGCTTCTGGGCTTGGGCGGCCAGGAGGTATGGCAGGCCCAAGTGCGTCGTGGTGTCGGACATCGGAAATCCCGTCAGAACTGGAGGGTCACGGCGGCAGGCATGCCACGGCCGAGGCGGTTCGAGAGCTGGTAGACGCGGATGGTCAGTGTCTGACCGGGGCCAAGCGGCATGCCCCAATCGGCAGATTGCTGAGCGGCGGTGTAGAGGGCGGAGGTCGTGCTGCTGGTCAGCGTGCGCTTGACCAGCGGCCCGTCGAGGACCTCGAAGTCATAGCATTCCACGTCCTCGGCCAGTGGCACCTCGACCTGTTCCCAGGCATCGGCGACCAGCGCGCGGGATCGCCGCGTCCAGCGGATCGTCAGATCGCCCGGGTTACGCGCCGTTCGCCAGGGCTGTTCGACATGGACCGGGGCGAAGGGTACAAGGCCCCGGCCGGTCGGGGTGAAGCCCAGTGCGGCATAGCTGTCATCCGTGACAGAACGTGCGGCCGGGCCCACCCGCCAGTTCCACGGCAGTCCGAGATCGGCCTCGGCGATGGGCAGGGAGGCCAACGTCATATCCAGCACCACGACCCGCGCCCCGGCCGGGGCGGGATTGCCCATGGCGTGCTCCGTCCCGCGCTGGCCGCGCAGGAGGCGGGTCAGGCGATAGCGGCCGGGCGCGATCAGTTCGGCCGCACCCGCCTGGACGATCTCCCATTGGCCAGCCGCGGCCTCGACCGCCATCGCATTTGCCCCGCCGAAGAGGGCCACGTCCGTCACGCTTTCCAGCGTTCCAGACAGCAGATCGACAACCAACTGGTTGCCGAGATCGAAGCGGGAGGTTGGCCCGGCAAAGAAGTCGAAAGCCAGCGTGCCGATCCGTGCGCGACTGCCGAAGGTGGTCAGAAGGTTGAACCCATCCGTCGAGGCGCTGCGGAACACGGCGATTTCGCCCGGCCAGGGGCTGGCATGGGCGGCGATCAGGGGACGATGCGCGGACTGGTCTTCGCTGATCTGCGGCAGGTCCAGCATCACCACCTCGGGCGTGCCGAAGACGACGGGGCTGGCGAGCGAGGCCGGTCGGGGATCGCCGGGCGGCAGGTCGTAGGCCACGCGGTCCTGGCGGACGGCCTCTATCCCTCGCGCCTCAGAGTCGGCCACCGAGACAAGACGAAACTCGACCTCGCGGCCGTCATGCACCAGGCGGATCACATCCGCCGGATCGAGGGTCATCCGCGAGGGCGGCAGGCGGAAGGTTGCGCTTTCCCGGCCGATCCAGGCTTCCATCAGCGCGCGGCGGCAGCGGCGTTCGGCTTCCTCGGGCGGGATCGCCATCGGGAAGCTCTCGGAGGCAATGCGCGTCGTGTCGACGGTGATGCGGCGGGTCTCGACGAGGGCTGCATCATAGTCCTCGTCGGCGCGTGCGACCTGCCACTTCAGCGCTTGCGGCAGTTCGGTCTCCTGGCCGCGGGTCAGTTCGAAAGCCTCGCCTTCGCGGCTGGCGACCAGATCGTCGATCGCCAGCGTGGCGACCGAAGCGCGGCCACGCATCACGAAGCGGATCACGCCTTCGGTCTCGATGGCATCGAACCCGAAATGCCGGGCCAGTGTGGAAATCGACGCCCGAGGGCTTTCGAGGGCCCCGATCACATAGCCTTCGACCGCGCCCCAGAGACCCGACACGTCAATCAGGTCTTCCGCCAGCCCGGCGCGCAGGCAGAGGTGGCGCACGAGGGCGGCAAGCGACACCGCGCCCAGCCGTCCGGTCAGCCAGTGCCCGAGCCGCCAGTTCGGCCCGTCCGTCCAGACACCGGTCAGTTCCGGAAAGAACGGATAGGGCCGCGCGTCCCACGTCCAGGCGGCGCATTCCGGAACATGGACCATCCGGCCGCCATAGATGGACGACGTCGGGTTGTTCGTGCTCTGGCCCCACCAGAGATAACTGGCCTCGAGATAGGCGCGCTGGATCGCATCGTCGCGCCAGCCGCGGGAAAAGTAAGGGGTGAAGCTCTCCGAGGACTTCGGGTCGAAGAAGACGTTCGGCTGGTTCGTTCCCCGGTCGATGGCGGGGCATCCCAGTTCGGTGAACCACACGGGCTTCGACTGCGGCACCCATCCGGTGGGCGAGCCGCTTTCGACCCCGCCCGGGCGGTTGAAATGCGGGTTCGCCCACCAGGCGCGCAGATCCTTGTAGCGGAAGACCCACGGCTTGCCCGCAGCGCCGTCGGTGATCGGCGTGCGGACCTGCGCCGACCGGTCGGCAGCGCTGGCATAGAACCAGTCGAAACCCTCGCCGCCTGCGATGTTGGCCTGCAGGTAGGCCCGGTCATGGATCGCGGGCCAGCCCTCGAGCGCATCGGCATGGTCGAAGCCGTCGCGCCAGTCGGAGAGCGGCATGTAGTTGTCGATGCCGATGAAATCGATGTTGGCGTCCGACCAGAGCGGGTCGAGGTGGAAGAGCACATCCCCGGTCCCGTCGCCCGGCTGGTGACCGAAATACTCCGACCAGTCGGAGGCGTAGCCGACCTTGGTGACCGGGCCGAGGACCGACTTCACGTCTGCCGCCAGTGCCTTGAACGACGTCACGGCAGGATAGGCGCTGGCGCTGGAGCGGATCGTGGTCAGCCCGCGCATCTCGGTCCCGATCAGGAAGGCATCGACCCCGCCCGCCACCGCGCAGAGATGGGCGTAGTGCAGGATCATCCGGCGCAGGCCCCAGTCGCCTGAGGGGCCGGTCCAGCTGACGCTGTCGCCCGAAACGGCGAACTGCGCGGGAGTGGCGGCACCGAAGAACGCCGAGACCTGCGTTGCCGCGGCGGCGGTCTTGTCCGCGGTCCCCGCAAAGCCTGCCGCCGGGGAACAGGTGATCCGGCCGCGCCAGGGGAAGCTGGGCTGGCCGGCCGTGGCGGCGTTGGCGCTGTAGGGGTTCGGCAGGGTATTGCCGGGCGGTACGTCCATCAGCAGGAAGGGATAGAAGGTGACGCGCAGCCCGCGCGCCTTCATCTCGCGGATCGCCTGCACCACCGCGAAGTCGGCAGGTGTCCCGCCATAGACCGGGCGGTCCTCGGTATCGCGGCTAACGAGATGGGCTGCAACCCGCGCCACGCCGTTGACCGTCCAGGTCTTGGGGCTGGTGACCTTGGTCGCCACTTCGACGCCGGGCTTGATGCTGCAGTTCCCGGCGCGGAGATCATTACCGAACCAGGCGACGACCAGGCTGACGCTCTCGACGGCCGGGGCCATGGCCTGGAGCCGATCCAACGCCACGACGATATCGGCTTCCTCCGGCAGCGCGTTCAGGTTCTCGGCCGAGGTCGTGCCGCCGGTGGTCTGGCCGAACACCGTGGTGGATGCGCCCACGGTCTTGCGGACAGCCTCGGTCGCGTAGGTGAATTCGCCCGAGGCCGGAATCATGGTGACGGCCTTCACCAGCCCCTCGGCCGTGTCGGGATCGGCCAAGGGCCGAAACACTTCGAACGACAGCTGCGGCAGGCGGTTGCCGTAGGTCGAGAGCGCCAGTTCCTCGAAGACGACATAGGCCGTGCCGCGATAGCCGGGCGTATTGGCCGCGCCCATCTTGGCCGTGATGAAGGGATCGGCGGTCTGGGTCTCGTTGCCGGGATACCAGCGCCAGGTGATGCCGGTCATGTCGAGCGGCTTGCCGTCCGCCCAGATGCGCCCGATGCCGGTGATCGGGCCCTCGCAGAGCGCCACGGCGAAGCTGGCGTAGTAGAGGTATTCGGTCGTCTGGACCCTGCCGCCGCCCCCGCCCTTGCCGCCGCCTTGGGTGGTGGTCTTGGTCTCTTCGCGGAAGTCGGTGGCCCAGATGATGTTGCCGCCGATCCGCATGCGGCCGTACAGGCGCGGGATGATGGCCCCCTCGGTGGCCGAGGTGATCCGCAAGCTGTCGAGGCGTTGCCCCTCGATCTTCTGCGCGGGTGCCAGCGAGGACACGATCCAGCTGTCGACCACCGAACCGATGGTGGAGCCGATGAAACCGCCGATGGCGGCCCCGGAAAAGCCGAGGATTGCGCCGCCGAATGCCCCACCGATGGCGGAACCGACGGCACCGAGGACAAGGGTGGCCATTGTGAAAACTCAGCGTGCAGGGAACAGGAAGGCAAAGGCGATGCGGCGTCGCCAGGCGGTCGTGAGCGGTTCCTCGATCACGCCGAGGCGTTCATAGGCGTGAAGGAAGGTGCCGGGGCCGGTGAGGATGGCCACATGCTTGGCGATGGCGCGGGGCACCATCCGGAACAGGAGCAGCGCACCGGGTGGGGGGCCGGTCGGTGCGATTTCCGGCATCATCGCCCGCGCCCCGTCAGCCAGCACTTCGCGTGGGCAGGTCTCGCCCCAATCGCGGCTGTAGGGCGGGATCGGGAAGGGTTCCGGCCCGACGACTTCGCGCCAGACGCCGCGTGCGAGGCCGAGGCAGTCGCAGCCGACCCCGCGCAAACTGGCCTGGTCGTGATAGGGTGTGCCAAGCCATGACCGCGCAACGGCGATGACAAGAGCGGGATCGGCGGTCTGGTGTGATAGGGTCAAAGCACCGCCCCCTCGTGGCCACCATCCTTGGTGGCGTAGCGCAGCACGGCGTCCTGGCCCGGGATGTGCGGGAACCCTCGGAAGTTGGCGATGTTGGCGAACTTCCCGCTGCAGGTCGCGATCCGCTTGTCGCAGCCCGCCTGGACGATGAAACTGTCTGTCGCCGTGATCGGGCGCACCGGGGCTTCCAGCAGGGTCAGGATCGCCACCCCGTCGACGAGGTCGTGCGACAGCACCTCGATCCGCCGCCCGGCATTCGCGCCGCTGGTCCACTCGACCAGCCCAAAGGTGAACCATCCTGCGGCAAAGGTGCCAAGGCCGGAAGCGGTGAAGGCCCGATCCCGCAGCAGATCTATAACCGCGCCGGTCCCTCTGAAGGCAGAGGCCTCGAGGTTCACGCCGCAGCGCGCATCGCCCAGCGCGGCGTCGCAACTCGCCTGAAACGTCCGCCCGACGGTCTGGCCGAGAACATGGGCGAGGCTGCGCACTTCAGCCACGAAGGCCAGCCGCCCGCGCCGGATTTGGCCGATGGCCCCGCGGCGCAGGAGAACGCGTTGTGACGGGCTCGCCCAGTTCACCCGCCAGACCTCGACCGCCGCGTTGTCCCAGCGGCCGTCGAGGATGTCTGTCTCGGTGATCCGGTCTGATGACAGCACGCCTTGCGCGTCCTGCGCGTCGACGGACAGGTCGGAGCCCGAGCGCACCTCGGACGCCGTCAGCCCGCTTTCCGGTTCGAACTCTGTGCCGTCGAACGACAGTGTCCGGTCGTGGTCCGTGAAGCCGAAGGTCACGCCATCGGCCCGGGTGATGCGCCAGCACCAGGCGAGCGTCGTGGTGCCGTCGTCGAGATGGGCCTGCAGCGCGGGCGGGAGGGACTTCATGGCCGGTCTCCCCGCGCCGCTGCCACACAAAGGGCGACAACAAACATGCCGATGGCACCGCCCACGACCATGCCTGCGAGAAACTCAATCATCGCCGCGGAACCCGCGTTCGAGGCGGTCGCGCAGGCCGATCAGGCCGAGGCCGAGGGCAATCAGCGCGGCAGGCGATGC
>ERZ761609.1670-NODE-1670-length-18441-cov-10.720004_pt1 | contig 18441 bp, 17 predicted proteins | sample MGYA00511163_ERZ761609 | MGnify/ENA primary metagenome ERZ761609 (study PRJEB28899, sample SAMN02445070) | bioreactor sludge metagenome | biome: EBPR sludge | place: Australia: Brisbane, Thorneside Wastewater Treatment Plant | collected 2011-12-16 ... | reverse complement strand
GGCGTGGTTGCCGGTTCGGTGTCCGGGCTCGGTGCGGCCGGGGCGGCGTCGTGGTTCGTGGCGCCAAACGTGTCGTTGCCGGTGTTCGACCACGCGCGTATCGACGCGCGGCTGCAGGCAACCCGCGCGGGCGAGCGCGAGGCACTGTTGGCCTACCGCCAGCGTGTGCTGCTCGCGACCGAGGAAGTGGAAAGCGGCCTGGCCCAGGTGCGCCATGGCCAGCAGCGCCTCTCCGCGCTGCAGGAACGGGCGCGTCAGGCGGTGACGGCGGAAGACCTGGCCCGCATGCGCTTCGCCGCGGGCGGCACCGACCTGCTGGAACTGCTCGATGCGCAGCGCTCGGCACGACAGGCCGAGATCGGCCTGTCGGCGGCCGTGACGGCGCAGCAGCAGCAGGTGGTGGCGCTGCAGCGTGCGCTAGGAGCGCGGTTCCTTCCCGGGGGTCAGACCACTGCGTCCACCCGGCTGGCTTCGATCACCGCGGAGGCGGACCAACGAAGGTAGCGTGGTTGCAGGAACGCCTTGCAGGTGGTCGGAGTGAAGCAATCGGTGCCGACGCTCCGCCGCCCGACCTACAGCTGGTCGCAGGCAGGCAGCATGACCGGCCAAGGCGCCGGACGGTCATCGCCGCGGTCTCCTGTCCGTGCGGCACACGAAGGTCACTGAAAGTGCGCTCGCAGCCCGATCGGTTTGCATCACCGTCTCAAGCGAGGTGCGTGGCATTGTCCAAGAGAGGCCAAGTTTGCCGTGTCGTCCCACGCTATCACGCCGTGCTCGCCGTCAAGACCAGCAGTTGTCCTCACTCACGCAGGCGCCGCCTCGCCTTGCACGACTTCTCCGGCTGAACGAACCGGCCCTTTGTGAGCGCTGGCCGCAGACGAGCATGCGTTGAGAATCCCTTCAAGTTCAGCGCCCAGCCGCGCCCAGGCATCGCGCTTCTCTGCGTTGTACGGATGGGTGAGGTAGTGCCGGCGAACGCGGCTGCCCTTGAGGACGTGGTTCTGGCATCGATCCACCACCTCCGGCGTGATGCCGAGCGCTTGCATCATTGTGGCGCCAGTGCGTCGCAGATCGTGGGGTGTCCAGTCGCCGTTGTCCCCGCGAGCAAGGACAAGGCTGTCGTCGTTCCTCCGTCCCTTCAGCGCCTTGCGGTCCTTGAACCTGTGCTGGCGGTCGCCGACCTGCTTGCTGACCGTCTTCACATCGACGTGAGACTCGGCGTGCCGAGCGGGGAAGCACCACTCCGTATTGCCCGTCAATGCATGCAGCGCCTCGAACTGGCGCGCGGCGAAGCCCGACAGGAAGACGAACTGATCCTGCTTCTTGCCGCGAGCGCCCTTGGCGTTCTCTTTTGGGATGAACCAGGTGTTCGCGTCGAGGTCGACGTGCTTCCACTGCGCCATCAGCAGTTCGCCGATCCGGCAGAGCGTGCTCAGGCAGATCCACAGCGCGAGCCGACTCTCCGGCTGCAGGGGCCGTGTGGCCCGGCGCCTGTCGGTGGCCTGCTTGTAGTCCTTGTCCATGCGGGCGAAGATGTCGCGCAGTTCCCTTATCTCGCCGGCGGCCAACGTCCGCTCGCGCACGTTGGACATGTCGTAGTCCACCGGCACGATCGTCTCGATGCGCACCAACTCCGCCGGGTTGCCATCGATCAGCAACCTGCGCCAAGGCTGTCGCTTCTCTGCCCAGGCGAACATCTGCCGCAGGTCGCGCCACAGCCGCACTGCCATCCGGTTGGCGCCGCGCGCCACGATGGCCGCCAGTACCTCGCGAAGATGCTGTTCGGTGGTCGCGCGAACCGGCCGGCTTCCAGCGCGCGGGAACAGGTCCTTCTCGAAGGAACGCTGCAGGTCGGCATTGCCGTCCTTGCGCAGCACGCCACTCTTGAACCACTCTCGGGCCAACTCCTCGAGCGTGGCGTCCTCGGCGCGGCGCTTCGCGTCGGCCGCGATCGTCGCCTTGACCCGCTCGCGCTCGTCGATTCGATCGGCTTGCCGCTTCTCGTTGGGGTCGGCGCCGCGTTTCAGTGCGTCCCGGGCGGCATCACGTGCTGCGCGGACGGTCTCGAGCGAGACGAGCGGCCAGGTTCCGCAGTAGTGCCAGGCGACCCGTCCTGCTCGCTTGAACGCATACCGCCAGTGCAGGGTGACCACCCCCGCGTCGCTGACGCGGACCGTGCCGGACAGGCCGTCGCCGTCTGCCAGACTATCGCCAAGCCAAGCGGCGCCGACAGCCTTGAGTTCGGCTACCGTCCACTTGCGGCCGCGGCCGGATTTGGGATAGCGGGTCATGGGGTGTTGCAGGCCCAGGGGTAAACCGAGGGGTAAACCGTGAGTGGGATCGAGCGAAGATCGACGGGATCGTGTGGAACCGATTGTCGATCGCAAGCTATTGATCTACAAGGGAAATGACTGTCCCGCGCTGTCCCGCTTCATCCCTGTTCGTCCCACAAAACAAGCATGGGGTGCAAGGGGTCGCGAGTTCGAATCCCGCCACCCCGACCAAAAACAGCACTGGCCCGGTATCGCAAGGTACCGGGCCTTTTGCTTTCTGGAGCCGCATCCAGACGCATCCAGCTCATGGAAAAGCGCTTCTGAATCAGTGGCTTAGGGCGGCACTGGCAGGCAGCGTGGGGACCTCATCGCCACGCAAGTCGACTTCGGACGTTGCGCTGGATGCGGCTGTTTTCGTCCGTCCGATGCGACAACTTTTGGGCTGTCATGCGACAGAAATCGACCCCGAAGAGCCGAAAAGTTGTCGCATGAACGTTCCCGCGCACCCGTCAATGACGCTGTGTTCGTCTCGCTAGAGCTGTGTTGGGCAGCCTGCCGCTCTGGCGCGGGGCTGTCGCTTGGGGGCAGCGTCGGCCCCAGAACTAGAGGTCGTCGCGGGGCTACAACATCCCCGAGGTGTTGCCCGTCAGGCCGCACCGCCGAGGCGGCGGATGACGGTCTCGCGAAGGAGTGACCGGGAAGAAACTTCTCTCAAGCGCCGAGCGCGGCTTGGCTGCGGACGGGCCGCCGCGTACACGCGCGCGGCCCCTACGTGGGCCTCGGTGACGTAGGGGTAGGACTCGCGAACCTCCTCCAGCGACATGCCATCGTCCACGGAGGCAAGCACGATGGAGATGGGGACACGGGTCCCGGCAAAGCACGGCATGCCGCCCATGACTTCCGGGTCCTCGGTCACCAGCGTCTCGGCTGCAGCGTCCTCCCGGGCCCGTGAGAGCGACTCGGCATTGGGGCGGAAGGAGAGGCTCGGCATGGTTACTTTCTCGATGACGTCAGTCTATCGGCCGGGTCTGCCGCCAGCAACGCGGGCAGAGGCCCAGGGATGGGGCAGGGCGCTTACGGGTGGCCCATGTGGGACTGGCGTGTGCGTCCGTTCCGTAGAGGATGCCGCCTCCCCAGACGAACAGTTCTCGAGTCTGTAAGGCGTCTGCCTGGCCGCCGCGAGTGCGGAGTAGTCGAGCAGCCTCGACCTGGGCGCGCGCAGCCATGCCCGCCACCTCAGAGCCGTCGTCAAGCCGTCTCAGCCTCACTCCGGGTGCAGGACAGGTCCCCCCGGCCCAGCGCTTCGCCTCGCAGTTCATGCGTGAGCAGCGATTTCAATTGGTCGGGTGAAGTGGCGACCTCGGCGTCTCTGTCCCGGTACTCGTACCGCCACGACCAGTGCCGCGAGGCAGTGCTGCTGCGAAGAACAGTGCCGCTGTCAGCACTGGCAGCGACACCACGGCCTTGATTCCTTGGAGCAGGCAACCTCGTGCGTTCCCCGGGCTGAAGACGCTCCTTTCCGCGACAGCCAGCTCCGGCCCTGACCGACCTGCGACACGCCCGGACAGGCCACACGCACGACGGTCCCGATGCATGCCCAATCCACGCCTCATGAGGCCGTGCCGCCCGGATGCCGAGTCGCTACCTACGGGTGCCGGCCAACCCAGCCTACAACCGCTCTTTGCCTCATCTCGTCATAGTCAAAGTAGATGCGCACGCAGCGGTCGGGGTGGACCCCGTCGCTGGGCTTGAGATGCGTCTCGAAGAACTGCTGCGTGCCGGCAGCGTCCCAAGTGCGCTTGCGTCGCTCTGACTCGGAGTTGCGCACGGTCTGCGACTCGCCGGAGCCTGCCACGTTGCGCAACTGCAGCCATCTGAGCATCTGGGTACCGAGCCCTGTCGTGCGTCGGGTCCTAGCCATCTCGGCGAGCTGGTCCAGGTAAGACAAGACCTTCTCGGGTGGGCCTGCATCAGGCGCGAGTGTCTCCACGCCCACGTCAACGTCTGCTCCGAACACCAACGCGTCGGAATGGCGCTGACGTGCGGCCTGCACCGCCTCCGCGACGGTCTGCGGCGGGACGGCAGTCTCCGGTGCAATGTCGTCGCTGACCTCATCCCGGCGCCATTGGAGTGCCTGTCTGAGACCCGCAACCTCGTCTTCGAGCTCGCGGATTCGCTGCTTGTTGCGCTCCACCGTCTTCGTCAGACCGTCGTTGTGCTTGGCATACGACTCCGCCAAGCCCTCCCAGTCCTCGCTGTCTCGAAGAGACGCTTGGAGCCGTTCGAACTCGAGCCTCGCGTGGCCGGCGCGGACCAGCGCAAAGCTGCTAGGTTCCGGCACAGAAAACGCCGAGAGGCCCAGCAGCTGGCGTCGCATCTGAGCCCGGAAACGCAGTGCTGCCTCTGGTGCCGATACGCCACCCGCAAGCAGAGTCCAACGCATCCAGAGCGGGTGTCGCAGCGGCCTGTCGCCGTCGTGCAACCCGGGCCAGTAAAGCCGAACAGCGCCGTTGTAGCTTGACCACTCCTTGCCACGCTGTTGCGTCAAGTACCAGGCGCACTCCTCATCGAGCAACGCTACGAGCGCAACTCCGGCAAGGTCGCTTGCTAGGTCTTGGGCAAAGGTCTCGGTGAGGTAGGTGCCCTCGTAGGACGACAGCGCCAGGACGGGGAGGTTGCGCTGGGGGTGCCACAGTGCCGTCTCGAGCACCTTTGCATCGGCCTCACCACGAAACGAGAACGGCCGTGTGCTGACAAGCGTCTCACCGCACTGCCAGTCGTCGAACGACTCGATGAGCGTTCGAACTACGAGTGGGCAACGAATGTCAACTTCGGTTGGACCAAGTCGATACGCGCCGCCCGCTGCCTGCAAGTCGACGTAGACCGCCACCCTCCCGTCATGGGGGCCGACAGAGACCTGCGTGCGGATGATGGCGTCGCCGGAGGGCTCCGAGAGGATGAAGTCGGTGACGCTTCCCTGTGGTGTTTCGTGCAAGGTCTCCGTGTAGCTGGCGACTCGCCCATCCCTGAGCAGTAGCTCCATGCCTTCGTGACCGGCTTGAAGGGACCCTTTCCCGTCGCGCCAGCCAGCGACCAGTGCACGGACCTGAGCGAGGCGGTCCTGGGTTGGGTCAGCGGGCAGCTGCGCCGAGAAGAGTGCCCATGCCGCTACCTTTTGCACGTTGGATGTCTCTCGCGGTTGATGTGCACGAAGCCTACAACACGCGCTCCGCCACGGCCTGCGTCTTGACCATGTTGGCAGTCGTTGTGCCGCTGTGCTCCCGAGCCCATTGCCCGTCGCCTCTCTTCCATGATGCGAACGCACAACGCTTGTCAGGGCTAGTGCCCAACAACCTGGGCACTAGAAGAAAACCCTCGCGCGGCCTGCTGTACGTCGTCGAACTCGGCGTCAAATGTCGTCTAGGTCCCTGTTGGGACGCGAGGAGAGCGCATGAGCCTGGAGCGAACTGAGGAAGTGACATTCGATGGGACCCCGACAGAACTGTGGGCGCTCGCGCAATTGGTGAAGCGCATCGGGTGGTCCGATGTTCGACCGTTGGCGGTCGACAAGGATGAGACCAAAGTGATGATTAGCGCGCTTGACCGCCTTGCGATGGGTTTGGCCAATGCAGGTTACGCCCCGCGCTGAGCCCATCGCGTACGTAAACGCTTCATCGGTAGTCCTGAAGCTGTTCGACTGAGAGCGCGCCGTGCCTACGTGCTAACTGGGCTACGACAGCGTCCTGCACCACTGCGACGTGGTTCCCGAACCGAGCCGCATCGCCCGCATGCAGGAGTTTGGATACTCGCTGTTCGAGTGGGCTTCCGACCTGCTCGCTGCGGCGTCACACTCCAGCGGTGTTCGAGATGCCCCCCAACGTGTTGGCCAGCGAGTAGCTCTCTACGAAGCCAGTAGTTCCTGAAGCAGAGCGGTATCAATCTTGGGTACGCCCATCCGCGCGTTCAGGCGAGCTGCGACGACGAGGTCTCGAACCTTCTGCACGCTCCAGGCCTGACGATGACCGCTCGTCAACATGAGTTGCAGGGTGCTTGCGATAGTCAGGTCTTGGCGGACGTTCGCGTCACTCGCTGCCCTACGTCGAGCCTTGCGCTCGTCCAGCACGATGCTTGCGGCTCGACCGGAGATTGCCAGCGCCGCACTTTCGCCATCGTCCAGTCGCGCTCCGAGTGGCCCCGACACGAACGTCAAGTAGTTCTCGTACTCGACGTCAGTCATGCGAATCTCCTCCAGAGCCCCCGATGAAAGCAGTGCGTGTACTGGCTCGGCGTGGTTGCAGCCGGGGATGGGGTGCGTGCGAACTTCCTTGAGCGTCCTCTCCTCCATCAAACACTTCGTTCCCAGTCCCTCTAGGACGGCTACGCACTCGCGGCAGCCGAGGAGATTGATGAGCGCGCTGGCATCGAGAACGACGATGCCTCTCGGCAGGTAGTCATTCAGCAAGGTCAAGCACCACCTCCCCTGCATGGCCGTCACGCTCTTCGAGCGCGCGCCGAACATCTACCAGGTTCAACTCGAGCATCGACGCAATCTGCTGCTCGGAGAGCAGCTCTCGCTCGTATGCAACTCCGGCGAGGAGGAGTGAGCGCGGCGTAAACGGCAGGTTCTCTTCGGGCACGCTCATCTCCTCGGCTACTCTGCGGCGATGCTCGAGGCCTACGCCTTGCTTCTTCAGAGTGTCGAAGGTGCCTTGAGGCAGCATGTCCAATGACTCGAGGCGACGGGTCATCGCCTCGATGGAGATGTTGAAGTACACCGCCATCATTAGAAGTTGCCGCACAGAGAACTGGCCGAACAGGTCCTTGAGCTCCTTGGCCTGCCTGCGCACTGAGGTGGCAGGCGCAAGGAAGGCGATGCCAAAGAGGTCGCAGAACCGCTCATTTCGGCTCTGATGAGTCTCACCGTCGAAGTGCACGACCAAACTCGTCTGTCGAGTCAGTGCGTGACCGACCTCGTGCGCTCCAGTGACCCGTCGCCGGTACGGAGGGTGGAGCGAATTTAGGAGCACGAAGCCCCCGGCCTTCTCGTCGAAGGCGACAGCGCCGGAAATCCTGGAGGGTAGCGGTCTCTCGAAGACTCGCAGCCCCATCTCGGATTCCATCAAGGTAGATAGGCTCTGGATGGGACCCAGGCCGATGCCCAGCCGCGAGCGCAACTGAAGGGCGGCATCTTCGGCTTGGCGGTCCAGCGAGCCTGACTTAGACACCAGGACCGCCGGAAGGTCAACGCGTGGCGGCGCCTGTCCAAGTAGCGCTTCGAGTTGAAGCGCGGAGCTGCCGAGTCGGTTGAGCATGTTAGCCACCAATACCTCGTCGGCGGCTTGCATGGCGGTTGCCGAGCTTCGGAACTCGACCTCTAGCTTCAGCGGCACCACATCGTCGTTGACCAGTTCGCTCTCCGGGAAGTCGTACAGCTCGGCGAACTGACGCAGTTCATCGCTGGAGACAGCACGCTTTCCGGCCTCAATGGCGACGAGCGTCGTCCGGGCCATACCCAACTTTGCGGCCGCCGCTTCCTGAGTAATGCGGTGAAGCGTGCGGGCTTGCTTGAGCTTTGCCCCGAGCGCCTCAGCCCGAGTGTTGGCGTCGGCTGCCATCTCAGTTTCCTGCGAACTCGGCCACCCAGGACTTGCGTCCGCAGGATGCTAGGAACGACTCCCACTCTTTCCGATGCTGGACCAGGAATACTTCCATCTTTTCTCTTATGTTCTTGATTGGTTCATTCAGACCGCGCGTCAGGGCAGCAACTTCCGCCTCTACGCGCACGGCCCGAGGATTGGCTGCAAGGTCTGAGAGCCTCTGCATCGACCGGACGCTGTTGAGTGCAAGGTCTCGATTGGCCTTCACGTTGCGCGGCTCACCCACGAGAAAAGACTTTTCGAAGCTGGTCGCGCCCAGGTCCATCGCGCGGTAGTCGGTGGTGTCGGTCACGCCCGCCCATCGGACGGACACACGTCTGAGAATGCAGTTGCCGCAGACACCACAGTGCATCACCTTCTTGCCGCTGCTCGAGTGCCTTGCGTCATACGAGCACGAGCGGTGTGCCGCGAGCCACTGGGCGACGTTGGTATCGCGGTGTGCCAGTCCCGCCAATACTTGCCCTTTCGTTAGGAAGAGGGCGGGATGGTCGAACTGGACGTCCACCTTCGTAATCACACGAATCAGGTTCGCCAGCCGGGAGGTGAAACCCGGATGACAGCTGCGGTGCGGCGCCTCAGCGCCGAGCGGGACCAGCGAACCTCCGAGGCTTCCCTGACCATTCTCAGGAATCACGACTCGCGCGGGTTGGGCGATGGCGGCGCCGTACCCTGCCAAAAGGTCGTACAGAAACGGCCTCGAACGAAACGTCAGTTCGGCTCGATGGGGTTCTTCTGCGTAGGCGGCAACTTCGACCGTGTGGAAGTCGAGCGTCTTCTTGCGCCCGAGATTGCTCCACTTCGTGGGCTTATCTTTGCCCCGCACGTTGACGAGGACGAGTTCGAGTGCGGCTGATGCCGCCCGAAGTTCCTTGGCGATTGCGAACGAGTCCAAGCCGTTGCTGTACGGCATGAACACCCTGGGCTGCTGAGGTGGCTCGACGAGGTGGTCCTGGCGAGGTTCGCCTTTCCGGGCTTTTCGGTGGGTGAAGACGAACGACCAACGGTCTGCGGTCAGGAACCCCAACGTTTCTGCCAGCGCGCGAGTGACCTCCGGGGAGCGCCAAAGCCTGAGGTCACCCACCTGCGCGTGAACGACCAGGTCGCGCGCCCATCCCGTGGTGTGATGACGAACTACCGAGCGGTCTGCGGTCCGCACGGCGCTTAGGACCGCCGTCAGGTCCTCAAGTGCTTCATCGTGGCTGGTGAAGCAGTAGCGCTGAAGATGGCTCGCGTCGATGCGCGAAGGGTTCAACGCCGGTCCGGGTACGGACACGTTCGCGCGCTCGGCGTGCGGCGCACGCGATGGCAACGGGTAGACAGACTGCTCGGCGGTGAGCGGCTTGGTCTGCAGCATGGTCACACCCCCTGCAAGCTCAGCCTGATGCTGAGGCTCTCTTCAACCGTCGGCTTCTGTTTCCTCGTCCTTGGCGCCGGGGGCTGTCGGAGCTCGCACTTGGGCAGCGCTCCCAAGAGTGTCGTTCGGAGTTGTCGTACCTGGGTCTCGGGGTGGATGTCGGCTACCCAGGAAACTGCGCCCTCGATGCCATCTTCGCCGCTTGCCTCAAGCGAGGCTCGAACGACGCGGTCCTTGAGGTCTACGCCAGGCTGGCCGCTCCAAATCTCTGCGAAGGCGATGTCCAGGGCGCGACGAGCGTCGGAGGAGGGGCATGAAGCTTCGAGCGCCGAGAGCCTCCGTTCCATTTGCTCGGTCCCGAAGAGTTCGGCCTGCGGCGTCGCCAGCACCTGAAGTAGCTCCTTGCCCCAGGCCTCCTTCATCCACTCTGCTCTAGCCCAGATGGCGCGAGTGAGCGTGTCGACGATGTCGCCGCCGAGACCGGGCGCGCAAGCCACTTGGACGACTCTCCGCCACGGATGCGCCTGAGGTAGCGAGTGATGAAGGTCGTCGCGCACGGCATTGCCCTCTGACATGTCGAAGCGAAGTCTATGCTTTTACATGACAATGTCAATAGCCAGATGGATTGCTGACCTGACATGTCAGATGGGCGCCCTATCACCCCAGCTCGGTCGTCCAGCGTAGGACGGGGGTGCTCGGCGTGCCAGACCCTCAGGCGCTCAACGCGTGATTCAGCCCCGCGCCAACGTAGGCCCCCAGGCTCCTATGCTGCGGCGCGGCCAAGCTCCGACTCTGCGCAATCGATGCCTGTGCCGTGCGTGTTGAGGCCGTCCTGTACGCGGGTGTGCGAATAGTTCTTGAGGACAGTCTCGAGCTTGTCGTGCAGCAGGTTTGCCACCGACACGTAGTCCCCGGGGTGCCGGCGAAGATGGTTGGTGGCAATGATGTGTCGAAATGCCTGGCTCCCAAATCCAGGGCAACCGTCGATATACCGCGCCGTCAGCACCTTGAGCCGACTCGACAGACCGCCACTGGCGTATCCCTCGACTTCGCGGAGGCCCCGTTCTTCGAGGTGCCTTCGATGGAAGACTTTCGGGCCGACAACGGCTGGAAGGAAAAAGCGGTCGGACGTGCCTGCGTATGGCATGTGCGGTCGCGCTTCGGTCAAGTAGCGTTCAATCCAAGGACCTACGCTGTGGTGAACGTCGACTTCGTACGGCCCATTTGCTGCGCCGTCCTGATTCTTGAAGTCCTCGGGCTCGAACTTCAGTCGGTAGCGGCCCGGGGCAACGCGGATGAGGTTGCCCGAGTTGTCCCTTCGGTATGTCATCGCGCTGTAGGTTTCGGCACGCAGCGGGTTCGACATGAACAGACGAAACATGACCACGTCACGAAGCCAGGCGCAGTAGTCGCGATGGTGCGCCGGTGGGGGAGCAGAGGCCTCCAATCGCTGCGCGAGTCGAGCCAACTCCAAGACTGGCCACGCGGCGTTCAGGACAGCAGCTGGTCGCTCGCGCGGGTCACGTGACCTCCGAACACCTTTGGCTGCCTTCATCTCTGTCCGGAGGAAGCGGCGGAGCGCAAGGCGTGCGTCCTCACACGCCTTGCGCCACTTGGCCTCGTCATTGCAGCAGATACGAAGTTCAGCTGGCGCGTCGCTGCTGTTGGCCAGACGGGCCGACACCTCGCTATGCACCCACAGGAATCCGGTGCGCGGGCGCAGGTATGAGCAGACGGTGTCGATGAAGAGCTTGACGCCGTTGTGCAGGACCCCGCCGGACCGGGCCTTCATCCATCGCGCATAGGCCTTCACGCGCTCGCTATCGAGCACCCATGCGAGTGTCATGACCTGGTCTGGCTTGACGCCGGCACCCTGAGGCCGAGGTAGGCGCAGCCACCCGAGGTATGAAGCGTAGATTCCCCAATGGACCCCGGCAGTGGCGCAGACGGAGTAGTCCAAGAGCATCCAGGGCTGTACGCGCTGTGCCTGGTTCTCGATGGACTTCAGACGCCAGGTTCCACGGCGCTTACGCGTCTCGTACTCGTCTTCGGCAGTCGCTGGGTCGGTCTTGTGCCTCAGAAGGGCTTCCCACTCCTCGGTAATCGGACCCTCAAAAGCAAGCCGGTACTGCGCGACTTGCGCGACCTGGGCGCGCCTTCTCCTCGTGAAGGTGGTTTCGAGAACCACGCCTGCGGTCTTGCTCAGGTGAGAGCCTCTTCGACTGGCCGGAAGTCGGTTCAGCAATGTGCCGTCCGGCACCTCCAGCTGGGACTCAAGTGCCTTCACGTGCGAGATGGTCATGCCCCTCGGTGTGACCGTCCCGCTCAGCCAGTTTCCCAGCGTGGTGGGCGCCATGTTGACGCTTGCTGCGAGCGCGGCGATGCTGGCGCCACGCGCCGCCACGATTGCCTTGAGTGCATCTCGAAAGCTGCTTGGCAGCGTGTCGACGTTCTTCAGGCTGTGGAAGACCTGTCGCCACTGCAGCAGCTGCTCCTGGCGGTCTCGGCGGGTTCGGGGCCCCACTGTCGCCTTCAGGTGCTCATCGAAGCGCAGCATCAGGCGGTCAAAGCCGCTGTCAAAGTCATCCTGCACAAGTCGACTGCCGGCAAAGCCGTGCGCGCGCATCCAGCCGCGCAACGCTGAGCACAGATTTGCAACCGATTGGGTTCCGATGCGTCCCTTAAGCTGAATCGCACCTCGGCGGAGAAGGGCGTCGTATGTGACAGTAGATGTCGGCGATGGCAGGCCGATATCGGTCTCGTTGATGAGTTGTTCTGAGGAGAAGTCCATGTCTGACAGTGATGTTGGATTTCTAACGGCTGCGTTAGGGCCTTCCTAACGGGAAGGTCTCGGGTTCCCTAGGAGCAACGCGCTCCAACTGCACCGAATCCCATATCAACTTGGTTGATGAAGTGCAGAGGAGCTGCCGTTAGCGTGATTGGCACCGGGGCTGTGGTGCGCTCGGGACCCTGCCGTGCCGGATGGCGTCTGCAGTCGAGCAGTTCGTATAGCCACCGCTGACTGGCCGTAGCCTGGCAAGCAACACCCTATGTGCGGGTTGCACCCGCCTCGATGGCGCGCTGTGCGTACATCGGCGTTACATTCGACCCGAGTCACCCAGGGCGAGGCTTATGGACCGCAAGTCAGAAACACTCAATCTACGGGTTAGCCCGGAGTTGAAGGCGCTGGTGCGTCTCGCGGCTGAGCGCGACCACCGCACCGTCTCGAACCTCATCGAAGTGCTCGTCCGGGAGCACTGTGAGAGGTTGGGTATAGCCTCGAGCCAAGTCCTAGCAAAGCGGCGGTCCAGCCGCTAACGGACCCAGGGAGCAAGAATTGGACGTCTTTCAGTTCCGCGAGCACCTGGTCGGCGAATACGCCGGGTTCAGCCGCAGCTTCACCCGCCTGCGCTCCGACGACATTCGCGAGTTCGTCGACAGGGAGTACGCCAGCCAGCGCTACTGGCCCGAACCGCTCATTCAAATCAACCCGACCTACCGTTCTGGCGGCACGGTCGATGAGCTGGTGGCCAGTGGACAGCTCAGCCCCGAGTGCTCGGCCATCTTCCGTCTGGGCAAGTCGGCGAGCTCGGCGGGGGTCACGCTCCCTTTGCACCAGCACCAGGCAGAGGCCATCAGCCTGGCCTTAGCGGGGGAGAGCTACGTCCTGACCACCGGGACGGGCTCGGGCAAGTCGCTGAGCTATTTCATCCCTGTCGTCGACGCCTGTCTGAAGGCCAAGAAGACCGACCCCACGCCGCGCACGCGCGCCATCGTCATCTATCCGATGAACGCGCTGGCCAACTCCCAGCTCGAGGAGCTGAAGAAGTTCCTGGGCTCTGACCCCGCTACGCGGGGCGTGAGCTTTGGGCGCTATACCGGCCAGGAGAGCGATGAGGAGCGGCAGGCCATGGCCGCCACTCCGCCGGACATTCTGCTGACCAACTTCATGATGCTCGAGCTGCTGATGACCCGGCAGACCGACATTGACAAGGCCTACCCAACGAGCTCGCCGCAAGTGTTTGGTAGGCGCCAGCCGCGTATGGCGCTGCGCACATGGAAGACTCCATAGACCGGTCTGATACGACGGCTCAAAAACACCGTGTCAAGAGTCAAGCCTTCCTTCTTTCCGCCGTTAAGCCCACAGTTTTGAGCGCTAGGGATTTGGAAAAAAGCGTTCTCTGATAACCACTTGCGCGCGTTCTCGGACACCCATACAGTGAGGTCATCGAACACGCCTGAGATGGCCCAAATGCACGCTTCAGCACCCGACCTGAACTCGCCGACCAAGCCTGGCGACACCGTTGTCGCCGTGGTCGACGGCAAGGCGACGGTGAAGTCCCTTGGCCGGGAGGGTGACCAGTACGTCCTTCGGTGCGAGAGCCCGGCCCACGAGTTCATTCGACCAGACGAGTCGCTGGAAATGCCGGGGCGTCGGCCTCGGCCTGTTTCGACGCATGCGGAGGTGACGCGCTGAACACCTCCAGCCCGCGCGGCTAGACCGCGAATCTCCGTCCATCTGTTGAAGCGCGCTGCAGGCGCGCAAGGGCGGAGCCTTGTCAAACCCGATTGCCGCCCTGAGGGGCGCAAGGAGAAGTCATGCCTGTTTGGCTACTACCTACCGTCGCAGATGAGCCCGATGCGACTCTGACATCCTGGGCCGCATACGAAGTTCAGCTTCCCGGCCTCGAGGGTCCAACTCTTCACGTCGCCGGCCGTGTTGCGCGGGACGGCAGTGGCCGCGTGACCTCGCCGCTGCAGCGTGTCGACCCCGCGACCCGCAGCGTGATGACGCGCTCCGGTCGTGTCTACCGACTCGGCCGTGGGCGGGGCCTGAGCAGCGATGCGGAGTACGTCTGGCGGCGGTGGCTAGAGCTGAACGAGGCCAAAGTGCTCAGAGAGGCAACCTCTTCACTGCTGGAGCAGCTCGCCGGTGCAGCGCCGGGAAGCGCTGACCCGTCTGGAGACTGAGATGCAGCTTCAGCCTTGGAGCTTCGGCGACCCGGCGAACACGGCCACCCGAATGCGCGGTGAATATGCGGCCTGGCTGCTAAAACAGCTGCCCGAGTTGCCGTCCCATATGCGCAGGACAACCTCGCTTGTGGACGCCTACCGAAAGCTGACGACGCTGATGTTGGCAGCAGCACGCGAACTGCAAGCAGCCGAAGCAGCCGGATTCGACATTGCGCTGATTCAGCACCTGACGCGGGCGGCGCAGCAAATGCGCGCGGGGTGGGAGATCCTGCACTGGCACATGGTGGCGCTGGAAGTCCGCGAGCTCGCCGACGGGGCGCCCGCACGGGTCGATGCAGTAACAGTGTTGCTGGCCGAGCAGCTGGTGGAGCAGATGGTCCTGGAGATTGGAGACTGGCCATGACGCCTGCGGAGCCTGGGTCGTTCCCGCCCCGTAGTCCTGAGGACGGCCGCGGAGGTGGTTCGGTGCGTCGAGAGAGAGTATGCACGGTGGCTCCTGGACTCCCTGCCGCACTTGCCGGACGACGCTACCGGTACAGAGGCGATGGTCGAGGGCTACCGGATGCTGACCTCCGCCCGGGTTTCCAAGGCGCAGGCGCACTAACGGCTGAGCGACCGAGCCTTCACGGCGAGGGCGACCGCGCTGCGCCGAGCCAAGGTCGTCCGTTCGGTATGGCACCTGGTGGCGCACCTGCACCCTGCCGCATGCCCGTTGAAGGTCTTCGAGCTCGCAGGGAGCCCGCACGACGAGTCGAACCTGGTACCGCTGGTGGAACGCCGCGTCGAGGCGCTGGTTACTGACATCGAGAGGGTCTGAGCTCCGCTGATGCTCAAGGTCTCCATCCATGCCGGGCGCCTGCCGAGTGCATATCCAAGAACCACATTGGGGCTATCGACGTTGCTTGCCCGAAGCGCGCCTCGCTCCCCGATTCCCGCGTCGCGATGCTCAGAACGCTAGGCCCGCCAGCCTAGGAGAGTGCTGTGGGCTATCCGCGTCATACCACCCGTCTTCGAGTGGGGTTCGCTACACGAGGGACCGACACGTTGTCGGCCTTCAAGGAACCCCAACATGCCTCGCACAGGAATCACTCGCGCCGACGTTGTCCGTGCCTACGTTGCGCTGCTGCGGCAAGGGCGCAGTCCCGGGACGCGCAACCTGCGACTCGAGCTCGGAACGGGCAGCTACGCCACGATTCAGTCCCACGTTCGCTCGCTCGCGCTGAGACGGCCCAAGTCCGTCAGACCGCAAGCTGCTCGTTGTCGTCGCTGACTGTCAGCCTCATTCGCGGCGGCCCTCCGGGGCCGCCGTTTTACGTTTTACCGACTGGAATTGAAGTAAGTCTAATTTACTGCCTGCAACCCTGGAGAGAAAGGTCTTCGTTATCCATCTGAGACCCATTCGGTCGCCGGCACGGATGCGCGGATTACCACCTCGCTGGCCTCAAAGGTTGCGAACTATTCCCGCGGCGGCGAAGTTGAATCCGGATTGTGCGCCGGCGCACAAACTGCAGCAGGTTGTTCGGCGCCATATTCCGGTAACCACTAGACTGCGTTTCACGGTCGAAATGTGAGACCGAACACCGGAATGCAAAGGAAATCGAGCATGACACGCAATCAGCTGACCTGGGTCCTCATCAACAAGGCTGCCCAGGAGACGGGCTACACCCCTGCAGCCATCCGTACCAAGGCGCGGCGCGGCGTTTGGGTCCAAGGTCGCCATTGGGTCAAGGGGCCCGACAACCGCTTGCACATCAACCTGCCAGCCATTCAGGCTTGGGTCACCGAAGGAAGGAAGTGACGCTGCGACGGCGTGAGCGGCCTTAATTTGCCTAACTCCGACCCCATTTATTGAGCGTGTCGAGTTTTGGGTATATCTAGGCTCAACTGACAGTTCACAAGCTATCGAGCATCGAGGCCCCCGGAGAGCCTTCCGTCTGCGGACCTGAATGCGGGTCAACGGAAAATCCGTACTAAACAGTAGATGCCAGATTCATTCACATCATGCGAACGGTAATGCAGACCCCTGACGCTCCTGTTTCTGACCGGCAAGGACCGGTCTGGAGTTGTCATGCCCAAAGGAATCAAGGGTTCAAAGCCCACTGGCGCCCATAGCGGCAAGGTGCCGAACGACACCAGCCTGTGCGACGCACTCATCGTCCCCATCGGCGCCACACACTATCCGTCGCTGGACGGTACGCCGGGCGCTGAAGAGCTCCCGCCCGGCATCTCGGTCCGCAGCCGGCGAAGCATTCAAGTTGAGTACTCCACCGCTGGCGGGCGCCGGACCGTCCGCTTGCCGCGCGTGCCGACCGTCCAGGCCGTTCGCGCTGCCGCCAGGTTCCGCAGTCGGCTGACCGCGCTCATCGAGGACGACGCCGACATGGCGCTGGTAGAGCAACTCATTCAGCATGAGTTGAAGCAGGACGAAGTAGAGGCATTGGCCAAGCCGCAGGTGGCGAAACCCACGAGCCGACAGGAGGCCAAGACCGCTGCGCCGGCGCGCCCCACGGAAGGTCTGACATGCGGCGAAGCGCTGGACGAGTACCTGTGCGCGGGCTGGACGAGCCTGTCCCCGAACACCAAGAAGGACTACGTGGGCTACATCCGGAGCCGCTTCAAGCCGGCCGACCTGTCGGAGTTCGGCCTCGCCGACGACCACTTTGTGGCCGGCCGACACTCGGGTCCGCAGCCGCCTGATGCCCACATCTCCAAGACGCTGTCTGCCGCGCCGTCCCAGAGCGACTGGCGTCCGACGTCGACGATTCCGTGCGTTCGGGAGTACGTCGACCGCCCACTGGAGCCTGGCGAAGCACCCAGTGCGCGCTGGAAGCGCCGTCGCGCCGACTGGAAGCGGGCTGGGGCGGAGGCAGCGGGCCCGTCCCCCGAGACGATGAAGCGGGTCGCGCAGGTGCGCCTCCTTGAGCTTCCGCTGAGGTGCTTCGGTCAGCTGCGGGTGGCGGCGCTGACCGACGTCGTGGCCGCGGCGATGGTCGCCGTGTGGCTGAGGACGCTCAGTCGCAAGACGGTCGTCAACTTCCTCGGGTTTCTCAAGCCTGCGTTCGCACGGCTGGTCGCCAAGGGCGTGTTGGACCACAACCCCTTTGCTCAGGTGACCGTGTCGAAGGCGGAACTGAGCTCGAACGCGGCTGGCGAAGGGCAGGGCGACGGCGCCACCGAGGTGAACTATTTGGCCCTCACGCCAGAGCAGGCCAAGACCGCAGTGACGTACGAACGTGACGAGACGGAACCGGACCCCCTCAGCGACGACGAGATGGTTGCAATCCTGGAGCACCTCGAGCCCGCGATGCGCGAGCACTACGGATTCGCGTTCATGACCGGCCTGCGCACGGGTGAACAGCTGGCATTGAAGGCCAAGGACTACGACAAGCACAACTCCAGGATTCGGGTTCGAAGGTCGCAATCGCGAGGCCTTGAGAAGCGCACGAAGACCGCGCTTGAGCGGTGGGTGTATCTGAACCCCGTGGCCAAGGAAATTCTGGAGCGTGCGGGTGCGCGCTGCAGCCGTGCAGACGACTATCTCTTCGTCAACCCGCACACGGGGCAGCCCTGGCGGGGGCCCAACAAGTTGACCAAGCGATGGAAGCGCGCGCTCGAGGCCGCCGGCATTCGGTACCGTAGGCCCTACCACACGCGCCACACGTACGCGACGCTGATGCTGCTGGCGGGCGAGAGCCCGTACTACGTGGCCGCACAGCTTGGACACGCGGACCTGGAAATGCTGGAGAAGCGCTACGCCCGCTTCATCGAGGCTGGACGCAGCCGCCAGCCTGGCGCGGCGATGGCGTCGGTGCATGCCTCGGCACTCGGCGCGGTGTCGCAGCTGCTGCAGGGCGGCGTTGCTCCGGACGTTGACGGGGCGTCGGGAGCTGTCGCATCCGACGATGACGCTGTCGCCTGACCGGTGCGACAGAAATCTGGTCTTTCGTGCGACAACTTTTTCTGGCAGAGCCTAAGTCCCTGATACGTAATGGTTTTTGCCCGGAAGCTAGCGAGTTCGAATCCCGCCACCCCGACCATTGAACAGCGAAAGCCCGGTGCCGCAAGGTGCCGGGCTTCTTGCTTTGTGGCCAGCGCGTCGCCGTGGCTCCGGTGCCCGCCATCGGGCCCAGAGCACGATCCCTGACCCCGAAGGAGAACCGGCCCGGCACCCTTGCGGGCCCGG
>ERZ761609.1668-NODE-1668-length-18465-cov-41.302825_pt1 | contig 18465 bp, 8 predicted proteins | sample MGYA00511163_ERZ761609 | MGnify/ENA primary metagenome ERZ761609 (study PRJEB28899, sample SAMN02445070) | bioreactor sludge metagenome | biome: EBPR sludge | place: Australia: Brisbane, Thorneside Wastewater Treatment Plant | collected 2011-12-16 ... | reverse complement strand
ATCCACTTCCCTTTGTGCGGCGAACCGTATTGGAATTTGTACTACCAGGCGATGAGGGGGGCGCCTGGTGGGAGGGATTGGCGGGATTGTGTGCCGGCTTTGGATTACGGATTCGATATCTGGATCGAAATGCAATTGAAGGCTTGACCCGCTGGGTATTGAATCCGAATCTGGAATATAGAACCCAGTTTGATTAATATGTTCCAAAGGATTGCATAAGGGATTGAGAAGGAAATTGTCAGCAAAAGGTCCATTTTGAGGATCAGTGGCATACTTGATTTGGATCGCTTCTCGTGATTGCCCGGAGAGTTTCTTCCTGGCTGTGAGGTACTTCTGATCCATTGCTATGGATAAATTTTGGCAGGAGTGGCATAAAATTTATTCTATCCGTACAAAGTATGCTAAACGGAATTGTTTGGCATAACACCCACAGGAGGACAAATGGCCGAACGGTGCCGTTAAAGTATTTGGCGGCACTTCAAAAATAATCGTGAGGGAATGTGAATGTCCAAACGAAAAAAGACCCTTTACTCGAAGCACGAAAAAAGGGAAAATCCTACACTTGGCTAATTCCAGATGGTGGCAATTTAGCCTCTATGCGCGAAGCAGTAAAACATGGACAAACGCTAGCCATGTCACCAATTGCGAGCCCCAGTGAAATTTAAGTCGGTGATTTCGTTCTTGTCAAATAGCACCAAAGTGATATTTTTCATATTGTCAGCGAAATTCAAGATGGTCAATTTCTCCTTGTCAATAGTTTAGGCAAGGTTAATGGTTGGGTAAGCGCAGAAGAGGTTCCTGGCAGAGTGACAGGAATTATTGAGCCTGAGCCTCGTCCAGGTATCGAAGTTATGTTTGATGAATTAATCAGTGCTGATTATTACCGACCAAGCCTCCGATAGTGAAGCACAGCGAATGTTCTCGATTGTTGATGATTTACGCTGGTATGCTGATAGAATCGGAAAAGAGCGTTTGGACACAATGCCTCGCTCCAACAAATGGGTTTCCATCAGAACCTATGGCGACTCACAAAGCAAGTGAAAAAGGCGACGACACCTGTTTCAAATCGTGTTCTCTACCTCATCGATCGTGGCAAGGAATGCGTAGGGCTGGCTGGTGGGTTATTTGCACTCTTTGAATACAGGGGTTCGGATTAAAACGAATATTCACCCCACACAGCGTGCGACAACTGACGCTGGGGATAACCGTTTCGCGGCGTGCGCAAATCTCAGGCAGTTTTGTGCGCCTCAGCGCAGGTACCCCACTCGCTCCGCTCGAGGGCGAGGCGCAAACTGTTGAGCGGCTATTGAATTTTGAGGGACAGATCTCTATAATAATTATGGGGTGGGCAAGTTGTTCGAAATTCCAGTTTTAGAAGTTCAAGATTCCTTTCGTTTTTAGAGGGCCTATACGATGTGCAGTCGCATAAAATTCAGTTGATTGATGGACCGCACAGAAAATTATGCTTCGGGAAGGAGCAAGTATGAAAGAACTTCGCACCGAAATCGAGATTCAGGCAACGCCAGATAAAGTCTGGCAAGTCTTAACGAGTCTCGATAAGTATCCAGAGTGGAATCCATTTATCCACCATGCAGTTGGAAAAGCAAAGGTGGGTGAGAAAGTGGACATCACTTTCAAGTCGGGGTCAAAAGAAATGACATTGCATTGCACCGTCGTCAAGGTGGAGCCAAACAAAGAATTACGCTGGAAATATCACATCGCTCTGCCTATCCTCTTCAGTGGTGAGCATAGTTTCATCATTGAACAAGTTGAAGGCAATAAGATTCGCTTCATTGACCGAGAGATATTCAATGGCTTGCTTGTTTCATCGCAAGCGCGAGACATTGACACCAATTCAAAGCAGGGTTTTGAAGCGATGGATAAGGCATTGAAGATACAAGCAGAATTAAATTAGTTTTTCAGATATCTTGTTATCAGGTCTGTGAATTAATAGGCATTGGTTATCCTGTCTAATGACTGTAAAATCAACGCAAGACCATCACATTTTAAATTTTGTGCATGGCTCCGGTTTTGGTTATGTGCAACTGGTCACCGCGCAACAAAGCGTGCAGCCTGCTCCACTGCGTTGCGCGGGTCGAACTGCCTGACGCTGGTGACTGCCTCCTTCGGCGGCTTGCGCACATCTCAAACAGTTATCACGCCTGAGCCTTTATCCAGTTGGACGGCTTTGCCGTCCCTGCCTTGGCTGTCGATAGGCGAAGCCGTATCAAGACAAAGTGCAGACTATTACCACGAAGTGGTAAAACTTCTAAAGAGTACATTGGCGTAATCCGTTGGGCGCAAAACAGCAACTGGACTCGAAATGAGTTCGGGAGGAAGCAATGAAAAAGGTATCCTATTTCTTTCTGCCTGTGTTGATTTTGGCACTACTTGGAAGTTGCGACTTTTTTTCAAATACAATTTCATATGAAAACTTGCAAGCAACAAATGACGCGCTAAAAATCCAACTGACAGTTCAATCTTCCATTTTGGCTACTCAAAATGCGCAAACGAACAAGGTCGTAGAACCCCCCTCAATGTCTTCTCCATCCGCGCAATCTATTACATCATCCCCAACGCCATACCCATTTGTTACGAACAACACGCCATTGCCGCCTCTTGCTCCCATAAGCAAGAACAATATTGACCACTTGGTCAAAGTTGCGGAACTAGGCACTGGAATACCCGTTTCAGCTTTCTGGTCTCCAGACGGCAAAGAGTTTGCGATTGTTACCGTTGCTGGCATATATAAATACGACGCAAAAACTTTCAAAGAAATCGCGTTTTTCAGATTGCCCATCGAGCGGTCATTCAACCGAATTGGCAACACACTTTTCTCACCAGACGGTCAATATATTGCATTGTCAACAGCATTTGACCAAGATCGCAGTAGAAAAAACGTCATAGACCTTTATAGTTCCCAAACTGGACAACTTATTTCCAGTTTTTTTGATGTCGATATACATGGCGGGCTAAATTCGAATTATATTGCTTTTTCTCCCAAGAATGATGTCATTGCAGTGTTGGAAAAAACAGAGGTTAGTGTTTGGGATTTGGACACCAAAAGCCTTGTTGCAAGATTAGAAACTGATTCCAGCGGTTACGGAGCCACAACTGGTATGCAATTTTCTCCCAACGGCGCAATGCTATCTGCAAGTATAAGATTAAATGACGGTGGTTTTACACTAATTACATGGGATGCATCCAATTGGAGTAAAATGTATGACTTGCGCTCCTTTGATAATCCTTCATATTTCCGAAGTTATGTGGTTGGCCCATTTTCCTTTTCCCCTGATTCAAAATATATATTCCTGGATGTTCCTGCCATCGGGTTGACAATAAGAGACGCATTTACAGGGGAACATTTAGGATATATATCTACAGAAACGCAACTTGGAGCAGGCACAAGCATCGGGGATATAGACGTAAATTCAGCGGGAGAGATAGCAGTTTCAATTCAAGATGCTAATAACTATAGCCCCGATATCATCAAAGTGTGGTCAAGCACGGGCTCGCAAATAATGGAATTTAGGCTTGATGGCATCGGTAATGACTTTACTATCCAATCCATTGATTTCTCGCCCGATGGCGAAAAGTTATTACTCCTTTCGAACGACACAACTATTAGAGTATTAGATGTTCGTACTAAAACAATAATCAGTTCTATTCAGTTTTACAATAGTTATACAGCATCTTTTTCCCCAAGCGAAAATCTATTACTGACACATCCAATATATTATTTACATGGTGGAACATACAATAATTTATTTTGGGCATGGGATGTGGGACTTGGCAGCCCCATTCCAATCTATTTTGAAAATTTCACTGGAGTAGGAAAACTTGTTTACAGTCCTGATGGCTCATTAGCTGTCTCGTCCGACTTTCGATCAGACCCTGCCAATAATAACGAACTGTATGGATTATTCACCGTACAGGATCGCTCTACATTTACATTTCGTTGCGCTTTGCTGGGACCTGTGGGAAACAACCGCCTGCCAGATGATTACGGTTCGATAGAACCGGTTTTCTTCACAAACGACGGCAAATATGTGGTTGGCGGTACTTTTGTATATATTTATATATGGGAAACTAATTCATGTCGTTTAGTCAACACGCTCATTGACAACGAGAAATGGGGTGGTGATAGATCAAATTTCGTGAACTCCATCGCGTACTCGCCAGATGGTCAATGGCTTGCTTCAAGTCATGTCGATGGTTCATTAAAAATTTGGTCTTTGCCAGATGGAGTACTCTACGGTTCTTTTCTTAACTATCCCGAACAAGTTCATAACAAATTGTTGTTTTTGCCAGACGGGCGACTCCTCAGTTCTTTGGGGAGTATTTGGTCGGTTCCAGAGGGAACAAAGATTGGCGAAGATCCAAATTTCTCGGGCTACCCACATACGATTTCCAATAATGGGAAATACTTGGCTACTAGTTATAATGACGAAGTGAGAATCGTCGAAGTTGATACCGGGGAAATTGTGTTTAGGAGAACAATGTATTCATTACTGCATGACCCCGAAATTGCATTTTCCCCCGATATGACCATGTTCATAATTAACCAAACAGGAATCATTGAAATTTGGGGCGAACCAAAATAAAGAAATTATGCGCGATCATGCGCCCAACAAAGCATATGCCCCGTCTTCGCTTCGCTACATAGGGCGAACTGCCTGACGCAGGGAATGGCAAGCGCATAGTCGCTTGCTCTGGGCGATCCCAGTCCAAATGAACGAACGGCGCTCGCTGAAGGCTCGCTCGCCCAATCTGCGTACATCCCAAGAAGTATTCTATGCTTTATCATTATTCCCTGTTCTGCTCCGCTTTCCCCGCCCTAGCGCAGGCTTGTGCCACAAAGTGGTATATCTTCTACCAGGACGATGGAGCAAACCGTTGGGCGGCTGGCTTGCATTCAAATAGGCTGTTAATTACTTGTAAGGAGATAAAAACGAAAAATGAAACCATCCATTCCCTCCGCGATGCACGCAATTCAATTGGACGAACCAAACGGTAAATTGACCTGGCGCGAAATTCCAGTACCACGTCCGAAGGCGGGACAGGTTCTCATTCGAATGTCAGCCGCGTCGATCAATCCATCTGATCTTGGATCACTGTCTGGTGTGAGTTATGGCAAACAACGTCAATTTCCGTTTACACCAGGGTTGGAAGGTAGCGGCACTGTCGTAGAAGCAGGCGAGGGATTTATGCCGCGCATGTTATATGGACGACGTGTTGCTTGCTCGGCGTCATTGGCTGGCGATGGAACGTGGGCGGAATACATGGTCACTTCGGCGCAATACTGCATTCCACTTAATGGCAATGTGAGTTTCGAACAAGGGACTATGCTGATTGTGAATCCGCTGACTGCCGTCGCGATATTCGAGATTGCAAAGCGCGGCAGGCACCGCGCGATTGTCAATACCGCCGCAGCAAGCGCATTAGGTGGGATGATCCTGCGGTTGGGCAAACGAAACAGGGTTCCGACCATTCATGTTGTGCGGCGTCAGGCGCAAGTGGATCACGTTCGCAGTCTTGGCGGGGAATATATTTTGAACAGCAGCGACGCGGATTTTGCCGAGCAGCTAAAAACACTGACACACAAATTACAAGCCACTCTGATTCTGGATGCAATCAGCGGTAGTATGACAAAGCACCTCGCCGAAGCCGCGCCGTATGGCAGCAGGATACTATTGTATTCGCGGATGTCAGGTGAAGACAGCGTCATTGATGCAGTGACTGCCCTGAGCAAGAATTTACATTTCGAAGGCTGGTTCCTGCCCAATTGGCTGCGGACCAAGAACCTCATCCAGTCCCTGCAACTTTCACGGCAAGCTCAATCCCTTTTAGGGAGTGCCCTGCAATCCCCCATTCATAAACGCTTTCCAATGGCGAGCGCGCAAGAGGCGCTTGAAACGTACGTTAAAGATATGAGCGCTGGAAAAATCATATTGGTGGCAAACCCGCAAGAAGTCATGCTCAATGGTTGAAACAAACCTATGACATCAATGTCTACTTCAAAAAAATGCCCCCAACAAAGAATGCATAACTGATGTGTGGGACCGCCCTTCGGGCGTGCGGCAAGTGCGAGCATTTTCCGGCTTCGAGTTTTTTTCTGCTCCCAAGCAGAACCCACATCCGCCCACACGCAGGTATCCCACTCGCTCCGCTCGGGGACGATGGCGCAAACCGTTAGCCCATTCCTTCCAAAGAAAAAGTGTTGTATTATGTAAACATGAAAACGGTATTGGATTTCGAATCGTTTCGTAAATCATCCATTATCAGTGGCTTTTTACTAATTATTGTTATTGGTTTGCTTGATTTTGCAACAGGCTATGAATATGCGTTTTCAGTGTTTTATATATTCCCTATCGCTTTAGTTCCTTGGCATTCAACTCCTAAAATAAGTTTTTTGCTTGCGTTATCTGTGCAATTGTATGGTTTTGGGCTGATAAAAGTGTAGGACGTTCGTACTCTTTTTTTTGATTCCTTATTGGAATACTTTAAGTAGGTTTTTCTATTTTGTTATTATTGCCTATCCTTTGTCCGCTCTAAAAAGTGCATTGCCGCCTTTGGCGGCGTGCGCACTATCCCGATCAGGTACACAAACTTATCTTCCCTTTGTGCGGCGAACCGTATTGGAATTTGTACTACCAGGCGATGAGGGGGTCGCCTGGTGGGAGGGATTGGCGGGATTGTGTGCCGGCTTTGGATTACGGATTCGGTATCTGGATCGGAATGCAATTGAGGGCTTGACCCGTTGGGTGCTGAACCCCAATTTGGAATATTAAAACAGGACTTGACTTGGAGTGTGCTCCAGGCTTTAGAATGGTCCAATATACAGGAAACCTTATGGACCAAAATCAGTCACGGACGTATACGATCCAGGAAGCTGCAGAGGAAATGCAGATCAGCGCAGATACCCTGCGCTATTATGAAAAAATCGGGTTGCTGCACCCCATTCCAAGGGATCAAAATGGTAGGCGGATGTATGGAGAGCCGGATCTCGGATGGATCTATTGGTTGAAGTTGCTGCGCGACAGCGGCATGCCCATTAGGACCATGAAGGATTATGTCAACCTGACGCGGTCGGGTGACGATGATGACACCATTCAGGCACGCTGCGCCATCCTGGAGGAACACCGCAACCAGCTTCGCGGGAAAATTGCCCATTTGAAGGACTGCCTTGACAAGATCACCAAAAAAGTGGAGTTCTATCAGGGCTACCGGATGAGACCAGGCAGGCGTGCATCAAAAAAACGATGACCAAAGGAACCTTACGATGGACTTCATGTCACTGGGCCGCACAGGCGTAAAAGTAAGCCGGCTTTGTCTTGGATGCATGAACTTTGGCGGACGCACCCGGGAGGATGAAGCCTTGGCGATCATCCAAACCGCCCTGCATGCCGGGATCAACTTTCTGGATACCGCCAATGTGTACGGTCACGACCCTGAGGATTTCAAGATCGGGCGCGGGCGAAGTGAAGAGATCGTGGGCCGGGCATTGAAATTGAGCGGGCTGAGATCGAAAACCGTTCTGGCCACAAAAGCCCATTTTCCCATGTCGGATGACGTCAATGACCAGGGAAGCAGCAGGCGGCATCTGATCGAGCAGTGTGAAGCCTCGCTCAAGCGGCTTCAGACGGATTATGTTGACCTGTTCCAGTTGCATCACCCATCCAACGATATTCCCATCGACGAAACCCTGCGGGCACTGGATGATCTGGTTCGCGCAGGGAAAGTGCGCTATATCGGAACAAGTTCCTTTGCCGCCTGGCAGATCATGGAGTCGCTGTGGGCATCCCGGGAATATGGGTTGAATCGTTTCGTTTGCGAACAGCCTGCCTACAACCTCCTGGATCGAAGGGTTGAGCGTGAATTGCTGCCAATGGCGCAAACATACGACATTGCGGTCATCCCCTGGTCGCCAACCGCCGGTGGATTTCTCACGGGCAAGTACACGCGCGATCGACAGGTTCCTTCCGGTTCGCGCTATGATGTGTTCTGGAAGGGGTTGGAGGAGCGCCACTTTTCAGAGGCGGCGTTTCAGGTGGTCGATATGCTGGCCGAACTGAGCGCAGAAAAGGGCTGTACACCGTATCAACTCGCGCTAGCCTGGTGCGTGCAACAGCCGGGTATTACAAGTGCCATCATCGGTCCCCGTACAAAGGAGCATGTGACCGATTCCCTGCCCGCCCTGATGCTCACACTGAGTCGCGGGGATCTGGACAAAATCGACTCTGCTGCTCCCCCTGGTCGGGCCATCGTCCCGTACTACGGGCATGACGGCATGGCATGGGTCCCGTGGGGTCCGCACCAAACCCGCTGGTAAATGGGAAGGCGTTGTTCATGGAGACACAACCGGCAAGGTTGACGGTTGGATATCTATTACTCCTGATGATGTTCTTATGCTCGACCTTGTTTCATTTTTTCGATCTGCTCCAAAAACTGTCCATTTTGCATTCGTACACGCTTCCGCTTTCGGGTTGGGCGGTGATGGGAGTGCTTTTCGGGGGATTTGTGTACTGGTACAAGATGTCCGCCATGATCGGACTGCCGGCATACCGCCGCAATTACATAACAGGGGCAATGACTTCGCTGTCCCTCTTTCTTCCCCCGTTGGTCTTATTGTCGTTATTTCAATTTTTTCTGTATCCATCCCCGCATCCACTCTGGTTCGTCTTTGATCTTGCCGAGGATCTATTATTTACTGCCCTGCCATTCGGCGTCACGCTGGGTAGTGTCGCATCAAGAACGGTGCCAGATCCGATTTCGTGAAAGGGTTTGCCGACCCAACCTTCGAACAACAGGGCGGTCTTGACTCTCGCCCGTTGCCATCATATCGCCATCACCCTTTCCGCCCGCAAATACGGCTCCCCGCGTTCCCTGTCCATCTCCATCACCCCTGTGATCAGCAGGGGCGGGTTTGCATCAAGAAAGGGTTTTGCGACCCGGTACACATCCGGAAACAGAATGACGTCCAATGTCCCCTGCAGGTCTTCGATGGTCAGGAAGAGCATCATATCGCCCCTGGCGGTGCGACTGCGGCGCGAAGTCTGACGCACGCCGGCAACCGTCACGCGCCGGCTGATCATTTGCACAGCATCTATCGAGGAAATCGCTCCGGTGATCTTCTCCTGCACCAATTCCAGCGGATGGGCTTCCAGGCTGGCGCCGAGGATCTCCAACTGGGCATCCACTTTTTGATGCAGGGCCCAATCCTCTTCACTTGTATCCGACCAGGCAAACAGACTCATCTGATCACGTTGCCAGCCGCCGGTTTGTATTCGGCTCAGAATGGCGGGAATATTTCCAAAGCCTTCCAATGCCCCGATCTTCGCCAGGTGTTCTGCTTCCTGAATACGTGGGTCCACACGCGAAAGGAAATCATCCAGAGAAGTGAATGGTGCAAATTGAATGATTCGTCCGATACTACGCTGTGTCAATTCTTTGACCTGACCCAGCCCCATAAAGAGCGCGCGATTTTCGGTGTCCATCATTCTTTGCACAGAGAACTGATGGCGCGAATAATTCACATGCGGGGGGCGGACTTTCAAGCCCAGGCGTCTGGCTTCACTCAGGTACACGCGCTGACTGTAATACCCGCCCCAATTGGCAAGCACAGCCGCCATGAACTCTGCCGGGAAATATTGCTTGCACCAGGCGGACCGCCAGCCGATCCTGGCATACGAAGCGGCATGCGCCTTGGGAAAGCCATAGCCGGCGAAGGCTGCCATCATTTCCCAGATCCGTTCGCCGGTCTCGATGGGGATGTTACTTCGAGCCTGCACTTCTGACACGAACTTTCTTTGCAACTCCTGCATTCTCTTGCCCGGATCAAAATGGCTCATCGCCCGCCGCAGCAGGTCGGCTTCGGCCAGACTGAAGCCTGCCAGTTCATTGGCGATGCGCAGGACCTGTTCCTGATACAGGATGACCCCGAAGGTTTCTCCCAACAAAGGCGCAAGTGCTGGATGAAGATGGTGGACTGGTTCCTCGCCCTTGAAGCGGCGCACAAAGACATCTTTGAGTCCACCGGTCAAGGGACCGGGGCGATACAGCGCCAATGCCGCCATGATGTCATCCTCCGTGCGGGCATGGATCTCACGCAAGGTCGCGCGCATCCCCGGACTTTCGATCTGGAAGCAGCCAATGGTCTCGCCCTTCTCAATGCGATTGGAGGTGGCTTCATCGGTGGAGGGCGTAGAGTCCAGGACTGCTAGAGGTGTTTCGTATTGTTCGGGTTTCCTTTGTCGCACGAACTCCGCCACGTCGCCGATGACGGTCAAACCACGAATGCCCAATAGATCGATCTTCACCAAGCCCAAGGCTTCCACAGAATCGAGATCGAGTTGGGTGATCACGACACCTTTGCCGCCCGAGTTCATGACCGGCACAAGATCTGTCAGTGCTCCCGGTGCGACGATCACGCCGCCGGGATGCATGGAAAGATGGCGCGGCAATTTCAGGATGGCTTCGGCATCATCGAAGATGGATTGATAGGAGGGATAGGCTGTTCGTAGTTCTGCAAAGGGAGAGGGGACATCTTCTCCATCCTCGGAGTCTTCGAAGCGCGCCCACCAGGCATGCGGCAATTGATTGGCAAGTTCACGCACCTTCGCAGGTTCCAATCCATATGCCTTGGCAACATCTGCAAGTGCCGAGCGCGGACGATAGCGGTTGATCGTCCCCACCATCGCCACCTTGTCGGCACCGTAAGTATCGAAGACATGTTGGATGACCGAATCTCTGCGGCGCGAACACAGGTCGGTATCAATGTCCGGAGGGGTGACACGTGCTGGATTGAGAAAACGCTCAAAATACAAATTGAGGCGCAAGGGATCGGGACTGGTAATGCCCAGACAATGTGCAACCAGTGAAGAGGCAGCCGATCCACGGGAGGAATAAGGCACTCCTGTTTCCCGTGCAAAGTTCAGGATGTCCTCGACGATCAGGAAGATCGGCTCAAATCCCATGCGTGAGATCACTTCGAGTTCATGATCGAGCCGTGACCGGATCTGCGGTGTGATCTCACCATAGATTTCTATGGCTCCAGCTGTGGCTTTATCGCGCAAATGCTGCATTGCAGTTACGCCTTCCGGTAATGGAAGGATCGGCATTTGGGGTTTGCCAAGCGGCAGATCAAAACGACAACGCTCGGCGATTTCGATTGTGGCATGTAGCGCTTCGGGAAATTCCTTGAAGCGCTCTTCGATGATCTGCGGCGGCATGAACCAGGCATCTGCCGGGGCAAGCGCATGTTGAGGAATGTTTGTAACCATTTGATTGAGTCGAATGGCTGCCAGTGTTTTTTGTAACCGGGCTTGTTCCGGGGTTTGGTAATAGACCGGATGCGCAATTACGGTCGGCAATCCAAGTTTGCGCGCCTGCGCGGATAATTTGCCGGCGCTGGACACATTTCGCAAGGGGATATACAGGCGACCTGTAAATCCATCCTGTAATTCCTGTGGATTTTCACATAAGGCAATCAGGTCTTTGGAATATTGAAAAAGCGTTTCCAACGAACAAGGGGCATCAGGATCATCGCGCAGAGCCAGAACACTGCTCAGCCGACAGAGATTGGACCAGCCTTCGGTGCTGGTTGCCAGCAATTGAAGCGGTCCCTGTTCCAGATCGATCTCCAGTCCGATGACTGGTTGAATGCCAGCTTCTTTGCAGGCTTTGACAAATTCAACCGCACCGGTCAGCAAATGGTGATCGGTTAAGCCAAGTGCGGACATGCCGCAGGCTTGTGCTGCCTGAACCAAGTCAGTCGGGGACATCAAGCCTTCCTGCAGGGAAAAGGCGGAGTGGGTCGTGAGGTGAACGTACATAAGGGCAATTGTAAACTCGAAGGGGAAATGCGCCCAATCACTACAAATTGTTCTCGCTGGCAATGAATCCTTACGCCGCATAATCTCATTATGGAATAAAAATCATTGGCAGGTCTTCTGGAGCGTAGAACGTATTTCCATGCCAGGTACATGACATGGCTCGGAAATTCACATACCATATGAACTAGAAATAAGGATAAAACTAATTTACAGGCGAAAATTGCAGAAAAGCCAGTATTTGGAAGCCATCCTTGCCTGGACCTCAAGAATTATTTGCTGCCTCCATCGCCTCCAAAGCCGTGGAGGTGTTGGAAGACCATCTGCTCTTTCCGGGCGGCTGTATATTACCGCTTTCTGCCCGTGGCACGGGTGTACCCAGCATGACCGGCCTCCCATAAATAGGGCAGATTCTGTTAGTCGAAGTACTATTGTGCCTCATTACTGCCAGGCATGAGGCAACATGACAAATGTCAGGATTGAATATGACCGGATAATTTGTTACGTTGTTTATGGTAACTTTTACTGGAGGAGGAGGTTTTTGTTCAAAAATAGTCCATTTTGTTGAACTATCTGCTCGTTGTATGGCGGCGATGAACTGACAACTTAACTTGGACGCTCATGGGTTGTCAGGGAGCCAATAGCGAAACCGGCCGGTGTGGTCGGTTATTTGCTTAAGTTCCGGGAGGGAACGATGAATGCGAAACAATTTTTCTCGATGGTGATTGTAATTTCAATGATTTGCATACTGGGAGGAATGCCTCAATCCACGCGAGCCTCCTCGCTCACCGCTGACCAGCCGATGCCTGTGGTATGGAACACTTTTTGGGGAGGTTCCGCCACGTCGGGAGATGGCGTCGTGGTTGACGGAAATGGCGACCTTATTACTGTGGGGTATGGCATCGGGACCTGGGGAGACCCGATTAATCCGCATGCCGGAGAAGATAATGGCATTGGCGATGCTCTTGTGGCAAAGTTCAGTCGTGACGGAACCCTGGAGTGGAATACATTTTTGGGATCGACCTTCGATGACCAGGGGTTTGGGATTGCGGTGGATGGATTCGGGAACATATACATCTCTGGCCGCAGCAACGCGACATGGGGTAATCCAGTCCATGAGCACAGTGGTGGATATGATACGTTTGTCGCCAAGCTGAGTCATGACGGCATTCTGCAATGGAATACATTTGTTGGTTCATATGGCAGGGAGCAGAATTTGGGTATTGCTGCCGATGCCGCAGGGAACAGTTACATCGTGGGAGATACTGATTGGGGATGGGGGGATCCAATTAGGGAATATTCCGGAGGTTTGGATGCGTATGTGGTGAAATTAAACACTGATGGCGCGATTGAATGGAACACTTTCCTTGGCTCTTCAAACGAGGACAGCGCTGCTGGCGTGGCGGTGGATGAGAATGGATATTTGTATGTTGCAGGTACAAGTTTTTCTACTTGGGGGTATCCAAATCTTCCCTATCAGGCAAGCGACCGGGCTGGGTTTGCCGCAAAACTGGATGCCAATGGTGCTGTTGTGTGGAATACATTCTTTGGTAATGACATCACCTGGTCCAGAGGGCTATCGATCGACAATAGTGGCAATATGTATGTTACGGGATATAGTGAAGGCAATTGGGGAAATCCGATCATTGGTTATTCAGGAGGTGGGGATGCCTATGCAGCCAGATTTGATACGAATGGAATATTGATCTGGAATACCTTCCTTGGCTCGCCGGACTTTGACCAGGGGTTTGCGATTGCGAACGATGATACAGGCAGTGTTTACGTTGTAGGCGATAACGCCGCACCGTGGGGAAATCCACTGAATTCAAACCCCGACGGCGGCAGGGATGTGTTCGTTGCCAACCTGGAGATGGACGGCACTTTGCAATGGCACACCTTCATCGGCTCCACAACGGTTGACCAGGGCATGGGCATCGCCGTGGGAGAAAATGATTCTATTTATGTCACTGGTTATAGTGGTGGCACCTGGGGAGACCCGATTCATGCCCATCCTGGGGATGCGTGTGTGATGTTCGTCGCGAAATTGATATTCCAGGAACCAACCAATCAGCGCATCTTTGTTGAACCAAATGAAGATAATATCCATGCCTGGGGGTGGACGGCAGGAACGTCACTGGTAACTACGATCGACGACCCGGCAACCATTGGGATAACCGATTATACCGGGACTGTGATGGCAGCAATAGATAATGACTGGGATCACGGGCTTGCGCTGGGTGGCATCTTTGATATCCAGCCCGGTCATGTGGTGACTGTAAGCGGAGAAGGGATCACCAAACAAATTGTGGTGAGTCGCCTTGCGATATCGGATATCGATATCGATGCTGATACGATATCTGGAACGGGAACCCCCGGTTCATGGATCCATGTGGGCACGGAATGCGATGAAACCGGTTGTGCCAACCGTAACTTAATCGTGGACTCGACTGGAAACTGGATGGTGGATTTCTCAACTCCTGTAGACGACCCGTCACAAGGGATGGGCACGCTCGATCTGCGCCCGGGTTCCGACTCTCATGCCTATGAAAACGATGAAGATAACGATAGCACAAGAGTGAGATGGCACGTATCCAACCCGCGCTTCTCCGTGCTGCTTACACAGAATAATGTAAATGGTTACGAATGGCCTATGGGCACGAGCATAACGCTCATGATCGACGATCCGTCGAATGGAACAGGTGTGGATTATTCCAGGACCAAGACAGTGGACACTGAGAATTTCAGACCGCCGTTCGATACGTGGATCGGATTTACACTGGTTGATTTTGTTATAAAACCAGGTGATATCGTCACCATGACGGATGGTACAACGACCAAGACACACATTACCCAGGAAATATCTGTAACGAATATTGACCCGGTGGCAGATACAGTTTCCGGAACCGCTGCGCCCGGGACCGATGTTGGGATTGGCGGGGTGTGTGACAATAATGGCTGTTCGTATCGAAACGTGCCCGTGGATGACAGTGGACACTGGCTGGCGGACTTTTCCGTTCCGGGTGACCAGAATAACGAACAACAACTCTTTGATATTCAACTGGGTTCCTCGGGTGATGCTCAAAGGATCGATGAGGATGGTGATGGGACGGTGTATAAATGGAAACTGGGCGAACCTCGTATTTTTGCCTTGCTGGGAGAACAACGTGTGCATGCCTGGGGCTGGTTTGCCGGGACACCACTAACATTGACGATCGATAACCCTGTCACGCCGCAATCTCCAGATTACACAGGAACACAGGTGGCAACGGAAATCGAGGAGTGGGACCATGGGTATGACTGGGGCATTCCCCTCGATGTTCAACCAGGCTATCGGATCACGGTCAGCGGTGGAGGCATCACAAAAGAACTCATAGTGGCACATCTAACGGTGACATCTGTCGATATGGAAGCAGATACGGTGACTGGAACCGGAGATCCAGGCTATGAGATCCATGTGGGTCAGTTATGTGATGATAATGGTTGTACAAGACGTAATGTCTATGTGGATAGCAATGGAAACTGGCTCGCTGATTTTTCTGTGCCAGGTCATGATGATGATGAAACCGTGTTTGATATTCGACCCGGGTCAGGGACAGGCGTCTATCAGATTGACGAAGACGGCGATGCTACGAATGTAGATTGGAACCTTCCCTACCCGCCCACTTTTCAAGTGCGTGCCAATTGGGATCTTGTCGAAGGTTCGGGATGGATATTGGGCGACACGGTCACGATCGATGTGAATGATCCATTCACCCCGCAGGAAATAGACTATTCTGATACAGCGACGGTTGGGGTTGCCGATTGGGATCCAAATCAGACATGGTTTAGCATCCAAACCAACAACTACGATCTCAAAGCGGGGGACACCGTAACCGTCAAGGATGAATCCATAACGAAACAACTCCTTGTTACGGATTTCAGGATCACGGATGTTGATCTTGATACCGACAGGGTATATGGCAAGGCGGAGCCAGGTCAATACGTGCATGTCTGGACCTGCTGGCACGACATCCCCTGTGTCAACCGAGATGAGACTGCCGACGCGAACGGCGACTGGTTCTCAGATTTCTCCATCCCAGGCGAGCAGGATTGGGAGCAGGAAACCGCCAATCTCCAGGCTGAATCTTGGATCGATTCGTCAGTCAGCGACTGGGATGGAGACCTGGTCATGTCCGGCTGGTTTGTGAACAACAACAGCAACCCGGTCGCCAATGCCGGAACCGACCGGATCGTGTATCCAGGTGAAGCCATCACGCTGGACGCCTCCGCCTCCTTCGATCCTGATGGCGATTTACTGACCTATGCATGGGACCTCGACAATGATGGTCAATACGATAATGCCAGTGGCGTGACCGCTTCGATCTCATTCAGCCAGGTTGGGGAGCATGTCATAGGGGTGCAGGTGACGGACGCGGGTGGATTGAGCGATGCAGACACCATCATCGTGACGATCCTCCCATGGACACTGAAAGGCTTCTACCAGCCCGTTGATCTGAATGGCGTCTACAATGTTGTCAAAGGCGGCAGTACGGTGCCGCTCAAGTTTGAGATTTTCGCCGGTGCCACTGAACAGACAGATATCCTTGTTGTAAAGAGCCTGACCTACGCCGAAACCGCCTGTAGCCTGAACGCTGTCACGGACGAGATCGAGCTCACCGCCACGGGCAGTACCAGTCTGCGCTATGACCCGATCGCAGGGCAATTCATATACAACTGGAAGACGCCCAGGTTGCCCGGAAAGTGCCTTCGCGTGACCGTGTCCGCACTTGATGGCTCAAAACTTGTGGCGTATTTCAAGCTCAAATGATCTCCGTTCCCCCAAGAATGGGAACACATGCTTGTCGTATCAGAACTGGCAGCCCAAATGGTCTGCCAGTTCTTTTGCTGCATACAAGGGACATGATTAAGTGGCGCTGGCGTCCTTATCAAACGAACCAGGTTCATTAGCGACACGGACGGAGTACCCGTCCGTGTCTTTTTGTATCATGCCGCCCATGTCTCAACCTCAAGAACTTTTTGCTGCTTCCATTGCCTCCGAAGCCGTGGAGGTGCTGGAAGATCATCTGCTCTTTCCGGGTGGATATCTCCTGCCGCTTTCCGCGCGTGGTACGGGTGTACCCGGGTTGGCAGATCGTCCCTGGTCACGCTTATCAGCGGATGTCTTCTATCCCAACCTGCCGGTGATGTATTCCCTTGCCCTGCATCGTGAACCGCCGGATGTCCTGCGTGGTTCCCTGCGTGCGCGCCGCACGCTCTTCGAAGGCTTCATGATGGCACTTGCCGAGAAGACCGGTCGTCGTCCTTCAATAGCGGAACGCTCCGCCGATCACGCGATGGATGCCGCCGAGTCGGAATTGACCTTTGGGAAGCCCGCCTTCAAGATCGCCCTGATGAGTGCCTTGTTTGTTGAGCGCAATCGCTTCGAAGAAGCGGAAGCGGCACGACGTGTGATCGAGTCCAACCTGCGTGCGCGTGGTCTCACGGCACAAAGACTCTTCTACATTGCAGAACGCGCTCTGCATCATTTCCAACCCGGAGGAAAGTTATTTCCGGGATTGGATGAGCCGACACTGTTCTTGGAAGAGACTCTGCCTTTGATGCCCACTCCATCCCGTCAGGTCATGCCGGTCGGGGATTCGGTTTGGATCGGAACACACGCCCGCGATGGAAGGGATATTCACTTCTCTTTCACCAAGGGGTTTGATCCCGCCGTTCCACCTCCACCCCATGCAACAACACTAATCCTCGGTGAACCTGGTGCGGGCAAGACCAGCCTCTTGCGCTGGATCATGTTGCAGCGTTTGTTACAGGGCAGGACGGTCATCTCCATTGATCCCGAAGGCGAGAACAATCGACTATGCGAAGCAGTGGAAGGAAAGGTTGTACCGGCTGGTATTCCCGAAGACAAAGAAACCTGCCTCATTCATCCTTTGCAAGGTGAAAACCCGGCAGAGTTGTTGCTGGCTGTCCGTTTCCTGATCGCATCTCTTGCTGGAGAGTCGGTCTTATCTCCCGGTGTGCAAGCCGCCTTGCATGAAGCCGTGAAGAGGCGTTGGGAACGCAGGCCTGGCGCCATGACCATTGCGGAATTCGTGGAGACCCTGGGAACGATCAACGTTCCCGAAGCCGCGATGCCTTTGGCACTGTTACGTCCTTTTATGCGCGGTGGTTTATTTGAAGGTTTCTTCGATAGGCCCAAGGCACTTCTCTCTCCTCATTTTCCTTCCGGTCAGTGGTGGAACTTCGATCTCTCTTCCCTGCGTGAAGAGAACCGCGCCATTGTGCATTCGGTGCTGGCTTGGTTTCTCTATCATGCCGTCACGGTGGGCAAACAACCGATGGACATCTTCATCGATGAAGGCTGGCGTTTGTTGCGCAGTGGTCCCTTCACCGATTTGTTGGATGAACTGGGCAGACGCGCACGCAAACGTGGCGTTGGTGTTACTCTCATCACCCATCTGCCTGCCGACCTGATGAAAAATCCGACCTCCTTGAGTCTGGCGTCCACAGCTTTTATCGGTCGGCTTGGCCCGGATGAAGCTTTTGCCTTCTATCGTTCCCTCGGCGTTCCAGAAAGCGAAGCACGCAAGAATGCTGAGACTACTTCACGTTTGCCTCCGCGAGTCTTTCTTGC
>ERZ761609.1667-NODE-1667-length-18465-cov-57.630527_pt1 | contig 18465 bp, 15 predicted proteins | sample MGYA00511163_ERZ761609 | MGnify/ENA primary metagenome ERZ761609 (study PRJEB28899, sample SAMN02445070) | bioreactor sludge metagenome | biome: EBPR sludge | place: Australia: Brisbane, Thorneside Wastewater Treatment Plant | collected 2011-12-16 ... | reverse complement strand
GTGGATGGCGATGCCCATGATCATGCCGCCGTCGTAGTGGAGCCATTTGTAGGGGTTCCAGGGGACTTTGGAACCGGGTCCGAGCCAGCGGTCCCAATCGAGGCCGCCGGGTTTGCGGTCCATGCCGGGGGGCGGTTGCTGGATGGGTTGGCGAAAGCCTGGCGATTCGTCATTCTGCCCCTCCCCGCTTGTGGGTTGGCCTGATTGCTGTGTACGGCCGTCGATGACTCTGCGGAAGGCGGCAGGGACGAGGCGGTTGAGGGCGTGGAGGCCGGAGGGTCCGGTGATTTGGATTCGGAATTCGGCCCAGGGGCTTGGTCCATCCGGTGGGCGTGGGGTGGTCGGGCGGACTGAAGCCCGCCCTGCGGGGAGTGGGGCCTGGTGGGGGCCTTCCGGGGGTCCGCCGGCTGAATCGGGCCGGCTGGCGTTTCCCGGGGATGGCGTTTGGGGGGGGCCGGTCTGGCGGGATGGATCATTTGAGGGCGATTTGCAGATCAGGCTGTCCGCGGGTGTTCCTCAGGCCGCTTTTGGGGCGGGCTGGGGTTTGCTGGGGGGGTGGGGGAAACGCGCTATGCTTTCGTGTGTGCCAATCGGAGTGAGGAGTGTGGGTATGGGTCGAAAGGCGGGTGGGCGCAGTGGCGGGCGGCGGTTGTTGTTGATCCTGACGGAGTTTCCGCCGAGCTTTGGCGGGATGCAGACGCACGCGATTCATCTTTGCCGGTATTTGCAGGAAAAGGGGTATCGCGCCGAGGTGGCGACGTACCGGGGGCCGGAGGTGGCGTTTCCCTTTCCGGTGCACCGGTGTTTGAGCCGGATCGGTTTCATGGAGAACCTGGGACGGCTGGAGAGGCTGGCGCGGAGGGTGAGGCCGGATGTGCTGTACGCGTCGACGGTCTTCTATGGGCGGCTGTCGGCGGCGACGGGGATTCCGATGATTGCGCGGTCGGCGGGCAATGACGTGCTGCGGCCGTGGATTGTGTGGCCGTACGGGTGGCTGAGCGGGGCGCTGGGACAGCCGTGGCTGGAGGATACGCTGTACCGGCGGTTCAGGAAGATGGAACGGCCGGAATGGGTGGAGTCGCTGCTGCTGGAGCGCCGGAGAGCGGAGGTGCGGGCGTCGGTGCGGAATCTGGCGCATGTGCTGGCGAACAGCGCGTACACGGCGGGGCTGTTGCAGGGGCTTTCGGCGGCGAGCGTGGAGGTTCTGGCCGGCGGGGTGGATGCGAAGCGGTTTCGCCGGCAGCGGGACACGCGGAGCGAACTGGGGTTGCCGCAGGACAGGCACGTGGTGATGACCGCGTGCCGGATGGTGCCGAAGAAGGGGCTGGATCTGTTGATGAGAGCCGTGGCGCGGCAGGCGGGGACGCATCTGGTGATCGCTGGCGAGGGGAAGCAACGGGCGAAGTGCGAAGCGCTGGCGGGGGAGTTGGGGATCGAGGGGCGGACGACGTTTACCGGGAGCGTGGCGCATCACGATCTGCGGCGCTATTACTGGGCGGCGGATCAGTTCGTGCTGGCAAGCCGGGAACATGTGGATCAGCGGACGGGATTGCGGGACGTGGAGACGATGGGGCGGGTGCTGTGCGAGGCGCACGCGGCGGGCGTTCCAGTGGTGGCGTCGCGTTCGGGCGGGATACCGAGCGTGATCGAGGACGGGCGCAACGGGCTCTTGTTTGAAGAAGACAACCTGGAAGCGCTGGTGGATGCGATGGAGCGTGTGCGCGCAGATGCGGCGCTGGCGCGACGCCTGACGAAGGAAGGGCTTCGGGACGCGGTGGAGAGATGGGACTGGAGGGTTGTCTGCGGCGGGCATGAACGGGCCTTCCGGGCCGTGCGGGGGGCGTGACCGGACAGTCAGGGGGAGGTTCGGGCGCGGGATGTGGCGCGGCACACGGTGCGTCCCCGGCCAAGTCCACAAGATTCCGGATCGACTTCCGGACCCTGGATCCTTCATCGGGCCTGGCGGACGCTTGATCCGTTCGCGGCCTCGGATCACCGGGCTCCGCCCTCGTCCGGCTCGGGAAAGTGCGAAACTGTCCGCAATGCCGGCCATGCGATTCAGGCGACCCATGTCCGCGTTGCGCCGTCCCGCAGCCATGCTCCTATACCTGGCGCTCGTGCTGCTGCCCGTGTTTCCGGCGATGGGTCAACCTTCACCCGAGGGGGGACTGACACTGCGGACGACCACGCGGCTTGTCGACTTGACGGTGGTGGTGCGCGACCGGAGCGGCGCTCCGGTGCGGGGTCTGACGGCCGGGGATTTCACGGTGCTGGACGAGGGCAAGCCGCAGGAGATTCGTGTATTCGAGGCAGGCCAGGCGCCGGCGACAGAGGCGACGGGGGCCTCGATCGCCGCGCGGATGAAGATTCCGGGGCCGTGGCCGCCGTCGGTGTTCGCCAACTTCGATCCCGGCGCGGGCGTACCGCCCCATGCGGCGGTGATCCTGCTCGACGGTCTGAGCACCAGTATCACCGACCAGCGTTTCGCGCGCCTGCAGATACTGAAGTTTCTGTCGCGGCTGCAGCCAGGGGACCGAGTGGGGCTGTATACGCTTGGGCGGGAACTGCGGGTCCTCCACGATTTCACCGCGGACACGGGTTCCCTGATCGAGGAACTGGGCCGGTATCAGGGGGAGATCCAGACGCGGCCGGAAACCGCCAGCGACCTGGCGAGACTGCTGGACGACCGGAAGCTGAACGACGCGGGTCCCGGGGTCTTCGAGTCGATGCTCGATCAGATCGCGAACGAGCAGCAGCTTCAACTGGCCCATCTCGAGGACCGGGTCCGCCGGACGGTGGGGTCACTCGAGGCGATCGCGCAGCGTCTGTCGCCGGTGCCGGGCCGCAAGAGTCTGCTGTGGATCTCGGCGGCCTTTCCGGCAGTGGTTTCCACCGACATCCGGACGGGGACAGGTTCGCCTTCGGGGTTCGGTGAGCTGACGGACCGGGCCGCGCGGGCTCTCGCCAATTCGGGCGTGGCGGTGTATCCGATCGATGCGCGGGGGGTGATGGTGCCGCCGGAGTACCGGGCGACGGTCAACTATCAACAGGCGAACATGGCCCGCCTGCTGAGCCGGACCCGCGGCCGCGGGGGGCAGCGGCAGAACGCGCAGACGGTGTCCAATGCGGACCCGATGATCCATAACAACCGGGACGAGACCACGGCACATCATGACGTGATGGCGGAGCTGGCCGGGCGCACGGGAGGGCGGGCGTACTTCTATGAAAACGATATGGGGAAGGCCATGCGCGAGGCGCTGGACGATGCCGCGGCTTCGTACACCATCGCGTGGGCCCCTTCCCCGTATGAAGACAATGGCCGGTACCGGAAGATCCGCGTGCGGCTGAAGCGGCCGGGGCTGACGGTGCTTCATCGGGAAGGCTATTTCGCCGGAGAGGCGAAGCCGGAGTGGAACCGGAAGGAGCGCGAGTCGATTCTGGAACTGCTGGCATCGCCGCTTGAAACGGCCGCGGTGCCGCTGGCGGTGCAGGCGCGGGTGTCGGGAGCGGGCGAGGCGCGGCGGATTGAATTGATGGTGCGCGTGGACCCCGCGGCGGTGACTTTGCGCGAGGCGCAGGGGCGGTGGTCGGGCCGTCTCGATGTGGTGATGGTCTATCTGGACGCGCGCGGCGGGAGCAAGGGCGGCGCCGAGGAGGCGGTGGCCCTGTCGCTGAGCGCCGGAGAGCGCGAACAGGCGCTAGGCACGGGGTTTGACTACCGCCAGTCGCTGCCCCTGCCCGGAGGCGCGCAGACGCTGGCGATAGCAGTTCGGGATGCGCCCAGCGGGCGGGTGGGGACCGTGCGCATGGAACTGGGCCGGTTGGGCCTGCGGGACGGACAGGAGGAGTAGCAGGCAAGCGTCCGGCCCGATTCCGAACGGCGACATGGAAGACAAGCACCACGGGGCCGCCATGCTGCCTGCCGCGCCCGAAAGCGCGCGCGGGCTGGCCTCGACGAGCGATCCGGACAGGGGAAATGGAGCCCGCGGCAACCCGCTTCAAACTGCAAGCAGACCCCGAGTTGAGCCTGAGCGCACCCCAATCGGACAAGCTTTCGAAGTGCCGTCACGCCGGATCACGCTCTGTTCATCGACGGAACGAGGCGGCGGTGGCGCCCTGGTCGTAAGGGTGGATTACTTGACAGGCCGAGTGACGGTGCGGCCCGTTCGGGCAGATTCGCGGGCCGCGACCAGGATTTCCGTGGCGATCAGATTATTTTCGAGGGAAGAGAGGCCCGCAGGCTTGAGGCGTCCGCGGGCGATGGCGCGGAGGTACGTCACAGCGTCGGTTTCGTCCGGGGGCAGTTCGGGTGGAGTGAGGGTTTGCTCCGGCTCGCGAGGGGCGGTCCGGAAGCGGACCAGATTCCCGCCGATGGCATGGGCGTAGCCGGATTCGCCGTAGACCTCAAAATCCTTCCGGTGGTAAGGCCAATTCCAGGAAGCCTGGATAATGCCTTGGGCGGCTGGGTAGTCGACGACGATGGTGGCCTCGTCATCCACGTGGGAGTAGATCTTGGGCTTGATCCGCAGGGTGCGCGCGGTGACCGAAAGCGGACGGGCATTGTCGAGCATCCAGGTCATCAGATTGGCTCCATAGCAGCCGAAATCGAAGAGTGCACCGGCGCCATTGAGCTTCGGGTCCGTGAGCCAGGAGAAGAATTCCGGGCCCACGCCGATTTCGCGGGGCCCCATGTGGCCGTCCATGGCCACCATTTTGCGAATTGCGCCGGCCGCCTTCTGTTCGCGGAAGAAACGCCAGAGGGCGGCATGGCTGCGATACCAGGTGGTTTCGTAGTTGACGATTACCGGAATCCCGGACTGCCGGGAAGCGCGATCGATGCGTGCGGCGTGTTCGAGGCTGACGGCCAGCGGCTTCTCCATCATCACGGGAATGCGGCGGGCGGCACAGGCCTCGACACCGGCGGGGTGGTCGAACGTGCTGCCGAACAGGGCAACGGCGTCGGGGCGAGTGCGGTCGAGCATCTCGTCAATCGACACAAATAGCCGGTTCGCCGGGATCTGGAAGCGCTCGGAATACGAGTGGCGGAGCGGCCCGCTCGGGTCGCTCACTCCAGCGAGTTGCACCTCCGGGTGGCGCTGCAGCAGGTTGAGGAACCCGCGAGCATGGCCGTGAACCAGGCCGGCGACGGCGAGGCGGAACGGCGGCTGCGGGGACTGGGCAGAAGAAAGAGAGGGGGCGAAAGGTGCGGCAGAGAGCATCAGGAACCGGCGGCGTGCGGGCATGACGGGGAACTCCTTCCAGGTAATTGAGTGTACAAGGACTTGCCCCCCAGGTTCACCAGAGGGCCTTCAAAAAGAACCCTAGACGAGGGAGGGGAAGAAAGACTTAGTAAAATCTAGGATAAATCCTAGGAGATTGGGACGGCAGGTTCCCATACGCTAAGGACAGCAGCTTAGGTTCTGGCCGCGAAAGTACTTAGTGCGACTGTGTCCTCCTAATGAGGTGACCTTGATATGAAACTCCGATTCTGCCTTTCTGTTCTCTGTGCTACACTCATTTTGGGTTGTGGCGCTGCTATGGGCGCCGTTATTGCGCCAGCCCAAGACTCCCATGTTCTTTCCATCGGTCCGCTCCCGCCGCCCAGCCCTTGGGATGACAACCTGGCGATCGGTCCGCTCCCGCCGCCCAGCCCCTGGGATGACAACCTGGCGATCGGCCCCCTCCCGCCGCCCAGCCCTTGGGACGACAACCTGGCGATCGGTCCCCTGCCTCCGCCCAGCCCCTGGGATGACAACCTGGCGATCGGTCCCCTGCCGCCGCCCAGCCCCTGGGATGACAACCTGGCGATCGGTCCTCTGCCTCCGCCCAGCCCCTGGGACGACAACCTGGCGATCGGCCCCCTGCCTCCGCCCAGCCCCTGGGACGACAACTAGCCTTTTAACGGAATTCTGCTTTCACGAAGGGCAACCGATTGATCGGTTTGCCCTTCTTTTCTTTGTCCCCGTCTCCACCAGGGTGGTCAATTGATGGACCACTTCTATGTAGTCACGACGGCAGCGGCATTCGGGCTCTATGTATACCTGCTTCATTCGATTCAGAGACGCTTTCTCCGGCAGTTCTGGGCACTCTTCACTTACCTGCTGATTTTGCTCTTCACCGTTCTTGTGGATGCAACCCTGGTTTATGGGAAGATGCCTCAGCTCTGGGGGTATCCGCAAACGAGAATCTTCTACTTCAACGATCTGTTAAGGCAGGGAGTTGTGTATCTTCTCGTGATCTCGTTGATTTTCAGCGCGGTGCGGGGGAGTGAGCGGTTCCGTTGGCTGGGGCGGTGGCTGGTGCTGGGTGCGCTGCTGCTCGCGGTGCTCTTTGTTTGGTTTCATCAGGATGAGAATGTCGCGCTGTGGATGACAAACGTGATCCGCAACCTGAGTCTGGTGGCAATGCTGATGAATCTGCTGCTGTGGGTGTTGCTGATGAAGAAGCGGACAGCGGACCGGACGCTGCTGCTGGTGACGACGGGCCTGGGGTTGCAGATGGCGGGTGAGGCGATGGGGCAGTCGCTGCGACTGATGGCGAAGTCGACGACGGAGATCGGCAACCTGGTGTTGGTATTGGCACATTTATGCTGTCTGATGGTGTGGTTTCTGGCTTTCAAACCACGGAAACAGACGCGGCGTGCCGCTTAGGGAGTCTGGACGACTCCCAATGTCCTGAACTGGGGGCTGATTGCGCCAGCCGAGTCCAGAACGTGGACTTTTATCGATTTCTGGCCGCTGAATCCGGTCTTGAACTCGATCTGAAGCTGAAATCTGGCTTGGTTTCCCGTGATGGAAACCATAGTGCCTTCGCCCCGGAGGCGGCAGAGCGGGTTCTCGGCGAGGCCCGTCTGTCCGGGCGTGACGGAGGGCCAGGCGGCACCATCCTCACCGGGATGCAAAGAGGCGCGATTGAGGACGGCATCAAACTGTATCAGGCAGCCTGAACCGGCCGGCGCGTCTCCGATCAGGAGATGGAGGTGGCGGATCCCGGCGCCTCCGTTGGGATCGGAGGCGGTGAACTGGAAGAAGCCACCCCCTGTTCCGGGGGTGCTGACCGACTCGACGACCGGGGCCTGATTCGTCGAACTGGAAGCTTCGAATGAGCCGAGTTCGGTCCAGGGGGCTTCGAGGTTGGACAGGTCGATCGCAGCGCCCCAGAGGAGGCGGGTTCCTGTCCAGGAGGGGAGAAACTCGAGGTCCGCCCAGAACAGGGCGGCGGAGGCTCCGGTCGAATGACCGCTGGAGGCGGCGTGAACGCGGCATTGGGAGTTCTGAAGCGTGGACCCACTCCCGGGAGTGGCTGAGGCCCAGGAGGTTCCGGCATCGTTGGCGAGGTGGATCTGGGAAGGAGAGGTGGTGAATCGGACCAGGCAGGCCTGGGCAGTGGAGAGGGCAGGCGCGGCAAGGATGCGGGCTTCCTTCACGTCCTGCGCTCCCTGGGGGTCCGTGACAGTGAGCGTGAATACCTGGCGGAGACCGGAACCGGAAGGCGGGTGGATCCTGGTGGCGACGGGCGGGGCACCGCCGGCACCGGTCAGCACGGTGTAATTGCCGAGGGTGATCCATCCAGAAGAGAGTTGGCGTGCGTCGGCGCCGAGAACCTGGATCTGCCGGACACCGGCGAAGGAAGGTTCAAAGGCGAGGTCGAGGCGGAGCCGCAACTCGCCCTCAACGAGGGAGAGAGCCGATCCAGCGGCCCGGAGGCGGCACTGGCTGTTGGAGAGGATAGTGGCGCTGCCCGCGGTGGCGGTGGACCACTGGAGTCCGGAGTCGCTGGCGAGGCTGAGGAGATTCGGTCCGGGTTCGGCGCTGATGTAACAAGCGCCGGAGCTCGTGAAACTGGAATGGATGAGAACGAGAACGGAGGAGATATCCCCGGGGCCGTCGGCGTCGCGGATGACGAAGTCGAGGATCTGCTCCTGACCTTGGGCGGCGGCGGGCGTGACGGAGACGGGTACTGGCGCATGGAAGGCCATGTCGATCAACGAGATAAAGAAGCGCGGGGCGGGCTGGGAGGGGCTGGTGACGGGCTGGGCAACGGGAAAGTCGAGCGAGGAACTGATCCCTGCGACGACGGCGTCGCCGTCCGGGGTCAGGCTGACGCCGATGGCCGAGTCCGAGTCCTGGCCGCCCAGGTAGGTGCCAAAGACCTGGGTGCCGCCATCGGGACTCAGCACGAGCAAGAAGGCATCTCCGTTGCCCTGATAAGTGGCCTGCAGGGGTGTTGCGAGGGGCAAATCGAGGGAAAAAGTGCGTCCCGCGGCGAAGACGCGGCCTGCGGTGTCGACGGCGACTCCCTCGATGTGGTCGGTATTCATGCCGCCGGCGAAGGTGCTCCAAACGGCGCCGGTGAGATCGGCGCGGAGGCGGGCGAGGAAGCCCATGCTGGCGCCGCGATGGATGGCGGACCAGGGGCTGAGAGTGGGAAAGTCGGGGGAGGGGGTAGAACCGCCGGCAATGACCTGGGCGGCGGGAGTGAGGGCGATGGATTGCACAAGTTCGGCGGATCCAGGGCCGCCTGCGGAGCCTCCGAGCCAAGTGCCGCCGGTGACGGCGGAGCCGGAAGGATTGATCCGCAGGATAAAGCCGTCCTGACCTCCGCCGGGTTGAGACTGCCAGGCGAGGGGAGGGACGGGTAGGTTGGTGGAGGTGGATCCGCCAGCGACGTAGAGTTCGCCGGAAGGGGCCAAGTTCAACGAGCGGAGCGTATCGGTGCCGTTGCCCCCAAGATAGGTGGACCAGACGGGGGCTCCGGAGGTCGAAAAGTGGGCAACAAAGCCGTTTTGGGGGCCGTTCAGGGTGTTCTGGAGGGCGGAGAGGAGGGGGAAATCGGCTGAGTTGGTCTCGCCGGCGATCCAGACGCCATCGCTGGAGGCGGTGAGGGCGCGAGCCTGTTCTTCACCGGAGCCGCCGAGGAAGGTTGAGAAGGTGAGGTGGTCACCGGAAGGGGCGAGGCGGGCGAGGAAGGCATCACGGTAACCGGAGCGAGCGGAACGCCAGGGGTTGACAGTGGGGAAGTTGGATGAGGTGGTCCAACCGGCGACGTAGATTCCGCCATCGGGGTCGATGGCGACGGCAAAGGCGCGGTCGTCCCCGGCACCGCCAAGGAAGGTGGTCTGGAGGACGGAGGCGCCACCGGGGGCGAGTTTGACGACAACGGCCTCGACGCCGGCTGCGAAATTGCGCTGGGGGTTGACGGCCGGGAAAGTGGGGGAATCGGTGAAGCCGGCCACGACGATTTCCCCGGAAGGGCCGACTGCCATGGACTGAGGGGAATTGGAGCCGGTTCCACCGAGGAGGGTACTGAAGGAAAGGATGGGGTCGATGACGAGGGGGAGGGCGGGATCGTAAGGGCCGGGCTCAAAGCCCGCGGAACCGTCGGAGTGGACGACGACGCGACCGGTGACAGGGACGGGCCGGGGGCCGGGCTGGTAAAAGATGGGAGCGTCCTCGCGCCATTCGCCGTCCGGGGTCCGGAGGAGGAGCCCGCCGTGGGGACCGACGCGGACGTCAGTCGCATTGTGGAAGAGGATGCGGATGGAAGAGGGGCTGGCGCTGGGGGAGACGATGTAGTCGATTTTGAGCCGGCCATCGGCACCGGAGAGGACGAGGTCGATTCCGGGATAGAGGTCCGGAATGCGGAGCGTGCCGAAGGCGGGGATCCCGGAGCGCCAGAGGGCGGGGTCCGCACCGCGGAACTCGTTGACGGAGGAGAGCGGGGGGGAGGCGGGTTCGACGCGGAGAGTGCCGGAACGGCTGGCGTAACTCCAGGAGAGGATCCGGCCCGCGTGGTGGAGGTGAATCCGGTCCGGGGCGATGCAGACGGAGTAATCGAAGCCGCGGGCCAGCCAGGAGCAGCCAGGGTGCGATGCGGGCGCGGGCAGGAACTGGAGGGGCAGGGACGGGGGCTTACCGAGGACGGGGCCGGCCAGCAGCAGCGATGCGGCGATCAGCCACTGCGAAGCCCTGCGCGGAGTATGGATCCGCGTCACACCATACAATTCGGCTTTTTGGGGCCTGTGCTTTAGCTCTGAATTGCCCTAGGCTTGGGCGGGAGCGGGATGCGTAGCCCCTTCGGGAGAGGGGGAGTATTTCGGGCGGGTAAGGGTGTGGTGATAGAGATCGAGCAGGCGACGGGCGGAGAGGTCCCAACTGAAGGAGGATGCCCGGCGGAGACCGGCATCGCGGAGGCGGACGCGCAGTTCGGGTTGAAGGCAGAGGCTCTGGAGGGCGGCGGCGAGGGAGTCGACTGAATCAGGGTCGATAAGGAGGGCGGCGTCGCCGACGACTTCGGGCAGGCTGGTGACCCTGGAGACAACAGTGGGCGCGCCGAGGCTCATCGCCTCGAGAGCGGGGAGACCGAAGCCTTCGGCGAGGGAGGGCAGGACGAAAGCGAAGCAGTTGCGATAGAGCCAGGCGAGAGCCGAGTCGGTGACGTAGCCGGTGGTGAAAACGCCATCGCGGCCGGGGAGGGAGTGGAGGATGTCGTGAAGGCCGGAGCTGAGCCAGCCTTCGCCGCCGGCGAGGACGAGGTTGGGGCAGCTGGGGAGTTGCTGGCGGAGGCGGGACCAGGCTTGAAGGAGGCGAGGGAGGTTTTTGCGGGGCTGGAGGGTAGCAACGGTGAGGAAGAAGTCGGGTTTGGGGAGGGCGGCGAGTCCGGAGGGGCGGGAGGATGGAGAGGAGGCGGGGTCGAACCGGCTGGCGAGGGGGACGGTGACGGTCCGGTCCTCGGGGTAGTGGGGAAAGATGTCGAGGAACTGGCGCCGGCTGAACTCGGAGACAGAGACGACGAGGTCGGCGCCGAGGCTGGCGTTCAGGGCACCCTGGAAGCAGCCGAAGCGGTTGGCTTCCTCGCTCCAATCGGGATGGACGAGGAAGTCGAGGTCGTGGAGGGTCCAGACAAGGCGGGTCTTAGGGAGCCGGGTTGGGGCGAAGAAGCTGTGGAGGTGGAGAAGTTCGGGGTGGCCGAGCCGGGATTCGAGGGACTCAGGGTGATGGGACCAGAAGCGCCGGGCGCGATCGAGGGAGGAGGGCGCGGGGCCGAGGCGCCAGGGGAGGCGACTGGGGCGCGCGGCGCTGAGACGCCAGTCGGGGTCGAGGAAGAAGTCGCCGACGACGGGGTAGAGGATGAACTCGTGGGGCGGACAGATCCGGTCAAAGGCACGAAGAAATTCGGCGGCAACGACGCCACAGCCGGCTTTGCCGAAACCGGTCTGGCTGATGTCATAGCCGATTTTCACGAGGGGTCTCCAGAGGGGGTGAGATTCGCAGCGGCGTGAGTGAAGGCGGCGGCGTACCGGGCAGCCATCTGGTCGAGAGTGGGGGCGGCGGCGGCGTGGGCGAGGGACTGGCGGGCCAGGGCGCCGGCGAGGCCGGGCTGGGACCAGAGGGATTCGAGGGCGCCGGCAAGGGAGAGAGGGGATCGGGGGTCGAAATAGAGGGGAGCATCGCCGCCGACTTCGCGGAGGGCCGTGCGATCCGAGCTGAGGACGGGGCGCCCACGGTGCATCGCCTCCATGATGGGCATGCCGAAGCCCTCATAGAGAGAAGGAAAAACGAGGGCGAGGCAGGCATCGAACAGGGCGGCGAGATCTTCATCGGGAAGGAAACCGGCGAACAGGACGGACCCATGGAGTCCGAGAGCCTGGACAAGAGAGCGGAGGATCCCATCGCGATCGCCGGGGGATCCGGTAAGGACGAGGAGAGCGGGGACGGTGGGATTGCGCCGGCGGAAGAGGGCGAAGGCGGTGAGGAGGAGTTCGTGGTTCTTGTGGAGCCAGAAATTGGCAGGGTAAAGGAGAAAGGGTGCGGACTGGAGGCCGAGTCGATGGAGGAGGGCAAGCCTGGCGGAGGCGGTGACGACCGGCAGGCGCTGGTGGGCGGCGTGGCGGATGACGAGGGTTTCCGGAGGAGGGGGACCGGCGGCGGACTCGATGCGGGCTCCGACATAGTGGCTGGGGCAGATGAGGAGGCGGGCGACGGAGCAGGCCTGCCGGAAGTGGCGATGGCGGATGAGGCGGTCGTGTTCGGAGAAGAACTGGGGGTAGGTGAGGAACTGGAGGTCGTGGACGAGGCAGACGGTTGGGACGGCGGGGTGATGGTAGGTGGGGGCAGTAAAAGGACAGAAGAGGAGATTGGCGCGGAGGGTGCGGAGGAGGCTCTTGCGATTCAGGGCGAGGAGAGCGGCCTCGTAGGGGAGGCGGAGACGCCGGCGGAGATCCGAGGGGACCCAGGAGGAGAGGCGGGCTTCCCAGCGATGGCCTCGGGCAACGAGGCGTCCCGCGAGGGAGGAGGCAGGGGAGTTGCCGCCGCGAGCGATACAGAGGCGGTTGACGTTGGCGGATTCCAGGGAAGCGAGTTCGTCATGGCCCGCGGCGCCCGTGAGGAGGACGAACTGGGTCTCGGGGAGGAGGGCGGCCAGAGCGCGGAGGAGTTCGAGAGTGAAGGGTTTGGCTCCGCCGTTTTCGCCGCCGGGGCGGAGTGGGGTCAGGTCGACAACGATGCGGGCGAGTGGAGAGGCGGGCGCGATGGAAGATGCAGGTCTCAACTGGCGTATCTAGGCGAATGTTAGCATGGGCGGGTGGGCCCGCTGGTCAGTCTGATCACACCGTCGTACAACATGGCCCGGTTTCTGCCGGAAACGATTGAAAGTGTGTTGAGGCAGACGTACGGGAGGATTGAGTACCGGGTTCTGGACGGGGGTTCGACGGACGGGACGGTGGAATTGCTGCAGGGGTATGGGGAGCGGGTGGCCTGGCGGTCGGAGCGGGATGACGGGGCGGCGGCGGCGATCAGGCAGGGGCTGGGGGAGGCTGAGGGGGCGATTCTGGGCTGGGTGAATGCGGACGACTTGTTGATGCCATGGGCGGTGGAGGAGGCAGTGGAGGCGTTTGAGGCGCATCCGGAGGCGGTGGCGGTCTACGGACAGGGGGAGTGGGTGACGGTAGATGGGGAGAGGATCACCGAGTATCCGACTGTGCCGGCGGCGCCGGAGGAATTTTACCGGACGTGCGGGATCTGCCAGCCGGCCTGTTTTTTCCGGGCGGAGGCGTACCGGGCGGCGGGAGGAATCGATGCGGGCTGGGGATCGGCATTCGACTACGATCTGTGGATCCGGCTGGCGCGCGAGGGGGCGTTCGTGCATGTTCCAAAGGTGTGGGCGAAGTCGCGGATGCACCGGGAGAACAAGACGCTGGGGAACCGGGGACAGGCGTTCGAGGAGGGGATGGCGGTGATCGAGCGGCACTTCGGGTATGTGCCGGCAGAGTGGGTGCACAGTTACGAGATGTGGAGGAAGGACGGGCGGGACCAGTTCTTCGAGGAGTCGAGGGGGAGTGTGTGGACGTGGGTGGGGAGTCTGCCGGAAGGGATGCGGCGCAACCGCAAGCAGTTGCGCCGCTATTTGTGGGACTGGTTCACGCTGCCGGCGTGGGCGGCGCGATTGCGTGTCAGGAGCGGGTGAGTTCGTCCCAGGTCACGATCCGTTTCTCATGGATGGCCTTACGGCCGAGGATGCCGACGAGGGTGGAGAGTTTGGCGTTGGCGGCGTCGTTGAGGGGTTTCTTGCCGGAGCGGGCGTTTTCGATGAAGGACTGCATGGAGAGGAAGTCGGCGTTGCCCTGGGGGTTTTCGACTTCGAGCTGGATGGTTTCCTTTTCGCCGAGGCGTTTCCAGGTGGCGGTGGGGAGGTCGATGGCGCCGGCGGAGCCATAGACGCGTTCCTTGATGCCGGAGAAGCCAGGAGGGTCGAAGTAGATGTGGGAGAAGGTGACGCGGATATCGTCGGGGAATTCGTAGATCACCGAGTAGTTATCCATGACGGTGCGGCCGGGAGGGTCGTTCTTGTAGAGGTTGATGCCGCCGGAGCCCATGGCGCGGAGGGGGGGCTTGCCGATGGCCCAGACGAAGAGGTCGAGGATGTGGCAGGCCTGTTCGACGATATTGTCGCCGGAGATATCGCGGTCAAAGAGCCAGGGGATGAACTTGGGGAGGTCGTTGGTGTGGCGGTAGCCCTGGAGATAGAGGACTTTGCCGATGCCGCCATTGAGGACGAACTTGACGGCGGCATTGCGGGCGGGGTGGTGGCGGAGCTGGAAGCCGGCCTGGTAGATGCCCTTGGCGGACATGGTGGCCTTTTCAATGACTTCACATTCCTTTTCGTCGAAGCCCATGGGTTTTTCGCAGAAGACGTGTTTGCCGGCTTCGAGGGCGGCGAGGGTCATGGGGAGATGGGCCTTGGTGGGGGTGGCTATGACGATGGCGTCGATGTCCTTCATCTCCTCGATCATCTTGCGGTAATCGGTGAAGAGGCGGGGTTTGTTGCCCTTGGCTTCGGCGGCGGCGCCGCCTTTCTTGAGGGCTTCGGGGTTGAGGTCACAGATGGCGGCGAGGTCGACGCCCTCGACGTTCATGGTGTGGCCCATGGTGTAGCTGCCGCGGTTGCCAACACCGATGTAGGCGACGCGGATCTTCTTGGAAGAGGGCTGGGCGCTGAGAATGGCAGGGGCCGCGACGGCGCCGGCCAGGAAGCCCCGGCGTGAAGCGGGGGAGGATGAGTTCATGGTTTGGGTACTCCTAGGGGGGATTGACTAAGAAAGAGAAAGAGACCGGACTTGCCGGGGGCGGCAAAATCGGGTCGTCCGTCGCCATTGAGGTCGGCGACAGGCAGTTGCATGCCGCCGCCGGTACGGGTGGAATAGTCGAGGATGTGGCGGACCCACTGGGGGCGTGGCCCGGGGAGGAGTTCGTACCAATAGACGCCGAGCGGGTCGCGTTCGCCGGGGTCCTTGCCGTTGTGGGCCATGTAGCGTTTGCCGGTGAGAAGGCCGGTGGCTTTGCCGCCGCGGAGGTCGGTGAGAGTGAGGGCGTGGGCCTGGGACCAGGAGTCGTCGATGAGGTGGCGTTTCCACTCGCCGGTGCGGGGGTCGGCGGGCTGCTCGAGCCAGAAGATGCCGAAGTCGTGGGCGAGGGAAGTGAGGATATCGGGGCGTCCGTCGCCATTGAGGTCGAGGACGTGCATGAAGCCGGTGGAGCCGAGGTCCCAGGTTTTGTGGGGGATCCAGTTGGGGGAGCGGGGGTCGGCGGGGGCTTCGAGCCAGCCTTTGGGGGTGAGGATATCGGTGCGGCCATCACCATTGATATCGCCGGCGCCGATGCCGTGGCCGAAGCTGTTGGGGGCGGCGGTGTGGGCGGTGAAGGCGCCGTTCTTGATTTCGTACCACTTGAGGGGGGCTTTGGCGTTGCCGAACTGGGGGAGGATTTCGAGGGCGCGGCCGTCGTTGTTGAGGTCGACGAGGAAGCAGAATTCGATGGGGAAGCCGGATTCGATGACGGTTTCCTTCCAGGGGCCGGCGGCTTTGCCGGGGTTTTTCCACCAGGCGAGTTTGCGGGCGAACCAGGAGCAGCCGGCGATGTCGGTCCAGCCGTCGTTGTCGACATCAAGGGCGAGGTCGGAGAAGTTGTCGACGTACTGGTTTTCGAAGCCGATTTCGCGGAAGGGGCGGCGCTGCCAGTTGGGGGCCTGGTACCAGGCGTCGCCGGAGACGAGGTCGAGTTTGCCGTCGCGATTGATGTCGGCGAAGGCGGCGGTTTCGGAGGCGCCGTGGTCGATGAAGATTTTCTGGAAGAGGGGGGTGATGGGGCGGGGGGCGGCGCCGAGGGTGAGAGCGAGCAGGACGGCGAACAGTACGTGTCGCATTGATCCTGATTCTATCGCTATTCCGGACAGAATGCTCCCGTTATGGGGAGGTTGCCGGGGGTTGGGCGGACGGGTTAGGATGAGAGAGCGTCGTGGCGCTATCGTCTAAGGGTTAGGACGGAGCCCTCTCAAGGCTCAAATACGGGTTCGAATCCCGTTAGCGCTACCAAGCAACCCCTTTCCTCTCAATAATTTAGACAATAAATCGGGCATCGTGTGCTGCCATGTGCTGCCAAGAAGTCCGCGCGAAACTTCCGGCAACGATTCTCAGCGTATACTTCTCACATGATCCGTGAGCACCTTCCGGCTGAAGTCTCCGTTCTGCACGTTCAATCGGTGGGCCTGACCATCACTTCCCGGAGGCTCATCTTGACCAGAGACAATGACTCTCAGACCAGATGCTTCTTGGAGGACATTGTGCTGGTGCAGAGAGAGCGAGTAGACCGCCCCGCTCTGAGAAGGTGGGCGAAATACTTGGCCGCACTCGCCGTGCTAATCGCCCTTCTTCCTCGGTTCTATCCTCTGCCCGCAGACACCGTCCGAGTGGGCTTGCCCGTTGCGGCAATTGCCTCGGCCGTTCTCTTTATGCTCTGGTTTCTGACGAGAACAGCCGCACTGCGATTCGGGACCGCTGCCGGAAGCGTGGAGATACTCCTCACGGGCGACTCGATCCACCTGGCCGACGAGATTGTCAGCGCCTACGAAACTGCCCGCGCTAACGTCGCTTGCGTGGTGCATTCTACTGGGTCAGGTCCGCCTTCTTCAGCATCGGCCCCATGAGGGCTTCCCACTGGCCTGCAGCCGCCATCAGGTCTTGCGGGAGGGCATGGGCATAGGTGTTGCCGGTAATGGCCGTGGAGCTATGCCCAAGAAGCCGCGAGACGGCCGGCAAGGAAGCGCCCTGGCTGAGCAGAAAGCTCCCGTAGCCGTGCCGCATGGAGTGGAGGGAGATCCCCTTGTGGCCGCTCTTTCTCGCCAGCCTGCACACTTCGGCCGCGACGGTATCCGGCTTCAGGAAGTCGCCGCCAGGTCCGCAGAAGATGAGATCCAGATCGGCCCGGTACGTCTCCCCGAAGAGGCGCCGCGCCTCGTCCTGGTCGGTCCGATGCGATTGCAGGAGGGCGACGGCCGTAGGCGGGAGCGGGACGCGCCTCGGTCTGCTGTTCTTCGGAGCTTTGACGCGCAGGCCTCCTTCGGTCTGTTCGAGCGACTTGGAGACGTTGAGCACGCCCGCGGGCATCACAAAATCACGCCAGGTCAGCGCCAGCAGTTCGCCGCGCCGGAGGCCTGTTGCTGAAGCGATCACAAGCAAGGTGTAGAGCGGCGAGGCCTGCGCGGCCGTCAGGAACGCCTGAAGCTCTCTCGGTTCAAGGATCAGTTTCTCTTTCGGCTGGACTGAAGGCAGCTTGCATTTCTTCATCGGATTCCGCATGAGGATCTCTTTGTCCTCGGCGTCGGAGAGGGCGGAACTCACGAGGGCGGCGATGTGGCGCACGGTCTTTGCGGAGAGCGGGCGCGCCGCCTTCGTCTTCCGATGCCGCCCGCCAGACTCCAGCAAGCGGTACATCTCGCGTTCAAGGTGAATGGTCTTCACTTCCCGCAGTTGGATGGTGAGGACGTCCGGATGAAGATACCCTGCCAGTTGCCTGTAGCGTTCCACGGTCTTCCTTGCGCAGTTCTGCTCGGCGTGGCGCTTCAGCCAGTCTTCGATGAACTCGCCAAGGGTGCACTCCGTGAACGCTGCCGGCGAAGTGCGCGCGAGTTCGGCAAGCTTCTCGATCAGCGCATCATTCGCTTCCCTTTTGAGGGCGAACCCGCTTCTTGTGAGCCGCCGCCTTTTTCCTTCCTGGTCTCTTGGCAGGTCGATCTGGTAGGCCCACCCGCTCTTCCGCTTGTAGACTGAGCCGGTCATTGGAAGCAATCTCCTCTTCTCCAAGCAGATCAGCCATACAGCCTCCCGCTATGTGCATCTCCTCAAGTGCTCGCGCCAGGGGCGCTTTGACCGCTTCATCAGTTGCCCCTTTCATGACTGAAAAAACCGCATCGCGTGCTAGCTTGAGATGCCCCAACGCCCTCCCGATGGGTTCATTGGCCGCAGCGCTGATCTTTACCGACAGTCCGAGCAACGATTGGAACTGCAAGCTTCGCTTCGGGAGCCGCCGCTCGTTGCAGAAGCGGACCATTCGAGACAGGAACTTTGGTCCAGGCGGTAGCCGTGTCTCGTACTTCGCGATCATGGAGACCGTCAAACCCAACTCGCGTGCCAATGCTTCCTGAGAGAGGCCAAGCTCTGCTCGAAGCTCTTTGAGGAGTTGGGAGGCAGTCACATCCCCAGAGTAATCCGATATGGACAGATCTTCTATGGAATTTCATTGCATGGAGCGAAATTCCATGTTACTCTGCCGCTATGTCTGCAAACCCACGCTCACCAAAACGTGATGCCCGCCCGATCCTCACCCCGGATGAACTCGCGGTGTACCTCGGACTTGGGCGAATCACCGTCTATCGAATGTTGAAGCAAGGGCTCATCCCCTGCCGCCGCGCTGGTTCGCGCTATGTGATTCCCCGCGCAGCCGTCGATGAGTGGCTGAAGACCGCGCCGTGTCAGGCGCAGAACCCAACGCAGTGGATTCACACACCGCGCAAGCGCGGCAACAACGGGAGGCGCAGCCGATGACCACCACAACGCCCCCTCGTATTGAGATCATCCACGCGGCCGACCCGGAGCGCGCCGCGATGATCGAGACGTTTCTCGGAGTCCTCGAT
>ERZ761609.1665-NODE-1665-length-18510-cov-9.649743_pt1 | contig 18510 bp, 7 predicted proteins | sample MGYA00511163_ERZ761609 | MGnify/ENA primary metagenome ERZ761609 (study PRJEB28899, sample SAMN02445070) | bioreactor sludge metagenome | biome: EBPR sludge | place: Australia: Brisbane, Thorneside Wastewater Treatment Plant | collected 2011-12-16 ... | reverse complement strand
ACAATTTCATGCACTTTCTCACGAATCCGGACACGGCCAAATCGGCATCGCGAGCCATGGTGAAAGCGGGGTGTCGGGGCAACTGCCGGTCGAGGTGGTGGCCAACCTTTCCGATTGACAGGGCAGGCAGGCTTTCCCATAAGGAGCGCGGTTCGCGGCGGCCACTCGCTGCGGTCCAAACCTCCGACATGGACGCGTTTACCATCGGAGTTCCGGTCGGACCGGCTTTCGAGCCGCCCGTACCGTCGCATGGTCAAGGAAGGGTGCCCGAGTGGTTAAAGGGGGCAGACTGTAAATCTGCTGGCGCGAGCCTACGTTGGTTCGAAACCAACCCCTTCCACCATTATCACTGCTCAACCTCTTGCAAACGCTGGCGTTTCTCATTTCAACAACAGCCAAACCCTTGTAGCCGCCCCAGTTTTGGGCGCGGCTGCGGGCGGATTTTGCTGGACAGCGACGGCCAGATTGCCGCGATATTTCAACCGCGCGGTTTTCATGTGCGCCCGGTGGTTGAGCACAAAAGTTGACACCTCCGAACCCAGGCTAAGTTCCTCCAACGTGAAACCTTGGAGCAAGCCATGAGATACCATCACCCCGCCGAAGACTGCGTTCCGATGATGTGCGATTGCTTCCTGTGTCTGCGAACATTCCAATTCGGGCCGAAGCAATACGGTGGCAGTAAGGTCCATGCGTGGGATGTGTGGATGTGCAACCCTTGCCGGACCACGAACTCTGACGGCATCGTAATGGACAACGAGAGAGGCCAAAGACTGGCAAAGCATCTTCAGGCCCAAGGCGTGCGCTGGGCAACTGCTGCACGGGGCTTGCTTCGGGTTCCGATGTAAGACCCGCCACCGGTGGTGCCGCCAGTGGTGACGCCAACGGTGGCGGCAGTTGGTGTTTCAGTAGGGACTTGCCGGGTCCGGCCACCGGTGGTGCCGCATGGCCTGGGCGAGCAGCGCCAAGTAAGGGTCGGGGCCGTCGTCGCGTTGGATTTCGCTCGCCCTTCGATCCCGGACAAGCCGGAATGCCACGGTCTTGAACTTCCGAGAAATATTCCAGCGCTGGTCGACACGTCCTCATGTCCAACCAGAGTTCCCCTTCCGGAATCCGTAAATCCGGCAGCAGCTCACTCGGCGATCGCGCTGGAGGGTTGGCTTGAAATCACTTCGGCGACAATGCAATTCCGCGACAGTTGCAGAACTTGCCAGCACTGGGTCCTCTGCGTTACGTGCCGTGTAGAGCCAGACGGCCGCCGCCTCGCGAAGCTCTCCTCCAAATCAAAGTGTTTCCAACGGCTCCTGCTTTTCGTCCGGGAGTGCAACCAATTTCGGCGTCGGCCCATGAGCAGGTGCAGATGGACGGGCGTCGGCTATTCGACGGCTTACGATTACGGCCTCTGTTCGATTGCGAACACTGAGCTTCTGAAGAACTCGGCCAACGTGATGCTTGATCGTTTTCTCGCTAAGGTTCAGTCGGCGCGCAATTTCCTTGTTTGTTTGACCCGAACTGACTTCTTTCAAAATTTCTCGCTCACGGATCGTTAGAGCGCTGGTTGGGTCGTCCAGCTGCCTCATTGCATCTGCGCCAATCAACAATCGAGAAGCAAGTGCCGGCATGACGTACGTTTCGCCATTCTCCACCATGCGAAGAGTTTGGAGTAGGATTTCAGGGCGAATGGATTTCAGCATGTACGCCGAGGCACCGGCTCTCAATGCTGCTACGACCGTCTCGCGAGACTCGGAGCATGTCAGAAACATCACGCGGAGTGGACGCCGGGCAATCCGTTTTGCCTCGATCGCAGTTGTTATTCCGCACCCACCAACGTCTGTGTCGATCAACATCAGATCCGGATCCACCGTGTCGACAAGTCGAAGGGCTTCCGCCTTCGTTGCCCCGGCACCCACGATGTCGAAGTCGCTCTCCTGCCCGAGCACATTTGCCAAGCCAACGCGGAAAATCGGCTGCTGATCTATTACAATCGTGCGGATTGCGTTGATCATGGGACGGATCATTTCAACGAAAAACTGAAACTGATGTACGTCAGGAATGGGATTGCGCTCAAGCAGAATAATCGCAAGCGGCAGTCTAGCGGGCGCAAGCCGAAGCGAAACTTACGAAATCCGGAAATCGTCAGGTCAGAATGTTCTTAATAGTTACAATGCGTTGCTGAGTGCAAACCAAACAATCATGATCTTGGCATCGGACCTTGGTCCGATCTGGCATCCGACCTCAGGACGATCGAAATCCTGACCTAGGTCCGTCGCGTGCGTCGCTATGCCGCTCCTAAAGTTCACGAGTTCTTAAAATCGTGGCGGGAGTTGCAGATGGTTACCATGATTCGCAGCGACCTAGACTTCATTCTAGCCCAGATCCAGATCGCTGAGGCGGATGCACGCCATGAAGCCGATCCGGTAAACAACCCGCTGATCCTAGGGACGCTGATCCCGAACTCCGAGTTGCCATGGGGCCTGCGTCGGGTCGATGGTTCGAACAACAATCTGCTCGACGGCCAGGGCGCCTTCGGATCGGCCGATCAGCCGTTCCCGGCCACCTCGGGCGGCACGCCCCTGAACGCGCGCGATGACGTCATGCTCTTCGGCCCGCCGAACCTGGGGCTGACCGGGCCCATCGACTACGGCTTTCTCACGGATCCTACTCAGCCGGCCGGCCCGGACAACCTGCCGCTGCCACTCGGCTACATTCCGACATATGCGACATTCCTCGGCCTTGGTGTTACGGCAGATACGGGCGGCGTAACCACTCCGAGCGGCGTCTTCATTGCGACAGCCGACTTCCGCGCCAATCTGCTGACCAACAACGACTACGGGGTAAACGACCCGAACAACCCGCTGATCACCAACCCGCGCGCCCTACAGTCGGGCGATGTGGTCGACGCTGATCCCCGTATCATCTCGAATCTGGTCGTCGACCAGACCCTCAACAATCCGGCGGCCGTGTTCAAGGCCCTGCAGATGGCCGGCGCCGAGGATGATCCGGGCACGCCGACCCACGACGTTCTGGACGCCATGGAAGAGATCATGGCGGCAGTCGGTGCTCTCAAGACCGCGCGTGGTGATCTCGCAACGGCGATCGAGGCCCTCGCCGGCAACGCTTCGCAAGTCCAAGCCTATCTGGCCGCGACGGCGGCTTCCAACGGCCTTGCTGCACTGGCGGCGACGGTCGATACCACGACGTCCGCGCTGGTCTCGGCTCCAAGCGCCGCTAGTCACGCAGCCGCGGTGTCCGCGGTTGTTGAACTGCTGGCGCAGCTCAACACGGTCAAGGATGCGCTGGGGGCAAACGGCTTGGCGGGCGATGTCGCAGCCATCGACGCGTTGATTGGCACCAGCTCTGCTGCTCAGGCAGCGCTCGGCCTCATCAACCCTGCCGACGGCTTCGATGGTACGGAGGCCGCACTTGCCGCGATCGTCGAGTCAATCGGCAATGGTGTCGTCTCCTCGACGACGACCGCTCACACCCAATTGCTTGGAACGCTCAGCGGCCTCGACGTCGCGGTAGAAGAAGCCCAGACAGCGCTGCTCGCCGCCGAAGTTGCACTCGAGGTATTGGTCGAGGAGCACGGCCTTGCGACCGACAACACGCCCGGCAACACAGACATCCTCAAGACGACACTGCTGATCGAGAACGTCGCACCTGACGTCGGCCTTTCGGCGCCGTTCAACGGCTGGATGACACTGTTCGGTCAGTTCTTCGACCACGGCCTCGATCTCGTTGCCAAGGGCGGATTCGGCACGGTCTACATTCCTCTGCAGCCCGATGATCCGCTCTACGTCGAAGGCTCCAATACCAATTTCATGGCTGTGACCCGCGCGACGCTCTCGCCGGTCTTGAACCCGGATGGCACGCCCAAGCTCGACGCACAGGGCAATCCCGTCATGGCGCCGACCAATAAAACCACGCCGTTCGTCGATCAGAACCAGACATACACCTCGAACGCATCCCATCAGGTATTCCTGCGCGAATACGAGCTGCGTGACGACGGCAACGGCAACCTGCGGCCGTTTGCGACTGGCAAGTTGCTCGATGGCTCAGAGGCGTCGGGCGGCGGGTTGCCGACCTGGGCGGACATCAAGGCGCAGGCATTGAACGTCCTCGGTATTGAGCTGAACGACTTCAACATCCACAGTGTTCCGGAAATCCTGGTCGACCCCTACGGCAATTTCATCCCTGGGGAGAACGGCTTTCCGCAGCTGGTGACCGAATTCGGACCACCGCTCATGGCGAGCGAAGGCAACCTCGATACGCCAGTTCGCACGGCCGATGGCCAAGTTTCGACTGGCCACGCCTTCCTTGACGACATCGCGCACAATGCCAATCCCGATGCCGGCGAGGTCGCCGACAGTGGCGCATCGGAATCGGGCGTCGACAATACCAGCGTCGCGACGCATCGGCAGACGGCCGGAACGTACGACAACGAGCTGCTCGACCGGCACTTCATCACGGGTGACGGACGCGGCAACGAGAACATTGGTCTGACCGCCGTCCACCACGTTTTCCATTCCGAGCACAACCGCCAGATCGAGCTGATCAAGACGACAATACTGGCAGAGAATGACCTGGCCTTCCTCAACGAATGGCTCGCGGTTCCTGTCACGTCCGTGCCGTCCAATGGTGACGCCCTGGTGTGGAACGGCGAGCGTCTGTTCCAGGCCGCGAAGTTCCCGACCGAGATGCAGTACCAGCACCTCGTGTTCGAGGAGTTCGCACGCACGGTGCAGCCGATGGTCAACGTCTTCAACGACTACGACGCATCGCTGAACGCGGCCATCGTCGGTGAATTTGCGCACACCGTCTATCGTTTCGGTCACTCGATGTTGAACGAGACGGTCGACCGGTACTCTCCGCTCTGGGAAACCATGGGGACGGGTGCCAACCCGGGCGACCCGCAGATTGGCCTGATCGAAGCGTTCCTCAATCCGGTCGAATTTTCCGCCAATGGCATGACTGCCTTCGAGGCGGCGGGTGCCATTGCGCGCGGCATGACGCGCCAGGTCGGCAACGAGATCGACGAGTTCGTGACGGAGGCGCTGCGCAATAACCTCGTTGGCTTGCCGCTCGATCTGGCCGCGATCAACATCGCGCGTGGCCGTGAGCTCAATGTGCCGACGCTGAACGAGGCCCGCGAGGAGTTCTACCGTGGTTCTGGTGACGCGCAGGTGCGGCCGTACACGAGCTGGTACGACTTCATGCTCAACCTGAAGAACCCGGCTTCGGTCGTGAACTTCATCGCAGCCTATGGAACGCACGACACAATTACATCGGCGTCGACGGTTGCCGAAAAGCGCGATGCGGCTCTTGCGCTGGTCATGGGCGGTGACGGCGCACCGGATGATCGCTTCGATTTCCTCAACGCTCGTGGCGACTTCGCCGGCGGCTCGCTCGGCGGTCTCAACTCGGTCGACTTCTGGATCGGTGGTCTTGCCGAGCGGCAGTTGCCATTCGGCGGAATGCTCGGCACGACCTTCAACTTCGTGTTCGAGGTCCAGCTTGAGACGCTGCAGAATGCCGACCGCTTCTACTATCTGTCGCGCCTTGCCAACCTGAACCTGACGGCACAGCTCGAAAACAACAAGTTTGCCGAGATGATCGCCCGTAACAGCGATGCCAAACATCTGCCGGGCAACGTCTTCAAGGCCGCCGACTACTATCTCGAGGTCGACCAGACCAAGCAGTACAACGTCGGCCTCGGCACTGAAGACCCGACCGGGCTCGCCAACGGCCAGGATCCGTTTGTCAGTGGCGCCAACGGCGACGCCAAGGTCTGGCGCGTCGACCCGACAGGGCGGTTCGATGGCCAATACGATGGTCGGTTCATCGGATACTTCGGCGGCGAGCACGTCGTGTTCGGCGGCACGGACGGGGACGATTTCTTCGATCTCGAGCGCTCTGAAGGCGATAACACGGTCTGGGGCGACGAGGGTAATGATCGCGTCCACGGCGGCTATGGCAACGAAATGATCTTCGGCGGTGACGGTGACGATATCATCACCGATCCGTTCGGCATAAACGAGATCCGCTCCCAAGCCGGCGACGACGTGGTCGCGGTTGGCGGTGGCGTCAACCTGATCATCACCGACACCGGCAACGACGTCGTGTTCGGTGGAAACGACATGGATGAAATGCTGCTCGGCCAGGGCGATGATTTCGCTCACGGCGGGGCCGGCGAGGACTTCATCATCGGCGGTGAGGGCAGCGACTGGATCGAATCCGGAACCGAAAACGCGCTCCTGCTCGGCGATAACGGCGACTTGATCCAGGGCCTGCCGATCAAGGTCGGCGTTGCAAATCCGGTTGGCGGTAACGACGTCCTGGTCGGAGGCGCCGGAAACAACGACTTCGACGCTGAGGCCGGCGACGACATCATGGTCGCTGGTTCCGGCACCGAGCGCTTCTTTGGGGCGCAGGGCTTCGACTGGGCCTCGCACGGCAACGATACGCGCGGGGTTGCGGCTGACATGAACGTGCGCCTGTTCCAGGCCCCCGCCGGTCCGACATCACCCAACGCATTCCTCGACCGTTACTCGACCACCGAGGGCCTTTCAGGCTCGGCTTATGGTGATATCCTGCGCGGTGACGACAGCTTCCAGCGCGGCGAGCCGGGCGTCGCTCCGGAGCCGGACATTGCCAACCCTGGTGAGCACGCGCTGCGCAACATCGGCCTGATCGACGGACTGGGCGCGTGGTTGCCCATGGCGGTGACCGATGCCGGTGTATTCGACGGCGGCAATATCATCCTTGGTGGCGGTGGCAGCGATGTCATCGAAGGCCGCGGCGGCGACGACCTCATCGGTGGCGACCATGCGCTGAACGTGCGCATCGAGGTCATGGCTGATGCAGCCCGTGGGCAGACCTTCCAGACGTTTTCTATCCAGAGCCTCAGCGAGATCACCGATCGCATGCTCTCTGGTGAGATCAAGGTTGCCCAATTGCGCGTCGTGCGCGAGATCATCGATGCCAGTGCGGATAGTGACGTCGACACCGCCGAGTTCTCCGGTCTCAGGGCGCACTACGAGATCGAGGGTAACGGTGTAGATACCAACGGCGACGGTTTCGTCTCCGTCCGCCACCGCGCCTTGGACGCCCAAGGCAACGAGATCATCGGCCAGAACGGTGCCGACGGCCACGATCAGCTCAAGAACATCGAACGCCTGCGCTTCAACGATGGCACAATCGAAATCGTCGCAAGCTCTGGTAACAGCCTGGCTGCCGGCAGACCAATTCTCCGCGACGAGGACGGGGTGGAGATCTCCACGCCGCCAGCTGCAGGCGAAGTGATTGTCGCCGACCTCAGCCAGATCACAGATGCAGACAATGCAACGGCTGGCAATCGTATCGTGGACGCCAACGGCGCTGCGTTACGCCCACTTACGATTACCTGGCAGGCTGAGACGGTGCCCGGCTCCGGCATCTACAGCGATCTGATGGTCGACCTTAACGACAACCTCGTGCCGATCACTGGCCCGACGCTGACCGTAACGGCGGCTATGGAAGGCCTCTCGATCCGCGCCCACGTGCAGTTCGTCGACAGTGCCGGCGTGATCGAGGTCGTCACCTCGCTGCCGGCCGGCGGCGGTACCGCGGTGCAGCAGCGTCCGTTGTTCAACGAAGCCGACGCCGTTCTCGGGCCGGATCAGGTCGGCACGCTGCCGGATGGCACGACCCTGCCGGCTGGATCTTTCGGCATCCTCGAGGACTCAGGCCCCTTCACCTTCACAATTGGCAACCTGCTGTTCGACCGTAATGGTGTAGCGCTCGCCAGCGATCCGAACGGCGACGCCATCACCATCCTGCCGAACACGCTGTCCATCCGCGTTGGCGACGGCGATCCTTCGCCTGGCACGCTGGTCGAGGTCGACACGGCGCAGCCGTGGCTCAATGACGACGGCTCTCCGAATCTCAACAAGGCATTCACCTTCACCCCGGCGTTGAACTTCAACGGCGGAGTCATTTTCGAGATCGACATCACCGACGGGATCACAGAATCCATTCCCGCCGAGATCGGGCTGGAGGTGTTCCCGATCAACGATGCACCGGTTCCAGCTCCGCTGCCACTCGGTGTGATCAACGCCGGACAGCCGCAGACGTTGACATTTGCCGCATCGCTGCTGTTCGGGACCATGGCGACGGACGAGGACGGCCGCCCGATCGACATCGACGGCGACCGCATAGAGATAGTCGCGGGGTCAGTGACTTCACCGAATGGAACCGTGACCGACAACCTCGACGGCACCTACACATTCGTTCCTAACGCTGGCTTCTTCGGTGAGGCGACGGTCAACTTCACGCTGACCGACGATCTTGTGACGGTACCCGGCAGCACGTCTTTGTCCGTCGGCAGAACCGTGAACGGCAATGGGCTTGCCAACACCCTTGCGGGCAGCGAAGCCGGGGACATCATCAATGGCGGCGGTGGTAACGACACGATCAATGGCAACGGCGGCGACGACACGCTGACGGGCGGCACAGGAAACGATCTGATCAATGGTGGCGATGGCAACGACACGATCAATTGGTCCGTGACGAACCCGATCACACTGGGTCCCATAACGATCGTTCCTGCGGCACTCGACGGCCGGGACGTCGTCGACGGTGGCCTCGGTGGCACCGACACGTATGTCGTCAATGGCAACAATCAGGCGGAGACGTACAAGATCTACGCGCGTGCTGCCGCGATCGCGGTGGGCATCACGGGGCTGTCGGCGAACACCGACATCGTCATCACGCGTCAGACCGGTACCAACAATCTCACCAATCCGACCAACGCCAACATCATTGCCGAACTCGACGAGATCGAGGAGATCGTCATCAACACCGGGCCGGGAAGCGACACAGTGCTCGGCATAGGAGACTTCTCGCCGACCAATCTCAGCTTCAACACTATCCGAGTGAACAACAGCGGCGGGACGGTGGACGTCGATGTGTCGGGCATGCTGTCCGCACACCGCTTCGTCGTCACGTCCGGGGAAGGCGCCACCGCGACGATAACAGGCAAGCGCTCGCAGGATGTTCTCGACAACGACCGGAACGGCGTGGACGACGACTTCGGACCGATCCGCGATGTCGAATTTACACTCACGGCGAGCGACCTGGAGCGCCTTGAGCATCTCGTCACCGCCACACCTGGAGACGAGGACGAGGCGCCGGTCGGCGTGCGCGATCTTTCCGGCCTCACCCAGGGCGTGGAAAACGACAGGTTCATCCGCCTGACCGACGAGCGCTTCGGGCCCGATGGTGCCATCAACCCACTGTTCGAGGGCCTTGACCCTCGCGACGTCTCGAACATCCTCGGGACGCATGAGGCGAGCCTCGCGAAGAACGCTGCCGGCATGAATATCTTCTTCATGGCGTTCGGCCAGTATTTCGACCATGGCCTCGATTTCATAACGAAGGGCGGCAATGGCACGATCACGATCGACGGCGCCGATCAGTTCGGACCCAATGGACCGACGAACTTTGTCGATCTCACACGTGCGACGCAATTCCGCGATGCGGATGGGAACATCCAATACCAGAACCAGACTGCACCGCTGATCGATCAGAACCAGGCCTATGGCTCTCATATCCTGGTTGGCCAGTTCCTTCGCGAGAGCGACGGCAATGGCGGGTTCGGCTCGAAGCTGCTGAAAGGCCAGCCAGACGGCACGACAGGGTTCCACCTGCTGCCGACCCTGAATGAGCTCATCAAGCATCACGTCACGGCTGATACCACGTTCGCCAACGGCAAGACGCTTGTCGAGCAGTACGCTGGCCTCATGAACGGTGACGGCACGGTGAATGCTAGTGTTGCAGCAACTCTGGCCTCGGATTTCATGGGTTCGGGTCACAATCTGCTGCTCGATGCCAATCGCTCCGTCAGCGTGCTCGACCATTACATCGCTGGCGACGGCCGCGTGAACGAAAACATCACGTTGACCTCCATGCACACGGTCTGGGCTCGCAACCACAATTGGCATGTCGACAATCTCGTCGAGGCTGGTTTCGAAGGCAGCCCGGAAGTGCTGTTCCAGGCCGCTAAGATGATCAACGAGGCCGAGTACCAGCGCGTTGTCTTCACCGAGTACGCCGATGCCCTTCTCGGCGGCATGCAAGGTGACGGCGACCACGGCTTCAAGGAGCCCAACCCGGACGCAGATGCCCGGATCAGCCACGAGTTCGCCGTTGCAGCCTTCCGCTTCGGTCACTCACTGATCTCGGATACGTTGAACATTACCGGAGCCAGTGGTCCGGTGAAGCTCACCGATGTGTTCCTGCAACCGTCGGCGTACGCTCAGTTCGGCGCCGGCAACATCCTATCGGGTATCGCTGGGCAGCAGGCGGAAGAGGTCGATTTCAATCTGGTTGACGCTGTTCGCAATGACCTCGTCGGCACCAAGGCCGATCTGTTCGCCTTCAACGTGGCGCGCGGCTGGGATGTCGGGCTCGGCACCCTCAACCAGGTGCGTATGGGTTTGGCAGCATCGAACGACGCTTACGTGAGGGAAGCTGTCGGCTTTGCCGGTGGTGACCTGTCGCCGTACACGTCTTGGGAGGACTTCCAGACGCGCAATGGCCTCAGCGACGCTGTAATCGCGCAGTTCAAGCAGGCCTATCCGGACCTCGTTTTGAGTGCGGATAGAATCGCGGCCTTCCAGGCGGTCAATCCTGACATCGAACTGGTCAATGGCAACACCGTGAAGGGCATTGATCGCGTCGAACTCTGGGTCGGTGGCCTGGCTGAGCGTCACATCAATGGTGGCCAGGTCGGCCAAACCTTCTGGGTCGTGCTGCATGAGCAGCTCGATCGCCTGCAGGAAGCGGATCGCTTCTACTATCGTGAGCGCTTCGACAACTTCGACCTCTATGAGGGCGAGTTCGAGGACCGCACCTTTGCCGACATCGTGGCGCGTACAACGGGTCTTACTACCTTGCAGCCCGATGTGTTCCGCATCGTTACGTCCGACGAGGACCAAGACGACGATACGGTCGGCGGGGACAATGGTGACGACGACCAAGACGGGGACAATGACGGCAACAACGACAACGACAACGACGATGATGACGATCAGGACGACGATGGGGCTGGCTCTGGCTCCGGTGGCGGTTCCACCACCCCATCGCTCCCCGGCGTGGTGTTCGCGGGCACAGCCGCCAACGAAGCAATCTTCGGCGGTTTAGGTAAAGACGATCTCGCTGGTGGAGCGGGCGATGACACCATCCTCGGGAAGGCCGGCGGCGACAACATCGTCGGTGGCGATGGTAACGACGAAATCTTCGCCGGTGACGGCCACGACATGGTCTCCGGCGGGAACGGAAACGACGTAGTCTTCGGTGATGACGGCGACGACACACTCTTCGGTGGTGCGGGCAACGACACAATCGATGGCGGTGACGGCGACGACGAGATCTGGGGCGGCGCCGGTCGTGATGTCATTCGGGGTGGTGCCGGTGACGATGTCATCTTCGCGATGACTTGGGACGGTAGCGATATCGTCGATGGCGGAGAAGGCATTGATACTGTCGACTACTCCAGTGCTACCCGAGGCGTCGTGATCGATCTCGACAAGGGGCTCGTAACTGGCGGGCATACTGGTCAGGACATCCTAAGTAATGTCGAGAATGTTGTTGGCAGCGGCTTTGATGACACCATCTACGCCAACACTGCTGCCAACGTGCTCAACGGTGGTGCGGGTGACGACACCTTCGTGTTCCGCACGACGGCGGCCGCCAATGGTGACACTATCGAAGGGTTCCAGGCTGGCGACACGATCGCCCTCCGTGATGCCTTCAGCGGTGCGCTCTCTACACCGACGATCGGTCAACTTACCGAGAGCGGCCAAATCAAGATCATCCATGAAGCAGACGGCGATACACGCATAGAGGGCAATGCTGACGCTGACGCCGACCTTGAATTCACACTACTGGTCAAAAACTACAAGATCACAGTGGGAGATCTGGCATAATGAAAGAGACCCCGGGGCTGGGCTCCGGGGTCGATCATACTGACGATCATTTTTTAGTCCGACTAGGTAAGCCGAAGAGCCAAGAGGGACGTAAGCTCGAAGTTGCGTCCTGGTTGTCCGAAAGGACAGTGGCAGCGGAAGTTGCATGAAAATGCGGGGTCACTTTGTATGCGTAAGATCGGCAGAGGGGCACAGGAACGACGGACGCCGTTTTCGGCAATTGGTGGAGTAAAATCCGCGCTACTAGCGTTGTTCCTGGTTTCGGGTGTGGTCAATATACTCGCGTTGACCGGCTCGATGTACATGATGCAGGTTTATGACCGCGCGCTCGCAAGCCATTCGTTGGCTACACTTGTGGCGCTCTCTCTTCTGACACTTGGTCTCTATTGTACCCAAGGCATACTCGATGTCTTGCGCTCCCAGGTACTGGTGCGGATCGGCGCGCGCCTCGACCAGACACTTGCGCCGCTGGCGCACAAAGTAACAATTGACATGCCCCGGTTCGGGTTCTCGTCGACCGAGGCGGCTGAGCGTGGTCGCGACGTTGATACTTTGCGGAATTTCATTTCAGGGCAGGGGCCCATCGCCCTGTTCGATTTGCCCTGGATGCCGATCTTCCTGGTGTTCGTCTATCTGCTTCATCCGTGGCTCGGACTTCTTACGTTCGCTGGCGCTCTAATCCTTGCATGCCTCACAATCCTGACCGACTTTCTCATGCATTCGCGCAATGCGACACTGCAAAAGGCGATTGTCGCCAGAGCGTCGGTCATCGATTCGCATACGCGCAACGCTGAGGTTATCCGCGCCCTTGGCATGACCGAACACGCAATGGAGCGATTCGCTCGCGTAAACAGCGAACATCTTGCGCTTCATGCAAAAAATAGTGGTGTAACAGGGACTTTTGCGGGCATCAGCAAAGTCATACGAATGATCCTGCAATCGGCGGTGCTCGGGCTTGGCGCGTACCTCGTCATCCGGGGCGAGCTCTCGGCTGGCGCCATTATTGCAGCGTCAGTCGCAGCTGGCCGAGCGCTGGCACCTGTCGACATGGCCATCGCTCAGTGGAAGCATGGGGTTTCAGCGCGAAAAGGCTATGCGCGCCTCACTGAGACGCTGACGGCACTCGATCAAGCTGAGCCGCCTGTCGCGCTTCCGCGCCCAAGCAAGACGCTGAAGGTCGAAAGGATCACTGTGGCCGCTCCGACCACCGGGACGATCGTGCTTACAGATGTGTCGTTCGAACTTAAGGCCGGTCAGGCGGTCGGGATAATCGGACCCAGCGGCGGAGGCAAGTCGACGCTTGCGCGCGCGCTTACGGGGGTATGGCCTATCCTGCGCGGTGCGATCCGCTTCGACGAGGCGAGCTTTGAACAGTGGTCGCCTGACGTTATCGGTCGTTCGCTCGGATATCTTCCGCAAGATGTGTCCCTGCTGGATGGCAGCATCAGTTCGAACATCAGTCGTCTCGATAACAGGGATAGTGCCAAGGAAATACTCGAGGCGGCCTATTCGGCGGATGTTCACGACATGATCGTTCGGCTTCCGAATGGATACGAAACGGAGCTGGGAGCGAATGGCATGGCGCTCTCTGCCGGACAGCGCCAGAGAGTTGGATTGGCGCGAGCGCTCTATGGAAATCCGTTTTTGGTTGTACTGGACGAACCGAATTCAAATCTCGATGCCGAAGGCGAGGCCGCATTGACGGCTGCCATTTCCCGGGTTCGCGAGCGTGGCGGTATCGCCGTGGTCATTGCGCATCGTCCGAGCGCGCTTGCAGCCTGCGACATGATTGGAATTGTCCAAGGCGGCAAGATGATTGCATTCGGGGCAAAAGAAGCCGTCATGGCTCAGCATCTGAAGGAAAAGGCGTCTCCAAGTATCGCGAGACCTGCAGCATAGGCCAGTTTTTTGACGTGAGTTAACATGTTACAAGTTCACGACAGTAAGCTGTATCGCGACGATGGTACGCCACGTCGAAAATATGAAATCGACGAAGCGTCGCAGTCGCGCACGGGAATCACCGTTGCAGTCGTCCTCGCGATTGGAAGTGCTTTTTCTCTCCTGAAAAATGCGCTTTTTCCCTGGTCGACCAACCAGGGCGCTCCGCCGCCCACGAATTCACCAGAGCAGGCGCCTGGGCCGGTTGATGACACCCAGGCCCACCATGTAGAGACTGCGGCGGAGGAGGCCACGCCGGACTCGTCATTCACGAGCGCCGCATTGCCGCGGTCGCGGGTCGGCAGTTCATCGGGTTATTACAGCACTACATTGGAGGCCGAAGCCAAGCCTCCGAAGCTTGCGATTGTACATGTCAATCAGTTGCGTTCCGATGCACTTCCTGCTGATCGATCGTCAGCGGCGCCAACGTTGAGGCTTGTCGAATCCAGCGCGGAAGGCCTCAGCAAGTCTGGCGGCACCTCTGCACCAGGGGGCAACGATGCCGACGATCGCACTTCAGGCAACCGCCGGGCAAACTCGACGGGAGTTGTAACGCTAGGGCCGTTACTATTTAACGCGCACCTTGTTTTGCGCGCAGCTGAATTGTTGCGCCATACGAGCGACCCGGATGGTGACCAGTTATCGATCAAATCAATTTCGGCGTCATCTGGCAAATTGAGCCTACGTCCGGATGGCTCTTGGCACTTTCTACCCGACTATGACGACCCTCGCGACGTCGTGTTCCGGTATAGCGTGAGCGATGGTGCCGAAGCCGTTTGGCAGGAAGCACATTTGTCTTTCGAGCCGCCTGACGCACCCACCATTCATGGGACCCCGGAAAGTGATACACTCACGGGAACGGCTGTCGCTGAAGTGTTCCAAGCGGGCGATGGCGATGATCTGATCGTTGGGCGTGGCGGGCAGGACGTCATTTACGGTGGTGCCGGCAACGATCGCATTTTTGGAGGAGATCAAGACGACGTTGTCTGGGCCGGCGATGGAGACGACATCGTGCGGGGAGGCGGTGGAAATGACGCTCTCTACGGCGAAGGCGGCAACGACGTATTGCATGGTGAGGACGGCGACGATCTCGTCGACGGTGGTGCTGGCAGCGATCTTTTGTTAGGCGACAACGGTGACGATGTGCTCGTCGGTGGCGCAGGCAATGACACTTTGGATGGCGGATCTGGAAGAGATATTTTAGATGCCGGTGCAGGTGACGACATTGTCCATTTGTACTCGGACGGCGCAGTCGACATCATCGATGGTGGTGACGGTAGCGATACCCTCGCCTTTGGGCCAGTTGTAACAGAAGGTGATACTGGCTTCATTGCATCTATTGCTCTTGGTGTTGCCACGGAACGTCTTGTCAAAGCGAGTACAAGCGCCGCAGCGACTTCGCTCAGCCAGGGTGCGACCGGATCCGAAGCGACCACACCAGACGTCAAGATCGACCTTGCCGATGGTATCATCACGATCGGAACTACGGAGACCGATACGATCACGAATTTCGAGAATGTCGTAGTTGGCGACATATCAGTCGCAGTAATCGGCAATGACGACGGGAATGTCATTCAGACGGGAGCCGGGAATGACATCATCGACTCCGGTGATGGAGCCGACATCGTTGCGGCCGGTGCTGGGAACGATGTCTTGCGTGTTGTTGCGGACGGCGCATCTGATCATTTCGATGGCGGGGACGGTGTTGATACGCTCACAATTGAGCCGGTGTTGGCTGGAAGCAATTCTCAGGCGGTTATTTCCGTGCCACAAGAAGGCGTGGCAAGCCGAGGCGGGGAAGAGCTCGTTACATCAAGCGCTTCGGAATTCTCCCGTGCGGAAGGTTCGTCACAGAATCCCACAGCGGCTGCGTTTCCTATGGCCAATCCCTGGACTATTGCTGATCTCGCCGACTGCGTCATGAGATTTGACGATGTTGAAGCCGATGCAGGTCAGAACATCGGGACTGTTGTTGATCAAGACGTGATGGAGGTAGTGCCCGGTAGTCATGCGGCAAATGGCAACACTTTGGGTCAGTTAAATGAGGTCGTCGAGCCCGGGGAGAGTTCCGATGTAATCGAAGCCAATGTCGACGAGGACTTCGAGCATGAGACTTCGGACGATGACTTTGACATCTTTGACGATGGCCACGTATCCGAGTCAACCAGTTTTGAACCGCTCACCATTCCGACCAACGACGTAGCCGACGTGTCAGTGGCTTTTTATGACGAGTTGACGCAGGGCGCTCCAGAGCAGCCGATCGGGTCGATCCTTCCAGCTCCATCGATGCCAGCCATGTCGGCAGCGATCGTACCCGATGTAAAGATCGATCTTTCCGAGGGCGTCATTGAGTTCAGGGGTGGAGAGACTGACACAATTCTTAACTTTGAGAATGTGCTAGTGGCAGATCTATCGGCGGTGGTCATTGGTAATGATGCAGCAAACGTAATCACTACAGGATCTGGTGATGACATCATTGAGGCCGGTGGTGGTGCGGACATCGTTGACACTGGCGACGGCGACGACAGGATCCGAGTTTCCAGGGATGGCGTCGAGGATAAATTCTACGGTGGCGAGGGTGTCGATCTCGTGGACCTGTCGTCTGAGACGGAAGGTCTGATCATCGACCTGATCGCAGGTGAGATTGGTTTTGATACGGAGACAGACAAGATAGCCGGTATCGAAAATGCTCACGGAGGCAGCGGTGGCGACAGAATTGTCGCCGATGAGTCCGTAAATAATCTCTGGGGCGGGGAAGGGGACGACCTGTTCGTATTCGTCACAGCCAGCACGCTGCACAACAAAGGCAAGGGTCGCGACAAGATATGGGATTTCGAGGTTGGCGACCGGGTGCAAATCGACGATCTGCTTCACGAGATGCACGTTTCTGACGATCGAAAGGACCCACGCTTCACATTGCTTATCGGCGAAGATCAAAGTTTCAAGAACCCAGGAGAGTTGCGGTTCAGTTCAATTTACAACACCGCCGAAGAATCCGGCACGCAGGTGCTGTCGATTGTGCTCGAGGGTAACCTGAACCGCGACCCCAACGCTGAATTCGAACTTGAACTGAGTGGCAATCTTAACGCCATCACAACATTTCTCCGTGCCGCCTATGGTGAGCAACAGGTCTAGGAGTACAAGTAATGCGGCCCTCTGCAGGCATCTCGAGCAAGCCCACCAGGTCGGATTTCTCAATTCGTGGTCACATGTTCGTGGCCGCCGCAGTCATAGCTGGATTGGTATTCGGAGTTGGTGGCTGGGCGGCGACCGCGAATATCTCCGGTGCGGTGATCGCGCCAGGATCCATCGTCGTAGAGCGAAACGTCAAGAAGGTGCAGCATTCGTTTGGAGGCATTGTCGCTGAGATCAACGTAAAAAATGGTGATCAGATCCGTGCGGGTGAAGTCCTATTGCGGCTCGATGCAACGCAGATTCGAGCTGAACTAGGCGTGCTCGAAGCCCAGGTTATTGAGCTTACGGCTCGAGCCGCACGTCTCAGAGCCGAGCGCGATGGGGTTGCGGACATTACTTGGCCAGTTGGGTTCATAGAAAAGGGCGCCACTGTCGAGTCAGTCGTGGCAGGTGAAGCGAGACTGTTCCGCGAAAGCCGGAGGGTCAAAGCCAGCCAGAAAGAGCAACTTCGAGCGAAGCTGGAACAAATCCGACGGGAAATTGAGGGACTTGATGCACAACGAAAAGCCAAGGCTGAAGAGCTTGTGATCATCAATCGGGAGGTTTCGGATCTCAGGAGTCTATTCGCCAACAAGTTGACAACGGCGACAAAGCTGAATGCTCTCGATCGCGACCTAAAGCGTATCGAGGGCGACCATGGTAACCTGATTGCGCAATCGGCTCGGGCGTCTACTCAAATCAGCGAGATTGAATTGCAGATTCTCAGCATCGATGAGTCAGTGGTGGCGAGTTCACAGCGTGACTTGGTTGCCACCGAAGCAAAGTTGCTGGAGCTCTCGGAGCGTATCGTCGCTACGCGGGATAAGCTCAATCGCATCGACATACGTGCGCCTTTGGACGGCATCGTTCACGAATTGTCGGTTCACACAATTGGAGGCGTCGTATCGGCAGCGGAGCAGCTGATGCTGATCGTCCCCCAGCAAGACAAATTGACTGTGCAGGCGCGCATTCAGCCCCAAGAGGTAGATCAGGTTCGGGTTGGACGGTCAGCGCGTATGCGCCTGACAGCATTTAATCAGCAGACAACCCCCGAGATTTTAGGCGAAGTATCGCTCGTCTCCGGTGATGTCGCCTACGATTCAAAGACGGGTGCGAGCTACTATCTCGTCCGCGTCGAAATTGACGAGAATGCTCGAGAGAAGCTCGGTAACGTCAAACTCCTGCCGGGCATGCCCGTTGAAGTGTTTTTGGCGACAGGAGAGCGCACAGTTATGTCATATTTGACAAAGCCGGTGACCGACCAGATGAACCGCGCCTTCAGAGAATGAGCCGCAGAAGTGTTGCGGCGCTTTGAACGCCTAATAGCGGCTTGACTGTTGTGCTGGGATTGACCTGCCCCTGATCGCGATACCAGGACTTAAGTTAGAGTCCAGCCGTCGTCGGCCAGCGTCTGGGCTGGCCGGAGCGCAGCGTA
>ERZ761609.1663-NODE-1663-length-18539-cov-50.487016_pt1 | contig 18539 bp, 16 predicted proteins | sample MGYA00511163_ERZ761609 | MGnify/ENA primary metagenome ERZ761609 (study PRJEB28899, sample SAMN02445070) | bioreactor sludge metagenome | biome: EBPR sludge | place: Australia: Brisbane, Thorneside Wastewater Treatment Plant | collected 2011-12-16 ... | reverse complement strand
TCCATGATTTCAATTCTAATTAAACGCCACTGACAACTTTTCGTACAGCTTCTTATAAAGCCCGATAAGGTGGCAACTTCAATGCCCTTATCATCGGGTATGTTGTATGCCTACAGCAAAAACGCATTTTAATAATTAAATCGGTTTGTTTCGGGCAACACTTATGTTACTGGTGTGCTGCCTATAAAGTAAAGGAGCTTTTATATTTCCCGATATGAAAAAACCGAACGATTTTTAGGTAAACCCGAAACTTTGACGGGGGTTTTTGGGTTATTAGATAGGCTCAAGGTACTTGGATTGGGTTGTGAGGGGAGAATCTCTTCTTTAAGAAAATATACGTACACAACCCAAACCGAGGAAGTGGCAACTATAAAGTAGCTAATAAAAGAAAACTATTACCTAATTTAAAATTAAAAAATGGCACTGTTCAAGGAAGAAATAGTGAAATCTGATATTGAGAGGGCATTTAACAAGAAGCCGGTAAGCGAAACTCTGCAAGTAAATCCTCCTAAACATGGTGGAACAGAGAATTTTCCTAATTTTGTGTTTTCCGTTGATAAAATAAGTAGGCTAGTTTATATTACTGTTGGTGGTACAAAAAGTATAGCAGAAGGGGGAAAATGGCATATTGAAATATGGGTAAGAGAAGAAACGTGGAAATCGAAATCGGAATCAATAAAAAAAGTTTTAGAAGAAAATAGTACTGCTGACCTTGAGTATATACTTACCGGAAAACCAAATGAACCTAGTTACGTGGTTTTTGCCCGAAAGGAATTTGAGAAAGCAAATACTAAAAACATAGAAAACGATGCATTTGGTGAACTATTGAAACTAATCGGTTTCATTAAGAAAGTAGCTAAGTCTCTTGTAGAAAAAACATAAATAAAGTGATACTTACTACGCTTTAATCTTGGCTTTCAAGGGCAACTGTTCTTTATACTTGCAATACAACTTTTCCACTTTCGTTGATAATAAATTTTTTCATTTCAAAATCTGTCACTAAAGCATAACCATTGTAAAAAGGTTCAATCGCCGCATAGCGTTTGGGATATAGCGAATAACCATTTTTGTCTATATGGTGCCAGCCAGAACTATCTTTAGCAGTTGCGTAATTTTTATGAAAAATCCCTAAGTCTAAAAAAGACTTGTTATTAATGAAATTTCCTTTTACGTCAATATGCCTATAGAAACCATCAAAAGATTTTACGCAAGCAACTCCATCTTTATAATCACCACAATAAACAAAATATCCGGCATAAATTTTATTGCCATCAACATCTATATGACAGTAATGATTGTTATTGTCGCGAACTGCACAAATATCTTCCTGATAATTACCTGTCCAAGTAAATTGTATACTGTAAGCGCGTTCCCCCTTTTCATTTAGGTGAAACCACTCCTCACCATATATTACAGATGCCCTGTTACAGTAATAGCCAAAAGTTCTTGCATATCTCTCTTCATAGATAGCTTCTCCAAACGTATCAATATGATAAGCGCCTGTTTCATCTTTAACTGGCGCTAAACCCGGAGAATGAAATTTTAATACTTCAGTGAAATATCTGCCAAAAATTGGTTTATCATTGAAAAGAAAGTGAGTGCCGTTTGGTGAAACTTTAATTTTTTGCCAGTTCATTTTTGAAAAATTAAAATGGTTTGCAATTGGTTTAGTGGTTTGCTGTACAAGTAGGTAAATCCTGCTTTATGGCAGAGTCTTATGTATTCAATTGAACTTCTCTCGTAACTTTGGCACATAGCTATCATATTTAAAGATAGCAACGATAAATCCAAACATGTTTTATCGGAACAGTTTTCTATTAAATACAGAATCCCTCTATCGGGTAGTGCATTATAACAATTGCATAAAATTTTTTGTGCCTCCATATCATTCCAATCATGAATCACTCTTGCTAAAATGATAGCATCAGCAATTGGGGGAATATAGTTAAAAAAATCTCCGGCTACTTTATGAATTTGATTTAAAAATATACCATGAACTACAGCTTCCATGTCAAAAAGGTAACAATTAGCATTCACGTATCTTTCTTTAATCAAGCTAATGGCTGCACCATATCCCCCGCCCACATCCATAATTGATTGATGGACACTAAAGTCAACCGCATCGGGAAGTTCTTTGTAGTCATCAAGTGCGTATTGGTACATAGCTTTATGATAATTAATCAGTTTCTCCGGATGTTTGCTTAAATAATTAAAAAAATTATTTTTATATAGATATTTAAATGAACTTTCGCCCGTTTTGATAGAATGATCCAGATGTTGCCAAGCAGTAAGGTGCTCTGCTGACCAATTTAAACAAGCATAATATAGCCCATCTATATTATTTTGTCTAAGCAGGTTTGCACTTTCATTTAAGTGGTATGTTCTATCATCATCAACCTCCAAAAAACCGGTTATGAAAAGGAAATTGAGTAGGTGAGACAATGTGTTGCCATTCCAAAGGTTACACTCAACAAGTTTGTTGAGTGTATTTTGTCCTTCATGAATTTTATCAAACAAATTCAGTTTGCAAGCCGTGCTAACAGCAAGGTATTTCCAATGCTCGGTAAACATTGACTTAAGTTCACTTTTCATAGTTGCCATTTTTAAGCATTAAACCGGTAAGGTAGTTTATCCATTTGGTTTTGATGTTGTAAACGGTTTTATCGAGACTGTAATGGTAAAATGCTATCAACATATCATGGGTAACAAAAATGGTAATACCATTTTGCGCAGTTTGTTCTGTCAGAAAATCGGTTATAGATTTATTCAATTCTTTAATTGGGGGAACGCCCGGTACCATTGCTTCTTGCAAGAATAGTTCATACATTTGATTGAAGCCATGCCGTAGATAGAAGTTTCCGGCTGCTACGGCATCACTTATGTGCAATCCGGGTTCTCCCAAAGCTGTAGTTACAATTATGTCAAGGTCTTTTCCATAGCCTTTGCTGATTAATTCTGCTGTTTGAATGCAGCGTTGGACAGGGCTGGTTAAAATTCTGTTTATATTCAGTGTTGCTAATTTTTTGCCAAAATTTAAGGAGTTTTTTTTCCCTTCATCGTTTAGCAAGACATTTTGTCCAAATGATTCTGGTGGGATTGGATATCTGTCGCCGTGTCTAATTAGAAGAGATAATTTGTCTTGCTCTGAATAGTGTTTTAAAATTTGATGTAGCATGTTAATTGGGTTTACGCATATTGCAGGTTTTACAAAGGGGTTTACTTTTATAATTATGCACCAAATCAAGATAGTTGGGGCTGGTCAATACATTTTCAATAGTGGTGTTTTCAATGTTTCCAAAATCACCCAGCGTTTTTCTTAAGTTATCGGGGGCACAGCATGGTGATATGTTCCCGGTTGCCGAAATCCAAAGTTCTTTTGTTAAAAACGGACATTCATAGTGTTCAGGGACTTCTTCGCTTTCATTTTCAGCTAATGGGATTATATTTTCGAGCAATACTTTTTCGCCATTAGGTTTTAAATACTTCTCTCGAGCCTCATACGCTTGTTTTACATACTCATTCCATTTCATTTTACTTTCTTCTGAGGCTTTCATTGATAAATTTTTTATTTCATCAAAGTGCGCCCACAACTGGTGTCCCTTGACCCTATCAACATTGAGCGATGCCGCTAATTTTATGATGTCTGCCAGTTCGTGCATATTATTCTGCATAAAGGTCAATTGGAAAGTAACCCGACAAAAGTAACCTGTTTTTGCAAAGTATTCGTCTCTATATTGGATAAATGCTTTCACATTTTGCAAGTTTTTATTAAAGTCTATTCCCAACATTACTTGTTGAGCCGTTTCTTCTGTTGCACCATTCCAGCTTATTTTTACATCGGTAGTATTGGGAACTATTAGTTTTGCCCATGCCGCAACTGTTTTTTTAGGAAAAGTTCCATTAGTTGTTAAGTTTATTTTGATATCCTTCGTTGCTGCCAATTCAAATATTTGGTCAAAACCTTTATATAAAAGTGGTTCACCCATCGTAGAAGGAATAATTTCTTTGACACCCAATTTTTCTGCTTGGTTAAAAATATCTACAACTGTTTCAAACTTCATACGTCTGCGCTTCACTCCTGTTTCCTTATAGAGATTGGGAATAAAATCGCTGTACGGGCTATGTTCTTCACACATAATACAATGTAGGTTGCAATCCTCCGGGTTTGTATCAATGGTTATACGCCACAAATTATTTGTATTAATATGGTAGTTGTATATTTTAATTAATTCAATACAGTGATTTTCAATAGTAGGCACATTCCCCATTTCATTATGTAAATAACCTCTTTCTCCTAATTTTTTCATCAGGGCAGGATTTGTGAGGGCAAATAGCATCTGTTCCTTTAACGAGTCTACATTCCGATGTTCAAACAAAAGTCCGTTTACATGATGTTGAACATACTCTTTCATTCCACCAAAATTGGCTGTAATAACAGGTATTTTACACGCTTGAGCTTCGTGAATGACAAGAGGCGAATTTTCTACCCAAATTGAAGGCACTACTATACAATCAACATGTGTAAATACTTCGTTGGCAAGATTTTTATTGATATATTTACCCTTAAACTCAATAGGGTTTTCGGAACTCGAAGCTAATACCTTTAGAGAACTGGAACTTTGGTCATCTTTATGCCCCCAAATAAGTAGTTTGGCTGGTTTGCCAATTTGTTTAAAAGCTTCTATCAGTAGATTAACTCCTTTTGCAGGAATATGTGTGCCAATATAACCAAATGTGAAGATGCTATTCTCTTCAGACTTTTCTGTTGGGGTGAGGTAGGCTGTAGGAAAACCATAATCCAAGTAAATAATTTTACTTTCTGGAACTTTAAAATCGGTGATGAAACGGTCTCGCAGATATTTTGATGGGGCAATAAATAAATCAATTTTCGATGCTATGTTTTTGGTCTCCATCATTCGCTGTTTTATCCAACTACTCCAATTCAATAAATCGGTTTCGGCGTATTCTTTGATACCGCTAAAGTAAACGCCATAACAGTCTGTGGCACATTTGTTATCTTCTTGTTTATGACATAGTTGAAAATTATCTTCTCTCCCGATACTTCTGGTCAAGAATTGCCCTCTTGGGCACATCAGCCAAAAGTCATGCAGTGTAAATATAATAGGAATGTTATGCTGCTTAAGTATATCTACTACTCCTGTTGAAAGGTGGTTAAGATGTCCAATATGGGCTATATCTGGCTTAATCTGTGCAATAAGGTTAGCAAAATTCATGTCTATCTGTTCATGCCGATAACCATCTTTACCTTGTGGATTGTTAACAAAATAAAAATTTAGATTATCATTTTCTTGGTGATGCCGAATTGAAAAACAAGAGGCATAAGGGTTTTCCTCTCTTGTAAATACCGATACTTTGTGTTGTTTCGACAGTTCGCTACAAACAGATTGGCTGTAAACCTCTGAACCCGCATTGTAATGTGGTGGATAACCATGGATGATTTTTAAAATGTGCATTTTAGTAAAGAATTTGAAAGTGAGCTGATTTTTCTTTATTGAATAGGTAATTTGGCTTGTCACACCAATAACCTGTGAGTATCAAGTTGCCATAGACAATCATTATCAGACAGGTTTTGTCATCTTTTGCAAAACCATTCCTTTGCAAAAACGACGGTAAAACGAGAACAATGTCTTTTTCGTGTTTGGTACATTCTACAAAAGGGAGAACTTTGTATAGTATTTGGTCTTCAATATTCCTGCTCCATTGACTTAGCAGGAAGTGATTTGTCTTTCTAAACTCTAACAACCGTTTAGTCATTTTTTTGCTTTTTATGTTCATACACACCAAATGTGTGCCAAAACTTTTCAAATTCCACAAAGTGCTGATAATCAGTGGTTTGTAAAAAAATATTTGCTCACAAAAATTACCTAAAGGAATTTAACTACCTTTGCGAGATGAAAACTATCTACCTCTCCTGGCATTATACTACTCATGGAGTAGCATACCTAAAACATATTTTGAGTCAATTTTACTTAATTGAGAAACTCCCCGAAAATTTGTATTTTGACAAACTACAACAAGATAAACTAAATGAGGTATTTTCAAAAAGTAGGGAATCTGGCTTTCTGTTTGACCAAGTAATTTATCTAACAACCCCACAAGAATCTTTTGATAAACTTTCAAGTCGTCGTACTGATTATAAACATACCATTTTAAAAGACAGGCTTGTTATTGATAATAATTTGGTACAAGTTTTTGAGCAAATTTTAAACGACGATAAAATATGCTATAACTTGGAGGGGGAGATAGCATTTGTGAAGGAGAATTTTCCCGAAAAATATGAAGTTTTTGAAAATTTAATCTGGAGAAATATTCAGCATTACCCAATAGTGGAACAGATAAAGTGGTTAAAAAAATATTCAAATTTATCAAATTTATATTGTGGCAAATTTAAAGAAGTAGAGCTAAGCATAACTGATTTAAGAAATGAAAAGGAAATTGCCGAAAAATTGCGGCGGTGGTTACATCAGCGCTTTAAAAATGAAAGCAATTTTAAATTAATCGTTAATGTTTCGCTTGGTAGTAATGAAACGCAAGTAGTTTGGCATATTTTGGCTGAGTCTGGGCAGTTGCCTGCGAACACTAGGTTTATTAAAACTTATGATAATAAAAGAGACGGTTATGGAAAAAGGTTTAAACCATTTACCATTCAAGAGATACCTACCAATCTTGTCTCTTCCATCGGGTCTGGTTTCAGGCTTTATGAAAAAACACAAGCACCTTCTCGCTCTTTGGTAAATAAAACAATGGAATTTTATTTAAAATCAGGTTTTTCAATTTTACTCATAGGCGAGAGAGGTATTGGAAAATCAAGAATTGTTAGTAGTGCAAAAAAAACAATTAATATAAAAAATGAATTTATAGAGGCTAATTGTGCATCATTTGACGACGACAGCAAAGCTGAAGCAGAATTGTTTGGCTTTGAGAAAGGCGCATTTACAGGAGCTTCAACAAATAAAAAAGGACTTCTTGAGACCGCAAATAATGGAATACTATTTCTTGACGAAGTACACCATTTGTCTAAGTTTGTTCAAGCAAAGCTAATGAAAGCCATTCAAACAGATATAGATAATAAAATTTCAATAAGAAAAATGGGGAGCAACAAAGAGACTAAAGTTGAGTGCCGACTCATTTTTGCCACCAATAAAACAGTCAAGGAATTACAAAAACTTTTATTGCCAGATTTTTATGACCGAATTGTTCAGCATGTAGTTTATATACCTCCACTAAGAGAAACAGTTGAAGATAGAATTGAAGACTGGAAAAATGTATGGCGTGAATTAAAATTTGGTAGCAATGTACCTATGGATAATGACTTGTTGAATTGGCTTAACACATTACCACTGTACGGAAATTATCGTGATTTACAAAAAATAGCAATGTACTATCGAGTTTTTACCCAATTTGACGAAGAAACAAAAAAAATGCTTAATGAAACATCTGCATTTAAATATGCTAAAAATGAATTCGAAAAATATCACTCATCAGCAGTACAATTAGATAAAGAGCAATTCAATTTCAATATCAATCAAACTACAAAAGAAATGATAGCAGATTATTTACACGAGTTGCAAAATTGGGCAGTGAACAAGTTTGCCTCAAGGAAAAAGGCTGTAGAGCATTTTCATTCACTTGGCGATACTGTAACCGAAAAAACACTCAACGATTGGAAAAATAGGAAATCAGTAAAAAATAAGTCTTAATCATAGAGTGTAGTGCCCCTATTTGATACCCCCCTCCAAAAAACAATAAAACCGTAAACATTAACCCTTGCCTAAGGGTTATTAAGTTGCTTACAAATTCTCACCCTATATGGAATCCACCACCCATCTCCTCTCCAAAGCCCTTGCCCTTGAAGCCCTCAGCATACAAGAAGGCGTACACCTGTTTACCCATGCCCCCACTGCACAGCTCATGTATGTAGGCAACGAGCTGCGAAAAATACACAAAAAAGATACCTTAGGCATTGTAACCTGGCAAATAGACCGCAATGTAAACACCACTAATGTATGCGTGGCTAACTGCAAATTCTGCAACTTTTTTGTGCCGCCCGGCAGCAAATACGCCGATAAAGCATACATAACCGATATAGAAACCTACAAGCGAAAAATAGAAGAAACCCTGCGCTACGGTGGCGACCAACTGCTGCTGCAAGGCGGGCATCACCCCGATTTAGGACTGGATTTTTATGCCAACCTATTCAGAGAAATTAAAAGCCACTACCCCAATATAAAACTACACGCCTTAGGCCCGCCCGAAATTGTGCATATTTCTGAAGTCAGCAGCACTACCTATGAGCAAACCCTTAGCGCTCTCATTGCTGCCGGTTTAGACTCGCTGCCCGGCGCCGGCGCCGAGATATTGGTTGACCGTGTGCGCCGCCTTATTGCACAAGGTAAGTGCAGTGGGCAGGAGTGGCTCAATGTAATGCGCGTAGCCCACAAACTGGGGCTTACCACCTCCGGCACCATGATGTTTGGGCATGTAGAAACCATTGAAGAGCGTATGCAGCACTTAGTTTGGCTGCGCGAAGTACAAAGCGAAAAACCGGCTCATGTTAAAGGATTTTCGGCTTTTATTCCGTGGCCCTACCAAGATGAAGGCACTACCCTGCGCCGCATTAAAAATATACGCAACGAGGTTACGGGCGAGGAATACGTGCGAATGATAGCCATTAGCCGCATTATGCTCAACAATATACCCAATATACAGGCATCGTGGCTTACGGTGGGTAAAGAGGTGGCTCAAATTTGCCTACATGCCGGCGCTAACGATTTCGGGTCAATTATGATAGAAGAAAACGTGGTATCGGCAGCCGGAGCGCCACATAGGTTTACCTCGGCCGGCATCAAAAAAGCCATTCGCGAAGCCGGCTTTACCCCACGTCTCCGAAACCAGCAATACCAGTTCAGAGAAGAACCCGAAGAACTGGAACAGCAGCTAATTGCTTATTAAACAGATTGCCGGTGCATAACCACACTGCTCAAACTGTTTATAGTTAGTGGCTATATGCCCTACATGAATGGTAATGGGGTGGTACCATAAAATTTTGATCTACAACAGCGTAAAACAGTTACGGCTAAACCTTGTGGGGTTGTTCAATAGCTTGGGTGTAACACCACTTTTGGCGGCAAAACTCGTGCTAAGGAACAAACATCGCTGCCATTTTTTTGCATGATTGCACAATCAAGCTAAAACGAGGCGCAGCAACAGTGCCTTTTAGAGTCAATTACAACTTAAATGGCAGCGCCAAAAACAACCGCAAACAAATACTGCCTATATTTGTAGGTCTGAAAACAACTAAACACCATGCACACTCATTTACCTGTTTTTCACCATTATAGGCGCTCTTTTTGCCTACTGCTTGGCTGGCTGTTATCCCTATGCTACTCTGCCACTAATAGCACTGCACAACCCATACTCACCTACGCAGGCAACAGCGCCGACGAGGTTTTTTATGATGTTATACAGGTTTCAAACGGCACATTTTTAATTTGCGGCTCAGCCCAAAACCTAAACTGGATAGCGCCCGAAGTGCCGCGCATACAACTTACCAACACCGCAGGTATCAATAACGGGCAGGGAACAGGTAAAATAGGTTTTATTTTACAACTAAGTGCTAATATGCAACAAATGTTGAGTGTGGTGCATTTTGCACAGGGTGCCGTAGAAGACATCAGGTACATAAAAACTACCAATATACCCGGTCAGCCTACAGGTAATTTGTTTATATCGGGCAATACCGGCGATACCAAAGCCAACAACGGCGGGTATTTTATTGCGCTGCTAAATGCCAATTTTGTTTCGGGCATCCCATCGGCTTTGGTTTGGAACAGAGCAATATGGGCAGAGGGCTACCCAAAAGACTACCACCCATGGGACGTGGGCAGCAATGCAAAAGTGGTGTATATAAGCGGTCAATCGCACGCCTACGACTGGTCGGCTGTTTACCGGCTCAATGCTCAGGGGCAACAAGAGCCCGTAGAAAACTGGCGCACACACTGGAAAATTGCCGGCGGCGAGTGGCGCGGAACACCGGTATCGGCTTACCCGGGCGGTGCCGACAGCATTGCTTACAGCGGAATAGTGCTGAAAAAATGGGGACGGTGCGATTTGAGGTCGTGGACTAATGATGATTACAACCTTATTCTGCCCGATGGTAATGGCGGTACCAAAAAAGGGATTTGGCCTCTTGATGCTTTTTTTAACAGCCCTTGTAATCCGGCAGCCCCCTCCGATGCCGGACCCGGTTACACCGGATACAGTACAAGTGCCACACCGGTACACGGCGGCTCAGTGGTGTGCATTGACCGCCGCAACAACCATATTTATATAGGAATGAACATAAAAACTGTACTCCCAGATGGCAACCCCGATTTTGAACCTGCCGTAATTGCCATGACCGAAACCGGAGCGCTGAAATGGTGGAGCAGACTCTATCACGAAATAAGACCCGATGGCTCTTACATGCTTTCTACTCCCGACCAATACGTGGACGGATTAGCAATAGACTACTCGCAGCCCTACAACTCCGGTTTTTTGGTAGCAAATGCCCGCTGCCATGGCAATAACATAGAAAACCTCTGGGAAGGCAACGAAATATCCGCCAACCCGGCTGCACAAGGGTTTCAAAACCGATTTACCGGTACCAGTGGCAATATACATATCAGTTGGCTGGGAAAACTACAACTGCCCGATGGCATACTGCAACATAGTACCTACGTAGCCGAGTATGCCGAAGGAACCGGCAGTTTGGGCGCCCCGCACCCAAACCCCAATTTGGACAACTGGCCTAACCCAAACAGTGGCTGGCCTAATGTAAATACTACCCGCCTTGCCCGAAACAGTGTGCGTACCACTGCTAACGGCTCTGTTTGTATTGCCGCAAGCGGCAGGCGAACCATTACCACTGCCAATGCTTACCAAAAAATGGTACTGCCTGCAAACGGCGGGTTATCATGCTGGAACAACTTTGTGCGCATTTATACGCCCGATTTATCAACTCCTTTATATAGCTCTCTTATAGTGGGCACATGGGATACCCTCACCCAAGCCGGTGGCGGCAATACTGATATATACGGCATCTGGAAAACCGAAAACGGCATAGTAGCAGTGGGCAGGCAAACCAAAACCACCGGCGGTTTGCCAAACGGAAACCCCATACCCGTAACCAATATACCTGCGTGGGGAAGCAGTACGCCTGCCGGCGAAAGCGCCATTTTTGCCTATTACCCCGCTACTAACCTCCAAAACCCCGCCGATGGGTATAGCGCCAACCCGCCCGTAACCGTGCAGGTAAAAGCATTGCTGCAAGGTGCCTATAATGCAACTACTCAACTGCACACCACCACCCTGCGCAATAACAACCTGCTGCCTGCCAACCAACCCTTTAACACTACCCCGTGGAACTATACCACCCCACAATCTGCTGCCACACTGCCTACCAACGCAGTGGACTGGGTGCTGCTGGAAGCCCGCAATGCCGATTTCTCTGTTGCCGAAACCCGCGCCGCCCTGCTACTTGCCAACGGCAGCCTTGCCGATGCCGATGGCAGCGCCAATGGCGTTAAATTTTTTACCCTTACCGCCGGCAATTCCTATTACTTATGCCTTAAAACCCGAAACCATCTTGCCGTACTCAGTGCTAACATGCTGCTGCTGCCAAATACTGCTGCATTTGATTTTTCGGTAGTGGGCAATGTTATGAATGGCACAACTACCTTAACACAGGTAAACCCCAATGTATATGCCCTTAAAGCCGCCGATATTAACGCAAACGGCGTTATTACCATTGCCGATTTTAACCTCTATTTTGTGCAAAGCTCTGCCATTGGGCAGTACACCTCTGCCGATGTAAACCTTGATGGCAACGTTACCACCGCCGATTTTAACCTGTTACAACTAAATGCCGGCAATATTGGTGTGCAGCAAGTACGCTACTAATTAGTGGGAAGATTTTTTTGCCACTTTCAGCAACCTCATACCTTTTTTGCAGTTTCACAGCCACATCTGCCGCTTTACCCGCCAAAGCGCAATAATACATCGGGTTAATTACCTGCTACCACTTTAATTACCTATTTTTGCACCCCGTTTATGGTTGCTTCATCGGGTTTATTCAGCAAACAACAGGTAAAGCAGCATTTTTGGCTAATATCAGCAAATATGGACAAGATACATTTGGGAATTATCCGCGAACAAAAAACGCCGCCCGATAACCGCACGCCGCTCACTCCGCAGCAATGCCAACTGTTACAACAAACTTTTCCGCAGCTAAAAATTACCGTACAACCTTCGCCCCACCGGTGTTTTACCGATGAAGAGTACGCACAAACCGGCATTGAGGTAAGTGAATATCTTAACCACTGCCATATACTACTGGGGGTAAAAGAACCACCCCCGCCAACCTTGCTCAGTCATAAAACCTACCTGTTTTTTTCGCACACCATAAAAAAACAACCACAAAACCGAGGGTTACTGCAAACTGTTCTGCAAAAAAATATACAACTCATTGACTATGAGTGTCTTCGTTATACCAATGGTAAGCGAATTATTGGTTTTGGTAGGTTTGCCGGTATTGTGGGCGCTCATAACGGACTCATGGCTTATGGCAACCGTACCGGGCTGTTTACGCTGCCACCTGCTTACCGGTGCAAAGATTTTGAAGAAATTAAACAAATTTACAGCCACCTCTCACTCCCACCCATTCGCATAGTGCTTACCGGCGCCGGACGCGTGGCTATGGGCGCTAAGGAAACCCTCGATTTGTTAAAGGTAAAACACCTAACACCACAAGAATACTTAGAGCATCATACATGGAACGAGCCGGTTTATGTACACCTGCAAAACCACCAACTCTACCGCCACAAGGAACGGCACGATTATGAACGACATGATTTTTACCGCCACCCGGAGCGTTATTACTGCCACTTTGAACCCTTCACCCGCCTTACCGATTTAATGATAAACGGTATTTACTGGGACCCACAAGCCCCGCTCTTTTTTACCAAAACCGAAATGAAAAACCCCCATTTTTCTATAAAGGTTATTGCCGATATTACCTGCGATATAAACGGCTCTATACCCGCTACCCTGCGCGCTACCGAAATAGGCAACCCGGTTATGGGCTATAACCCCCAAACCGAACAGGAAGACCAGCCCTATCAACCCCATACTATCGACATTATGTCAATAGACAACCTGCCCAACGAACTGCCCCGCGATGCCTCTGATACCTTTGGCTCGTTGCTTTGTGAGCATGTTATTCCTCAACTCTTAATGCCCCATAGTTCCATTATTGAACATGCCACCATTACCCAAAATGGTTCGCTAACCACTCATTTTAACTATCTGCACGATTACGTATCATAACGCGCCGTTTTAGCCGTTATCTTTAATCTTACGGTTTTTAGCTCCCTCATCGGGCAAACAAACTGTACCATGCCCGGCATCATTCATCGGTTTATTATTCTTTTTACCTCCTTTTGCCATGAAATCATTTCTCCCTTTTATACTGTTATTTCTTTGCCTTTGTTTTACTGCCACCCTACAAGCTCAGGTTACGGAATGGGCTAAATCGGGCGCCTCAACTTATTATGAAAAAATAAATTGCATGGGCATCAACACTGATGGCAACCTGTATGCTGCCGGTCAAATTATAGCGCCCTTTGTAAAAATTGACTCCCTTGTAGGTGTTGATACCGTTATTGTAGTTACCGATACCATTTTGAGCCCCGATATTTTGCTGTTATCTTATGCTCCCGATGGCAGTTTATTATGGCAAAAAAATATACAAGGGCTGGGCGATGACCAAGCTACCCAACTAAGCCCGGCTCCCGATAACCGGTTTTTTATAAGCGGCACGTTTACCGATACGCTATATTTCATAACAGATACCCTAAACAGTAAAAACAAGTTTGATTTTGACGTTTTTACCGCTCTGCTCAATTCCGATGGGAGTTTGCAATGGGTAGGGCAAGTAGGCGGCTTAGGCGATGCCACCGCTGCCGCACTCAGTTCTGATGCAAACGGCAACGCATTTTCGGGCTTTAATTATTTGGGGGCAGTGTCGCTCCAACCCGGCGATACGCTACCACCGCAGCCCGGTATTGCCTACTTTGGGGTAACTAAATACAGTGTAGCAGGTAATCTTGAATGGCACAAAATAGGCAGCAGTAGCAGTTCTGTAAACCTTACTGCGCTTGCTACCGATGCAGCGGGTTTTACCTACGCCGCCGGTTATTTTACCGGTATGTTATCCTTTGGCAACATTGTAATTGGTTCGCTCAATGATACCGATGCTTTCCTTGCCAAAATTTCGCCCGATGGCTCTGTGCTTTGGTTAAAAACCCTGCCCGGTATGGGCAACCAAAGTTTTACCGGCATTACTACCGGCGCTACCGGCGAGTTATATGTTTGCGGTCAGTTTAACCAACCTTTTGAGTGGAGCGGTAATACTGCAACGCCCACCGGCAATGTAAGCGCTTTTGTAGCCCAATACAATGCCTCTACCGGCAACTTGCAATGGCTAACGCCACTTGGCGGCGAAGCTGTTACCGATGCCCGCTCCGTGCGCCTTGATATGCAAGGCAACCCTTGGGTGGGCGGCAATTTTTACCCCACTTTCTTTTATGGCGCTGATACGCTCTATGCGCAAGGGGCAGAAGATATGTATGTATGCAAGTTAGATGCAGCAGGCTCTGTGCAATGGGTGCAAATTTTGGGCGGCACATACGCCGAAACCCTTACCGGTTTTGCCTTTGATGCCAATAACAACTTGTATGCCGGCGGAGCTTTTGAAAACCAAAGTATTTTTGGTACTGATACCCTTGCTGCTGCGGGGCTTTCTAATTACCTCCTGCTCAAAATAGGGGCACAGGTGGTTAGCGCTGTGCTACCGCCTCCGGCAGCCGCTGTTTTAGGGTTACAAGTTTACCCAAACCCCGCCCGCCAAACCACTACCGTAACCATTAGTGGCAATAACGACAGCAATGCTCAAATTACTGTTTGCGATATACACGGTAAAATATGGCTGCAAGAGGTGGTCTATGCCGGTATGCCTACCCAAGTCTTACCGCTGCACGAGTTAGCGCCGGGTATGTACCTGCTGCACGCTGCCACGCCAAAGGCGCAGACAGTGGTAAAACTTATAGTTTGGTAGGTTATGGCTACATGGCAGCCGCCTATCGGGTTGCCCACAAAAATTTGAGCAGGTCAGCGCCCGAATCTAAAACAGTATGCCCCATAGCATCAAAGGTAAAATTGACCGTTTTTTCTATGAGCGAATCGGTTTTTTCAAAATTTTCACTTTGGTCATTTACCCAAAACCGTATAATTGCAGGCACTTCTAACCAAATGAGCCCGGCATACCTGCCCGTAAGTATGGCTCGCCATGCTATTTCCTGCGTGTCTAAACCTTGGGTAATGAGTTGGTTGGTAAAAGCTAAAAACCGGTTTTTAAAATCCGACAAACATTCGGGTTCAGAAAATGTGAGCCACGAAACCGGATAGGTAGCCGCAATAAATTCCCGATGTTTACCCATTACCTCTTCGAGCGTAAAGAAAAATGCCAGCATTTTTTCGCGCGCCGAGTAGTTTTCAAATAAATTGGCATCAGCGCTGAGTTGTTTGAGCGTTTGGTCAAAAAAAATACCCCATATTTGCTGCTCAATAGCTTTGGCAGTGGTAAAATGCTGCTGTATGGTTTCGGTGGCTATGCCCATAGTAGTAGCAAACCTAAACAAAGTATGCTTTTTTTTGGGGTGTTTTACTACATAATTAATGTAGTTTTGCGTAATTTCGGCTGCGGTCATGGGTAAAAAAGGTAGCGTTTTTAAAATAGAAAGGAAAACAAGCAGATACTTAACAGGTGTTTATACACTGAATAGTACTTTTGCTTAAAAGTTGGCATTAAACTAACTACTAACCTCGTAGTATGTATTCTCTCCACATTGTTAGTTTTGATGTTCCGTATCCGCCCAATTATGGCGGGGCAATAGATGTGTATCACAAAATTAAGGCTTTATCTGATAGCGGCGTACAAATTCAGCTACATTGTTTTACCTACGGCAGAAAACCCGCTCCGGAGCTGCAAGCGCTTTGCCAACAAGTATTTTATTACCCCCGAAAACCGTTTGCACAAAGCAGCCCGCTTACATTGCCTTATATAGTAGGCTCTCGGTTGCAACAACAGTTATTAGAGCGCCTTGTTCAAGTGCCGGCTCCCATTTTGTTTGAGGGGCTTCATACCTGCGGCTTTTTGGGGCATAAAGAGCTGGCAAACAGGGTAAAAATAGTGCGTATGCACAATATAGAAACAGATTACTACCATCAACTCAGCCAAACCGAAACCAACCTATTTAAAAAGGCTTATCTCAGATGGGAGGCATACCAACTTGGGCGGTTTGAACCTATTTTGCAACATGCTACCCATATAGCCGCCATTTCTGCACCCGATGCACAATACCTGCAAGGCAAGTTTGGCAATAAGGCGTTTTTACTACCGGTTTTTCATGGCAACCGCCAAATAAACATACCATCGGGCGAAAGGGGTAGTTTTGCCCTGTATCACGGCAATTTATCGGTACCCGAAAACTACCATGCTGCCTTGTTTTTAGTAGAACAGGTTTTTGCACAACTGCCTCTGCCACTTATTGTTGCCGGAAAAAATCCGTCTTTGCAGTTGCAAAAAGCCGTTGCTGCTCAATCTAACTGCCGTTTGTATCCCAACCCCTCAGCAGAACAGATGGCTATGCTTATGCAACAGGCACACCTGCATGTATTGCCCACTTTTCAACCCACGGGCATTAAGCTCAAACTGCTCAATGCCTTGTATAACGGCAGGTTTTGTGTGGTAAACCCAAGCATGGTGCATGGTACAGGATTGGAGGCGCTTTGCCATATAGCCAATAGCGCTCCCGATTTTAAGGCTATCATAAACCAACTTTTTTTACAGCCTTTTACCCATTATGAGGCACAAAACCGCGTTCAGGTACTAACCAACCTGTATGATGATACGCACAATGTACAGAAACTGCTTTTGCTCCTGTAAAATTCACTTGCCGCACTTTTATTTGCGTTTTGAATAAGTAAACAAATATAGACCTACCGGCAAATAATGCATTTTTTAATGCGTTTGGCGTGCAGGAAGTGAGTAATACCATTAAGGCAAAATTGGGCAATAGAATAAATTTTGGTTGATGATGTTTGCTTTATTTGCTCCCAAAGAAAGCAGTATAGAGTTCAACAAAAGCCAATGCGCATATCACCAAAATTTCGGCACAAAAGTAAGCCAATCCTAAAATGGTAAGCTGGTGGTAATAATAAGTAATCAAACCCGCTGTAAGCAAACAATATAACAGATTGGCAAAAGCTATTGCCTTTAAATATGGTTGCCAATGGTTTGGCATGTGCCTAAAACAGGTAAACGAGTACAGGGCAAAAACCAGTGCAATCAGTGAAAGATACAACAATACGTTGGGCGATATGCCAAAATACAAGTAAAATGTTCTTAACACTACAAACAAAAAAAGGGCAGTAAGCGTAGCGCCTATACCGTCAATAAGGAAAAGCGTTTTGGGTTTCAGCAAAAATGGGCTTGGCATTTTGTTTGTTTTTGCGTAAGGTAATAAAGGGCACAGGTTTTATGGAGTGCCGCGCTCACACAGCAAACTTGTAAAAAAACTGTACACAGGCAAACACTATTACGGCTATGAGCAGGTAACGTATATACACATTAGCCCTTGCCACGCGCAGCGCAAAGGTAGCCGCCACCCATGCGCCCAAAGCCTGCCCCACACTGAGCAGCAGCCCCAGCAGCCAGTTTACCTGCCCATTTAGTATAAACACCAATAGGGCAGGAATGGTAAAAGCCAGTACCAGCAGGCTTTTAATGCTGTTTGCTTGAGTAAGGCTGTAACCGGCAAAGGGCACCAGCGCCGTAAGAATGATAATACCTACGCCGGCTTGTATAAAACCGCCGTAAATGCCTACCAAAAACATAAGCATTAGCGTTTTGGCATTGCGGAGTTTGTGGGCATTAGGTTGCTGGGTGGTGAGCCATTGGGCAGGATTTTTAAGGGTAAGGTAAAGCAGCAGCAGCATAAGGCAGGCAAGGGCAAGATTGAGGAATTTTTCGTGCAGCACAACTGCCATTTGCGCGCCCGCCACTGAGCCGGCTACGGCGGGTATAACCAACCATTTAAAGGCGGCAGTATCAGCGCTCATGCCTCCTTTTTTAAATGTAAGGTATCCGGTAAGGCTTTGCACCAGCACCCCTATGCGGTTGGTGCCATTGGCTACGCCGGTTGGAAGCCCCAACAGTACCAGCACGGGCAGGGTAAGGGCAGAGCCGTTTCCGGCAAGGGTGTTCATAATACCGGCTACAAATCCGGTAAAAATGGCAAACAGGTAAATATACCAGGGCAGGGTTTCCATGTAGGTAAATGCGGTTTAAGGGTGTGCTACCTTTGTTGAGTGTGTAACAAATTAGGGGATTGGTTATGGGATTTAAGCAACATGAGGCA
>ERZ761609.1658-NODE-1658-length-18589-cov-5.475127_pt1 | contig 18589 bp, 16 predicted proteins | sample MGYA00511163_ERZ761609 | MGnify/ENA primary metagenome ERZ761609 (study PRJEB28899, sample SAMN02445070) | bioreactor sludge metagenome | biome: EBPR sludge | place: Australia: Brisbane, Thorneside Wastewater Treatment Plant | collected 2011-12-16 ... | reverse complement strand
GCATGCGTACGCGCGCGGAAAAGCGCGGCGACCGCTATGTCCTCAACGGGTCAAAATTCTGGATCACCAACGGACCTGATGCCGACATGGTGATTGTCTATGCAAAGACTGATCCGCAGGCAGGCCCGCGCGGCATCTCTGCTTTCATCGTCGAGAAGGGGATGAAGGGTTTCACCGCTGCGCCCAAGCTCGACAAGATGGGCATGCGCGGTTCGGGTACGTGCGAACTTGTGTTTGAAGATTGCGAAGTGCCGGAGGAAAATCTGGTCGGGCGGCTGAACGGCGGGGTTGGCGTTCTGATGAGCGGTCTTGATTACGAGCGGCTGGTTCTTTCCGCAGGCCCCATCGGCCTGATGCAGGCGGCGATGGATATTGTGGTGCCCTATATCCATGAGCGCAAGCAGTTCGGCCAGCCCATTGGCTCGTTCCAGCTGATGCAGGGCAAGATCGCTGACATGTATACGCGCATGAATGCGGCGCGCGCCTATGTCTATGCCGTGGCGAAGGCGGCGGATGCCGGGCGCACCACGCGCAAGGATGCGGCGGGCGCGATCCTGTTTGCGGCTGAAACGGCCACTTCTGTGGCGCTTGACGCCATTCAGGTTCTGGGCGGCAACGGCTATATCAACGACTATCCGACTGGCCGATTGCTGCGCGACGCAAAGCTTTATGAGATTGGCGCGGGCACATCGGAAATCCGCCGCTGGCTGATCGGGCGTGAGATCTTTGAAGAGACCGCCTAAGGAGAAAATCATGGCCGAGCCGCTTTACATCCTTTCCGCCGCACGCACGCCGATGGGCGGGTTTCAGGGCGAGCTTGCCGCGCACAGCGCGCCGCAACTGGGCGCCATTGCTATTGCCGAAGCGGTCAAGCGCGCAGGCGTTGGAGCATCAGCCGTCGAAGAAGCCTATATGGGCAATGTGCTGCCCGCCGGTGTGGGTCAGGCGCCCGCGCGTCAGGCGGCGATCCATGGCGGATTGGCGAACTCGGTGCCGTGCACGACCATTTCAAAAGTCTGCGGTTCGGGCATGAAGGCGATCATGCTGGGCGCTGACCGCATTGCCGCGGGTCATGCGGAGATCGTGATTGCAGGCGGCATGGAGTCGATGTCGAACGCGCCTTATCTTTTGCCCAAGGCGCGCGGTGGCTATCGCCTCGGCCATGGCGAGATCAAGGATCACATGTTCCTTGACGGGCTTGAGGATGCCTATGAAGGCCGTCTGATGGGCACCTATGCCGAGGACGCAGCCCGGCATTATCAGTTCACGCGCGAGGCGCAGGATGCCTATGCCACGGAGTCACTGAAGCGCGCGCAAGCGGCAACCACTTCAGGCGCGTTTGCCGCCGAGATCGTGGCGGTTCCCGCCGGCGGCAAAAAAGGCGGCGCGGATGTTGCGCAGGATGAGCAGCCGCGCAAGGCTGACGCATCAAAAATCCCGACGCTGAAACCTGCCTTTGCCAAAGATGGCACGGTGACGGCGGCTAATTCTTCGTCGATTTCAGATGGCGCTGCTGCGCTTGTGCTGGCATCGGCCAGGGCGGCAAAGGGCGCTGCGCCGCTTGCGCGCATCGTGGCGCAGGCATCGCACGCTGCCGAACCGCGCTGGTTCACGACGGCGCCCGTGGGGGCGATCCGCAAGGTGCTCAACAAAGCCGGGTGGAAGGCATCAGACGTTGACCTGTTCGAGATCAACGAGGCGTTCGCCAATGTGGCGATGATCGCGCTGCGTGACCTCTCGCTTTCCCATGATGCGGTCAATGTGAATGGCGGTGCATGCGCGCTGGGCCACCCCATCGGCGCATCGGGCGCGCGCATCGTGGTGACGCTGCTCCATGCCCTGAAGGCACGCGGGGGCAAGCGTGGCATTGCCAGCCTGTGCATTGGCGGCGGTGAAGCAACGGCGCTGGCCGTCGAACTCGTTTAGCCTGCCATCCGCAGCTTGCGGAAGATAATCGGCGCAATGAGCGTGATGAAAAGGCCGATGAGGCCCAGCATCGCGACCTGCGCCCACATGGAGGGCACGCCTGCTTCCACCAGTGCCTTGATGGCGATGGGCAGACCCGCCGCCACCAGCCCCGCACCAATCACTGCCCCGACAAGGGCGATGATCCAGTTGGGGTGGCGTTTGAACTCCAGCTGCTTGCGGTCATAGAGCACACCTGCCCACCAGCCCGCCATGAAGGTGACGATAGCGGCGGTGCCGCGCGGCCCTTGCTCCACGGGCCAGACCAGCAGCAGCACGGGCAGGGCCGACAGAATGATCGAGACCTGCACGATGCCCGGCAGTTGGTGCCACGGGCTGAAGAGGCTCGAGAAGAGAATGGCTGCGACGGGCAGGGTTGCGATGCCAAGCGCGGTGCCGCTCAGCACATCCTCCACATCGTGGACGCCGAGATAGATTCGTGAGAGGCCCACCAGCACCACAATGATGATCGCGGCGGCCCAAGCCCAGCTGCGCTTCAGCTCCCACGCCAGCCAGAGCCACATGGCGGCCGCCACCTGTGCGTGGCCGGACGGCATGCCAAAACTGTCTGACGTGCGCGGATCAATCGCCCATTCGACAGCGGGGCGGGGATCCTGGAAAAAGTCTTTCAGGAAGGCATTCACGATGGCCGTGACCATGATGATGACGGTCAGGCGCGTGAACATCGCCTTGTCCCACAGCCAATAGCCCAGCGGCAGGAAGAGCATGAAGAACGTCGTGTAGCCCAGCTCGGTGACGATCTTGAAAAACGCGGTCAGGCCCTCTGAATGGAAGGCGTGCGCCCAGCTGATATCGTGCAGCCAATTGTCCATTGCTTCCCCCCGAAAGCGGATGGGCTTGCGGCTTTCCGGTTGCAACCGGCCGCGCCCCATGCTTGCCTCAGTCGAACCCATGGAACGGCGCAAGGCAAGCCAAAAGCCCCAGGCCATACGTCTCATGCCGTTTCCGACATGACCCTTTGCTGACAGAGCCATGCCCCGGCTGAACTCCGCCATTTCCCCCCAGTCCGAGAATTTCCGGCGCAATGCCGAAGTCAACGCCGCGCTTGAGGCAGAGCTTGAAGCGCGGCTTGCCACGGCTTCCCTTGGCGGCGACGAGCGTTCGCGCGCGCGCCATCAATCTCGCGGCAAGCTGCTGCCGCGCGAGCGGGTGAATGCGCTGATTGATCCCGGCTCGCCCTTTCTTGAGCTTTCGCCGCTGGCCGCCTTTGGCATGTATGAGGGCGACATCCATGGCGCCTCCATCATCACCGGCATCGGGCGGATTGAGGGGCAGGAATGTGTGATCGTGTGCAATGACGCCACGATCAAGGGTGGCACCTATTATCCCGTCACGGTGAAAAAGCATCTGCGGGCGCAGGAGATTGCGCGCGAAAACAATCTGCCTTGCGTCTATCTGGTTGATTCCGGTGGGGCGAACCTGCCCAATCAGGCCGACATCTTTCCCGACCGCGAGCATTTCGGCCGCATCTTCTTCAATCAGGCCAACATGTCGGCGGCAGGGATTCCGCAGATCGCCGTGGTGATGGGCTCGTGCACGGCGGGCGGCGCCTATGTGCCCGCCATGTCTGATGAGACGGTGATCGTGCGCAACCAGGGCACGATCTTTCTGGGTGGCCCGCCCCTTGTGAAGGCAGCCACCGGCGAGATCGTCAGTGCGGAAGACCTTGGCGGCGCCGACGTACACTCGCGCACCAGCGGCGTGACCGATCATCTGGCGGCCAATGACGCGCAGGCGCTGGCCATGGCGCGGCGCATCGTGCGCAATCTCAACCGCCGCAAACCCGAAGCAATGGCGATGCGCGAGATTGCCGAACCGCAATTCGATGCGGGCGAGCTTTCCGGCATCATTCCGCCCACGCTGGCGGCCCAATACGACGTGCGTGAAGTGATCGCGCGCATCGTCGATGGCAGCGAGCTGGACGAGTTCAAGAAGCTTTATGGCACCACCATCGTGACCGGTTTTGCGCATCTTTATGGCATGCCGGTCGGGATCATCGCCAATAACGGCATCCTGTTTTCGGAGTCGGCGCTGAAGGCGGCCCATTTCATCGAGTTATGCGCGCAGCGGGGCATACCGCTCCTGTTCTTGCAAAATATTTCCGGCTTCATGGTGGGCCGCAAGTACGAGAGCGGCGGTATCGCCAAAGACGGCGCAAAGATGGTAACCGCAGTTGCGTGCGCGCGGGTGCCCAAGATTACGCTGGTCATTGGCGGGTCGTTTGGTGCGGGCAATTACGGCATGTGCGGGCGGGCCTATTCGCCGCGCTTCATGTTCTCGTGGCCCAATACGCGCATCTCGGTGATGGGGGGCGAGCAGGCGGCGAGCGTGCTTGCCACTGTCAAGCGCGAGGGGATGGAGCAGCGCGGCGAAAGATGGAGCGCGGAGGAGGAAGAGCAGTTCCGCGCCCCGATCCGCGCGCGCTATGAGGAAGAGGGCAGCCCCTATTACGCCACCGCGCGGCTGTGGGATGACGGGATCATCCGTCCGCGCGATACGCGCCGCGTGCTGGGCCTTGCCTTTTCGGCGGCGCTGAATGCACCCATCGAGAAAACGCAGTTTGGCGTGTTCCGCATGTAAGGGAGTGGGGGAGTGTGATGGAGTATGTGAACGAGGTTCTGGATTTTCTGCAGACCGGCTTTGCCAGCATCAACAAGATGCAGGGCCTGATCATCGCGGCGGTGGCTGCATTTGCAATGCCATCATGGCGGCGGCTGCTTTACATCGCGGCGGGCGCCGTGATCGTGCATGTGGTGATTGATACGCTGCTGCCGGTGCTGGCGCGAAATGCGGCGTTCCGCCTGCCCGAGCTTCTGGAGCCTTCCTATTGGCGCTATCTGGGCCTTCTGTTCGTGGGCTATGTCTGCGTCATTGCCGTCTTCTTCGCCGTCAAGCGCGTGGTTTTGAAACGCTGAGAGAGAACCCCCATGAGTGATGCCTCCACGCCTGGCGAACCGCTGGTGCATTTCGAAACGACACGCGACAGCGTTGCGGTTGTCACGCTGAACCGCCCCGAAGTGCATAACGCCTTCAATCCCGATGTCATCGACATGTTGTCTGACATCTTTGAAGACCTTCGCGTGGCGGAGGGCGTGCGCGCCGTGCTGATCGCAGGCGCAGGCAAGAGCTTTTCGGCCGGCGCTGATCTGGCGTGGATGCGGGCGGCGGCCGACTGGACGCCCAAGGAAAACCGCGCGGACGCCGGCGATCTTGCCAAGATGCTGGCGAAATTGCGCGCGCTGCCGCAGCCGACCATTGCGCTGGTGCATGGGCCTGCGGTTGCGGGCGGCATGGGGCTGGTTGCGGCGTGCGACATTGCACTGGCAACGAAGGATGCGGTGTTCGGCCTTTCGGAAGTGCGGCTGGGCCTGATCCCCGCCGTGATCTCGCCCTATGTGATCGAGGCGATCGGGCCGCGCGCGGCGCGCCGCTATTTCCTGACGGGCGAGCGGTTTGGCGCCGATGAGGCGTACCGCCTTGGCCTTGTGCATGCGGTGGTGGAAGACCGCCAGGCGCTGAGCAATCTTTCGGAGAAAATTGTATCCGCCATTCTTGATGGCGCACCGGAAGCCATTCACGAGGCAAAAAAGCTGATCGACCATGTGGTGCACAAGCCGATTGAAACGGTGCGCGATGACACGTCGCGCCTGATCGCCGAGCGGCGCGCCAGCGACGAGGCGAAAGAGGGGCTTTCCGCCTTCCTTGAAAAGCGCAAGCCATCCTGGGCCAAGGGCTGATGTTCCGCACGCTGCTGATCGCCAATCGCGGAGAAATCGCGTGCCGTGTCATCCGCACGGCGCGGCGGTTGGGCCTGTCAACAATTGCCGTCTATTCCGATGCCGATGCAGACGCCGTGCATGTGGCGATGGCGGATCGCGCCATCCACATTGGCGGGGCAGAGGCGCGCGCCTCCTATCTGCGCGCCGATGCGATCATCCATGCGGCGAAAGATGCGGGCGCGGATGCGATCCATCCCGGCTATGGCTTCCTTTCGGAAAACGCCGCATTCGCAGAAGCGTGCGCGAAGGCGGGCATCATCTTTGTCGGGCCACCACCCGGCGCGATCCGCGCCATGGGCCTGAAAGACGCCGCCAAGGCGCTGATGGCCAAATCGGGCGTGCCGGTGGTGCCCGGCTATCATGGCGCCGATCAGGATGCGGGCTTTCTGGCGGCGGAAGCGGACAAGATCGGCTATCCCGTTCTCATCAAGGCGGTGGCGGGCGGCGGCGGCAAGGGCATGCGGCGCGTGGATGCGCCGGATGCGTTTGCGGCGGCGCTTGCCTCGTGTCAGCGCGAGGCGGCATCGTCGTTTGGCGATGACCGTGTGCTGATCGAGAAATACATCACGCGGCCGCGCCACATCGAGATACAGGTGTTTGCCGACGGGCAGGGCAATGCCATCCATCTCTTCGAGCGCGACTGCTCTCTGCAACGCCGCCACCAGAAGGTGATTGAGGAGGCGCCAGCGCCCGGCATGCCAGACGACATGCGCGCGGCGATGGGTGGGGCTGCCGTCAAGGCGGCGAAGGCGATTGGCTATCAAGGTGCAGGCACAGTTGAGTTCATCGCCGATGCTTCCGAAGGTCTGAAAGCCGACCGCTTCTGGTTCATGGAAATGAACACGCGGCTGCAGGTAGAGCATCCGGTGACGGAGATGATCACCGGGCTTGATCTCGTCGAATGGCAGTTGCGCGTGGCGGCGGGCGAGGCCTTGCCGCTTTCACAGGATAATGTGCAGCGGCGCGGACATGCGGTGGAGGCGCGGCTTTATGCCGAAGACCCGGCGAAGGGGTTTCTTCCCTCCATCGGCACGCTGCATCGCCTGCGCCTGCCCGAAAACTTTTCGCATGTGCGCATTGATGGTGGCGTGCGCGAGGGCGGCCAGGTTTCGATGTTCTATGACCCCATGATCGCCAAGGTGATCGCGTGGGGCGAAACGCGGGCGCGTGCTTTGGCCCGGCTTTCGCGCGCGATGCTCCATGTTGAAGTGGCAGGTGTGCGCACGAACGCTGCCTTCATAGACGCGGCGTTGCATCACCGCGCGTTTGCAGCAGGTGATGTGGACACGGGCTTTATTGACCGCAATCTTGCAGCCCTTGTGCCGCAAGAGGGGCATGCGCCAGCGGAGGCTGCGATCCTTGCGGCGTTGTTCGTACTCAACGAGCGCGCGGCGCAACAGGGCACACCGCAATCGCCGTGGGACATTGCCGACGGATTTCGCGTGGGCGGTATTTCGACCGAAAACATTTCGCTGGAGCATGGTCCCTCAAAGCTGCGCATATCAGTTTCGCGCACAAAGGCGGGCATGCGCGCCCAGTGTGGCGCTGTGGATGTGCCGGTTGCCGCCGCTTTTTCCGCAGATGGCGCCGTGGTGGCGACACTGGGCGGTGTGCGCCACCGGGCGGCCATCACGCGCATCGGGCACGAGATCGTTGTGATGCAATCGGGTGCGGCGCATTCATTCATGCAGCCCGATCCGCTGGTGATGGAAGATGCGGATGGCGCTGGCGCAGACCGCATCATTGCGCCGATGCCGGGCAAGATCATTCAGGTCATGGCGCAAAAGGGCGCAAAGGTTGTGCGCGGGGCGCCGCTTGTCACCCTTGAAGCGATGAAGATGGAGCATACGCTGACCGCGCCCGCCGATGGCGTGATTGCGGAAGTGATGGCAAGTGTTGGCGCGCAGGTGACGGAAGGCGCATTGCTGGTGCGGCTTGAAGCGCCATGACGCTGCATCTTTTGAAACTGTGCGTCGGCGCGGACAGTCTTGCCGATCTCACAGGCTGGGTGAAGGAAAAGGCGAAGGCCGCGCGCGCCAGAGGCAAAAAGCCGGAGATTATCCACCTGACACGCCAGACGCCCAAGCGCGAGGACGATATTCTGGATGGCGGCTCGCTCTATTGGGTCATCAAGGGCGTGATCGCGGCGCGCCAGAAGATCATTGCGCTGCGCCCCTCGGTGAAGCAGGGCGTGCCCGCGTGTGCCATCGTAATGGCGCCGAAAGTGATTGCGGTGGCGGGCCGCCCGCATCGGCCGTTTCAGGGCTGGCGCTATCTTGCGGCGAAGGACGCACCACCTGATCTTAAAGGCTCTGACCGCCGGATTCCCGAAGCGTTGCGAGCAGAACTGGCGAGTTTGGGACTTCTCTAAGCCTCATACCCTCCGCCATCTCAGCGGCTTGCCTTCGTCGCGCGTTACGAGGCCCTTGGCTTCGAGGTCGAGTTGCACCGTTTTCATCCACCACGACGTTGTAGTGCCGGGAAACTGGGAGAGCGGCAGGGCGGCGCGCATGGCGTCCATCATTTCGCGCTGTGTCATGCCCGGTGCGCGGCGCGGCAGTAGCTTGAGGAGCGCAGCGCGGGCCGCGGCATATTTTTCGGCGTCCACGCGGGCGACATGGCCGGGATGATTGACGTTTTCAACTTCGATCATCTTGCGGGGCATGATTGCGTCCTACGGTTTCTCGCATCTTGAGTGAACCTCCTCCGCTTTCGCGGGGGAGGTCGGATCGCCCTTGCGATCCGGGTGGGGGTACGCCATTGACATTCGTTTCCCCCACCCGATCCGCAAGTGCGGATCGTGCCTCCCCCGCGCAGAATTGCGCGGGCGGAGGCGGAAGAAAGTTCAGATCCCCAAATTATCTATCAGCCTTGTCTTGCCCAGATGGGCGGCAGCGAGCACGCGGGCGGGGCCGTCGAGTTTGGTCAGTATAGCCAATGTGGCGGCGTCGCGGATCGCCACATAATCAACTTTCTGAAAGCCCGCCTCGATCAGCGCTTCCTCGCCCATCTTTTCGGCGGCGCGCAAATCCATGCCGCGGCGCGCGGCCTTGCCGACTTCCATCAGCACACGGTTCATGGATGCAGCGGTCGCGCGCTCGTCTGCCGAAAGATAGGCATTGCGCGAAGACATGGCGAGGCCATCAGGCTCGCGCACGGTGAAGCCGGGCACGATCTCGACCGGCAGGTTAAGGTCGGCGACCAGGCGCTTGATGACGAGCAGCTGCTGATAATCCTTCTCGCCGAACACGGCGAAATCCGGCCCCACCTGGGTGAGCAATTTTGTCACAACCGTCGCAACGCCGCCGAAGAAATGTGGGCGGAAATCGGTCTCCAGCCCCTCGGAGGGGCCGCCCACCGCGACATGCGTTGCAAAGCCCTTGGGATACATCTCGGCAGGAGAGGGGATGAAGAGGAGATCGCACGCCTCGGCCATGCGCAGTTTGGTGGCGTCGGCTTCCTCGGTGCGCGGGTAGCGATTGAAATCTTCTGTCGGGGCGAACTGGGTGGGGTTTACGAAAATGCTGACAACGCCGAACGCGCCGCGTGCGCGCGAAATCCGGGCGAGCGAAACATGGCCCTCGTGCAGCGCGCCCATCGTGGGCACAAAGCCGATCTTGCGCCCCTTCGCGCGGGCCTGAGCGATCTCGCGGCGCAGTTCGCCCACGGTGCGGGCGACCGGGATGCCAGCCAGCGATTGGGGGGCGGTTGGTTTGGCGGGCGGTGTCATGGCCGAGGTCTGTGTGCGGGAGTATGCGCCATTCTATGGCACTGCAGCATGGTGTTGTCATCCGTCTGCTGGCCTTGCGGACGGTCACGCTTTTGGCCATGTATGCGCCCATGCGACACGACCCGATCCGCCAGCGCCTTTCAGACCTTTACCTCGCGCCGGAAGGCCCGCTTGTTGAGCGGCTGATTGCCGAGGCGCGTCTTTCACCGGCGCAGCGCGACAAGACCGCAGCGCTTGCGCGCCAGCTTGTTGCCGAAGTGCGCGCCAACAAGCATGAGCGCGGCACGCTGGATGCTTTCCTGCAGGAATATTCGCTGACGAGCGAGGAGGGCGTAGCGCTGATGTGCCTGGCCGAGGCCTTCCTGCGCGTGCCGGATGCCGATACGGCTGACCTTCTCATCAAAGACAAGATCGGCGGCGCTGACTGGCGCGCGCATCGCGGCAAGTCGGACAGCATGTTCGTCAACGCGTCCACCTGGGGGTTGATGCTGACGGGGCGCATTGTCAGCTGGGGCGATGCCGACAAGCGGCTGGGCGCAACGCTGCGCCGTCTGGTGCAGCGGTCGGGCGAGCCGGTGATCCGCCAGTCGGTTGCCTATGCCATGAAGATCATGGGCGGGCAGTTTGTGCTGGGCCGCACGATCCGCGAGGCGCTGTCGCGCGCGCGCGATTCAGAAAAGCGCGGCTTTCGCCACTCCTTCGACATGCTGGGCGAGGCGGCCTATACGCGCGCCGATGCCGCGCGCTATCTGCAATCCTATCGTGATGCGATGGGCGAGATTGCCAGGGCCGCAGGCCCGCGCGGGGCTGATTCCGCCATCACGGCGCGGCCGTCGATCTCGATCAAGCTCTCGGCCCTGCATCCGCGTTATGAATGGGTGCAACGCGATCAGGTGATGCGCGATCTGCTGCCGCAGCTGGTGGAGCTGGCGCGCTCGGCGAAGGCGAGCTTCATCGGCTTGACGATTGATGCGGAAGAAGCCGACCGCCTTGACCTGATGCTTGATCTGATTGAGGCGCTGGCGCTCCACCCCGATCTGGCGGGCTGGGATGGGTTGGGGCTGGCGGTGCAGGCCTATCAGAAGCGCGCCACGTCTGTCGTTGACTGGCTGATTGATCTGGCCCATCGCGCGCGCCGCAATATCCCTGTGCGTCTGGTCAAGGGCGCGTATTGGGATAGCGAGGTTAAACGCGCGCAGGAGCAGGGGCTTTCGGGCTATCCCGTGTTCACGCGCAAGGCGGCGACGGATGTTTCCTATATCGCCTGTGCCAAGCGGCTGTTGTCGGCCCCGCAAGCGATCTATCCGCAATTTGCCACACATAATGCGCACACCCTTGCCGCTGTTCGCACGCTGGCCGAGGGCAATGAGACTGGCGGTAATCCGCAGCGTTACGAATTCCAGCGCCTGCACGGCATGGGCGTTGCGCTCTATGACCGCGTCGTTGGCCCGGACCGCATGGGCGAGGCCTGCCGCATCTATGCGCCGGTCGGCACGCATGAAGATCTGCTTGCCTATCTCGTGCGCCGTCTGCTTGAGAACGGTGCGAACACAAGTTTCGTCAACCGTCTCGCCGATGAAGACGCGCCCATTGACGCCATCATTGCTGATCCGATCGAGCATCTCGCCATGACCGACCCGAAACCACATCCGAAGATTCCCGAGCCGCGCGCCATCTATGCGCCGCGCAAGGCCTCCAAGGGCATCGTGCTCAGTGATCCGGCGCAGTCGGCGCCGCTTTTGACCGCCATGGCGGAAAGCCTGAAGACCGCGCAAGTGGCAGCGCCGATCGTCGATGGCGTTGCCTGCAAGGGTGTGGCGCAAGAGGTGCGTGATCCCGCCGACCGCCGTCGTGTGGTGGGTTCGGTTGTGCTGGCCACGCGCGAAGATGCCGACAAGGCCGTTGGCATTGCGGCTGCCCATCAGGATGCGTGGGACAGGCTGGGCGGCGAAAAGCGCGCCACTATTCTGGAAAAGGCGGCTGACCTGATGGAAGCCCGCATGGCGCATCTGATGGCGCTGTGCGTGCGCGAGGCGGGCAAGTCGGTTCCCAATGCGCAGGCCGATGTGCGCGAGGCGATCGACTTCCTGCGCTATTACGCGGCAGAGGCGCGGGCGCATTTCTCGGTGGCGATGGAAATGCCCGGGCCAACGGGCGAGCGCAACGAGTTGAGCCTGCATGGGCGCGGCGTCTTTGCCTGCATCGCGCCGTGGAATTTTCCGGTGGCGATCTTCACGGGTCAGGTGGCGGCGGCACTTGCTGCGGGTAACAGCGTGATCGCCAAGCCAGCAGAGCAGACGCCGCTGGCGGCCGCCGCGATCATCCGCCTGATGCATGAGGCGGGCGTGCCTGCGGGCGTGCTCCACTTCCTGCCCGGCGAGGGTTCCGAGGTGGGGGCGGCCCTGGTATCCAATCCGCTGGTGGCAGGCGTTGCCTTTACTGGCTCCACCGAGACGGCGCGCATCATCTCGCGCACGCTGGCGAACCGCGAGGGGCCGATTGCCACCCTGATCGCCGAGACCGGCGGCCAGAACGCCATGATTGTCGATTCAACCGCGCTGCCCGAGCAGGTGGTGCGCGATGTTCTGGCTTCGGCCTTTGACAGTGCGGGGCAGCGCTGTTCTGCGTTGCGCGTGCTGTTCCTGCAGGAGGACATTGCGCCGCGCGTGCTCGACCTTCTGGGCGGCGCGATGGATGATCTCGTCATCGCCGATCCGATGGCGCTTTCAACCGACATTGGCCCTGTGATCGACGCGGCGGCCCTTGCCATGCTGAACGCCCATGCCGCGCGCATGGACAAGGAAGGCAAGCTCATCCGTGCGGCAAGGCTGTCGCCGGGTACGGAGCATGGCCATTTCTTTGCGCCGCGGGCTTATGCCATTCCCTCTCTTTCTGTGCTGACGCGAGAAGTGTTCGGCCCGATCCTGCATGTCATCACGTGGAAGGCGGGCGAGCTGGCGCAGGTGTGCGATCAGATCAACGCCACCGGCTATGGCCTGACGCTGGGCGTGCATACGCGCATCGAGGAAACGGCGGCCTTCGTGGCGGGCCGGGTGCGGGTGGGCAATCTCTATGTCAACCGCAACCAGATCGGCGCGGTTGTGGGCGTGCAGCCCTTTGGCGGCGAGGGGCTTTCGGGCACCGGCCCCAAGGCGGGTGGACCGCATTATCTGCCGCGCTTTGCAGTCGAACGCACGTTGACCACCAACACCACGGCATCGGGCGGTAACGCCTCCCTTCTATCGCTGGGCGAGCAGGGTTAGGCTGTGCCTCTCAGATTCGGGTGGCCGGCAGGGGTCGGGGCGGCATGGGGTTGAGTTCGTTCTTTCCGCAGGGTCCAACGCCTGTCACCGGGCGGCCCTATATTCTTTCCATCGGCAACGAAAAGGGCGGCACGGGCAAGTCCACGACCGCGATGCATATTGCCGTGTCGCTGCTGCGTCTCGGCAAGCAGGTTGCCATCATCGACCTCGACGGGCGGCAGCGCAGCCTCATGCGCTACATGGAAAACCGCCGCCAATGGGTTGAACGCACGGGGCAATCCGTGCCGCAGCCCTTGAGCTTTGTGGTCGAGCGTTCCAGGCACCGCAGCGCCGATGAGAGCGAGGGCGACGAGCGTATCCGCTTTGAGGAGGCGCTAGCGGCAGCGTGGAAATCTGACTTCATCCTGATCGACACGCCCGGCGCCGACACGTTTCTGGCCCGGCTGGGTCATGAGGCGGCGGATACGCTGGTGACCCCCATCAATGACAGCTTTGTCGATTTCGACCTGATGGGGACGGTTGATCCCGTGACATTCAAGGTCACGCGGCCAAGCCTTTATGCCGAGATGGTCTGGGAGAGCCGCAAGCGCCGCGCGATGGAGCGCCGCTCGCCGCTCGACTGGGTTGTGTTGCGCAACCGCATTTCGGGGGTTGATGCCCGCAACAAAAGGCGCGTGGGTGATGTCCTGCAGGCGCTTTCGTCGCGCATCGGTTTCCGCATCGCGCCCGGCTTTGGCGAGCGCGTGATCTATCGCGAACTGTTCCCGCTGGGCCTCACGCTGATGGACCTGACGGATGTCGATCCCGGCTTCAAGGTGTCAGTCAGCCATGTGGCGGCGCGCCAGGAAGTGCGCGAGCTGATGGCGGCGCTCAAGCTGCCCGGCACGGTGGCGGAAGAGCCCGCCAAGGCAGATGACACCACGCCGGAGCGCGCTGGCTTGAAATTGCCGCTCTTTGCCCAAACATCATAGGGGCAGCGCACATTCTGCGCGCGGCGGCGGGGGAGTGTGATGGGCAGCAACCTCGATAAGTCCGGCAATCACGACGCAGCGATTACGGCCTTTCTGGAAAAGGTGAAGCAGACGCCCGCGCCTGTTCTGGCTGGCAATCGCGGGCGGCTGATCTTTGCCCTTGATGCCACGATGAGCCGCCAGCCGACATGGGATCGGGCCTGCAAGCTGCAGGCGGAAATGTTTTCCGAAACCAAGGCGATTGGCGGGCTGGATGTGCAGCTCGTCTTTTTCCGGGGCCACAACGAGTTCTCGGCGGGCAAGTGGGTGAATGATGCCGATGCGCTTTCCCGCCAGATGACAGGCATCCAGTGCCGCGGCGGCTTTACGAAAATCGGGCGCGTGCTCGATCACGCTGCCGCCGAGGCGGGGCAGGCGCGCACCCTCGTGTTCGTAGGCGATGCCTGCGAGGAAGATGTCGATGCGCTGTGTGCGTCGGCAGGCAAGCTGGCGCTCCTGGGCATGAAGGCATTCCTGTTCCACGAGGGGCAGAACCGCCGTGCCCGCTGGGCGTTTCAGGAAATTGCGCGGATCACCGGCGGCGCCTATTGCCCGTTTGATGCCTCGTCACCACAGCAATTGCGCGACCTTTTGCGGGCTGTGGCTGCCTATGCGGCTGGCGGCAAGCGGGCGCTTGCGGCGCTCACCTCGCGCACCGGGCGTGACGTGCAGCTTCTCATCGAACAATTGCGCTGACGCCATGATCTATCTTTTCGCCGGATTTGCAGTGGCTGGACTGGGTGCTCTGGCGCTGTGGGGCTTTGCCAATGCCAGCGCCACCGCCATGGCGCGTATTCTGCGCGGGGCCGGTTTTGTTGTGGTTGCCCTGATCGGCGCATTTCTGGCCTTCCGGCTGATGCCTGCATTCACGGCAGTGATTTTCACGCTGGTGTGGGGCTGGCTTGCGGGCATTTCGTTCGGCTTGTTCAAACGGCCGGGGTTCATGGCAGTTCAGGGCCCCGCCCATCCCGCACCCGGCAAGACATCGGCGGTTGAAACAGACTGGCTGTCCATGTCGCTGGAGCACGACAGCGGCGTGATGGACGGCACCGTCAAGCAAGGTGCATTTGCCGGGCGCAAGCTTTCGGAACTGGATGCGGACAGTCTGCGCAGGCTCTTTGCCGAGCTGGAGCGCGAGAACCCCAATTCAGCGCGCCTTCTTGAAGCCTGGGTGGCGCGCATGCGGCCGGATGTGACGCTCGACAGCGGGGCGGATGCTGCGGCGCCCTCTCAACCGATGTCGCGCGCTGAAGCGCTGGAAGTGCTGGGGCTGGAGGAGGGCGCGAGCGACGATGAGGTCCGCGCGGCGCATCTGCGGTTGATGAAGCAGGTGCATCCTGATCGCGGCGGCTCGGACTATTTGGCGGCAAAGCTGAACGAAGCGCGGCGCACGCTTCTGGGTGATTGAACCGAAGAGCCCCGCATGAATGACCACAAGAAAGAGAAGAAGTTTGAGCCGGAATTCTGGCGCCGCGTGCTGTCATTTGTTCTCTTCCTTGCCATCATCCAGATTTTCAGCGACGAGCCATTTCTGCCCAGACCCCTTCTCTTTGCGATATTGGTCGCAGGCGGGATGTTCTGGTTTGTGTCTGCCGTTTCGCCCAGGAGCGCCGCAACGGCAGAGGACGTCGCTGCCACGCTGCAGGGCGACCGCGTTTTCCGCTCGGTCTGGCTGGAGATCCGGCAGTTCGGACCTGGCGGTGATCTGACAGGCGCCGTCACGGATGGCCCGTTTGCAGGACGCGAACTTTCTTCGCTGAACGATCCCGAACTTCTGGAGCTGCTGGAACAGCTGGACCACGGGGACCGCATTTCCGCCAAGGCCCTCAGGGCGTGGCTGTCTCATGCCCGCCCGCATCTTGATGTTGGCGACAGCGGCGAATTTGAGAATGAAACGGTGGAGGCTGACGCCCCGCATTCAGACCCCGTTCCTGCATACATAGATGTGCGCGAACAGGATATGCCGCCCGTTCCGCAATCGTCCCGGGTCGCACGGCATGAATATGAGCGCGTTTCCGAAGAGCCGAAGCTGCCGCGCAACCTTGAAGGCATGACCGAGGCAGAGGCATTTGCCGTCCTGGGGATTCTGGATACGAAGGATGCGGCGCGTATCCGCAACGCCTATGAGCGCGCGGTCAAGATGGCAGGCGGGGAGGCGGGCGGCGCGCATGAAACGCTCGCGCGGCTGAAGCTCGCGCGGCGGGTGCTTCTGGGGGAGTGACTCTCTTATCCTCACCATGCATGACCTCAGGAAGAGACCACAATGCACATTGATAGTCTTCACGCATGACCATGCCCTTCACCATCCGTCCATTCGATCCTTCCCGCGACGAGGCCGCTGCGCTCGCGTTCATTGACGGCAGCCAGGCGTATGAGAGCAAGCTTGAGCCCGACCGCCGCGTCGATGCGACTGTGGCGCACGACCACTTCGAATGGCTGATGGAGCAGGTGGAAAAGAAGAGCGGCCGGATCTTTGTCGCCGAGGAAGATGGGCGCGCCGTTGGCTGGGCCGTTTTTTTTGTCGCGCAGAACCTTGTCTTCGTCGTCGAAGGCGAACGCACATTCGGCTATGTCAGCGAACTCTTCGTCGCCGAGGAGGCGCGGAGTCGCGGCGTTGGCCGCGCCCTGATTGACGCCTGCGAAATCTATGCTCGCGAGCTGGGCCTTGGTCACATCATGATCGGTGTGCTGGCCAAAAATATACGAGCGGCGAGCATCTACGCCCTCGCGGGCTATGAGCCCTACACGATTGAGATGCGGAAGTATCTGAAACGCCGTCTATGCCCGGGAGAGTGATTATTCGCCGCCGTCCGAGAAGGGCAGGCAGGAAAGACCGGCTTCGGTGAGTGCCGCACAGACCTTGCGCGCGCCACCCAGATCGAACGAGCGATAGCGGGCGCGGTAAAGCGTCTGACCCTCGCGATTGGTGACGGCTGCAATCACTTCCTGCCGATCTGACAGAAGGCCACCCGAACGGCCGCGCGCGTCGGTGAGCACGGCCTGAGCCTGCTCGCGGGTGCTGAAAGCGCCCACCTGGATACCCCAGTCGCCGGTGCGCAGAACGGCTGTTCCGACGACGGGTGAGCTGACCGCCGATACGTTGGTGACCGGGCCGCCGTCACCCTCGGCTGCGCCCTCGTCATCGGCGATTGCTTCGGGAGCAGAGGCGACGATAACCTCCCCACCAGCGTCAGGCTTGCGCACAGGCAGAATGGCCGCGACTTCGGTTTCGGCAGTCTCGACGGTTTCGGGGATGGCTTCCGGCGCGCTTTCAGCCATGTCGGCGAGAACTTCTTCTGTCGGCGCAGGCTCTGCGGCCGCGATGGCGACAGGTGCATCTTCAGGCTTCGCGACGGGCACGGGGATCGCGTCGCGCGGCGAGGGGACTGCATCGTAGAGCGCGATCAATTCCGGTTCAGCATCCGCACGGCGGAACATGCTGTCGAGCATGCCGCGCATGTCGGCATCGCGCTCTTTCGCGGTGGCGCCACCCAGAACAACGCCGATCAGGCGTCGGCCATCGCGCTCAACCGACGTTGTCAGGTTGAAGCCCGAGGCGCGCGTATAACCGGTCTTGATGCCGTTGGTTCCCTGAAAGTCAGTCACCAGCTTGTTGTGCGTGTCAAAAATCACGCCGCCATAGGTGAAGCTCTCTTCGCTGAAATAATGGAAGTATTGCGGGAAGTCCTTCATCAGCGCGCGCGCAAGGATTGCCATATCGCGCGCCGATGTGCGCTGGCGCGGATGGGGCAGGCCGGACGCATTGTAAAATGTCGTGTGCGTCATGCCCAGCTTGCGGGCGCGCTGCGTCATCAGGCGGGCAAAGCGTTCTTCGGTGCCACCAAGACCCTCTGCGATCACCACGGCCACGTCGTTGGCAGAACGGATGATGAGGGCGCGGATGGCGTTTTCGACATCAATCGTGTTGCCGACCTCAAGACCCAGCTTGGTGGGATCCTGAGCGACAGCATGGGCCGATGCGCGAAAACGGGTGCGCAACTGGATCTCACCTGCCTCAAGCCGCTCGAAGACGAGATAGAGCGTCATCATCTTGGTGAGCGAAGCGGGAATGCGCGATTCATTGCCATTGCTGGAATAGAGGACTTCGCCGGTCTCGGCGTCCATCACCAGCGAAGCGTCGTTATCATCGGCGTAGGCGACGCGGGCCGCAGCAAAGGACGACGCCATAGCCAGCAGGAAGGCCAAGCCAAAGGCCGGCATGCGCGGCCATGCGCTGCGCGCTGTTTCGCGGATGGCTTGGACAAATACACGTCCCCTGCATGCGAGTCGCATCATGCGGCTCCAGCGCCCCCTGTTAGCGGTCACCCGACAGCAACATCGTCACCGCGACCAGAAGCAGGCTGACAAACGCCAACCCGTCTCCGGCCATCGCGATGCCAGATACGGGAATCAGTGTGCCAGAAGTCAGGTGGATTGATAAGCAAAACATGGGGATAACCGGAATGTAACGTACGGGGGCCGTTCATCTCTCTTAACCGCGTTGGATCGCCATCCATCCTAGCCCGTGGAGCGTTGCGCAGAGGTAAACCCCAGACCGGCAATTCGCCGCCCGCCTGGCTGGACACCAGCACGGCCTCATGCTGCACTGCCGCAATCGGGGCCGCAAACTGGGGGACGCATGAATCCGGCTGGCTTTATGTTGCGTGTCGCGCGTGAGGGGCTTTTTGCCGCCCAGGATAATGTGGCCCATACGCTCGAGCTTGCCGACCGGCTCTGGCATGCGCGCAGCCTGAAAGAGGCTGCCTCTCACTGGTTTGATTATTGCGACAAGACCGTCACGTCTATGGCAGGGTTGGTTCA
>ERZ761609.1657-NODE-1657-length-18617-cov-27.304762_pt1 | contig 18617 bp, 20 predicted proteins | sample MGYA00511163_ERZ761609 | MGnify/ENA primary metagenome ERZ761609 (study PRJEB28899, sample SAMN02445070) | bioreactor sludge metagenome | biome: EBPR sludge | place: Australia: Brisbane, Thorneside Wastewater Treatment Plant | collected 2011-12-16 ... | reverse complement strand
ACGAGATTGGTCAGTGACTGGAGTTCAGACGTGTGCTCTTCCGATCTCCCCAGGATTCCACCATTGCCGGCGGGCTGCGCGGCGGCCGCCTTCGCCTGCTGCTTTGCCGTGGCTTCTGCCGCCGTGGCCTCGGCGGCCTTCTCCGCACGTGCCTTGAGAATTTCGTGCGCGGATTCGCGGTCAACCGTCTTGTCGTAGGCGCCGGCGACCAGCGAGGTCTGCATCAGTTGCTGGCGCTGCGCCGCGGTGATGGGGCCGATCTGCCCCCGCGGCGGCACGATGTAGGCGCGTTCGACCACGCCGGGACGGCCTTTCTCGTCGAGCATGGACACCAGCGCCTCGCCGACGCCGAGTTCGGTGATGACGGCGGCCTCGTTCAGCGCCGGGTTGTCGCGCATGGTTTCGGCGGCCGCCCGCACCGCTTTCTGGTCGCGCGCGGAGAACGCGCGCAGCGCGTGCTGCACCCGGTTGCCGAGCTGCGAGAGGATCTTGTTCGGGACGTCGGCCGGATTCTGGGTGACGAAATACACGCCGACCCCCTTGGAGCGGATCAGCCGCACCACCTGCTCGATTTTTTCCACCAGCGCGTCGGGTGCGTCGTTGAACAGCAGGTGCGCTTCGTCGAAGAAGAAAACCAGTTTCGGCTTGTCGAGGTCGCCGGCTTCGGGCAGGTTTTCGAACAGTTCCGCCAGCAGCCACAGCAGCAGCGTGGCGTACATTTTCGGCGACTGCATCAGGCGGTCGGCCGACAGGATGTTGATGACGCCGCGCCCGCGGTCGGTCTGGATCAGGTCGGCGATGTCGAGCATCGGTTCGCCGAAAATCCGCTCGCCGCCCTCGGATTCGAGTGCCAGCAGGCCGCGCTGGATCGCGCCGATCGAGGCCGTCGAGACGTTGCCGTAGTCGGTGGTGAACTGCTTCGCGTTGTCGCCGACGAAAGCGAGCATCGAGCGCAAGTCCTTCAGGTCGAGCAGCAAGAGGCCGTTGTCGTCCGCCACCTTGAACACCAGGTTCAACACCCCGCTCTGGGTTTCGTTGAGATCCAGCATGCGCCCCAGCAGCAGCGGCCCCATGTCGGACACGGTGGCGCGCACCGGATGCCCGCCGGCGCCGAACGGATCCCACAAGGTGACCGGATAACCCTGATAGGCAAAGCCATCGAGCTTGAGCGACTCGACCCGCTCGGCCACCTTGGCGTTGCCGCCGCCGGGCTGCGAAACGCCCGACAGGTCGCCCTTCACGTCCGACATGAAGCAGGGCACGCCGATTGAGGAGAAGTGCTCGGCCAGCGTCTGCAGGGTGACGGTCTTGCCGGTGCCGGTGGCGCCGGTGATGAGGCCGTGGCGGTTGGCCATCTGCGGCAGCAGATGGAGATCGGCGGTGGCGTTCCTGGCGACGAGCAGCGGTTCGGTCATGGCGGTTCCCGATTCATTGATGCAGGAATTCTAGCGAGTTCGGCGACGCCCCGTGTTAAGCAAAGTATAGAAGCGATTGCTAATATTCCGGGTATCATCGCGGCATGATGAAAACAGGGGGAGCCGTGGCAGTGGAACAGCGCATGCATGAAATCGTCATTGTGGGCGGCGGGGCGGGTGGGCTGGAACTGGCGACGCGGCTGGGCGACAGGCTGGGCAGGAAAAAGCGCGCGAACATCACGCTGATCGATGCCTCGCCTTCGCACCTGTGGAAACCGCTGTTGTATGAAGTCGCCGCGGGCAGTCTCGATTCCTACGCCGAACGGCTGGAATATCTGGCGCAGGGCCACTGGCACCATTACACCTTCCGTCTCGGCCGCATGGACGGACTCGACCGCTCGCGGCAGGAAGTCAGCGTCGCCCCCACCTTCGACGATGACGGCGTCGAGATCATTCCGCGCCGCAGCTTCCGCTACGACACCCTGATCATCGCGGTCGGCTCCGTCGGCAACGACTTCGGCGTGCCGGGCGTGAAGGAGCACTGCATCATGCTCGACACCCCCGAGCAGGCGCGCGAATTCCATCGCCGCCACATCAACGCCTGCCTGCGCGCCAACACCCAGACCGAAGCCGTCGCGCCCGGCCAGCTCACCGTCGGCATCGTCGGTGCCGGCGCCACCGGCGTCGAGCTCGCCGCCGAACTGCACGACACCACGCGCGAGCTGTCGGCCTACGGCATGGACAACATCGAGCCCGACAAGAGCCTGAAGCTGCTTCTCGTCGAGGCCTCCGACCGCATCCTGCCGGGGCTGCCGCCGCGCCTGTCGAATGCGGCCGCCGAACGCCTGACCGAACTGGGGGTGGAAATGCATACCCGCGAGCGTATCGTCGAAGTGCGCGCCGACGGCATGCTGACCGCCGACGGCACGTTCATCCCCGCCAGCATGATGGTGTGGTCGGCCGGCATCAAGGCGCCGGATTTCCTGAAGGACCTCGACGGCCTGGAAACCAGCCGCATCAACCAGCTGGTGGTGCGCCCCACCTTGCAGACCACGCGCGACGACAACATCTTCGCCTTCGGCGACTGCGCCGCCTGCCCCATGCCCGACGGCAAGGGATTCGTGCCGCCACGCGCGCAGGCCGCGCACCAGCAGGCGTCGATGCTGGTGAAGTCGGTCTGCCGTCGCCTGCGCGGCAAGCCCTTGCCCGCGTACGTCTACCGCGACTACGGCTCGCTGGTCGCGCTCGGCCGTTTCTCCACCGTCGGCAACCTGATGGGCGGGCTCACCGGCGGCAGCATCATGGTCGAAGGCGCGATCGCGCGGCTGGTGTACTGGTCACTGCACAAGATGCACCAGATCGCGTTGCACGGCTGGGTCAAGACCTCGCTCACGACCTATGCCCACTTCATCAGCACGCCGACGCGGGCGCGCATCAAGCTGCACTGAGTGCTGCGGGGCGGCCAGGCATTCCGCCCGCAAGGGCAGGCCGTGCCTGCATGGCCGTTGAAGCGTCAACAGCCACGCGCTAAAGCCGGTCAGCCGCAGCAACCGCGCCCCACAGCCACGCCGCCCCACGCACGCCGCTGGAGTCGCCGTGCTTCGGCGGCACCAGCCTGGTGTCGACGCGGTCGGAAAACACGTAGCGCGGCCACAGCCGCGGCACGCTGTCGTACAGGCGGGCGATGTTGGATAGCCCGCCGCCCAGCACGATGACGTCGGGATCGAGCAGGTTGATGACCCCGGCGAGCGCGCGCGCCAGCCGTTCTTCGTAGCGCGCGAGTGTGGCGCTGCACGGGCCGTAGCCGGCGTTCGCCAGCTGTACGATCTCGTGCGCCGGCAGTTCCTCGCCGCCATAGCGCACGTGGTCAGAGACGAGCGCAGGACCCGACAGCCAGGTTTCGATGCAGCCCCTCTTGCCGCAGTAGCAGGCGGGTGCGGCGCCGAGCTCGCGCGGGCTCGGCCACGGGTGCAGGATGTCCTCGCCGGTGGCGGGGTGCTGTCCGGTGGAGGCGCGGTCGGCCTGGGCGTGGGCGAACTGGAAGTAGGGCAGCGGCGAGTGACCCCATTCGCCGGCGATGGCGTTGACGCCCTTGAGCAACTGGCCGCGCACCACGACGCCGCCGCCGACGCCGGTGCCGAGGATGACGCCGAACACCGTGTCGGCACCGGCTGCCGCGCCGTCGGTCGCCTCTGACAGCGCGAAGCAGTCGGCGTCGTTGGCGAGCCGCACCTCGCGATTCAGCGCGCGTTCGAGATCCTGCTGCAGCGGCCGGCCGTTGAGGCAGGTCGAATTGCAGTTCTTCATCAGGCCGCTGGCGGGCGAGATGGCGCCGGGAGTGCCGATGCCGACGCTGCCCTCTCGGCCCAGTTCGACTTCGGCCTTATGCAGCAGTGCAGCGACGGCCGCCACCGTGGACAGATAGTCGTTCTGCGGCGTCGGCACACGGCGGCGCAGGATTTCCTGGCCGGATGAATCGAGCGCGATCAGTTCGATTTTGGTGCCGCCGAGGTCGACGCCGAAACGTAGAGGAGGAGCCACGGTGTAAAATCTCCGGCTATTCAGTTTGCGTTGGAATCGACATGGCAGGACATTCGAAGTGGGCCAACATCCAGCACCGCAAGGGGCGCCAGGATGCCAAGCGCGGCAAGATCTTCACCAAGCTTATCAAGGAAATCACCGTGGCCGCCAAAATGGGCGGCGGCGACCCGGCGATGAACCCGCGCCTGCGGCTGGCGATCGAGAAAGGCAAGGCTGAGTCGCTGCCGAAGGACAACATCGAGAACGCGATCAAGCGCGGCACCGGCCAGCTCGAAGGCGTCAACTATGAGGAAGCACGCTACGAAGGCTACGGCATCGGCGGCGTCGCGGTGATGGTCGACTGTCTCACCGACAACAAGGTTCGCACCGTCGCCGATGTGCGCCATGCCTTCGTCAAGCACGGCGGCAACATGGGCACCGACGGCTGCGTCGCATTCCAGTTCAAGCACTGCGGCCAGATCATCCTGGAACCGGGCGCGAGCGAGGACGCCGTGATGGAAGCCGCGCTCGACGCCGGCGCGGAGGACATCATCCCCAACGAGGACGGTTCGATCGAGGTGCTGACCTCGCCCGATCCCAAGGCCTTCGAGGCGGTGAAGGACGCACTGGAAAAATCCGGGTTCAAGCCGGTGGTTGCCGAAATCACCATGCGTCCCGAGACCGAGACCGAACTGGCCGGCGACGACGCGGTGAAGATGCAGAAGATCCTGGACGCGCTCGAAACCCTCGACGATGTGCAGGAGGTCTACACCAACGCCGTGCTGCCGGACTGAGGCGTGCGGAAAAACGTGAGGCGTGAGGCGTGAGGCGTGCGGGACGCAAGCACTACGACCTGGTGCTGCGGCAGCAGGCAATGTTGCTGGTCAAACACGTCTACGAAGTAACGCGCGTTTTTCCCGCCGAGGAGAAATTCGGACTGATCTCCCAGATGCGCCGGGCAGCGATCTCGGTGCCGAGCAATATCGCCGAAGGTGCGGTGCGGCAAACGAATAAGGAATTCATTCAGTTCTTGGTCATCGCTCGCGGTTTGCTAAGCGAACTCGATACGCAGTTTCTGTTGGCGAAGGATCTGGCGTTCACGCTGGAGCAGCCGGACCCTGAAAACCAGATCGACCGCGTCTTCGGATTGCTGGGCGGGCTCCTGAACTCGCTTCAGAACGAAGGCAAGTCATGATGCCCGCCGCGCCCCCTGACGCCTCACGCCTGACGCCTCACGCCTCACGAATTCTGGGCATCGATCCCGGCTTGCGCCTCACCGGCTTCGGCGTGATCGAACAGAGCGGCCAGAAGCTGGCCTACGTCGCCAGCGGCGTGATCAGGAGTGGCGAGGGTAGCCTGCCGCAGCGGCTGGGGGTGCTGTTCGCCGGCATCAACGAGGTGATCGCCACCTGGCAGCCCGATACCTGCGCTGTGGAAATCGTCTTCGTCAACGTCAACCCGCAGTCCACGCTGCTGCTCGGCCAGGCACGCGGCACGGCAATCTGCGCGGCGGTGTCGAACGAGCTGATTGTCGCGGAATACACGGCGCTGCAGATCAAGCAGGCAGTAGTCGGCCACGGCAAGGCCGCCAAGGAGCAGGTGCAGGAAATGGTCAAGCGCCTGCTGGGTTTGCCGGTTGCGCCCAAGGCCGACGCCGCGGACGCGCTTGCCTGCGCCATCACCCATGCCCACGGCAGCCGTCTCGGCGCGCACTCCACCGCAGGCTATCGCGTCAAGGGCGGGCGCCTGGTATGAACGAGGATTTCACATGACAGGCAATGCTGCTTTGAATGGAAGCGCCCCATGATCGGGCGCGCCACACCTGATGGATGCGCCCCATGATTGGGCGCATAACGGGCACTCTTGCCGCCAAGCAGCCGCCGCAGGTGCTGGTGGACGTGAACGGCGTCGGCTACGAAATCGACGTGCCGATGAGCACTTTCTACACCCTGCCCGCGCTGGGCGAAAAAGTCAGTCTGCTGACCCATCTGGCGATCCGTGAGGACGCGCATCTGCTGTATGGCTTCGGCAGCGAGATCGAGCGCGCAGCGTTTCGCGAACTGCTGAAGGTTTCCGGCATCGGCGCCAAGACCGCGCTGTCGGTGCTGTCCGGGCTGTCGGTCAACGACCTGTCGGCGGCGATTGCGGCGCAGGAAATCGGCCGTATCGTCAAGGTGCCGGGCATCGGCAAGAAAACCGCCGAGCGCCTGCTGCTCGAACTCAGGGGCAAACCGGTGTTTGCCGGCGCGATCGCCAGCACGGCGCCCGCCGGCGTGTCGGACGACGTGCGCCAGGCCTTGCTGGCACTGGGCTATAACGAACGCGAGACCACCGAAGCCTTGCGCCAGCTGCCGCCCGATCTGCCGGTGGGCGAGGCGATCCGGCAGGCGCTGCGCGCCTTGTCGCGCGCTTGAACATGGCGCCCAATGCCAGCCCCGCACTGGTGTCGCTGCGCAAGCGTTTCGTCTGGCTGCTGGCTGGCGTGGTCGGCTTGTTTGCGGCGGGCATGGCGTTGAGCCTGCTGTTCAGCCTGCGCACGAACAATGCTGCCGAACTGCATCTGTTGAAGGTGGAGGCTGCGCAGGCCCACACCAGCGTGATGCGGCGCTGGAGTTATTACCGCGAAGTGGCCGACCACCTGGCAAGCGATCCGCAGCTGCTCGATCTGATGCTGGTCGGTTCGATCGAGGACAAACAGCAATGGGCGATGTCGCGGCAGCGTCTGTTGCCCAACATCCTGGGGCTGGCGATCGTGAGCCCGCAGGGCGAGGTCTACGGCGATACCAGCCTGCTGCGCGTGGGACCGAGTTGCCAGCGCGACCTGCTTCAGCGCGGCTTGAACATGCAGAATCAGGTGCTGATTCACCGCGACGTGCCCGGGCTGGAGCATGTCGATTTGAGCGCATCGGTGCGCGAGGCGGGCGACGAGGCGCTGGGCCAAGTGTTCTTGAGCGTGCGGCTGGCGCAACTGCAGCGCATCGTCGACGACTCCACCCAGCCCGGCCATGCCATCGCCCTCATCGATGCGGCCGGCGAGCCGGTGGTCAGCAGCGGCAGCCTGCAGGGGGCGGTGCGCGAGATCAGCGTGGCGTTGCCGGCGATGGGCTGGACGCTGCGGGTGCAGTCCCCGGTGCAGCGGATCACGCACAACGGCCGTTTGCAGATATTGGCGGGGGTACTGACCCTGATAGCCGTTCTGCTGTTGCTGGTCGTGGTGGTGGTGCGATTGCGGCGCCCGGTGCTGCAGGACATCGACGCCGCAATGGAGGCGCTGGCGTGCCTGACCCGCAACGAGTCGGCGCCGCCCATCGTGACGCGCTACGTCGAATTCGCCCCCGCGGCTGCGGACATCAACCGCATCGCGCAGCAACTGCACGATCAGCGCGAACAGCTGGCCCGGCTCAGCCTGACCGACCCGCTTACCGGCTTGCCCAACCGGCGCGCCTTCGAGAACCGGTTTCCGCAGATGCTCGGCCTGGCGGAGCGCGGCAATCCCATTGCGCTGGTTTTGCTGGACGTCGATCATTTCAAGTCGATCAACGACCGGTTCGGCCACGGCGCGGGCGACCGGGCGCTGATTGCGCTGGCGAATACGCTCAGGACGCTCACGCGCAGTTCCGACATGGCTGCCCGCCTGGCCGGGGACGAGTTTGCGGTTCTGTTGTCCGGACTGGACGACGACGGCGTGCTTGCCTGGTATCGGCGCTTGTCCGACCACCTCCAAAGCGAACTGCGTGCCGCGGATCTGGAGGTGGATAGCACGGTCAGCGCAGGCCAGACCTGGCTGCTGGGTGCGGCAGGCGACAATATCGAGCAGGCGTTCGCGCGCGCGGATCACGCGCTTTACCGGGCCAAGGCGCTTGGCCGCGGCCAATTGGCATTCGCTTCCTCGAAGAGCGCAAAAGACGCAGGGTAGAATCGGCGCATGTTTGCAGAAATCCACCCGGCGCCATGATCGAAACCGACCGCCTCATCGCCCCCGCCGCCGCCAGCCCGCAGGAAGAGCAGGTCGAGCGCGCGCTGCGGCCGCGCACCCTGGCCGAATACGTCGGCCAGGCGAAGGCGCGCGAGCAGCTCGAAATCTTCATCCATGCGGCCAGGAAGCGCAGCGAGGCGCTCGACCACGTGCTGCTGTTCGGGCCGCCGGGGCTGGGCAAGACCACGCTGGCGCACATCATCGCGCGCGAGATGGGCGTCAACCTGCGCCAGACCTCGGGACCGGTGCTGGAGCGCGCCGGCGACCTCGCGGCCCTGCTCACCAACCTGGAACCGCACGACGTGCTGTTCATCGACGAGATCCATCGTCTTTCCCCGGTGGTCGAGGAGGTGCTGTATCCCGCGCTGGAGGATTTCCAGATCGACATCATGATCGGCGAAGGCCCGGCGGCGCGCTCGGTCAAGCTCGACCTGCCGCCGTTCACCCTGGTCGGCGCCACCACCCGCGCCGGCATGCTCACCAACCCGCTGCGCGACCGTTTCGGCATCGTCGCGCGGCTGGAATTTTATACGGCGGAAGAACTCGGCTTCATCGTGCGCCGCTCGGCCGATCTGCTGCAGATGAACCTGGAGGCGGCGGGCGCACTGGAAATCGCCCGCCGTTCACGCGGCACCCCGCGCATCGCCAACCGCCTGCTGCGCCGGGTGCGCGATTACGCCGAGGTCAAGGCGGATGGGCAGGCCACCGGCGCGGTGGCGGATGCGGCGCTGGTGATGCTCGACGTCGACCGCGCCGGACTCGACGTGATGGACAGGAAACTGCTGTCGGCGGTGGTCGAGAAGTTCATGGGTGGCCCGGTGGGGCTGGACAACCTCGCTGCCGCCATCGGCGAGGAGCGCGACACCATCGAGGATGTGCTCGAACCCTTCCTGATCCAGCAGGGCTATCTGCAGCGCACCCCGCGCGGCCGTATCGCCACCCCGCTGGCGTACCGCCATCTCGGGCTTGCCGCGCCTTCCGGCGAATCCGGCGCGGAGTTGTTCTGAGCATGGCGTTTGTCTGGCCGGTGCGCGTGTACTGGGAAGACACCGACGCCGGCGGTGTGGTGTATTACGCCAACTACCTCAGGTTCATGGAACGTGCGCGCTCGGAATGGCTGCGTGCGCAGGGATTCGAGCAGGATGTGCTGCGCGACGAGGCGGGGGTTGTGTTCGTGGTGCGGCGGGTGGAAATCGATTATCTGTCGCCGGCGCGCTTCAACGACCAGCTCGATGTGTCGGTCGCGCTGCACGAGGCCGGACGTGCCAGCCTCAGCGTGCGGCAGGAACTTCTGCGCGGCCCAACCCGTCTGGCAGAGGCCGTCGTGACGCTCGCTTGCGTCGATGCGGTACGCTTCAAAGCCGTTAAAATACCTGCGCCCCTACTTCAAGCCCTGACCCACGCGACGTGAATCCCGAACTCAGCCAAGACCTCTCGCTGCTCCACCTCGTCCTCAACGCTTCGCTGCCGGTGCAGATCGTCATGGCACTGCTGCTGGGCGCATCGCTGATGTCCTGGTGGTTCATCTTCATCAAGCTGTTCGCGCTGAAGCGCGCCCTGCGCGTGACCGACCGTTTCGAGCGCGAATTCTGGGGCGGCGGCGACATCAACGCCATGTACCAGCGGGTGGCCGCCGAGCGCGAGGATGCTGGCGAAATGGAGCGCATCTTCGAGGCCGGCTTTCGCGAATTCATGAAGCTGCGGCGGCAGACCGGCCTGTCGCTCAACGTCATCGTCGACGGCACCCGCCGCGCCATGCGCGCGACCTACCAGCGCGAACTCGACGGCCTGGAATCGCACCTGTCGTTTCTCGCCACCGTCGGCTCGGTGTCGCCCTACGTCGGTCTGTTCGGCACGGTGTGGGGCATCATGATCGCATTCATGGGACTGTCGAGCGTCGCCCAGGCTACCCTTGCGCAGGTCGCCCCCGGCATTGCGGAAGCGCTGATCGCCACCGCGATGGGCCTGTTCGCCGCGATCCCCGCGGTGGTCGGCTACAACCGCTACACCCATGATATCGACCGCCTGGCCAACCGCATGGAAAGCTTCATGGAGGAGTTTTCCAACATCCTGCAGCGGCAGGCGACCAAGGCGGTCTGATTCATGGCGCGGACCCGCAAACAGGTCGCCCAGATCAACGTCGTGCCGATGATCGACGTGATGCTGGTGCTGCTCGTCATCTTCATGGTGACAGCGCCCTTCATCAACCCCGGTCAGGTCGACCTGCCGAGCGTCGGCAAGACGGCGCAGTCGCCGGCGCAGCCGCTGGAAATCATCATCAAGGAGTCGGGTGAATATCAGCTGCGCAATCGCGCGACCGGCGGCACCGCGCGGGTGGTGACGAAATCGGCGCTGGCGGACGAAATCGCTGCGCTGCATCGCGCCTTGCCGGATCAGCCGGTGGTCATCGCGGCGGACAGGAATGTCCGTTACGAGGAAGTGATGAATACGATGACGCTCTTGCAGCAGGCGCAGATCAACCGCATCGGACTGCTTGCCCGCCCGGCCCCATGAATCTTCCGGCAGACGCGCCTTTCGTCTCCCGCCCGGCCCCCCGTCTTGCGGCCGGCGTGCTGGCATTGGGGGTACACGTCGTCTTTGTGCTGCTGCTGGTGTTCGGCGTGTCATGGCAGACCCAGCATCCCGCGCCGGTTATGGTCGATTTGTGGGAAACCCTGCCCAAGGTCGCGCCGTCTGTCGCGGTCAAGCCGCCCGAGCCGCCGCCCCCGCTCCCGGTGAAAACGCCTGAGCCGGTCAAGGCCGCGCCCGCACCCAAGCCGGTGGTGGACGAGCCGCCGCTGCCCAAGGCCCCTGACATTGCGCTGGAAAAAAAGAAGGCCGAAGCCGAGCGCCTGCAAAAACTGAAGGCCATCCAGGCCGAGGAAGAGCAAGCCCGGGCCGAGGCTGCCAGAAAGGCGCACGAGAAACAGTTGGCCGAACAGAAAAAACGTGAGTTGCTGCGCCAGATGGAAGAGGATTTGATGCAGCGGACGGCGGACGAGGAGGCGGCCAGTGCGGCGCTGGCCATGAAACAGGCCGCGGAACGTGCCGCCGCCGGCAAGCGGCAGGCCGAACTGGCTCGCGTCGTGGGGCAGCACCGCGACCAGATCAGTGCCAAGGTGCGCGGCAATACCCGGCTGCCCGACAACCTGAAAGGCAACCCCGAAGTGCGCTGTGTGGTGAGGTTGTTGCCTACCGGTGAAGTACAGAGCGTGCGGGTGACGCAGAGCAGCGGGAATGCGGCGTACGACGAGGCGGTGGTGCGCGCCATCGAAAAGTCCTCCCCCCTGCCGTTGCCGGTCGATCGGGACGCGCGCGCCGCATTCGTGCCGGAACTTTCTTTCGTCCATCGCCCCAAAGAGTGAGCCGGAGGCATCCGGCGCAAGGCCGCAGGCGGCGCGCAGCAAAAAGCCCGGCATGCGGCCTATGCTAAACTGGCCTATCCTAATCAAGGGCTTTTGATCGAGATTCCCGTCCCCATGTTGCGTGCTGTTTTATTGTTACCCCTGTTGTGTTTTGCCTTGCTGGGCGCATCGTTTCCTGCGCGGGCGGCAATGGAAATCCAGGTGATCGGCGGTGCGGCCAACAAGATCGCTGTGGCAATGGTGCCGTTCAAGGCCGCGCCGGGCCAGCCTGTGCCCACGCTGACCCAGATTGCGGGGGACGACCTCAACCGTAGCGGCCAATTCCGGCTGGTGGATGTCGGCGGGATGCCGCAGCCGGGCGAGTCCGCGCAAATCAACTACGGCGCCTGGCGAAGCAAGGGGGCAGACGCCATGGTGGTCGGCCAGGTGGCCGCATTGCCAGGTGGCCGCTTCGAAATCCGTTTTCGTCTGCTCGACGTGGTCAAGCAGACGCAGTTGGCAGGCTACAGCTACACCATTTCGGCGGCGCAATGGCGTGCGACAGCGCACCAGATTGCCAATATCGTGTACGAAAGGCTGACCGGCGTCCCGGGCGCATTCGGCAGCCGCATCGCTTATGTGCAGAAGCAGGGCAAGTCCTTCGAGTTGCGCGTGGCCGATGCCGACGGACAAAACCCGCGCACCGTCGTGCGTTCTGTCGAGCCGCTGATTTCGCCGATGTTCTCGCCCGACGGCAGCCGCCTGGTGTACGTGTCGTTCGAAGACAAGAAGCCCATTGTGTATGTGCAGTCCTTGCAGGACGGCGCCCGCCGCAAGCTTGCGGCATTCAAGGGCTCCAATTCGGCGCCGGCCTGGTCGCCCGACGGCAGGCGCTTGGCCGTGGTGCTGACGCGCGACGAGGCATCGCAGATTTATCTGATCAACGCCGACGGCAGTGGGCTTGCCCGGCTGACCAGGGGCGGGAATATCGATACCGAGCCGGTGTTTTCTCCCGATGGGCAAACCCTGTATTTCACCTCGGATCGTGGCGGCAGCGCACAAATTTATCGTATGGCGGCCAGCGGCGGCGAACCCAAGCGCGTGACTTTTAACGGCAGTTACAATGTTTCCCCCGCGATCAGCCCGGATGGACGGCACCTCGCCTACATCAGCCGTGATGGGGGGCGGTTCAGCGTGGTGCTGCATGAACTGGCTTCCGGACAGACCCGTGTGCTGACCGATACCGCGCGTGACGAATCGCCCAGCTTTGCGCCCAATGGCCAGGCCGTCCTGTATGCCACCGTAGAGGGCGGACGTGGGATACTTGGCACGGTGAGCCTGGATGGCAAGACGCGCGCACGTCTGTCCGAGTCGGGCGTCGATGCCCGCGAACCGGCCTGGGGACCATGAGGGCCGGGTTATTTGTTTCGAGGCGAGGGACGCTGCGCGGGGTGAAACCCACGCCGCTCTCGCGCCAAGCCGTTTTCATTAATTAGGGAGGAAAGACTGATGAACAAAATTTTCTGGCCCGTTCTGCTGGCATTGACCCTGTCCGCGTGCGGCACCACCGGCGGCACGCAAGCAACCGTTGAAGACCGTACCGGCGGCAACGCTGCCAGCGCAGGGCAGGCCGCCGGTGCCGGCAAGACCGCCGGCACCGAAACCACTGCGCTGGGTGGCGCGGGCGTGGCGGGCAGCGCGCTGGATGGCAGCTATGCCGGCGATCCGCGGAAGAACCCGGCCAGCCCGCTGTCCACCCGCAGCATATTTTTCGATTTCGACAGCTTCGTGGTGAAAGCCGAATACCGTCCGGTGCTCGAAGCGCATGCGGGCTATCTGCTGTCCAAGCGCGATGCACGCGTGATTCTGCAGGGCAATGCCGACGAACGCGGCAGCCGCGAATACAACCTGGCGCTGGGACAGAAGCGTGCCGAAGCGGTGCGCAAAGCGCTGGCCGTGCTGGGTGTGGCCGAAGCGCAGCTGGAAGCGGTCAGCTTCGGCGAGGAAAAGCCGCGCAATGAGGCCAGCACCGAGGAAGCGTACGCCCAGAACCGCCGCACCGATGTGGTGTATGCCGACGAGTAACCGGTTTTGATGCGCTACGGTTTGATTCTCGCTTCCGTGCTCGCGCTGGCCCAGCCGGCGCGGGCGGACACCGCCGAGCTTGCCCGCCAGGTGCAGGCGCTCGATGCCCGCATCGGCAAGCTGGAGGGTGCGATTCAACAAAATCAGCAATTGCTGGGTCTGCTGACGGAAGTTGAAACGCTCAAGGCCGAAATCGCCCGGCTGCGTGGTCAGGCGGAAGTCCAGACGCATCAGCTGGACACGCTGGGCAAGCGGCAGAACGACCTGTATGTCGACCTCGACCAACGCGTAACGGACCTCGCCAAAGCAGCCAAACCTGCGCCGGTTGCCGCTGCGGTTCAGCCCGCTGCACCCTCCAGCGCGCCTGCCGCACCGGTCGCCGCTGCACCCGCATCCGCCGCCGCCACGCCACAGCCGGATCCGCAACTTGAAGCACGCGCCTATGAAGCGGCGCTCGGCCATTTCCGCGAAGCCAACTACGCGGGCGCCATTGCCGGATTCAAGGGCTTTCTCAAGGCGTATCCCGATAGCGCGCTGGCCTCCAATGCGCAATACTGGATCGGCTATTCTTATTACGCCCTGAAGGATTACAAATCCGCGCTGGCACACCAGCAGAAACTGGTGGCGGTATATCCCGCCAGCGCCAAGGTGCCCGACGCGCAACTCAATATCGCCGCCAGCCAGATTGCGCTGGACAACATCGACGGCGCGCGCAAAACGCTCGAAGAACTGGTAGCCAAACATCCCGGCACCAACGCGGCCAATATCGCCACCCGCCGGCTGGCCGCATTCAAGTAGGCTTCCGTGTCCGGCCCCGTTACGCTCCGCCCGCCAGAGGCAGGCCGTGCTTGTTCCAGCGAGTATCCTGAAGGGCATACAGGGGAGGCCGCGGCGGCAGGGCCGACCGAGCGGCAACATGAAGACGCTGAAGCCAAAGTGGAATCGCATGCCCTGAAGGACTCCGATCCACTATGGGCTAAAGCCCATGTGGAGTCGTATGCCCCTGCAAGCACAAGCACGCTCCGCCTGACGGAAGTATTTTTGTCCCTCCAGGGCGAAACCAGCCGCGCGGGTTTGCCGACGGTGTTCATCCGCCTGTCGGGCTGCCCGCTGCGCTGCCGCTGGTGCGACACACCTTACAGCTTCCAGGGGGGCGAAACCGTCGCCCTGGGCGCATTGCTGGCGCGGGTGGCGGAATACGGCGTACCCACGGTATGCGTCACCGGCGGCGAGCCTCTGGCGCAAAAAAACTGCCTGCCATTACTGGCCGCGCTGTGCGACGCCGGCTATTCGGTGTCGCTGGAAACCAGCGGCGCGCTCGATATCGGCAAGGTCGATCCGCGGGTGTCGCGCATCGTCGACATCAAGCCGCCGGCATCAGGCGAGGCGGCGCGCAACCACTGGGAGAACCTCGCCCATCTCACGCCGCACGACGAAATCAAGTTCGTCCTCGCCGACCGCGCCGACTACGAATGGGCGCGTGAGATCATTCAGGCCCGGAATCTTGCGCGGGTTTGCCCGATCCTGTTTTCGCCGGTGCAGGGCGAACTGCCGCCGGCGCAGCTGGCCGACTGGATCCTGGCTGACAGGCTGCCGGTGCGGCTGCAGGTGCAGTTGCACAAGGTGCTGTGGGGCAACGTGCCGGGCAAATGAAACCCGCGGTCATCCTGCTTTCCGGCGGGTTGGACTCCGCCACCGTGCTCGCGATTGCGCGCACAACCGGCTACGCCTGCCACGCGCTGAGCCTGGACTACGGCCAGCGCCACAATGCCGAACTCGCCGCCGCGGCGCGGCTGGCCGCAAGCCTGGGGGCCGCCAGACATCGGGTGGTGCGGCTGGGGCTGGGGGATTTCGGCGGCTCGGCGCTGACCGATGCGGCCATTGCCGTGCCCGAAACGCCGACCGCGGGCATTCCGGTCACCTACGTGCCCGCGCGCAACACGGTGATGCTGGCGCTGGCGCTCGCCTGGGCCGAAGTCCTGGGCGCGCGCGATATCTTTATCGGCGTCAATGCCGTCGATTATTCCGGCTACCCCGACTGCCGCCCCGAATTCATCGCCGCATTCGAACAGATGGCCAACCTGGCGACCCGTGCCGGCGTCGAAGGCGCGAAGCTTCGCATCCATGCGCCGCTGCAGAACTTGTCCAAGGCGCAGATCATCCAGCGCGGCATCGCGCTTGGCGTCGATTACGCGCAAACCGTGAGCTGCTATCAGGCCGATGCCGACGGGCGCGCCTGCGGCGTGTGCGATGCCTGCCGCCTGCGTCGCCAGGGCTTCGCGCAGGCAGGGGTGCCCGATCCCACGCGGTATAAAAAAATCCCCGTGGATTCGGCCTGAGCTATCGGGCTTTCCGCGCGCGTATCCAGCCTGCGTGCCGGACGGAATGACGGGTTTTTCTTACAAAAACCGTCATAAGGCTTTACCCGGCCGCGCGGCTTCAGATATAATTTCGCGCTTTCGCGGATATGGCTTCTGCCACGCAGGTTCAAGCCAAATCCACGGGTCGGTAGCTCAGCCGGTAGAGCAGCGGACTTTTAATCCGTTGGTCGCGAGTTCGAATCTCGCCCGACCCACCAATTTAAAAAGCCACGGTTCGCCGTGGCTTTTTACTTTTCCTCGCTATGGCGCGATTGCTTAGCGCTGGGGCCTGGGAAATCGGTTTTGGCGATACGTACAAGCCGTCTGGTGAGGTGCGACTTCATGTCTTTCCTCGTGTCGCACACAATGTGGATATAGACGATTTCCTGCCGCACTTCATAGATTATTCTGTTCATGCCCGCGATAACTTGACGGTATTGCGTGAGGTTAAGGCGCTCGAGTTCTTCGGGAACGTTGCCGCCAAGCGGAAATGTCCCGATGGACTTTACAGCGTCTTTAATTTTTGCGTAGCTGACTAGCCAGGCGTCCTTGCCGAAGTTCTTGACCATGTAGCCTTGAAGTTCCTTCAGGTCGAGTTCCGCCGACTTCAGGAACACGGTTTGGAAGCTCATTGAGCGGCTTCCCTGTCGATATCGGCGAACACCTCATCGGCGGCGCGGAAATGTCCCTGTTCAATTTCACGGTTGCCCAAAGCCAGTAGCTTGAGCAGCGCCAGCGCCTCCTCCTGTTCCTCGTATGAGCGGACATCCATCACCACGAGTCTGGCTTCCCCGTTCTGGGTAATAAGCATGGGTTCCCGGCTTTCGGTAATATCCCGGATGATTTCAGCTGCGTGGCTTTTGAGATAACTGATGGGCTTGACTTGAGTTGAAAATTTCATGGTTTGACTCCTGCCTGGACGAGCGCCGACAAGACCGATTATAGTCCGAATTAAGACTGGAGCGGGATGTGGTGTCTGACCCCATTTCTGCCAGTTCGAATCTCGCCCGACCCACCAATTCAAGAAGCCACGGTTCGCCGTGGCTTCTTTTTTCCCGAATGACTGCCGAAAAATGTCACCCCGTGCCGCATAGGGGCAGGGCATGGGCGCGGGATTCCGCTGCGGCCACGTCCGGTTTGGGGGTGGACGCAAGTAATATCAAGGCATTCGGCCTGCCAGCGCAATTTTCCCCGGCGCACTCTAAAGTTGGCACAGCCCCTGCTCGTTAATGAGCCAGACACGGGAGGCTCGTGTTCAACTTGCCCAAACTTAAGGAGATTTGAAATGCGTAAAGTTCAACAGGGTTTTACTTTGATCGAACTGATGATCGTGGTGGCGATCATCGGTATTCTGGCTGCGGTGGCGATTCCGGCTTATTCGGACTACACCGTCAAGGCAAAGATTGGCAACGCGCTGACAGCGGCTGACAGCCTCAAGACCGCGGTTGGCCTTTGCTCCCAAGAGGCGGGCGGCATCCTTGACAATTGCGATGACGGTGCGCCTGGGATCCCGGCATTTACTCCGACCAAAGAAGTTGCTTCTGCAGCGGTTACGAACGGAGCAATTGTGCTCACTCTTGCGACAGGCATCGGCAAGGACGTAGATGGTAAAACGATTACCATAACGCCGACGGTCGGCACTACCAGCCTTACTTGGAAGAACACGACCACTGTTACGCATACCGCAGCCTTGGCCGCGATTGAGAAGAACAATATCGCTGCTGGCTCTGGCTCCTGATCTGTTAGTCCCTTAAGCAATGTCGGTGCCCCCGCTGAAGTTTGGTGGGGGCTCTTTCATTCCGAGGCTTTTGGGCTCGCCTGGTTTCCCGCAACACGTGGCTTGTTCAGGCTCAAGGCGCGTGTCTCGCACACGACTCCTGTAATGGCCTTGACTGAGGACATATGAAGGGGACTGCGCTTACCCAATATCGAGCGGCAGCGATGTTGTTGGCCTGCGCGCTTGTTGTGTTGTCTCCCAACCTGATGTGGTTGCATCAGGTTTCTGGTATTTCTATGCCGTCCGCTCCGTTGGCGGCCAATCTTGTTTTCGTCATGGTTGTTTTTACATTGAGTGCGCGCCTATGGGTCGGGGCGCTATTGCTCATGCCGCTTGCGGTACTGGCGCCAATTGAGATTTTTTACATCTACACGTATGGCCATCCCAGCGATGCCCATCTTCTGGGAATTTTGAGCGAAACCGATTCTGGTGAAGCCGGCGATTATTTGCGTGGTGTCGGTGGGCTGGCACTGGGTGGGGCGGTGCTTGTACTGGCTGCCAGCCTGTTGATTGTGCGTGCCTTGTACCTGAAGCAATGCGCATCGCCGCTCAGAATTCGGCTGTGGGTGTTGTTGGGTGGGGGACTCACGGGCGCCTTGCTCGTCTTGCAGAACATGCCCGTGAAGGCGGCGGAAGCGGCTGCCGTGACGGGTTCCATCAGCGAAATGGATGTCGCGATGGTTGGAAGTGAATCCAGCCGTTCGCTGCGCGAATTGGCCGATTCCTACCCCCTGGGTTTGCCCTTACGGGTGGCGGCATACATGGAGCAGCGTGCCGGTCTGGAAAAGGTGCGGGAGGCTTTACGCGATTTCCGGTTTGGCGCATACCAGGCTGAACGCTCGCCTGAGCGTCAGATTCATGTCCTTGTGATTGGTGAAACCGGGCGCCCCGATCGTTGGCAACTGAATGGTTACACACGCGCCACGACCCCCCGCCTGGCGAGCACTGCCGGGGTCGTGAGCTTTAGCGATGTCGTGTCGAGTTGGGCGTGGACCCGCATGTCTGTGCCGGTATTACTGACCCGCAAGCCGGCTCGCGATAACAATGCATTTTTCGCTGAGAAATCCCTGATTTCGGCTTTTTATAAATGGGGTCACCCATTAGCCGACCGTAATCAAGCGCGAACACTTTCCCGCCCAC
>ERZ761609.1656-NODE-1656-length-18619-cov-7.282698_pt1 | contig 18619 bp, 19 predicted proteins | sample MGYA00511163_ERZ761609 | MGnify/ENA primary metagenome ERZ761609 (study PRJEB28899, sample SAMN02445070) | bioreactor sludge metagenome | biome: EBPR sludge | place: Australia: Brisbane, Thorneside Wastewater Treatment Plant | collected 2011-12-16 ... | reverse complement strand
CGCGGTGATGGTGCGCCACGCCCTGCGCCGCGCGGCCGGGGCGGCCCATATCCTGCACGGTGATCGGGAAGGCGGTCGAAAGAATGCGCAGCCCCTGCAAGGGCTTGGCGGGCAGGGTTGCTGCGGGATAGACCGCATGGCGGGCCACAAAGCGCACGGTGCCACCGGGCTGCAAAAGGGCAGGCGGATCGCGCGCAATGTCCCACATCGGCAGGTTGGTGGTGCCGATCAACTGCCAGCCGCCGGGGCTGGCCTGCGGATAGACCCCGCCGAAGCGCCCGGCCAAAACCACCGATCCGGCAGGGATGCGGGCGCGAGGGCTGGCGCGGCGCGGCAGATCAAAGCGTGGATCGTCGCAGGTCAGATAGGCAAAGCCGGGGGCAAAGCCGCAAAAGGCCACTTGCCACTGTGCCGCCTGATGCGCTGCAATCACCTCCGTCGGGGAAAGCTGCATCAGTCGCGCCAAATCCTCCAGATCTGCGCCATCATAGGTGACCGGGATTTCGACGGCTTCTGTCGCATCGCTGGCCCGTGGCGGGGCAGCGTGCAGGGCGCGGAGGCTGCGCACAAGGGCAGCATCGACAGGGTGACCCGGGTGCAGCCGCACCATCAGCGTGCGGGCCGCCGGGATCAGCTCGGCCACCTGGGGCAAGGCGGCGGCCTCTATCGCATCAAACAAGGCAAGGGTGGCGGCCAGATCGGCCAGTTCGATCAGAACAGTATCGGGGGCAACCGGCAGGAAACGCATGGGGGTTACACCTGCCATTGATGATCTGGGGTATCGGTCAGAAACATATGGCCCGGCGCATGGGTGATGGCAAAGGGCGGGCGCGAGGCCATGAGGGCGGCTTGGGGCGTGACGCCACAGGCCCAGAAGACCGGCACCTCGCCGGGGCGGACCTCGACCGCATCGCCGAAATCGGGGCGGGCCAGATCGGCGATGCCAAGCGCCTCGGGGGCGCCGATATGCACGGGCGCGCCATGCACGCCGGGGTAGCGGCCCGAGATCACCGCCGCCTCGGCCACGCGATCCGCCGGGATCGGCCGCATGGAAACCACCATCGGCCCTTGCAGACGCCCCGCGGGGCGACAGGGGCGGTTGGTCAGATACATGGGCACATTGCAGCCTTGCGCGATGTGGCGGATCTCGATCCCGGCCTGTTGCAGCGGCGTTTCAAAGGTGAAGGAACAACCGATCAGGAAAGTGACCAGATCCGGTTGGCTGCCCCACGCCGCGCAGGCATCGGCGGTCTCCTCGACCATGACGCCATCGCGCCAGATGCGATACAGCGGCAGGTCGCGGCGCAGATCGGCACCGGGGGCCAGTTGGGTGGCGGTGCTGCCCGGCTCGGTTACATCCAGCACCGGGCAGGGGCGCGGATTGCGCTGCGCAAACAGCAAGAAGTCAAAGGCCCAGTCGCGCGGTAGGGCGATCAGGTTGCATTGGGTGAAGCCGGGGGCCATGCCCGCCGTGGGGGCGATGTGCCCGGCGCGAAAGGCGGCGCGGGCGGTGTCCGGTGCTGAAAACACGCTCATTCTGCCCTCACAAAGGGTTGGATGACGACGCCTGCCGCCAAAAGACGCTGGCGGATGCGGGCCGAGATGGCCACGGCACCGGGGCTGTCGCCATGCACGCAGATACTGTCGGCCTTCAGGTGCAGCAAACTGCCGTCTGCCGCCTCGATCTCGCCCGTCCGGGCCAGACGCAGCATACGTTCTGCGATCAGGTCGGGGTCATGCAGCACTGCACCGGGGTCGCGCCGCGAGACCAACTGCCCATCGGGGCGATAGGCGCGGTCGGCAAAGGCCTCGGCCACGACGCGCAGCCCTTCGGCCTGCGCCTGCGCAAGGATCGGCGCGCCCGCAAGGCCCATCAGGATCAGATCAGGGTCCACCGCCTTGAGGCCAGCGATGACCGCAGCCCCTTGCCGGGCATCATGGGCGATCCGATTATAGAGCGCACCATGGGGCTTCACATAGGAAACCCGCGTGCCTGCCGCCCGTGCCAGCCCTTGCAGCGCGCCGATCTGATAGATCGTGTCGGCGGTCAGATCGGCCGGGGCTACGTCCATGTCGCGGCGGCCAAACCCGCCCCGGTCAGGATAGCTGACATGCGCCCCCACCGCGACCCCGCGCGCCGCCGCCTGGCGCAGGCAGGCGAGGATGCCGGTCGGGTCGCCTGCATGAAAGCCGCAGGCGATATTGGCCGAACTCACGATCTCCAGCATGGCCGCATCGTCGCCCATGGCCCAGGCCCCATAGCCCTCGCCCAGATCACTGTTCAGGTCGATGGTGATCATGAAACGCTCCTGTCAGGTGCCAAGGAAGGCAAAGATCGTGCCGACCGATTTCACCCCCATATACCAGGTGAGCGCACAGGTCAGCGCACCGAGGATGAGCAGCGGGCGATTGTAGCGATGCCCGCCCATCAGATCGGAGCGCGCAAAGCCGATATAGATGAACAGGGACAGGCCGATCGGCAGGATCAACCCGTTGAATCCGCCAGCAAAGACCAGCAGGGCGGCGGGGGCGGTGCCAAGCCCCAGATAGATGACCAGCGACACGGCGATGAACGCCACCGTGGCGATATTGCGCGCCCGGTCATCCATGCTGCGGAACACGGTGAAAAAGCTGACCGAGGTATAGGCGGCCCCGACGACGGAGGTGATGGCCGCTGCCCAAAGCACAAGGCCGAACACCCGCAGCCCCAGATCGCCTGCCGCCGCAAGGAAGGCCTGCGCGGCCGGGTTGGCCGCCTTGCCCGAAAGGTCCAGTGTCACGCCAGAGGCCACAACGCCCAGAATGGCCAGAAACAGCACAAAGCGCATGACGCCGGTCACCGCAATCCCGCTCAGTGCCGCGCGGGAGGCCGCCGCCAGATTGGCCTCGCCCGCCAGCCCCTTGTCCAGCAGGCGATGCGCCCCGGCATAGGTGATATAGCCGCCCACCGTGCCGCCGATGATGGTGGTGATGGCGGCAAAGTCGATGGTGGCGGGGATCACGCTTTGGCGCAGCGCCTCGCCCACCGGCGGGTTCGACACCAGCGCCACGAACACGGTCAGCCCGATCATCACAAAGCCCAGCACGATGATCAGCCGGTCCACCAGCAAGCCCGCGCGGCTGGACAGGAAAATGCCGATGGCGACCAGCGCCGACAACGCGCCGCCGATTTTCGGGTCCAGCCCGATCAGGGCATTGAGGCCCAGTCCGGTGCCCGCAATATTGCCGATGTTGAACACCAGCCCGCCAAAGATCACTAGCACGGCCAGCAGATAGCCCGCGCCGGGGATGGCGGCATTGGCGGTCTCCGCCGCGCGCCGCCCGGTCAGCACGGTGATCCGCCAGATGTTCAGCTGCACCACGAAATCCACCAGCACCGACACCAGAATGGCAAAGGCGAAAGCTGCGCCAAGTTTGGCAGTGAAGGTGGCGGTCTGGGTGATGAAGCCCGGTCCGATGGCCGAGGTCGCCATCAGGAAAATGGCACCCAGAAAGGCACCGCGTGTCACGGCATTCGGAGATGTGGGGTCAGGCATGAGGGCCTCCGGCTGTGGGGGAGTTGCAGGGATCACATGACGGAACTGTGAATTCTGCATGGCGATCCGTCAATAATTTTTGAACGATATACATTGAATTGTTGAACAATAATGTAAGCTGTTGAATTTGCAGGGCGTGGCTTGGTGGCAGGAGGCCTTGGGGCGCGACAGAGGCCCCCTATACGCAGCGAATCAGCGCATCTTGTGTCTGCCTGCCCGCTCGGCGATGATGGCGCGAGAAGGCGGGAGGCGGCATGAACGAGGCGCAGGGCTTGGGGGAAAGCCTTACCGAGCAGGTGGCGGCACGGCTGCGCGAGCAGGTGACGGGCGGCTTGCTGACGCCAGGGCAGCGCTTGTCCGAGGTGCGGCTGGCTGCCGATCTGGCGATCTCGCGCAATACGCTGCGTGAGGTGTTCCGGCTGCTGACGCGCGAGGGTCTCTTGCGGCACGAGCCGAACCGCGGTGTGTTTGTCGCCGTGCCCTCCATGGCCTCGATCCTCGACATTTACCGGGTGCGCCGGATGATCGAATTGCCCGCGCTGGCGCAAGCCTGGCCGCGCCATCCGGCTGTAGCCCGGATGCAGGCGGCGGTGCGGCAGGCAGAGGATGCCGGGCAGGATTGGCGGGTGATCGGCAGCGCGAATATGGAGTTTCACGCCGCCATCGTCGCCCTGACCGACAGCCCGCGCCTGATGGGGTTTTTCGCGCAGGTGGCGGCGGAATTGCGGCTGGCTTTTGGCTTGCTCGACAGTCCAGAGCTGCTGCACGCCCCCTATGTCGGCCGCAATGCCGAAATCCTGTCACTGTTGCAGGCAGGTCGGCCAGCCGAGGCCGCTGCGGCGCTGGAGGTCTATCTGGGCGAGTCCGAGCGCACGGTGCTGGCGGCCTTTGCGCGGCTGGGGTGAGGGCTGGCCATGGATTTCAAATGGTTGGAAGACTTTCTGGCGATCTGTGACACCCACAGCTTTTCCCGCGCCGCCGATCTGCGCGGGGTCACGCAAAGCGCGTTCTCGCGCCGTATCCGCGCCTTGGAAGATTGGATGGGCGCAGAGCTGGTGAACCGCGACAGCTTTCCGGTGACGCTGACCCCGGAAGGGAGGAGCTTCCGCGAAACGGCGGAGGAGGCGGTGCGGATGATCCATGCCCGCCGCGCCGAGTTCCGCCACCAAAAGGACAGCGGCCCGGTGATCGCGCTGGTGGCGCTGCACAGCCTGACGGTGACCTTTCTGCCGCATTGGCTCACCCGGCTGCGCGAGGCGCTTGGGCCTGTCGCGACGCGGGTGAAGCCCGAGAACTACGACCGCTGTCTGGAGGCGATCAGCGAGGGCGGCTATGATTTCTTCCTGACTTTCCACCATGACGCGGTGCCGACCCCGCTGGATGCGCGCCATTTTCCGCATCTGGTGGTGGGGCATGATGCGCTGGTGGCGGTGGCGCGCCCCAATCGCCCGGCGCTTTGGGCGACCGAGGGCGAGGCGATGCCCTTGCTGCAATATTCGCGCGGCTCGTTTCTAGGGTTGATGGCGGCGATTGCGCAGGCCCAGCCGGGTGCGCCCCGCGTCTATGTCGCCCATACCAATGAGGCCAGCATGGCCGAGGCGATGAAGTCCATGGCGGTGGAGGGGCATGGCCTGTGCTGGCTGCCGCGTGGCATGGTGGCGGCAGAACTGTCGGATGGTCGCTTGACCGTGGTCGGGCCAGAGCTGCCTTTGCAGATCAGGCTCTATCGCAATGCCGCGCGGGGGCGGGGCCTGACCAACAAGGTTTGGGCGGCAGCAGAGCGGTATTCCGTTTTGGAATAACCTTGCCGATATTGGCATTGGAATTGCCGTATCCTTGGGCATATCTACCCTGCATGGGCCGCGAACAGGCCTTGATACACTCATGACATTCCAATCCTGCATGACCGCCGGGGCCTTGGCCTTTGCGCGGCTTGTGCCCTCACAAGGTGAGACAGATGAGACGGACCCGCAGCGAACATGACCTTCTGGGCGACCGCGATGTGCCAATGGCGGCCTATTGGGGCGTTCACACGCTGCGCGCGGTGGAAAATTTTGCCATCTCGGGGCAAAGCATCGGGCAGGTGCCCGACCTGATCGTGGCCTTGGCTGCGATCAAACAGGCTGCCGCACTGGCCAATGCCGATCTGGGCCTGCTTTCGCCTGTGCGCCGCGACGCCATCGTGGCGGCTTGCGAGGAAATCCGCGCGGGCAAGCTGCATGATCAGTTCATCGTCGATCAGATCCAGGGCGGGGCTGGCACCTCGACCAACATGAATGCAAATGAGGTGATCGCCAATCGCGCGTTGGAGATCATGGGCCGCAAGAAGGGTGAATACCGCCACCTGCACCCCAACGAGCATGTGAACCTCAGCCAATCCACCAATGACGTTTACCCCACCGCCCTGCGCTTGGCGGCCTGGGCCGGGATGCACCGCCTGATCGCCGCCATGGCCTCGCTGCGGGGGGCGTTTGCCGACAAGGCGACCGAATTTGCCGATGTCCTGAAAATGGGCCGCACCCAGCTGCAAGAGGCCGTGCCGATGACGCTGGGGCAGGAGTTCAACACCTATGCCATCATGCTGGGCGAAGATGAATCCCGTCTGGCCGAAGCCGCGCAACTGATCCGCGAGATCAACCTGGGCGCCACCGCCATCGGCACTGGCATCACCGCCCATCCCGATTATGCCGAACGCGTCCGCGCCCGTCTGGCCGAGATCACCGGCATCCCCGTTGTCACCGCCGCCGATCTGGTCGAGGCCACGCAGGATTGCGGCGCTTTCGTGCAGGTGTCGGGCGTGCTGAAACGTGTCGCGGTGAAACTGTCGAAAACCTGCAACGATTTGCGCCTGCTCTCCTCGGGTCCGCGCGCGGGCTTCAACGAAATCAACCTGCCCGCCAAACAGGCCGGATCGTCGATCATGCCGGGCAAGGTGAATCCGGTGATCCCCGAGGTGGTCAATCAGGTCGCGTTTGAGGTGATCGGCAATGACATGACGATCACCATGGCGGCGGAGGGCGGGCAATTGCAGCTCAACGCCTTTGAGCCGATCATCGCCTATTCGCTGTTCCGCTCGGTCAGCCATTTGATCGCCGCCTGCAAGACGCTGGAGGAAAACTGCGTGCGCGGCATCACCGCCAATCGCGAGGCGCTGCGCGAAACCGTCGAACGCTCGATTGGTCTCGTGACGGCACTGAACCCCTATATCGGCTATGCGGCGGCAACCGAGGTGGCGATGGAGGCGCATCGCAGCGGCAAGGGCGTGTATGAGCTGGTGCTGGAAAAGGGCCTGATGAGCCAGACGCGGCTTGATCGCATCCTGCGCCCCGAGGAGTTGACGCGCCCGCAAAAGATTGTGGCCTGACAGCGGCTTGCCAAGATCGCTTCGGAGTGAAAAGCTGCCCCCGACACAATCGGGGGCAGTTTCATGTCGGATCTCTTGCTTTACGGTCACCCGGAATCGGGCCATGCCTGCAAGGTGGCTTTGGCTCTGCGATTGGCGGGCCTGCCGCATCGCACGGAATGGGTGGATATCTGGGCCGATCCGGCCAGCCGACCGGCGGCCTTTCGCGCGGCCTCGCCCTTTGCCGAAGTGCCCTGCCTGATGATCGACGGCGTGGCGCATGTGCAATCGGGTGCCATCCTGCTGGAACTTGCCAGCCGGTTCAAGAGTTTGGGCGGCGAGACACCCGAAGGGCTGCGGCGCGGGCGCGAGTTGCTGATGTGGGAGGCCAACCGGATCGGCATGTGCCTGCCGCAGTTGAAAGAGGCGCGGCGGGTGCAGGGCGCGGGCTTTCCACCCGGCGCGGTGGAATGGCTGACGATGCGTTACACCACGGATGCCGCGCGCTTTGCGGTGCTGTTGGGGCAGGGGCCGTTCTTCCATGGCGCGGCCCCCGGCATCGGGGATTGCGCGATCTGGGGCTATACGGAATGGTTGGCAGAAGCAGGTGTGGAGCCGACCGAAGCAATGGCGGCCTGGCTGGCCAGAATGCGCGCCTTGCCGCAGATGGTTTCACCCGGCACCATGTTCCCGCAGACCTAGGCCCGATGATAGGGCGCACCTGACAGGATGGCGCTGGCACGATACAGTTGTTCGGCCAGCATCACCCGCACCATCATATGCGGCCAGACCATCTTGCCAAAGCTGATGGAAAAATCGGCCCGTGCGCGCAAGGCTGGCGCGATGCCATCCGCGCCCCCGATGACAAAGGCAACATCCTGCCGCCCGCCATCGCGCCATTTGGCCAGATGATCGGCAAATTCCGGGCTCGACAGCAAGCGCCCGCGCTCGTCCAACGTGACCAGCAGCGCCCCGCTGGGCAGGGCGCGTTCCAGCAAGATGGCTTCGGCCTCCATGCCGCCGCCTTTCTTGTCCTCGACCTCATGCTCATGGAAAGGGCCGAGCGCCAAGGCCCGGCCCGTGCGGTCAAACCGCGTCGTATAATCTGAGATCAGCTCACGTTCGGGGCCGCTGCGCAGCCGCCCCACGGCGCAAAGATGCACCCGCATCGCTCAGTCCTGCGTGCCGTATCCGGCCGGGCGCTGCTGATCGGCGGGCAGCCACATCTTTTCGAGCTGGTAGAACTCGCGCACTTCGGGGCGGAACACATGCACGATGACATCGGCGCTGTCGATCAGCACCCAATCGCCGGTTTCCTTGCCCTCGATCTTGCAGTAGCGGCCAAAGGCCTCTTTCAGGCGGTCCATCAGCTTTTCCGAGATCGCCGCGACCTGGCGGGACGAGCGGCCTGAGCAGATCACCATGTAATCGGCCATATCGGAACGGCCGCGCAGGTCAATCTGCACGATATCCTCGGCCTTGTCATCCTCCAGCGAGGCGATGACGGCTGCGAGAAGAACTTCGCTCGACGGGTCGGCATCGGTCATGCGCGCGGCCCTCGGCCCGACCGGCAGCCCGGTCGCAGGATCAGAATGAGACAGGACATCGTCCTCCAGTAAGCGCGCCAATCAGCCCCGGCGCCGGGGTCAATACCGGGCAATGGTAGCACCAGCCGCCCCGCGTTTCAATCGGTGGGCCGCTGGCCATCCAGTGCAAGGCAACGCGCTTATACGCTTTGGGGCCACAGGGCAAGGCCCGTGGCACCAAAGCAGGGCTTACACCTCGACGCTGATTGCGCCCAGCGGATGCGAGCAACAGGCGAGGATGAACCCCTCGGCCACATCCTCGTCCGAGATGCCGCCATTATGCACCATATGCACCTCGCCCGCGGTTTTCTTCACCTTGCAGGTGCCGCACAGGCCGAAGGTGCAGCCCGATGGGATGTTGAGGCCCGCGCGTTTCGCCACCGCCAGCACGGTGTCGGTTTCCGTGCAAGGCGCGGTGACGCCCGAGGTGGTGAAGCTGATCGAAGCCCCGGCCTCCGACGGCACCACATCCGCCAGAACCGGCTTTTCCGCCTCGGTCGCCACAGCAAGGCCAAAACTTTCCTGATGGTAATGGGCCATGTCAAAGCCAAGCGCGTTCAGCATGTCGCGCACCGCCTGCATGAACGGTTCCGGCCCGCAGCAGAACACTTCGCGCTCCAGATAATCCGGGGCCATCAGGCCCAGCATGATCTGCGAGAGCCGCCCCTTGTAGCCCGGCCAGACGCGGAACGGGTCGGCTTCCTCTACCGTGAAGCGCAGTTGCAAGCCCGGCACGCGGTTTGCGAATTGCTCCAGCCGCTCGCGGAAGATGATCTCCGACGGGCGGCGCGCGGCATGGACGAACACGATGTCCGGCATCTGCCCCGAATCCCAGGCCCAGGTTGTCATCGACATCATCGGTGTGATGCCGGAGCCTGCCGAGATGAACAGGTATTTCTTCGCCGGGTGCTTGTGCGAGGTGAAGATGCCATTGGGGCCATAGGCCTTGATCTTCATGCCGGGTTTCAGGTGATCCAGCATCCAGCGCGTGCCGATGCTGCCCGCCTGCGCCTTCACCGTCACCGTGATCGACAGCGGCCGCGAGGGGCTGGAGCTGATCGTATAAGTGCGTTGCACATTGCCACCGGGGACCGGCAAGTCGAGCGTGACGAACTGCCCCGGCTGATAGTCGAACCACGCGCCCGAAGGCGCGCGGAAGGTAAAGCTGGCGGTGTCGTCATTTTCCGGCACCACCATGGCACATTCCAGCAATTCGCTGTCTTTCCACGGTTCTGCCGACCAATTGGCGCGGGTTTTTCCCATCGGGCTCACTCCGCTGCCAGGGCGGGCTTGGGGGCCAGCCTTGTGGTCATGGTATCGCAATACCAATCGACGAACTGGATCACGCCTTCCTCCTGAATGGTGGAATAGGGGCCGGGTTCATAGGCGGGCGACAGGATGCCCTTCTGGTTTTCCTCGACCACCTGACGATCCTCGTCATTGGTGTTCATCCAGACCGTCGTGAGGTCGGTCAGATCGTAATCCACGCCCTCCACCGCATCCTCGGGCACCAGCCATTTGGTCGTCACCTGCGTTTCGGTGGCCGAGATCGGCAGCACGCGGAACACGATGGCATGATCGGCGAGGAAGTGGTTCCAGGTGTTCGGGTAATGGAAAAACAGCAGGCTGCCCGCATCATTGAACGGCATGTCGCCCATGCGCTTGCCCTTCACCGCCGCCTTGCCCGAGAGCGTATAGCTTTCGGCGCTGTTCAGCAGCGGAATGCGGGCCAGGCGCCATTGCATCTTGGGGTGGTTGACAAAGCGCGAGGGCAGGCCCGCCGCCTCGCAACGCGCCCAATGCTCCAGAATATCGGGGCTGGCGGCATTCGGGCCTTCCATCGCGGTCATGCGCGGATTGTCGGAATAGGTGCGGCACAGCGAGGGGTGCGAGCCGCCGCAGTGATAGCATTCGCGGTTGTTCTCGATCACCAGCTTCCAGTTGCCCTTCTCGATGATCGTCGAGCTATGGGCCACCTTGGCTTTCTTCAGGCCCGAGGCCGCCAGATAGCTGGTCATTGTTTTCGCCAGATCGGCAATGGCGGGCGGCACTTCGGCAAGGCAGATGAACACCATCCCGCCCAGATCGACGCAATGCACCTTTTTCAGCCCATGCGCGGCCAGATCGAAGCTGTCCTGCATGTCGCGGGCATAGATCAGCTTGCCGTCAAGGTCATAGGTCCACTGATGATAGGGGCAGACCAGCTTCGGCGTGGAGCCGGTTTCCTTGGCGCAAAGCCGCTGGCCACGATGGCGGCAGACATTGTGGAACGCCCGGATCATCCCATCGGTGCCGCGGGTGATCACCACCGGATAGGCCCCCACTTGCAGCGTGGCGAAATTGCCGGTTTTCGGAATCTCGCAGGATGGAATTGCGAACAGCCATTCCTTGTAAAAGATCTGGTCGAGGTCGTGGGCCAACACCCCCTCGTCACAGTACAGGTCGCGTTCAAGCGAATAGTTTTCACGACGCGCCATCAGGCGCGCCAGCATTTCGGACTGGCTGAGCATCTCGTTCCCTCGCTGTCCTACGCCTCCCCGCGCAGGATTTTACCTGTTGAAGCAAGTGCTTGCCCGGCGACGCCTCTCCACGCCGAAACCCAGGCCTGCGCTTGCGCGTTTCTCATGCAAGGCTGGTTTCCGGGCTGGGGAGTGGCCTTGCGGCCCTGTGCGACGCCTTCCCGGTTGCCCAGTGGCATTCGCCGCACTCTCCCGTCACCGTTGCGGGGGCAGCGCCGGAATTGCACCGGCTTCCCAATTCTCCACTGTTGCCAGTGGCACCTTGCATGCTGACGCTAGGGCAAAAGCGACATTTCCCATGTGCGGATTGCGACATGGCGCAGGGCAAATGCGGTGCGTGAGAAATTTAGCGAAAGGGACCGGGAACGCTGTCGGGCAAAGCGGCGAGCGAGATGGATTTGGCTTGCGGAGGTGCTGCGATCTCAGATCAGCGCGGCCCCGATCAATGCCCAGATTCCGGTGCCCAGAGAGATGGATGGCAGTAGCCACCAACCACTGGCAAGCCGTCTGTCCGAGGTCTTGGCTGCCATGATCCCCCCCTTTGCCAGCTGTTTAATCGTCGAATGTTTCTGGCATTGTTTCCCAATTGAGAACGCAAAGCTCAGTCCCCGTCAACAGGAACTCTGCTGGCCAAAGGTTGAGATATCATTAATCCGCTTGAACCTGCCGCAATCCGCGCGCCGCGTGGGACAGGTCGGGGGCCAAGGGGAACAGGGCGGCCTGCACCGAATGGTAAATGTCGGGCTTGCCAGCAAATTGTGTGGCGGCCGGAAGACCCGCCGCATCAATCTCAGGGAACCAGCCGCCGCGAGCGTGGTCGATCAGGCTGGCATCCGCAAAGGTCCACAGGCGGCGATACCAAGCCTCATCTTCCGGACGCCTTTCAAGTTTGATGAGTGCAGCGAGCGCCCCGATCGCCTCTGTTACGGGCCACCAATAGCGGTTGCGCACATCGACCGAGCCGTCGAATTTCAGAGTATAGGCAAAGCCGCCTTCCGGCAGCCATGCCTTCAATGCTTCTTCGATCAACGCACGGGCGCGGGTTGGGGTGCCATCCGCAGGCCGCCCTGCCAGGTCCCACCACTGCAAGGCCAAACGCCCGAATTCAAACGAATGTCCTGGCGTAGTGCCGGCGGGGCGGAACATCGGATTACCGGCATAAGTCGCGTCGACCGTCCAGTCTGCGTGGTAATGTTCCGGAATCCGCCAATCATGGGCCGGTGCCATCTGGCCCAGAAAGAACCGCAAAATCCGCCCGGCCCGTGTCAGATACAGGGCCTCGCCCGTCGCTTCATAGGCGGTCAGCAGCGCCTCAGTGGCGTGCATATTGGCATTCATGCCGCGATATTCGGAAAACGGTGTCCAGTCGCGGTTGAACTCATCGGCGAAGAGGCCGGGGCCTTCTTCCCAGAACCGGGTTTCCAGAACCTGTGCCACATCGGCCATCAAACGGTCGGCATCAGGATGGCCCGCCATCTTGGCCGAAGCGGCCGCCAGCAAGACGAACACATGGCCATAGGCCAGTTTGCGCCCATCCGCCACCGCATCGCCCGCCACACCCCAGACATAGCCCCCGTGGCTGGCATCCCGATGATGCGACCACAGATAATCCATCCCCAGATCGACAATTTCCCCCGCGCCCGGGATGCCCGAGGCCACGCCAAGCGCATAAGAATGCACCAGTCGCGTCGTCGTGTGCAGCTCTTGCAATGGGGCTGGCAGGGGGGCACCGTCATGGCCCAATACATGAAATCCCGGCGCGAAATCTGGGTAACGCCTTGGACTGGCGGCAAAAAATGCAAACTGCCGCGCGGCCTCGGCCTTTAGGAAGGCGCGATGCGCCGGATGGTCCAGCCAAAAACCTGCGGCATCGGCAGGGCCAAGATGAGCATGGGGCATCGCAATCCCTTCGCAGCAGCGGTCTGTTCTGAGGCAATCTGCGCAGACTGTGCCGCAGCTTGTTTGCGCTCACAAGTGGCAGGCTGGGGGGATGCTCACGTTTTGCTGAAACGGGGGTGCAGGTTGCGTGCAGCTCGCTTATATTGATCGTATGAACCGTCGCACCGCGCTTCTTGCCCCGCTCGCAGTCCTGGCCTTCGCCCTTCCCGCGCAGGCCGAGAAGATCTCGCTTGCCGCGATCTCCAAATATCTGAACGCGTTGAAAACCGCCGAGGCGGAATTCACCCAGATCAACGGCGATGGGTCGATCAGCACCGGGCGTATCTTCATTCATCGCCCCAACAGGGTGCGGTTTGAATATGCGCCACCCGATCGCAACCTCGTGCTGGCCTCGGCCGGGCAAGTGGCGGTATTTGACGGCAAATCGAACCAGCCGCCCGAACAATACCCCCTGAAGCGCACGCCGCTGAACCTGATCCTTGGGGCCAATATAGACCTTGGTCGCGCCAAGATGGTGGTCGGGCACAAACAGGATGGCAACAAAACGGTGGTCAGGGCGCAAGACCCGGAGCATCCGGAATATGGCTCGATCGAACTGGTATTCACCAACAGCCCGGTCGAACTGCGGCAATGGGTGATCCGGGATGATTCCGGCAACCAGACCACGGTCATTCTGGGCGACATGGTGAAGGGCAAGGAGTACAAGCCCTCAACCTTCACCATCGAGGCCGAAATTGCCCGACGCAAATAAACGCGTTCTCCTGCGGCCTTACCTGCCGCAGGCATTCAACTGGCTGCGATAGGTCTCGGACCGGCTACCCACACGGTCAGCGACATCCAACAGCCAGGCTTTCGCATTATAGCTGCCCTTGGCAAAGCCGGTGCGACCCTCATGATAGGCAAGATACTGGCTGCGCGCGTCATATTTTGACACGCCAAGGCCCTTTTCTGTGCCGTCCATATACCACCCCATGAAATCGGTCGCATCCTCGATCCGGTCCCGACGTGCGCTACGCCTGCCGGTTTCTCTCTGGTATTCCTCCCAGGTGCCATCCAGCGCCTGGCTATAGCCATAGGCCGTGCTTTGCCGTCCCATCGGAATGATACCCAGTACAAAACGGTGGGGCGTTTTGGCATTGCCGATGAATTTGCTTTCCTGATGGATCGTTGCCATCTGGACATGCACGGGGATCCCCCAGCGGCGCTCGGTCGCCTTCATGGCTCGATAATATTCAGGCCGCTCGCGCAGAAGCGCGCAAGCGTCGTCCAGATTGCGGGGCGCCGAAAACTTGCCGCCGCCCCCACAGGAGGCCAGCAACAGAAGTAGGATCGACGCACGGAGAAACCTGCTCATTTGCCCCTCGCGTGTCTTGTTATTGCGGCACAGGATAGGCCAATTCCCGATCCGGGGGAATGGCTGGCGCATCAGATTTGCGCGAGGTGCTGCCGAATTTGTCGAATCAAGTCACCAGACTGTTTCCCCCGAATCATCCCTGCGCCGATGGACGGCAAGCATGGAAAGCGTTACTGAATGCTTGGGGGACGATCAGATGCTGAAAACGCAAGCCAAATACCATCTCGGGCAGGTGCTTCGGCACCGTAAACACCCCTTTCGCGGGGTTGTGTTTGATGTGGATGCCATGTTCTCGAATACCGAGGAATGGTATGCCGCCATCCCGGAAGACAGCCGTCCGAACCGGGATCAGCCTTTCTATCATCTGTTGGCTGAAAACGACCAAAGCTACTACGTTGCTTATGTTTCCGAGCAGAATCTTGTGCCGGACGATACTGGCGAGCCTGTTGATCACCCCGATTTGGGCGATCTCTTCGGTGACTTTGAGGATGGCATTTACCCGTTGCAGTTTCAGTTGAACTGAACGCGCCTCAATAGCCAAGTGCGCAACCATCCTTGCGCGGGTCCGATGCCCCCTCAAGCACGCCATCAGCGCGAATGCGAATGGCTTGGGCACCGCCAAGGGGTTCGTCACTGAGGCGGGCCGGGTGGCCAAGGTCCACCAGTTGTCCAATTGTATCAGCAGGATAGCCCCGCTCGACCTTGAAGCCCTCTGGCCCACAGAACGCGCGGGGGGCATCAATCGCGGTTTGAAGGTCCATGCCGTAATCGGTCAGATTGCTGACAAAACGCGCATGACCACAAGGTTGATAGGCCCCTCCCATCACGCCGAACGGGATGCTGATACGACCGCCCTCGGCCAACATGCCGGGGATGATGGTGTGCATCGGGCGCTTGCCACCTGCGGCTTCGTTCGGATGCCCTGGGATGAGAGAAAAGCCGGCTCCGCGGTTTTGGAAGTTGATGCCGAATTTCCGGGAGGCGAGCCCAGAGCCAAATCCCCAGAAAATCGAATAGATCAAGGAAACGGCCATGCGGTCGCGGTCGACGACGGTGATGTAAACGGTATCCTTGTGTACGCTTTCTGTCAGCGGTGCCGGATCGGGCAGGACACGTTTCGGGTCAATCAGCGCCGCCAGCCGCGCGGCGGTCTCGGGGGCGAGCATATGATCCAGCCGCGCCGTCGGATCAGCGATGAATCGGTTGCGGGCGTCATAGGCGAGCTTGGCCGCCTCGGCTTCCAGATGGGCGCGGCTGGCCCCGAAAGGGTCGAGGATCGCAAGGTCGAAATGCTTGAGAATATTCAGCATCAAAAGCGCGGTCGCCCCCTGTCCGTTTGGTGGGTGCTCGATCAACTCCACCCCTTGATAGGGGGCCGAAATCGGATCCGTCCATTCGGCCTTCACCGCAGCAAGATCCGCAAGATCATGCAGGCCCCCAAGGGCGCGCAGCGAGCTGATCATGTCATCAGCCACCTCGCCCTCGTAAAAACCGGCCCGACCCTCGCGGGCAATCCGACGCAGCACTTCGGCCTGACCGGTGGCGCGGAACATCTGCCCAATGCGCGGCGCGGCACCGTTCAGCAGATAGTGCCGCCGTGCATCGCCTTGCAGCACCGCGGCATCCTCGGCCCAATCGGCGGCGACGCGGGGGGCGACCGGAACCCCCGCTTCGGCATAATGGATGGCTGGCGCGAGCACCTGATCCATGGGCAGTCGCCCATGTGCTGCGTGCAAGGTGCAAAATGCATCAACTGCGCCGGGCATGGTGACGGTCCGGATCCCGTAAAGGGGCATCTTCTCCAGCCCCGCGTTGCGCAACGCGTCGGCGCAGAGCCCGGCAGGTGCCCGGCCCGAGCCGTTCAGTCCGATCACCCGATCTGACTCCGCGGTTTTCAGCAGCGCAAAGCAATCGCCGCCGATCCCGGTCATCTGGGGTTCACAGATCCCAAGCAGAACGGCACCGGCAATCGCGGCATCCACGGCCGTGCCGCCAGATTGCAGGATGTCGATGGCAATCTTGGCAGCCAGCGGATGTGAGGTTGCACAAAGACCGTTACCGGCAAATACGGCCGAGCGGCCCGGAAGCTGGAAGTCGCGCATGGTTTCTCCCTCGTTCAAACCGACAGTATGGCGGGTTTGATTGCAGGGAAAGAGCCTCGGCGCCACGATCTGGGTGGGGGCATTGCTCGCGGCGCCGAGGGAAGCCTTATGCAGCTACCCCTTGAGCATGCTTTGTCGATACGGCGGCAATTCGAACGAATTGAGGTGTTTTTACGGCATTGCAGGAATAGCGCCCACAATCCCACCCTCAGGAGCATATTGTTTCCGGCATGCGAAAGCGCAGCTCGTTCATGTTGCCCTGCCGGCGATAGCTCAGATCCTCGGTCAAGGTGCGGATCAGGAACCAGCCGAATCCCCCCTCGGGCAGATCCTGTGGATCATGTGGGGCAAGTTTGCCTTCTGGAAGGGCCAGGCCAGGCATCGCTGCCCCGCCGTCGAGTATGCAGCACCCGATCCCGTTGGGGCCAATGGAAACGTCAATCGTGATGTTGCCCCGCTGTTCCGCATAGGCATGTTCGACAATGTTGTTCAGAACTTCTGCCAGAACGATTTCAATGCGGCCGCGCAGGTCGCATCGCAAATGACGCAGCCCTGGATCCGCAAGCAACTGCGCCAGAGCCTGCCTGACAGCCATCTGCTCACTGGCAATCACGAGGTGGATGTCTCGGCGGATCTCGGCCATCAATGCCTCCCCGGTGAACTCTGTGCGCTCAGCCCGCATGCCGCATATCGTCAGGGACAGTCGGGTGGATCACAAAGACAGAATCCATGCGCGTCAGACGAAACACCTTTTCGACCGTGGGCGTCAGGCCCGCCAGTTCCAGCCGCCGGTCGGGGCCAAGCAGTTTCATCACGGCCACCACCGCCCCCAAGCCGGAACTGTCGAGAAAGGCCACGCGCGACATGTCAAGCATGACCCGCCCATTGCCTTGGGCAGTCAGTTCGCGCATTGAATCCTTGAACTGGATGGCACCGGCAGCGTCAATCCGTTCCTCCATCACCTCGACCAGCAGCAATCCTGCTGATTCGCGTGCCGAAAGTTGCATATCATGGCTCCTACAGTGGTCTGATGGGCAGCGATCCTTGTGGGCAGCCTAGCTGTCGAGTGTTAGCAATCGGTAACCAGCCGCAGAAAAACTGCGCAAGTTTGCAGGAGAGATGATGTCACCCGATTATGCCGATCTGGCCGCCCGTATCCGCGCCCTGTGCCATGGCGAGACGGATGCTGTCGCATTGATGGCCACTGTGGTTTGCGAATTGCATCAAGGCCATCCCTTGTCGGATTGGACGGGATTTTACCGTGTAACGGGGCCGGAATTGCTGAAGATCGGCCCCTATCAGGGCGGCCATGGTTGTTTGGTCATCCCGTTTTCGCGCGGGGTTTGTGGGGCAGCGGCGCGCACGGGGCAGGTGCAGCTTGTGCCGGATGTCGACGCCTTTCCTGGGCATATCGCCTGTTCCTCCTCCACGCGATCAGAGCTGGTGATTCCGGTGCGTAACAGAGCGGGTGTGCTGCTGGGGGTGCTGGACCTCGACAGCGATACGCCCGCCGCCTTTACCGAGACGGATGTGGCTGCGTTGACAGCCATTCTGGATGATGTCTTTGCCGATGCCATGTGAGGAGGGGCCGCCGGTGCAGAGGCGTGACTTTGGCCTGCCATTGTGGCAGGCAGGGCTATCGGTAGCGACCAAGAACAGGAGGCCGGATTGGCCCTGAGTTTCCGTCAGACAGAGATCCTCGCTTTGGCCCGCAGCGAGGGGCGCGTGGTGGTGGAGGCTTTGGCGGAACGCTTTGGCGTGACGCTGCAAACCATCCGCCGCGATCTGACCGATCTGGCTGAGGCGGGGCATCTGGACCGGGTGCATGGCGGGGCGGTGCTGCGCTCGGGCGTCAGCAATATCGGCTATGAGGAGCGGCGGGGCCTCAATGATGGCGGCAAGGCCGCGATCGGGCGGGCCTGCGCGCAGGCGATTGCCGATAACAGCTCGATGATCCTGAACATCGGCACCACCACCGAGGCTGTCGCGCGCGAGTTGTTGCAGCATCGCCAGATCACGGTGGTGACCAATAACATGAATGTGGCCAATATTCTGGTGGCCAACCCCTCGTGCGAGATCCTGCTGGCGGGCGGCGCGCTGCGGCGGTCGGATGGCGGGCTGGTGGGCGATCTGGCCTCCAGCTTCATGCAGCAATTCAAGGTGGATGTGGCGATCATCGGCATTTCGGCCATCGACCCGGATGGCGATCTGCTGGATTACGACATGAACGAGGTGCGGGTGTCGAAAGCGATCATTCGGCAGGCGCGCAAGGTCTGGCTG
>ERZ761609.1655-NODE-1655-length-18628-cov-10.556453_pt1 | contig 18628 bp, 19 predicted proteins | sample MGYA00511163_ERZ761609 | MGnify/ENA primary metagenome ERZ761609 (study PRJEB28899, sample SAMN02445070) | bioreactor sludge metagenome | biome: EBPR sludge | place: Australia: Brisbane, Thorneside Wastewater Treatment Plant | collected 2011-12-16 ... | reverse complement strand
GGCAAGAATTGACCGGCGATTCTCGCGTTGCGGTAACGGCTCCCCAAGAATTTCACCCTCTTCAAGCTGGAAGACAACCTCGATACCGCGCAACAGGGCGTGCTGTACCGTTACAATCGTTTTGGGGTCGTACATCTCTGGCGCATGGAAACGGAACAGAAGCGCGTTTTTATGATCGCGAACAATCGGCACGATGCGCACTGGCCGAACCGCGTCCGGTGGCAGATCAACGTCCTGATCCTCATCCTCGGTTTTGGACCAGTACCCGGTTCTGGGATCGATCATGAAGCCGAGGACAGTTTTATCGCGACGTCGCTTCAGGCCTTTATTGATCCGGCTGATCTCTGCACTATTCGCATATTGAAGGGTGAGAAGAGGTGCGCCGTCAGTTATGAACGCGGCTTCGGTAACGTCAATACGTCCATGCTTCTTCGGCCAGGAGAAAACCGTCTGTATTTCGAAGCCTTGGCGAACACGTTCTTCGTCGTTGGCGGTAATCCGTTCGGTTGGCGCCGCCTCGACATTATCGATCCGCAGCGTCCGTCTCACAGGTAGTTCGCCGGCCATGTGCGCGTTGCAGGCATGACACCGGTCGGTTTCACCCTCATGTGCAGCCCCACAACTCGGACAAATCGTGATCTCGTGAGTGGCGAGTTCCTGACCATCGGACGTTCGGGTTTCGGGGGGCAGCTTGGCCTTCATGACCCGAAAGGCCCGACCCTCATGATAGATGAGGCTGCGCGGACCAAACTCGGAGATCGCAAGGAAGCGCGCGCGCTGCAGGAAGGAACCAGATTTACCGTCGCCCGGAATAAACGCGTAAAGGGGCAGACGCGGGAAATTGTATCCTGGTAGAAAACCCTCCGTAGCAAGATAGCGATAGGCGTAGAAGTCGGAACCGTTCGTTGCCTTACCTTGTTCAAGAATACCAATCTGATCCATGGCTTGGATCTGGGCCGCTTTGATCTTGCGTCTGTCGGCCGCAGAAAGACCGGTAACTTGTGAACGCGCGTTGGCTTCAATCAGTTGGGAGCGAGCAGAATTATAGAGTTCGCGCCAACGCTCGAAGGCTCGGTCGAACGTGATCGGCGCCCGCGTCGCAACCTCCGTAACATAATCATCCGCATCCCCCATCCATATAGGCGATAGCCCGCCAGCTGAGGCCATGATCTGCCCGAGAACACGGCGCATCGGCGCCCGAGCCTTGCCAACAAGCGCGGCTGCCCGGATCACATTGAGGATGTCATCCTTCAGGGGATAGCCGGGTTTTTGAAGATCAAGAATCTCTGGGATGTCTGGCGAGAGGGCGAGCCCTGCTTCGGCAAGCCAGATTGCCTGAAGGTGAGAGCAGACAAGGTCCCTATTGGTGATGTCGAGGGCCGGCGGCCGGACCATTCCGGACACCATATCGTTGCGACGTTCAAAAAAGTACTGGTCGTGTGGGGATCCCGCGGCACAGTAGGTCACGATGACGGCAGCCTGACCGGATCTGCCTGCTCGTCCGGCACGCTGCGCGTAATTCGCTGGCGTTGGCGGCACGTTCCGTAGGTAAACCGCATTCAGAACCGAGATATCGACCCCGAGCTCCATAGTCGGAGAACAGAACAGCGTCGGCAGAAATTGGTTTGATTCCCCATTCGCTTTGATCTCAGTCTCGAATTCGGCGATCTTCTCCCGGTCGTCTGGTTCGAAGCGGAAACGCCACTCCCGCCATTCGCGCTGTCTTTGCGAAACCTGAGCGGTGTGCTCTCGTCCTTCCAGTCCGAAATAGACGCTGCTACCGCTAGCGAGTTGATCTGCAATCCCGTAGTAGAGATCGTGGAAGTAACGGTTTCCGAGCGGCTCGCCACGACGAACGGCTTCCCCAGGGATGAGGCGGACAGCCGAGGGAGAAACCCGCCAACCGCGCACGCCCCCGTCGGCTTCGACCGGTGAAACCAGTCCTTCTTCGGTGAGGAGGTCGAGGAGCCCTGCCATGAAGATCAGATAATCGTCTTTTCGGAGCTTGGTCCCAATGACGCTGTTACGGTTGATAAGGCGGGCAATGCGTGAGTTGTGCCCAGCACGCAGGATCGTCTGCTCTTCCCGAAGTCCGACCAAATCCTTTCCCGGCGCCTGCAGGAATAATGTGGTCCGGCCGCGAGGCGTTTCCTTAATATCGATTGACCATGGTGTCCGGAGGTGTGACCGGGATTTTTGAGCAACAGTGTCGAGGACCGCGAGTTCAAGCGCCTCGGTTCCGACGGCAAGACCTTCGAGCATGGCTTCAAGGAGGAGGCGCACAACTCTTTTGCGGTCATCATCCCCCATCGCCCCCAGCGTCGGCAAGATGGTGCCCAAGCGATCACGGTCTGAGGCAACGTCATCGAGGCCGACAAAGTCAACATCGATCAGTTTCAGGACCTGTAGGCTTGGGTTGGTGAAACGCCAGCCACGGCGCAGGTCGGTCCAGACCCTGTGCGCCAGCACTTTGGCCAGAACCCGTTCGGAATCACTCCGAGTCACAGCACCGGCCCCCGGATCAAGCATCCAATGGACGCGCGCCACCTTGTTGGAGGCCGTGAAACCCAAAGCACGGACAACTCGGAGACCAAATTCGTCTTCGCTCAATCCGTCATTGCCTGCATCAATCACTGCGCGCAGGATTCCCCCGCGAAGGAGACTTACAAATAAGAAGTCGTTGAAATGGCCAGCCTGAAGTGCGGCATCCTGACGGTTGTCAGTGAAGCTCAGCAGCTTTCGTTTATCTGCCGGAATTCCATTTCCGCGTTGGTTTAGCCACTCAAGCGCACTTGAGACCAGAAGTGTGGTCGCTGAACTCCTACCTTCCGCAGAAAGGCCTGCAAGCTTGCTGCGTTCCCGCATTGCACTTGACGGCTCGTCGAGACAGCAGACGCAGAATCCAAATTTGCCGGGGATGAACCAGAAGGGCTCACCATTCGGATCATATCGCCCATTTCCGCCAATGGTGACTTGGGCCGGCGCACGCTTCGCACGGTTGGGCCTGAGCTTAAAGGTTCCGTTGCGCTCTTCGACCCAGCCTTCGGGAAAGCTTTCGATCGTTCCGTCGAACCGGTAGTCTGGATCCTGCCCCCCTCTTGGGGTCAGATATCCAGCAATATCGGTGTCGTCGTCACAGTCGAGCGGGGTGTCGTCGATATTACGTGGCAAGAAGACGATGCCGTCTCCCTGATCCGTTTTTGTGACCACATGGTATTCATGCCCACATTGCCGACAAAAGCGGGTTGGATAGAGGCGAACACCGGGATTTTGGGGATCCTCAAGCTGTCCGTCGAGAAGGATTCTCCGTGGCTGCGGGCGAAGCGTTGTGTATATTTCTCCTGACCCGGAGATAAATCGATGAAGCTTGAAAGCAAGGAACGCAGACTCTCCGCTTCCCCCACGCTCTCTTTCAGGGAGACTGACACGGGTCAGAAAGGTCTTGAGGACCGTCCGACACTGACTTAAATCCACACCACTGGATACGGACAGCTTTTCCGCAGCCTCGCCGAAAGGTATCGGCTTCCGGCGCTTGAGAACAAGACCATCTTCCAGTCCCAGTGCAAGTTCAACCCAAACGGCCAGAGGGTGTTTGACCAAGTCCGAATCGGCCAACTTAATGGGGATCTCGGCAGTGATGGCGCGCGCGAGTTCGGGGACAACCGTGTCCAGCGACAGCCGATCATCGGTCGCTCGACGCAAAGACTCGTCGATGACCGCATCGGGGCCGATCTCGACCCCAAACAGTCGGGAGGCCACTTCCGAGACGACCCGTGCCCGGCCTTCGTCGCTGCCTTCGCTTGCCATGGTCGCGGATGTCCCGACGCAAATCGGGACAGTGTCCGGCGCGCATCGATCACGGAGCCTACGGACAAGGATGGCAACGTCAGCGCCCTGCCGGCCACGATAGGTGTGAAGTTCATCAAGAACAATGAACTCAAGACCCTTCGCATTTCCCATAACCTTAACATCAATTTCGTCCTGACGGGTGAGCAGGAGTTCAGCCATCATAAAATTGGTGAGAAGTATATCTGGAGGATTATCCGCAATTTTTTGGCGTTCTTCTGAAGATTCTTGTCCTGTATAGCGCTTGACTATGGGTTTCAGATTTTCGGGTAAACCGGACTGACTGATGAACTTGTCAATTTCCTTAATTTGACTGTTCGCCAGTGCGTTCATTGGGTAGACAATAATTGCTCGCGTCCGCGCGGCCTGACCAGCTTTGCGAGCCCGAATGATGGCGTCGACGATCGGTACGAAAAAACAAAGAGATTTTCCTGACCCGGTTCCGGTCGTCACGACATAGCTTTGTCCGGCTTGGGCCTTCGCGATAGCCTGCCCTTGGTGGGCATGAAACTGGAGCGGCACCGACCCAAAGCGGAAAACCTGAGCCGTTGCCGGGTCGAGTGCCCCGGACCTGACAAGATCCACCGTTGTCGGGCCAGACTCATAGCGCGGATTCAGTGACAGGAGCGCATCCGGCCAAAAGCGCCCACCGTCATATTCACGGGATATCGCCTCCTGCAAATCTGCCGCCCGGATAGTACTGAAGGACCGTGAGAAACGAGCATAATTTTCAATAAGATGATGATCAAAATCAAAAGCCTTCATCGCCACCCCCCATATATTGAAAACACTCGCCACCAGTTCCAAACCAGCTGCGCTTCTTCTCCGGCCTCAACAAAGTGCAGGGCGGCAGTGACGGGTGCTGGAAGGCTGGTATCGTCGAGGCGTGGACGCGGAGATAATTCTTATGAACGGGGACGTTGCTACGGACATCCCAGATGCTGCCTACACAGGTCGTATCGCTCGTCGGCACTGGCCATGGCGGCGCTGCGTGGATAGCTTGAACGAACATGCAGGGCTACATCTCCTCTCTCACGGCAGACTGTACCATATCGAACGACCACCGCCATGGCGAATTAACAATTTTTTCTCTACTAGGTTGCGTAATGTCACCTTTGCCGTATTTGGGCTTGCACCATACTCGCGCACCATGTCGCGTGTTGTGACGCGACCGTGGGCTTGGGCATAGTCCAGGATGTGTACGGCCAGTTCGGGCAGGACGGCAAGGGCGCGCTTCTCGCGCTCGATCTTTTCGGCTAGGCGGCGCTTTTGTTGTTGCAGGGCGCGCAGGAAGAACAGAAGCCAAGGCTGCCAGTCGGGTTTGTCGGTGTGGATCGTCGTCTGCGTCTGGCGCAGGGCGAGATAGTAGCTCTCCTTACTGAGTTCTATGACGCTTTCGAGGGAGCTGTAGGGCACATAGGCATAGCCGGCCTGCAATAAGAGCAACGTCGTCAAAATACGGCTGAGGCGGCCGTTGCCGTCTTGGAAGGGATGGATTTCGAGAAAAACGACGACGAACACGGCGACGGTCAACAACGGGTGCAGACGGCGCAGGTCGCGGGCCTGTTCCAGCCAGGCGATCAGATCGGCCATGCGACGCGGCGTGTCGAAGGGCGTGGCCGTCTCGAACACGATGCCGATCATGTTGCCGTCGGCATCGAATGCGCCCACATCGTTGCGTAGCGTCTTGTACTCGCCGCGGTGCCGCTCGTCTTTGGCACTGTGGCGCAGCAGGTCGCGATGCAGTTGTTTGGTATGGTTCTCGTTGACGCGGATGTCGGCCCAGGCATGGAACACGGTTTCCATGACTTCGGCGTAGCCGGCCACTTCCTGCTCATCACGGGTCTCGAATTTCTTAATTTCAAGGCGTGCCAGCAGATGCTCGACCTCGCGGTCGGAAAGCTTGCTGCCCTCAATACGGGTCGATGATCCGATGCTTTCGATGGTCGCCACGCGGCGCAGCGCGTTCAGCCGCTCAGGCGCGATGACGCCCAGGGCACGCCAAGCGCCCTTGAACTCGTCGATCTCCGACAGCAGGGCGAGTAATTCCGGGGTGATCACAATGGTGTCAGTATTCAGCATACCGGATTTTATGCCGGATTGTACCGGATTGTCTACCGGGGTTTATGCCGGATTATACCGGATTAAGATTTTAGCCAATGCGCCTGAGTTGCTTGCTTGGCGCCGCGCTCCGCGTCGATAGGCAAAAAAACTGGGCTTTTCAAGAAATCCGGTCGCGGTGGGTGATACAGGCTTCATGGGTGTGATCTACTCCCGCCGCCGATTCCACACCAGCTGCGCTTCTTCGCCATCATCGGCAAAGAACAAGGCGGCGGTGATGGGGGCCGGAAGGCTGGGGTCGTCGAGGCGAACGCGGAGATAAGTCTTGGGGGCGGGGCCGTTGGTGCGGGCCTCCCGATGGAGATCGCCGACAGTATCGCTGAAGGGTTGCGGGCGAGGGCAGGAAAACGATGGGTCTAAAAGGGGTTGCCGATGATCGGAAAACTCCTCGGTCACACCCAGGTCCAGACCACCGCCCGCTATGCACACTTGGCCAATGATCCGGTCAAGGCCGCAGCGGGAAGAGTGTCGGACATGATCGGGAAGGCGTTGCTGTAAAATATACGCCATAACGTATAGTTTTGATTTATGCGCTACGGCGTATATTGACGAAATATGCGTCATGGCGTATATTTTGGAAAAAGCTGGGGTTATGGAATGACGGAGCTTATCAGATCGGCGAGCCAGTTTGGCGTCGCATTACGACGCAACCGGCGTCTGCAAAACCTTACCCAAGGCGCGTTGGCCGAACGGGCCGGCGTGCGGCAGGGGACGGTCTCGCAGGTGGAGACCGGGTTAGAAACCGTCAAGCTCACCACGGTGATGGACCTTCTGCGCGCGCTCGATCTTGAAGTCGTCATTCAGCCGCGCTCCAAGGGATCGCACAGCGACATTGAGGATATTTTCTGATGGGGCGGGCGCGCAAAACGGTGCGGCTGTCCGTCGCTCTCAATGGGCGGCTCGTCGGCACGCTCGACCGCGCTGCGGGCGGCGCCGTTTCTTTTACCTATGATGTGGGATGGCTGGATGACGAACGCCGCGCCTTTCCCGTCTCGCTTTCCCTACCGCTGCGGGAAGAGCGCTATGCCGGGGCCGTGGTCTCCGCCTTCTTTGACAATCTGCTGCCCGACAACCCGCTGATCCGGCGCAAGATCGCCGAAAAGGTCGGGGCGGCGGGGACGGACGCCTTCAGCCTCCTCGACCGGATCGGTCGCGACTGTGTCGGGGCCTTGCAGTTCGTCCCGGACGGCGACGACATCGCGCCGCCGGGACCGCCGGACTCTCTGCCGTTGAATGACGCGGAAGTCGCCGGAATCATCCGCAATCTGGCGACGGCTCCGCTCGGGATTCGTAGCGGTGGGGACCATGCGTTTCGTATCTCCATCGCAGGTGCGCAGGAAAAGACCGCGCTGTTCTGGGATAATGGTTGGCGCCTGCCCCAGGGCGCGACGCCCACCACCCATATCCTGAAGCCGGAATTGGGCCGATTGCCCAATGGGCTCGACATGACGTCCAGTGTCGAAAATGAGCATTTCTGCCTCACCCTCTGCCGCGAACTCGGCCTTGACGTCGCGAAGAGCGACATCGTCGATTTCGAGGATGTGCGCGTTCTGTCCGTCGAACGGTTCGACCGCCTCAGGGCCGGCGATGGGCGCTGGTTGCGGATACCGCAGGAAGATTTCTGTCAGGCGCTCGCCGTACCGCCAAGCCTGAAATACAATGCCGAGGGCGGCCCGGGCATTCGCGAATGCCTGCATCTACTGAACGGCAGCGACTATGCGGCGGAAAATCGCCTCGCCTTTATCAAGGCGCAGATCATCTTCTGGCTGATCGGCGCAACGGATGGTCACGCCAAGAATTTTAGCCTCTTTATGACGCCGGGCGGACGCTATCGCATGACGCCGCTCTACGACATCATGTCGCTACAGCCCAACTTCGCCGCCGGGCAGCTTCAGCAGAAGGATTTCCGCCTCGCCATGGCCGTGGGGCAAAGGCGTCATTATCCCGTTGAGGAGATCATGCCGCGGCACTTCCTGCAAACGGCGAAGGCGGCGGGTGTCGCCGAAGATCAGGTCAACGGGTTATTCGCCGCGTTGGCGAAAGATGCCGACGCCGCACTTGACCGCGCCGTGAAGGCGATGCCCGCGGGCTTTCCGATGGAGATCGCCGACAGCATCGCTGAAGGATTGCGGGCGAGGGCAGGAAAACGATGGGCCTAAAAGGCCTTCGTCACGACGGCTCTGACAGGGGCGAATTGAGCCGGACGCCTTCGCCTTTGGTCTGATCCGGATGCTGGAACTCAATCCCGGCAGATTCCAGGGCTTGGATTACCTTGAAAAATACTTCGGTGGTCGTGCCTTCACCGCGTTCTATTCGATAGACGCTGTTGCGGCTGACGATGGCGCGGTCAGCCAACGCTTCTTGTGACCATTCGAGGAGCGCGCGAGCGGCGCGAATCTGGCGTGCGGTGACTTGGGGCATGGTAACGCCCCACCAACCGTATGCCGCAGAAATTTTCCACGCCTATGGGAAATTATCATCTTAACTGGTGCAATTTGCGCCAGTTGCGGCTATATTCCCCTCAGTCATTGATCGGGTTTTTCGGCGTTGAACCGACCCCGGTCCGGTCTGCTCAACGTTGGGCGCGTCACGCCCGGCGAACCAAGGATTCATTGCCCCCGAAACAGCACCTTCTTCGAGCACCCCACGCCACAGATGATCCGAAGCACGGAGACGATGAATGAGCTACGGCGAAGACGATGAAACCCGCCCTTCTTACGACCGGGGCTTTGCGGACGGGAGTTCGGGCGGTTCCTATAAGCCGCCTTCATCCGACAGCGCCCAGGTTCAGGCGTATGAGAACGGCTACGCCAAGGGACAAAAGGGCGCAGGCGGCGGCTAAGCCCACCCTGTTTTCAAATGACGGCTTTGAACGCGAGGGAGGCGGATGTGCATATCCGGCGTGCGGCTTGGCGTGACCTTTCAGAAATTCTTGTGTTGGCGCGGGCCTTTTTCGATGAACTCGCCCTCGACGGGTTCACCTTCGAGGAAAACAGCGTGGTCGAATATCTCGCGCCGCTGATTCGCGGCGGAGAACGCCATTATTTCGCCCTTGCCGTTGCCGACGGACAGATCGTCGGGGCCGTCAGTGGGCATATCCACCGCTATTGGTTCAGCCCCGAAAAGGTTCTGTTCGACGACTTCTTCTATGTTCCCCCGGACAAACGCGGCGGTCTGATCGCCTATCGTCTCTGGAAGTCCATGCGGGATTGGGGCGCAGCCCAGGGCGTTGCGGCTTTGTCGCATGGCGTGCTGACCGGCATCAATCCGGATAATGCGACCCGGTTCTTCACCGGCATGGGGATGACGTTCTGCGGCGGGATCTTCCGCCTGCCGCTGTCTCCGTCAGCCGCCGCATTGGTTCCCCAAAACATCGCCGCCGCCTGAACCCGAAATTTTCGCCATTTTTCCTCCAAGACGTGGGAGACGCCGGCCATGACGTCCGCCGACAGCCCTTCACACCCCATCAACGGCTTGAATCCGGCGGCCAGACGCACGACCGGACGGGCAGCGATGATCGTCATCTCTCTGTGCGCGGCCATGGGTCTGGGTGGCTGCCAAACCGTAAAGTGGTCCAAGCCCGGCGGCACCGAAGCCATGTTCCAGGCGGATCAATATCAATGCGCCCAGGCGTCGCTGTCACAGCTGCCGCCGACCTATGCGACCCAGTATCCGGCCTATGAAGGGTACAGCAGCCAGTCAAGCTGCAAGCAGAAGGGCAGCAAATACCAGTGCAACTATTCTTCCAGCACCTATAGCCCCGGCCCCACCGTCGTGGACGTCAGCGCGGATATTCGCAACCAGATGATTCAGAGCTGCCTGATGGCCAGGGGCTGGCAGAAGTCGCTGGTTCCCGTCAATGCGCCGAAATAAGCCATGACCCACCGCTGGAGAAAACCCCTTGCTGACGATACGCCGCGTTGCCATTGCCGCCGCTTTTACCACCCTGCTGCCGTCGGTGTCTCCGGCGGCAACGCTGCCCATGTGCCGGAACGGGATTTTCATGCGGACATTCAATCCGGCATCGTTGGTCCTGGTGTCGGTCGAAGGCAAAACGCCCCTTTATGACGATTTCAACGGCTGCCCCGACGCAGGGGCACGCTGCATTCGGAAGACCCAGACCGGCGTTCCGCTCATGTTGCCGCTGATCGCGGCGCCGGCGCCATCCGATGAGTGGGCCTGCCTTTACGTCCCCGCCAGCAAGGCGACGAACGGCTATGACATGGCAGGCTACGTCAAGCGCGCCGCCCTGCAGGGTTATACATCGCCGTTGCAGCAGCCGGACGTGACCTTTGTCGGTCAGTGGGAGATGTTCGCGGACGGCAACCAGATCAAAATCACAGGCGATAAATCCGGTCCGCTGATCGTTGCCGGCGACGCCTACTGGCCCGCCCGTAGCGAACCGCGACATACCGGCACGTTGCGCGGCACGGCAGTGCCGATCAACACGACCCTGCGAATTGCCCGCGACGGCTGCAATGTCCGGATGGATCTCCTCGGCCCCTTTTTGCTGGTCAAAGAATTGAGCGAACAGGGAATCTGCGGTGGGGCGAACGTCACTTTCTCCGGCGTCTATCAGAGGATCAAATGAGGATCGCTTCCATCCTTTCAGTATGTTGGCTGGCGCCGTTGCTGGTCGCCTGCAATCAGACGACCAACGCCACCGGCGGGCGGTCCGAGCAAACCGGCGGCATCGCCGTCCCCTGCGGCGAGATCCCACGCGATGCGGTGATGAAGGTTCCGGCATCGCTCGCCAATGACATGCAGGTCGTCTGCGCCAAGGCAGGGCATGTGCTGATGGCGGCCCCCGGTCTTGGCTGGCGCACGCCGCAGGGCATGCTAGGGCTGCCGGCCATCAACCCGAACAACCCGACCATGATCGGGCCATCCGCCTATTTCACGAAGCTGTTGGTCCACAGGCCGGAAACCGGCGCCAGACGTCGGCTGCTGCAAGCGCTGGCGGCGGCGCAGGCGCCGCAGGATTTCTACCAGTCCGCCGACATCAAGGTGCTGGAGGTTGAGGCCAGCACCGGCCTTAAGAAGCGGATCTATTATTTCACGACGCCGGGAAAACGAAACCTGCCACCGCGCCGGTGGGGGCTGCAATGCTATGACCAGTGCGTTCCCCTAAGCGGCGCTTTGACGTTTGACGTGGTTGCCGCCCATTAGCGTGTTTCAGATTTTGTTGGAACCATCTGAAATGCTCTCGCTTTCCCACGTTAAATCGCCCGATCCGTCACACCATCAAATGTCGTTGGGGGCAAGGATGAACCGACACCCTTTATCCAAACTCTTTCTGAATACGGCCGCGCTGGCAACGGCATGGGTGGCGAGTGGCGCGGTATGGGCGGCTACGCCGCCCTGTCCCAGTGACGGCAATATCGCCGTCGTCTTCGATGCGTCCAAATTCACGCTGGCGAAAACAGCCGAGGCTGTTTTTCTGTCTTCCGACCAGCCCGGCTGCCCAGCTGCAAACAGATGCCAGAAACAGGCCGAGGGGATAATCGCCGCGGGAACAACCGTCGCCGTCGCCCCGGAAATGAAAGAGACGAAAGGCTGGGTCTGCGTCCTCGTGCCCAGCCACCCTGACGCGCAGCCTATTGCGTCGGGTTATCTTCGGGCCAGCCAGTTGAAGGATCGGACAACACCGCCCAAAGCCGTTGACCAGCTTTTGGGGCGCTGGGTATCGAGTCGGTTTTCCAAAAGCGAGATTCGCTTTGAAGCCGGAGGCGTGCGGGGATCTGTGTCAGCCACTGGCCGGGCGGTGCTGCCTGAGGGAAATCAAGCCAGCACTTTCCGGCAAATGAAGGTAACGCAGGTCAAGGACGGGATCCTGTGGATCGGGCCGTCGAGCGGCCTTTCGTACGCCACCGGAAAGCCGGTGCCCGGCTGCCTGCGGATGGACATCGTGGGGCCGCTGCTGATCGTCAATGACGAAGAGAACTGCTTTGGCCGGGCAACATTCCATGGGGTTTATCAGCGGGCGGACGAGTAAAACAACGCCGCCGTACCTTGATCGGTTTTCCAGCCATACGGGTTTTGGAGGGGGAGATGGGGGCGCTTATTGGCGTTATAGTGATTGCGGCCGTCATATTCGCGGCGATTATGATATATTTGTCCATGTCCGCCGCAATACCGATACTTCCATTCATTCCTTTGTGGATACCCCAGATTATTATCGCCGCCATCGCGACATATTACGTCAAAATAAATTATGATTGGCATACTCTGTTTCTGATACTTCTGTTCATATTTACCGTATCCTTGATAACGTCAATTTTCGCACACATTGCCAAGGCAGTCCCGCCAGAAGGCCTGAAGGCTATCCTAGCCCTTTATTATGGCGCGATCGCCTTTGGCATTGTTATGGGGATAACGGGTGGGGATTATGTTTGGTCCGGCGCCGGAGCCTTGTTGGGCGCAGGTTTTGGCATTGAGATAAGTGGTAAGGTGAGGGAGTTTGCGCAGAAGATCCTTGAACAATATGAATAATAATATTCCCTTGTGATGCTTGCGTGAATTATTTTATCTGCATGATTATTGAGTATTTAACTGACGCCTTGACTGTGAACCGAGCGAGAGCCAATAATTACAGAGAAAGATATAATACTGAAACTTGACCACTGCGAATTTCGCCACGGTCTCTCCCCCCTCCGCTTGCTGGTAACGGCCAATTCAGCCTGATCGGTTATGACGTCCGCTGCCGGTTCCACACCAGTTGCGCTTCCTCGCCATTGTCGGCGAAAAACAGCGCGGCGGTGACGGGGGCCGGGAGGCTGGGATCGTCGAGGCGGACACGCAGGTAACTCTTCGATACCGCGCCGGAGGTGCGAGCTTCCCAGGCGTCGCCGACGCGGGTCGTCCCCGCAAAAACCCGGAAGGCCGGAGCCTGCGGATTGTCGCGGCTGTCGCTGGGCAACAGTCGCAGCTTGGCGTTGATGGTCAGGGTGTGGATGGAGCCGGTCCAGCCGCCGTCTTTGGTGGGGGTGAATGTGCCGATGATCGCCATGCTCAAATCTCCTTCTGGTGGGTGGACAGGTCCGTGAATACCGGATCGGACGGGGGCGAGGGGGGAGAAGCCTGCTTGCGGCCACGGCGGGGATCAATCTCTGCCGCCGGAGCGTTGGCGGGCGCACCGGATTTGCGCGCCCTCACGAAGGCGCGGTCGCTGTCCAGAAACGCCTCCAGCATGAACGGAATCAGCTCGGCGACGGTTTCTTCCTGCCCATAGGCGGCGCGATAGAGGTCGGCGTAATCCCGCAAGGCCTGGTTCAGTTCCGGCGTCACGGTCAAGGCGATCTTGACCGGCGTGCGGTCGGGCAAGCGGGCAAGCTTGAGGTCGGACATGGAGGTTCCTTTCAGTGGCGATAGGGTTGAAGGACAAGGTCGCGCTGCACGATCACCCGCAGCGGCCAACCGGGACGCACGGTGAGGGTCGGCTGAATGTCCAGGTTCTTGCTCGTGATCCGCTGGCCGGCCTGATTGACGTTCTGCTGCGTCGATTGGCGGATGGCGCGGGTCAGGTCGGATTCATCCTTGCCGAAGGTCAGCTCCGTGCCGACACCGAGCAGGGTGGACAGCACGACGCCCTTCACCAGTTGCCAGCTGTGATAGTCCACGCCGTCCTCCAGCCCGGCATATCCGGCGGCATCGGCGGCGGGCAGATTGTCGATCTGGAGCGAGGCGCCGTTCGGGAAAATGATGCGCTGCCAGACCAGCAATGCCCGGCTCTGGGCAAAAGAAATCGAGCTGTCATAGCGCCCGATTAGACGCGCCCCCTGCGGGATCAGCAGGGTTCGGCCGGTGACGCTGTCATAGACCGGCTCCGTCACCTGGGCGATCACCGTCCCCGGCAGATCTGAATTGAGGCCAGAGATCAGGCTGGCGGCGATGATGCTACCGGCCATCACCTGCCAGGGGGATGCCGGCGTTTGCAGCCCATGCGGGTTGTAAATACCGCCGCCCTCCTTTTCCTGCAGAAAAGCGCGCTTCCGATTCTGGCCGTTGGGGTCAGTCTCCAGAGTGGCGGCATCCGCGCCTGCAAGGCTGGCGGAAGAGGACGAAGCCGGATTGACGACGCCCTGCCCCACCGCCGCAGGCAGGGGCGATGAGGCGGTTCCGTTCACCCGAAAGAATACCCCGGATTCTCGTGCTTTTTGAGCTTGGGCCGCCTGCCGCTGCCGTTCGGCTTCCGCCGCCTGCTCGGCTGGAGTCGGCGCGAAGGCCGTCATAGGATCGAGTTCGAGTTGACGTTGCCGGGCAACGATGGGCCGGCCAAGATCCCCCGGCAACGGCGGCCCCAATTTCGGAATGTCCGGCTTGATCTCCGCATAGCTCGTCGGCAAGGCGGCAAGACCGTCCGGCGGCGTCTTGCGATCCGTGGCCAACAGTTCCGGCGCCGGCTGGCCGCTATGCGCCGCGTCCTTCTTCAAGGCTGGGCCGGTGACAAGGAACAGCCCGGCCGCCCCGATGGCGGCAATGCCGATCAGCAGCTTGCGCTTGAACCGGACGATCCGGCGCGGCGGTGCTTTCAGCACCAGGTGATCGGGATCGACCTTGGGGGAAGGGGCCGCCGTCACTTCAGCCACCCCGTCAGGCGTGTGAGCAACGAACGGTCGTCTTCATCGGTGCGGCTGATGCGGACCACCTGCTGCGGCGCGGTTCCGAGACGGAGTTCGGCGGCGGCGAACAACCGATCCACCACATAGTAATTGCCCCGCATCCGGTAATTGACCAGTTGGTTGTCGCCGGTCGGGCCGACAATGAACAGCGGCGGGGCTTCGCCCTGATCAATGCGGGCGGGAAACTCGATATAGACCTTGAAGCCGTCATCGAAGACCCGCACCGGCCGCCAGGGCGGATTGTCGCCCGACAGCGCATAGCGGAAATGCAGGTTTTCAACCGCAACCCCGGTCGCCGCCGGTTGGGCGGTTTCGGCAACCGCGTTGCGCCGGTTGATGGCGAGGATTTCGTCCTGTGGATAATTCCAGGCGATAGCGGCCATTGCCGCGCCATCGGTGCTTTCCAGTGACAGACGATAGGCCCGGCGGTCGGTGGTGATCAGCAGGTTCGTCCGTAACCCCGCCGCGACCGGCTTGACCAGCAGATGCACCCGCTTGGCCTCCCCCGCCCCGCTGGTGGTGTCCCCGACCACCCAGCGCACCGTGTCCCCCGCCGACACAGCGGTCAGAGCCTCCCCCGCTTGCAGGGTAATGTCGCTGACCTCCCCCGGTGTCGCATACAGGCGGTACACCGCGCCGTCCATATAGGGGAAGACCTGCACGGCGTTGATGAAGCCTCTGGCCGTTGGAAGCTGCAACGCCGCTTGATTGGCCGCCTGCACCCGATCCATCGGCGCGGCGGCTTCCGATGCTGGCGCGGGCCGGGACACGGCAGGTTCCGGGCGCAACTGCCCCGGCAGCGGTACGGGTTTCGGCACAGCGACCACCTGCACCGGGCGGGGCGGTTCTGGAACCGCTGCGGCTTGCCGAAAACTCGCTTGGTCATAGCGAATGGCTGGCGGTTTGGTCGTGGTGCAGGCGGACAGCGCGAGCACCGCGGACGCCAACAAAATAAACCGCAAGGACCGTTTGCCGGCTGCGGGAATTTCGGTCGAAGAAAGACCAAAAAAGGGGATAGAAGAAGGCACAGGCTTATCTCCGTTACGGGGACGGCACAAAGGAGCGCCGAACAAGCCTGATTTTCGATGGTGACGCGAAAATCATAAATTGCAGTTATGTACGACCGATTACTATAAAGAACGCTAACGAGTTGATACTCGCCAGAGCGGCTTTACAAGGAGTGCCGTCACGTTGCCAAGCACGAGAAGCTGAGATTAGCGGCCCTTCCCAACCGTCAAACATCGGAACAGGGACATTCGAGGGGTATAGATATTTTTTCCAAGAACTGATAGTATTCCCATACGAGGTCTCCCCTCGCATACGCGCTGTAGTAACTGCGGCGTAAGAGTGAATGTCTAGACAGATCGTTGGACGCCAACGACATTGCGATCTTGGCGTGATTGGAAGGGAGACCTCGTGCCCTGCTTTTTATTTGCTCCTACTATTGTCCGCACCTCGCTTCCTCCCGAATTAGACAATGAAACGGCGCTTCTCACCTATCTCGGAATGTCGACCAAGGAACTGAAGAAGATTTGGTGGTTTAGCTGGCGTATGTATCACCGGTTCGAGATTCATAAGGCGCGAGCAAAGACCCGTATCATCAGCGCACCGAACGAGAGGCTCAAATATCTGCAGCGTCGCATTGCCCCGCTGCTTGATCGGCTGTATCGCGTTCGCAATCCGGTGCATGGTTTTGTCGCGGGAAAGTCAGTGAAAACAAACGCCTCAGCCCATCTACACAAGCGCTTTATTCTCAACATTGATTTGAAGGATTTCTTCCCGTCGATTACTGAAAAGCGCGTCGTTGGTGTCCTCGAATCGCTCGGCCTTGACAACCGCGTTGCACGTATTCTAGCGAGAATATGTTGTCATAACGCTCTTCTACCACAGGGCGCGCCGACCAGCCCCGTCCTCTCCAACATGATTTGCTTTCGCCTGGACAAGGAACTGCTTGCCTTGGCGAAAGCGACGCGCTGCATCTATACTCGCTATGCAGATGATATTACTTTCTCGAGCCACCAACCCATGACGGCGCTGTTCGAGGGGGCCGTCCCGCCTGCGGGACATTTTTCACCTGATCACCTTGCCCTACCATTGCGTAATGCCCTGACAACCAACGGCTTCATAATAAATCCAGACAAGGTGCACTATGCTGACCGGCATTCGCGCCGAATGGTCACAGGAATCAAGGTCAACGAGTTTCTCAATATCGATCGCCGTTATGTTCGGAACATTCGGGCAGCACTCTACTCAGTAGAGACCCTCGGTAAGGAAGCGGCGCAGGAGAAGTTCAAGACCGTGCATGGCGGCAAATCTGACCTCGGCGCGCATCTTCAGGGCAAGATCACTTGGCTCCGTCATATCCGGGGCCAATCTGATCCCGTATTCCGAGCCATCGCCGTCCGGTTCAACACCAGTTTCCCAGACCGGAAGATTGAGGTGGCACCGACCGCAGACGAGGTTCGCGATCGAGCGGTATGGATTGTCGAGTACTGTGGAAGTGATACGGACATGGCACAGGGCAGCGCATTTTTTCTCAAGGATGTCGGCCTTGTTACTGCCGCTCACTGCGTGAATAACATGAATGAGGTTGATATCTATCATCCGAGCAAGCACGCGAATATGTTCAAAGCAACTGTAATCAAGCGTGATACGGATCGTGATCTTGCCATTCTTGGGCACACCATATCCCCCACTGAATATTTTGAGATCGAACAATCAGTGCATGCCGTCTCAGTCGGCGAGAGACTGACCGCAGTTGGTTATCCGGAATTCGCCCCAGGTGATGGGCTCAATGTACGCGAAGGAAATGTGAGTTCGGTTACCGTCAAGCATGGAATCAAGATGATCGAAGTAACACAGAAACTATCCCAGGGTATGTCCGGAGGACCTCTGCTTGATAGCAACGGGAAAGTAGCAGGAATTATTCACAAAGGCGGCCCAACCGAAGGAAGAGATTTCGCAATTTCCATCCAAGTTCTAAATGATTGGCTTTCTGAATAGTCGGCCTGTGTCATAAAGCCCCTCGTCAACGCAGTTGATGCTAAAGACAGAAAGCATGAGTAGATGAATGCCCGTCGCCGATCTAAATAGAATTGTGGCTCTCAAGGCCCCCTTTGCTCCGCCATCCCATCCAGTTCTTTGCTCCAAGCGATAGCGGTGATGAAAAGGCCGAGGGGGTTTTTCATTGCGGATTCGGCGGTGCGTGGGGGGCGAATGGTGAGGCTGAGGATGGCGGTCCAGCGTTCGGTGCGGGTGAGGGCGCCGTGTTCGAATATCTGTTCGGTCCATTTAACCTGAAATGACGTGTCGGAGGCGCGGACGACACTGGTGATTTGGGCGGTGACGCTGCGGGTTCCGACCGCCGCGAAAGGGTCGTTGGCTCTTGCGTGGTCGTTCAGGAAGGTGACGGCCTTGTCGGCGATGCAATCATACGCCTCCAGCCAATTTCGCCGCACCAGCACCGGGTCGGTGGACAGGCCGCGCACATTGACGATGAACCGCGCGAGGTGCCAGGCGATCTGTGCGTCGGACGGCTGGTAGGTGTCCATCGCTGGGCCGACCGCTTTGACCTGACCCAGCTTGTCCACCTCGACCACATAGGGCGTGATCCGGCTTTGCGAGGCCAGCCAGACCATGCCGCCCGCGAGGATGAGATTGAGGGCAAGGCTGCCGAAGGAGGCCAGCCGCCAGTTCTTTGCCTGCACGCGGGCGGAGCCGATGCGATCGTCCCACATCTGGGCGGCCTTCTGGTAGGGGGTGACGGGTTCGGGGGTCTGGCCGTAGCGTTGCAGGGGGCGTTTGAAGAGCATGGGGGTTACTCCTTATCGGTGGAAAGATCGGGATTGGCGCCGGCGCCGGAGCGGTCGCCATCCTTGATGGCCTGCGTTGTGGCGTGGCCATGAGCGCGAAGCCGCTGACTTGCCTGCATCTTTCGCGCCCAATCCGGCGGCCCGGCGGTGTTGGGCGAGGGGGGTGACGCGGCCGCCGTCCCGCTGCCAGTCGGGGACGAGGATCCTGCCGGGGAGGACGACCCCGCC
>ERZ761609.1653-NODE-1653-length-18665-cov-10.090489_pt1 | contig 18665 bp, 9 predicted proteins | sample MGYA00511163_ERZ761609 | MGnify/ENA primary metagenome ERZ761609 (study PRJEB28899, sample SAMN02445070) | bioreactor sludge metagenome | biome: EBPR sludge | place: Australia: Brisbane, Thorneside Wastewater Treatment Plant | collected 2011-12-16 ... | reverse complement strand
GCCAACGTGCTGGTTTCCGGCGGTACGGGTTCGGGCAAGACGACGATGCTGAACTGTCTGACGCGCTATATCAATCAGGGCGAGCGTATTATTACCTGCGAAGACGCCTGCGAACTTCAGCTGCAGCAGCCGCACGTTGTGCGCCTTGAAACCCGCCCGCCGAACCTTGAAGGCGTGGGGGAGGTGACGATGCGCGACCTCGTTAAAAACTGTCTGCGTATGCGCCCCGACCGCATTATCGTGGGCGAGGTGCGCGGCCCCGAAGCTTTCGACCTTTTGCAGGCGATGAACACAGGTCACGACGGCTCCATGGGGACGGTTCACGCCAATAACCCGCGCGAAGCCCTGTCGCGTATGGAGAACATGATTGCCATGGGCGGCCTGAACCTGCCCACGCAGGCGGTGCGCGAACAGATTGCCTCCGCCGTCAACGTCATTATTCAGGTGCAGCGTTTACGCGACGGCTCGCGCAAAGTCACCCACGTCACCGAGATTACGGGCATGGAAGGCGAGGTTGTGACCATGCAGGATTTGTTCCGCTTCGATTTCGAAGGCGAGGACGAATATGGCCGTATCATCGGCAAACAGAAATCCAGCGGCCTGCGCCCCATTTTGTACGAACGCGCGCGCATGTTCGGCCTTGAAAAGAAACTGCTGGACGTGATGTCGGAGGCGTATGCGTAAGAAATGCTTGGCGTCACCGTATTCATCGTTGTTCTTATTCTGGCGCTGGCAATAGGCGCTTCGGCTGTTCTGAGCGCCCAGCAGAAAAAGCGCGACCGCTATATGTCGGTCATCGCGCGTGACGGCAGCCTTGCGTCAAATGACGACAAGGACAAGCTGGCCAAGCAGCGTGCCGACAATATCGCGCGTAAACTGAAAGCGGCCGGTCAGGACGAAGCCAAGAAAAAAGACAAAGACAAAACCAGCCTGCGTGATTTGATGATGCAGGCGGGGTACGAAGCGCCGATGTCGCGCTACTGGATGTTTTCGGCCATTTTCGCGCTGGCCGTTTTTGTTTTTCTGAAACTGACCAGCTGGCCGCCGATTGCGGTTTTTTTCGTGACCTTCACCGCCTTTGCCGGTATGCCCAAACTGTTTTTGAAATGGAAAGCGGCGCGGCGGCAACGAAAGTTCCTTGAAAGCTTCGCGGATGCGCTGGATGCCTCCGTCCGTCTTTTGCAGGCGGGTATGCCGATTACCGAAGCTGTCGCAATGGTGGCGCGCGAATACGAAGGCCCCGTGCGCGATGAAATGATGCGCGTCTATGAAAATCAGAAAGTGGGCGTGCCGCTGGGCGAGGCTGCGCTGCAAATGGCGCGGCGCATTCCGCTGCCCGAAGTGCACATGTTCGCAACCGCCCTGCAAATCCAGAGCGAGACGGGCTCTTCACTGAGCGAAGTTCTGTCGAACCTGTCCGCCGTCATTCGCGCGCGTTTCCGCCTCAAACGTAAAATCAAGGCACTGTCGTCAGAGGCGAAGGCTTCCGCCGCTATCATCGCGGCGCTGCCTATTCTTGTATCGCTCGGGCTTTATCTGGTGAACGAGCCTTATATCAGTCTTCTGTTCACGCTGCCTAAGGGCAAGATGCTGCTGGCGGGCGCGATATTCTGGATGAGCTGCGGCATCCTGATTATGCGTCAAATGATTAACTTCAGGGTATAGGCATGGAAGATATCATTGCGCTTGATTCAAATATTTTCGTGGTTCTCCTGAGTGCCCTTGCGGCGGCGGTTTCTTTCGTCGCCTTCGCCTTGCCGCTGTTGCAGCGGAGCGAGAAGCGCGAGCGATACAAAGACGTTATCGAGAAAAAACGCCGCGCCCTGTTTGACCAGGCGCGCGAACAGGCAAACAATAAAGGCAAAAAGCAGGAAATTTCGCAGGCGCAGTCCATGGCGCTGTTCTACCGTCTGCAGCGTCTGGCGGGGGAAACCAGCCTTTCCGCGCGTAATCTTGTGTTGCAGGCAGGCATGCGCAGCCCCAACGCGCCGATTATCTATCTGGTGTCGCGGATGGTTTTGCCGCTGGTGTTCATGGGGCTTGGCATGCTTGTCATCACCATATCGGACAAGGAGATTAAAAACAGTCTCGTGCTGCTTATTCTGATGTCGCTGGCGCTGTTCGGTTTTTTCCTGCCGCGCATTCTGGTCAAGAACACGGCAGACAAACGGCAGGAAGAAATTTCGCTCAGCTTTCCCGACGCGCTCGACATGATGCTGATTTGCGTACAGGGCGGTATCGGTATCGAAGCTGCGATTAACCGCATCGCCGATACCGTTGCCGACCATTCCGAAGCTCTCGCGGAAGAGATGGGTATCCTGAGCGCAGAGCTGGGCATGCTCAACGACCGCAAGGCGGCGTTTCAGGGGTTTGCGATGCGCGTCGGCTCCGGCACCGCGCGCTCTTTTGCGACGGCGATGTTGCAGGCGGAGCAATACGGTACGTCCGTTTCCAAAGCCATTCGCGTGCTAGCCGATGAATCGCGTGAAATGCGCATGGCCGCGGCGGAGCAAAAAGCCGCTGCCCTGCCGCCGAAGCTGACCGTGCCGATGATTTTGTTTTTTCTGCCGGCGCTGTTCGTCGTCATTCTGGGGCCGGCCTTTATCGGCGGTCCGCCGCAATAAAAACGACATAACAAAAAAGCCGCCGTATTTAAAACGGTGGCTTTTTTGTTGTGCGGCAAATGATTATTTTTTCAGGCTGACGGGCGCTTTGGGGACAACGGCGTCGCGCAGCTCGCTGACAATCTGTACGTTGCGGGCGATTTCCGTTTTCTCCGGCGCCATGATTTGTGCGCGGCGCAGTGTGGTCAACGCCTCGTCGAAAAGCCCCTGACTTGCAAGGTTAAGGCCAAGGTTGTTCATGACAGATGTCGGGTCGCCCTTCCAGCCGTCGAGGGCTTGGCGGAACATACGCTCCGCCGCTTTGTGCTGGCCTTGCGCATCCAGTGCGACACCTGCCAGATGGCTGGCATCGGGGTGGAAATCCGCGAGCGTGCTGTCGTTCAAAACAACTTCGAGCGTGCTATAGGCTTCTGCGAATTTTCCGGTTTCAATCTGCGCCGCGGCATATTCGTTTTTCAGCATCGCCAGCGGCGCGCGCGCGGAGCCTTTACGCTCCCCCTTTGCGTAAGGGGCGAGAATTTTCACCGCCTGGTCTGCCTTGCCCGTGCGGCGCAGCAGCTGGGCGTAATTCACGGCCACATCCGGATTACGGCTGTCGCGCTGGTAAAGCTTTTCATAGGAAACGAGGGCTTCTTGCGTTTTGCCGGCCGCCATAGCGTCGGTGGCGGCGGTGGCAAGGCGACGCTCTGTTGCTGCCTTCTGGCCGCTCAGGCTGTCGATGGGGTCGCCGACGTCGCGGTCATTGGGCGATACGACGCAGGCCGCCAGCAACAATGCAGTCGCCGAAAGGGCGATGAAACGTCCGGCTTTAAGTGCGGGGGCTTTTTTCATTACTGCTGTCCCTCCAGGGTCTCCGGCATGTCTTCGGGCATCTCTTCGGCGCTATCGCCGCTATCGGGGGCGGGGCCTTCGAGCTCTTCGACAATCATCGGCTCTTCGCTGGCGGCACCCTCTACGTTTTGTGCAGCTTCTGCCGCGGCGGCAGCAGGCGCGGCCGCGCCTTGAACTTCGGGGATATTACCGCTGCCTTCATGCGTAACGGGGGTGACTTCGAAACAGCCGTCGGGGCAGTAATGGTAGCTGGACGACTGGCAAGCGTTGTCGTTGCCGCAAACGCGGCGCACGCGCACATATTGCGGCTGTGCACCGCTGACGATGATATTGCGCTCCAAAAGCACTTTGCCCGCGGCGTTCAAAACTGTGAAAGACGTCGTGCCCGGTTCGCGTGGCATTAAAATCAAAAGCCGCGGAGAGTCGAGCGAGACCGTGGCATGCGCGGGGTTGGCAACAATGACACTGGCCGCGTTTTCGCGCAGGCGCAAAATTTTGGTACGGTCGGGCGTCAGGCGGATGGCCAGCGGGTCGCCATTGGCGGCGGCGGCTTTTTGCGCGGCGGTGGCGCTTGCGGCAGAATCACCGGTCTTGAGCAGGCGGCTCATCTGCTCTACGCCATCGGCATAGGCGGCGAAGCCCGTGAAGGCCACAAGGGCGGCAAGCCCCCAGGCCGTGAAGCGATGTTTCATCTTGAATAACCCCTTTAGCTAAATCCCCCTTGTATGATGCGCTGCGAAGGCTTGAAAGTAAAGGAATATGTCATTGGAATCGTTTGGAGTTTTTTTATTATAGAAAATAGCCGCCGCGGGCGGGTAGGGGGCGCGGCTTTCTGATTTTTCTGGCTTTTTCAAACGCTCTGAATTAGGAAGAGGTCACCTAAATATATAGTGTCACAAACTTTGACATAATAATTGACAGAACGGCGCGGCGAGAGTATAAATTTTTAGACATAATTGTTAGTAATTTTGTTACTAATTTGGGCTACCCTTATATGGAATCAAAATATAAGGGCGTTCTCACGCATCTGACTGAAGCCAAAGGGGAAAAATATGGCGACCAACAACACGACGGCGGCATCCAACGCACAGACTATCTCCCTCGAATCCAACCAGACGCAGGAAATTACCCTGAGCGCAGGCCAGAATCTGGCGATTGCGGCGGGTGATGCGACAGTGCAGGGCATTATGCTCGGTACTGGCGGCGCGATGAACATCAAGCTGTCAAACGGCGCGACGCTGGTTATTAAAAACTTCTCCGACATCGCCTCGATGTCTCCCGCACCGACCCTCAGCCTCCCCAATGGCGAGAAAATCGACCTGGCTGCGCTGCAAGCGATGGAATCCCCTGCCACCGCCGAAGCTGCGCCGGTTGAAGAAACCTTGTCGGATGCCAAAACCATCAACATGCCGAAACCGGGCGAAACGCTGGTCGTCAAGCTTGAAGAAGGCGCTGATTATACTTTCGGCTTCGCGATGAACGAGCCGAAAGCCGTCAAAGATAACGGCGGCCAGCTGGTCATTACGTTTGAAAACGGTGGCGAGATTGTCATCCCCAACTACGGCACGATGAAAAACAGCGGCGTTGAAATCACCCTGAAAGACGGTGCAGAACTGCCGGTCAGCGACTTCGGCGACGTTCTTGCCTCTGCCGCACAGTTGAACAACATCGAAGCCGCCGCTGGTGAAGGCGGCTCGGCTGGTGCGCGTAACGGTTTCGGCTTCCAGTCGAATTTCCAGTACACACAGTTCAACTCTCTCGATAAAATCGGCGAGATTAACCCGACGGCGCTGCAATACGAAGCGCCTGACCGCCGCCCCGACCCGACGCTCGGCCCCGATGTCAACCCGAACCTTGGCGTGCAAGATGCCTATGTGAAGGAAGACGCAGCTGGCGGCACCACGATTGTGGTCACGGCAAAGCCGAACAACGGCAACGAGCAAATCACCCTCACCATTTCCGGCATCGACAACAGCTGGACGGTGGATACGGCGACCTCTGGCGGTACATACGACCCCGCGACGGGCACCTGGACGATTACGCTGAACCCGGGCGAGACGCTCGGTTCCACCCCGACCTTCTTCCCGCCGAAAGACAGCGATGAAGACCTGACGGGTCTTACCATTTCCTCTACCGTCACCAACGTTGTGACGGGGCAGACGGTCACGGTCAGCACCACCGCGAATATTTTCGTGGATGCGGTTGCCGACGTGCCGAACCTTGCCGCAGGCAATGCGAATGGCGACGAAGATACCGCTATTCCGCTCAACATCACGACCTCCGTTTCCGATACCGACGGTTCGGAAACGATTTCTTCGGTCGTTATTCACGGCGTGCCTGCCGATGCGACGCTTTCCGCGGGTACCAAACAGCCGGACGGCAGCTGGCTGCTCAGCACGGCTGATTTGCCGGGTCTGACCATCACCCCCGGTCTGCACTACTCGGGCTCTTTCGACCTGACGGTTGTTTCGACGTCCAAAGAAGGCGTCACCCCGGGCGACGGCAACAACGAACAAGACTTCAGCGACAACGAAGCCAGCGCAACCGCGACCATCACCGTGACGGTGAAGCCGGTTGCCGATACGCCGAACCTGTCGGTTGAAGCGCTTTACATCAAAGAAGACGCGACTTACCTCGACGGCACCCCGCAAACGAATGACGAACTGACGTTGAAAATCACCGCGAGCCTTGTTGATACTGACGGCTCCGAACAGCTCACCGTCACCGTGACGGGCTTCAAGCCGGGCTGGGATGTTGATACCTCTGTATCCGGCGGTACCTACGACAGCGCGACGGGCGTCTGGACGCTCACGCTCCCTGCTGGCGTGACCAGCTTCTCCGGCGGCCCCATCGTGAAAGGACCTGCGGACAGCGACGTTGACCTGACGGGTCTGGTTGTTACCGCGACGGCTTCCGAAGTTGTCGGCGGCGCGGTTGTTGACAGCGCGTCCAACAGTGCAAACACCAATGTTTTCGTGGACGCGGTTATCGACGCCCCGACCCTGACGGTTGCCAATACGACCGTTGTTGAAGGTCAGGCCATCAACCTCAGCATCGCCACGGCTGCGGGTGATACCGACGGCTCTGAATCCATTACCAAGGTTGTGATTTCCGGTGTGCCGGATGGTCTCAGCCTGTCTGCCGGCACCAAACAGCCGGATGGCACCTGGCTGCTGAGCCAAGGCCAGCTGACCGGTCTGAAAGTCATTGCGCCCGCGAACTGGAACGGCGATTTCACCCTCACGGTCTCTTCGACTGCAAAAGAAGGCGTGACCGCAGGCGACGGCAATAACGAACAAAACTTCGGCGACAACGAAGCGACCGTGACCAAAACGCTCGACGTTTCCGTCACGCCGAAGGCTGACCTGCCGAGCCTCAGCGTCAAAGACGTTTACATCAAGGAAGACAGCGCAGGCGCGCAACTGAAAATCGACGCAAGCCTCAGCGATGCGACTGAAACGCTGACGGTCAAAATCGAAAACATCGACCCCAGCTGGACGATTACGAACCTCGCGGGCGGCACTTATGACGCTGCGACCAAAACGTGGTCGATTACGCTGGCGCCGGGCGCAAACTTCTCCGGCGGCCCGACGTTCAAACCGCCCGGCGATAGCGACCTCGATATGAGCGGTCTCAAAGTCACTGCAATTTCGACCAACAGCCAAGGCCAGTCCGAAAGCGTTTCCGCAAATGCGAATATTTTCGTGGACGCGGTTGCCGACAAGCCGAACCTGACGGCGGACAACGCTTCGGGTAACGAAGACACGCAAATCGCGCTGAACATCGCAACGTCCGTCAAAGACACCGACGGCAGCGAAAAAATCGACAGCGTTGTTATCAAAGGTCTGCCGGACGGCTTCACGCTGACGGCGGGCACCAAGCTTGCGAATGGCGACTGGAGCCTTACGGAAGGCCAGCTGGCAGGGCTGAAAATCAACCCGCCCGCAAACTGGTCCGGCACGTTCACGCTGCAAGTTATCTCGACCGCGAAAGAGCAAGTCACGCTGACCACGGCGGGCAATGACGAGCAAACCCTGTCCGACAACACCGCAACCTCGACGACGGTTCTGAGCGTTAGCATCAAAGGCGTGGCCGATGCGCCGACGCTGGATGTAAAAGACGTCTGGGTGAAGGAAGACGCGGCGGGCGCACAACTGAAAATCGATGCGAAACTGACCGACCCGAGCGAAACGCTGACGGTGAAAATCGAAAACATCGACCCCAGCTGGACGATTACGAACCTCGCGGGCGGCACTTATGACGCCGCGACCAAGACGTGGTCGATTACGCTGGCGCCGGGTGCAAACTTCTCCGGCGGCCCGACGTTCAAGGCACCTGCCAACAGCGACCTCGACATGACCGGCCTCAAAGTCACCGCGACCTCTACGGATGGTACGGATACGGCTTCTGTGACCAAAGACGCGAATATCTTCGTCGATGCGGTTGCCGATGCGCCGAACCTGACCACCAGCAACGCTGGCGGTGATGAAGGTGCGGCGATTGCGCTCAATATCGCAACCTCCGTCAACGACAACGATGGCAGCGAAAAAATCGACAGCGTGGTCATCAGCGGCGTTCCCGCGAACTATAGCCTTTCTGCCGGTACCAAACAGGCGGACGGCACATGGAAACTGACGTCTGACCAGCTGAACGGCCTGAAGCTTATCACCACCCCGGGCGGTTCGCTCAACTTCACGCTGACCGTGACCTCCACCGCGAAAGAGCAAGTCGCGGCGGGCAACCCGGCCAATGCTGAAAACGACTTCACCGACAACACGGCAACGGCGACCAAAACCATCAAGGTCACGCTTGACCCGCTGGCGGATACGCCGAACCTGAAAGTCACCGACGTCTGGACGAAGGAAGATTCTTCGGGTGTTGCGCTGAAAATCGAAACCTCGCCCAACAGCGCGACCGAAACCCTGACGATTAAAGTCACGGGTATCGATACGGCGGCGGGCTGGACGATTACCAACCTCAACGGCGGCACCTACGATGCGGCGACCAAAACCTGGTCGATTACGCTGGCACCGGGTGCATCCTTCAACGGCGGCCCGACGCTGAAACCGCCGGCTGACAGCGATGCCGACCTGACCGGCATTGGCGTGAACGTCACCGCAACGCAGACCAACGGCTCCACGGCCAGCGCGAATGCGACGACCAACGTTTATGTCGATGCGGTTGCCGATGCGCCGAACCTGTCCGCATCTGCGGGTACGGGCAACGAAGGCACGGCGATTGCGCTCAACATCGCAACGTCTGTCAAAGACAATGACGGCAGCGAAAAAATCGACAGCGTCATCATCAAGGGCGTACCGTCCGGCTATACGCTGTCTGCAGGTACCAAGCTTGCAAACGGTGACTGGTCGCTGACGTCTGACCAGCTGAACGGCCTGAAAATCAACACGGTCAAAGGCGGTAGCCTCGATTTCACCCTGACGGTCGTTTCGACCTCCAAGGAACAGGTCGCGGCGGGCAACCCGGCCAATGCCGAAAACGATTTCACCGACAACACCGCCACGACCACGACGACGGTCAAGGTGAAGCTGGATCCGCTTGCGGATGCGCCGAACCTGAAAGTCACCGACGTCTGGACGAAGGAAGATTCTTCGGGTGTTGCGCTGAAAATCGAAACCTCGCCGAATCACCCGACGGAAACGCTGAAAATCACCGTCACGGGTATCGATACGGCGGCGGGCTGGACGATTACCAACCTCAACGGCGGTACCTACGATGCGGCGACCAAAACCTGGTCGATTACGCTGGCGCCGGGCGCATCCTTCAACGGTGGCCCGACGCTGAAACCGCCGGCTGACAGCGATGGCGACCTGACCGGTCTTTCGGTCAAAGTCACCGCGACCCAGACCAACGGCACCACGGCTGAATCGAACGCGACGACCAACGTTTATGTCGATGCGGTTGCCGATGCACCGAACCTGTCTGCCTCTGCCGGTACGGCCGAAGAGGGGCATCAGGTTGCGCTCAACATCGCAACGTCCGTCAAAGACACCGACGGGTCCGAAGCCATCGAGAGCGTCATCATCAAGGGCGTACCGTCGAACTACAGTCTGTCTGCAGGCACCAAGCTTGCAAACGGTGACTGGTCGCTGACGACGGACCAGCTGAGCGGTCTGAAAATCAACACGGTCAAAGGCGGCAGCCTCGACTTCACCCTGACGATTGTTTCGACGTCGAAAGAGCAAGTCACGCTGTCCACGCCGGGCAACAACGAACAAACGCTGTCCGACAACACCGCCACGACCACGACGACGGTTAAAGTGAAGCTGACGCCGGACTCCGTGCCGACGATTGCGACGCCGGACACCAAAGAAGTCGATGAAACCAATCTGCCGGGCGGCAACGTCTCGACCAGCGGCAAGGTGAACGTCAACTTCTATGACGATGCCCCGGGCACCATCAAGCTGACGGGTGGTTTCTCCGCCAACGGCTCTGTTGCCGGTACGAAGCTGACGTCTGAAGGTCACGAAGTGACCACGCAGCAAGTCGGCAACGTCATCACCGGTTATGCGAACGGCAAACAGGTGTTCACGCTGACACTGCAGAACGACGGCAACTACACCTTCCGTCTCATCGGCACGCTGGACCACAAAGACACGGCGAACCACAACGATGTCATTAACCTGAACTTTGCGGTTCTGGCGACGGACAGCGATGGCGACACCGCGACGACCAACATCGTCATCAAGGTCTATGACGACGGTCCGAAAGCGAACAACGACGTCAATACCTATGACGTCACGCAGGGCGGCACGTCGGGCAACGTCATCACCGGCGAAAACGGCGGTGCGGGCGCGGCTGACCAGCTGAGCCAGGACGATACCAACACCATCGTCAAAATCAGCTACGGCGGCACCACGATTAACGTACCCGCCGGCGGCTTTGCGGAGATTGAGGGCAACTACGGCAAGCTCAAAATCTTCTCTGACGGCTCGTATGAATACACGCTCAACCGCGAAACGGAAGGCGCGTCGGATGAATTCCGCTACACGCTGAAAGACGGCGACGGCGATACCAGCACGGCTCTGTTGCAGCTGAAAGGCTACGACCCCGTCCTTATCGTCGGTGAAAACGTGGATGACAAAGGCACCTCGACCACGCCGTACGAAGTGGGCGACGGCAGCGGCGTCATCACCGGTGGCAAAGCGGGTGACATCCTCGTCGGTGACGTCGGCGGCGGCAAATCCACGCCGGTTGATAAGGACTACAACGTTGTTCTTATCCTCGACATCAGCGGTTCCATGGGCAGCCGCACCAGCACCAGCAGCAAATACTACAAACTGATTAAAGCTGTTGAAAATCTGCTGGGCGACCTGCACGCGTATCAGGGCGGTGAAGTGAAAGTTCACATCATCCCGTTCGAAAGCTACGCGCACCCGGGTGCGACCTTCGATGTGTCCACGCCTGCGGGTGTCAGCGCGGCTATCTCGTTCCTCTATAACATGAGCAACGCGGGCGGCTACACCAACTACGAAGACCCGATGCAGGATGCGATTGCATGGCTTAACAGCGCTGCCCCGATTGACGGCGCGGACAGCTATACCTACTTCGTATCCGATGGCGAGCCGAACCGCTACATGGACGGCAACGTTATCAAAACGGGTAGCGAAACCGAATCCATGAACCAAATCCGTGGCACTGACGGCACCAGCGAAATCGATGCGCTGCAAAACCTCAGCACTGTCATCGGCGTTGGTATCGACATCGGCAGCAAAATCGCCAACATTGATGAAATCGCCTCCAACGGTGATGCCATCAACGTGAAAAACCCGGATGACCTGAACGCGGCTCTGTCCGGCGCAAGCCCGCTGAACCAGCTCGAAGGCGTCGGTAGCGACCATCTGGTCGGCGGCGACGGCAACGATATGATTTTCGGTGACGCGCTGTTCACGGATGACCTTGCGACGTCCCACGGCCTTGGCACGGCACCGGGCGCCGGCTGGGAAGTCTTCGCGAAACTTGAAGCAGGCCAAAGCACGGTTGACCCGGGCTGGACGCGTGCGGATACGATGGAATACATCCGCGACAACTACCTCACGCTGGGGCAGGAATCGGTTGGTACTGGCAGCGGCCGCGCAGGCGGTGCTGATACCCTCACGGGCGGCAACGGTAACGACATCCTCATCGGTCAGGAGGGGAACGATACCCTCGACGGCGGTGCGGGCGATGACATCCTCTGGGGTGGTTCGGGCAATGACGTTATCTGGGGCGGCACGGGGGCGGACACGTTCCTGTTTACCTCCGACAACCATGGCGTTGATACCATCAAGGACTTCAGCCTTGCAGAAGGCGATGTTCTGGATATCAGCAACATCCTCACGGGCTTCGACCCGCTGACGGACAGCCTGTCTGATTATGTGAATGTCAGCCAGTCCGGCGGCAACACCATCGTTCAGGTCGATGCAACCGGCAGCGGCCATTTCCAGACCATCGCGGTTCTGGAGGGGGTTTCTGTCGATCTCAACGCCCTCACGACCAACGGCAATTTGATTGCCTAGGACATTATAATGTTGTAAGCATGGGGCTGCGGTTTTCAATCCCGCAGCCCCATTGCTATGAAAATCTGGCATATCTAAAGAATTCTAAAGACGGAAAAATAAAGGCTCTGAAATGAAAAACAAATTCGCTTTGTTCTGCGCGGTGTCGATGCTCAGCCTGTCTCTCGTGACCAGCGCTTTCGCATCCGGTGAAGATAACAATCTGACGCTGCAGGACGCGGTGACCAAAGGTATCCTGACCAACCCGTTCTACGGCGTTGTTGCAAATGATAGCCTGGCCACGCGCGAAGAACTGTCGCAGGCAAAAGCGCAGTGGATGCCTTCCGTCGATTTCCTCGGTGAAACCGGCTACGAACGTACCGATACACCGACCATTGAAGATGAAAGTCTGTGGCGCAACCGCGCGTCGCTGACGCTGACGCAGCTGCTGTTCGACGGCAACGGCGTGAACAGCGAAATCAAGCGCCAGAAAGCGCGCGTTGAATCGACCGCGAACCGCGTCGGCGAAGTTGCCGAATTCGTCGGTCTTGATATCGTCGAAGCTTATCTTGAAGTTCTGCGCCAGCGCGACCTGCTCGCGATTGCGCGTGCAAACGTTGAAGACCACATCAAAATTCTTGAAACCATTCGCACGGGTGCGGCTGCCGGTACGGTAACCGAAGGTGACGTGTCGCAAGCGCTTGCACGTCAGGCGCAGGCGCGCGCGACGGCGACTTCGACCGAACAGGCGCTGCGCGAAGCGGAAGCCCTGTTCATCCAGAAAGTCGGCGATACCCCGGGTAGCATGGCTTTCCCGGACATTCCGCGCGACAAACTGCCGGAATCGGTTGAAGACGCAGTACGCCGCTCTATCACCAACAGCCCGACGCTGGCGATTTTCGAATCCGACATCAAAGTTGCCGAAGCTGAATTCGAAGGCTCCGGCTCCACGCTCTACCCGAAGGTTGAACTGCAGGCGAATGCCTCCGTCGGTAACGACCTTGACGGTATCGATGGCAGCGAAAACCGCCAGTCTTTGCTGGCCGTTATGCGCTGGAACCTGTACCGCGGCGGCGCAGACCAAGCGCGCCAGCGTGAATTCATGTACCGCCATGCCGTTTCGAAAGAGCGTCGTGCCGAAGCATCCCGCGGCGTCGAGAAAAACGTCCGTGACACCTGGGCCGGCATGCTTGCCGCGGCCGAGCGTGCGCAGCAGTTCCTTGAACAGGCCAATGCAAACGAAAAGGTCGTCGGTGTTTACCTCGACCAGTTCAGCCTTGACCGCCGTACGCTGCTGGACGTTCTTGACTCCCAGAACGAACTGTTCGTGTCGCGCTCCAGCCACGTTAACTCGCTTTACACGGAAATGTTCGCCGTGTTCCGTATTCTGGCGCTCGAAGGCCAGCTGCTGAACACGCTCGGCGTGCAAAAGCCGCGCGAAGCCAAGGTTGAAATGAAGTAATCAGCCGCGCCTGTCGCGGGGAAGCGGGCGCGTCTTGGTTTCCGACAATAAAACAAATCTGACATCTAACGACCAACCGGCGGCGCATGCAGGGGCGAACTCTGCCGCCGCCGGTGGCGCATTTGCGGGCGCGGCGCAGCAGGGCGGCAAAGCCGATACAGCTGCACCAACCGACGACGAGGGCAGCAGCAACTGGCCGCTGGAGGCCGAGCGCATCTCGCTGGACGACCCTTTGCTTGAATGTCTGGCCATTCTGGCGGGCACTTATGGCCGCCGCACCACGGCAGCGGCGCTGTCCGCGGGGCTGCCCGTGCATGGCGAAGAAATGGCCACCCCTGCCGCTTTTGTGCGTGCGGCTGACCGCATCGGCATGACCGCGCGCATGGTGCGCCGCCCGCTGAAAGAGCTGATGGCCAGCCCCAGCCTGCCGTGCATCGTTGTTCTTAAAAACAATCACGCCTGCATCATGACAGGGCGCGGCAAAAAAGGCGCCCTGCTGGTCTTCCCGGAAACGCCGGATGTGACGACGGAAATCTCGCTGGGCGAGCTGCAAATGCGCTATGGCAGCTATGCGTTTTTCGTGCGCCCGCGCGCGAACCTCGACAGCCGTGCAGGTCCTGCGGAAATTGAAACGGGCCGTGACTGGTTCTGGGGCGCTATCTGGCGCCATAAAAAGATTTACTACGAGGTAATGCTGGCCGCCGTGGTTATCAACCTGCTGGCCATCGCAAGCCCGCTGTTTACCATGAACGTCTATGACCGCGTTATTCCCAACAGCGCCTTCCCGACGCTGTGGGTTCTGGCGGCGGGTGTGACGGTTGCCTATGTCTTCGACTTCCTTCTCAAAACCCTGCGCGCGCATTTTGTGGATACCGCGGGGCGCAAGGCGGATAACCTCATCGCCGCGCGCATTTTCGAGCAGATGCTGGCCATGAAAATGGCGTCGCGTCCGCCCAGTGTCGGCGTGCATGCGGCGAACCTGAAAGAATTCGAAACCCTGCGTGATTTCTTTACTTCCGCCACGATTATCGCGGTGATTGATTTTCCGTTCATCATCCTGTTCATCCTGCTTATCTGGATGATTGCGGGGCCTGTCGCATTGGTGCCGGCGGTGCTGGTGCCGCTGGTGCTGGCGGTGGGCATCATGCTGCAAAAGCCGCTTGATAAAGTCGTCAAGGAATCGATGCGCGAAGGGGCTTATAAAAGCTCCCTTATTTTCGAAACGCTCAGCGGTCTTGAAACCATCAAGGCGCAGGCGGCCGAAGGCCACATGCAGCGTAAATGGGAAGAGCTGAACGAAATGACATCGCGCACGCACGTCAAGGCGCGCGCGATTTCGTCCTTCGGCATTAACGTCGCGGGCACGGCGGCGGGGCTTTGCTCCGTCTTCATGGTCGTTTACGGCGCGTATCTGATTGCCGACGGGCAGATGACCATGGGTGCGCTTGTTGCCTCGGTTATTTTGTCCGGCCGTGCGATGGCGCCGCTCGCGTCCGTTGCGGCCATTCTGACCAAATTCAGCCAGTCCAAGGAATCGCTGGTGCGCCTGAACGAGCTGATGGCGGCGCCGGTTGAACGTCCGTCCGGCCAGACGTTTATTTCCATGCCGGTGATGAAGGGCAAGCTGGATTTCCGTGAAGTGGTTTTCCGCTATCCCGGTCAAAAAACGGCGGCGCTGAACGGTATTAATTTTGCCGTATCGCCGGGCGAACATGTCGGCATCATCGGTGCGGTCGGCTCCGGCAAGACGACGATTGAGCGTCTTATTCTCAACTTGTACCAGCCCGAAAACGGCTCCGTGCAGATTGACGGTGTGGATGTGCGCCAGATTGACCCGGCGGATTTGCGCCGCAATATCGGCGTGGTGCAGCAAACGCCGTATCTGTTCTTCGGCTCCGTGCGTGAAAACATCACGCTGGGGCATGAATCCGTGCCCGATGCGGCGGTGCTGCGCGCGGCGGAGATGGCGGGGGTTATGAACTTCCTGCGCGATTCCGAAGCCGGCCTTGATACGCAGGTGGGCGAGCGCGGTGACAACCTTTCCGGCGGCCAGCGTCAGGCGATTGCGATTGCCCGCGCGCTTTTGTACAACCCGCCGATTTTGCTGCTCGACGAGCCGACGGCGTCTATCGACCCGGGCTCCGAGCGCAGGCTCTATGTGCACCTGAAAGAGCTTATCAAGGGCAAGACCATTTTGCTGGTCACGCATAAAAGCGCAGTGCTCGGCCTTGTCGACAAACTTATCCTGATGGACCGTGGCCGCATTGTGGCCGCAGGTCCGCGCGACGAGGTTATCACCAAGCTGCAGTCCGGCGCCTTCAAGGCGCAGGGACGCGAGGGGGTGCCGAATGAATGATAAAAACGCCAAGCCCTCTAAAAAGGCGAATGAAAACCGCAATGCCGAATACGATGAATTCGACCTGCGCAAATTCGACCTGACGCGCAAATATGACGAGGATTTTTCGCCCGCCGACGGTATCGCGTGGCGTGACCATATTCTGCTTTATTTCATCGCGGGGCTTTTGGGGCTTTTCATCCTCTGGGCTAACCTTGCAACGCTGGAAGAAGTTTCGCGCGGGGAGGGGAAGGTTATTCCCTCGTCGGAAATTCAGGTCATCCAGAGCCTTGAGGGCGGTATCATCGAATCCTTCCCTGTCAAAACGGGCGACCGCGTTGAAAAAGGGCAGGTCATTCTGCACCTGCGCAACGAGCAGTTTAAATCCGACCTTTCGGCCAGCCAGCAAAAATACTACGGCCTTCTTGCGACGATTACGCGTTTGCAGGCGGAGGCAGACGAAAAGCCGCTGGAATTCCCGGAAGAAGTGACCAAGCTGGTACTCGACTCCGTCAAGGCGGAACGTGACACTTATGATGCGAACCGCAAACAGCGTGAAGGACAGCTGGCCGTGCTGGAACAGCAGCGCGAACAGCGCCAGCAGGAAGTGACGGAGCTTCAGCGCCGCATCGCGGATATTTCAAGCGTCCTCGGCCTTGCGCAGGAAGAACGCGCGATGGTCGCGCCGATGGTGGAGCGCGGGGCGGCGAACAAGATGGAACTGCTCCAGCTTGACCGCCAGATTGCCCAGCAGCGCGCAGAGCTGAACGGTTTGCGCCTGGCCCTGCCGCGTTCCCAAACCGCAGTCAAAGAAGCGGACGAGCGCATCAACGAGCTGAAAAGCGGCTTTCGTGCCACAGCGCAGCGCGAGCTGGCTGAAAAAACTATCGAGATGAACACGGTGCGCGAAACCATGACCGCGCATAAAGACCGCACCGAGCGCAGCGAGATTCGCGCGCCCATGGACGGCATCGTGAAGGATATTAAAATATCCACCGTCGGCGGCGTTGCGCGCGCGGGCGAGCCTATCATGGAAATCGTCCCCGTCGATGATTTGCTGGTGGTCGAGGCACGAATCAAACCCTCCGACATCGCCTTTATCAATCCGGGGCAGAAAGCGGTTGTGCGTTTGTCGTCCTATGACTTTTCCATCTACGGTGCCATGCAGGGCAATGTGACCGAGGTCGGCGCGGACAGCTTCACGACCGAAAAGGGCGAAAGCTTTTACCGTGTGCGCGTCGAAACCAGCGCGGAAAAGCTGCGCAAAGGCGACAAGGAATACGATATCAAATCGGGCATGCAGGCCACCGTGGATATCATCACGGGGCGCAAAACGGTGATGCAGTACTTGCTGAAGCCGTTTATCAAGGCATCGCAGACGGCGCTGCGCGAGCGTTAAGCCTACAAGCGCGCACAACAAAAAGCCCCCGTTTGAAGCGGGGGCTTTTTGTTGTGGTGTGAGCGGTGGATTACAGTGCTTTTTCCAGCTCCGGCAGGGCGGTGAAAAGGTCTTGCACCAGACCGTAATCTGCGATTTGGAAGATAGGTGCATCACCGTCTTTGTTGATGGCGACGATGACTTTGGAATCCTTCATACCCGCAAGGTGCTGGATGGCGCCGGAAATACCGACCGCGATATAAAGGTCAGGCGCGACGACCTTGCCGGTCTGGCCGACCTGATAATCGTTGGGCACGAAACCTGCATCGACGGCAGCACGCGATGCGCCGACAGCGGCGTTCAGTTTGTCCGCGACGGCTTCGATAAGTTTGAAGTTCTCGCCATTGCCCATACCGCGCCCGCCGGATACGACGATGCGCGCAGCGGTGAGCTCTGGGCGTTCGGATTTGGTCAGCTCTTGTCCGGCAAATGTGGTGACGCCCGCATCGCCTGCGCCTTGGGCGGCTTCAACCGCAGCGCTGCCGCCATCGGCGGGCGCGGCGTCGAAGGCCGTGATGCGCACGGTCATCACCTTCACCTTGTCAGCCGATTTGACGGTAGCGAAGGCATTGCCCGCGTAGATGGGGCGGATGAACGTATCCGGCCCTTCGATACCGCTGACATCGGACAGGGGCTGCACGTCCAGAAGCGCGCCTACGCGCGGCAGCATGTTTTTGCCCGTGGTTGTTGCAGGGGCAAGGATGTAGTCGTATCCTGCCGCAGATTTGGCAACCAGCGCGGCGGTGTTTTCGGCCAGCTGATGCGCATAGGCGGCATCATCCGCCGACAATACCTTGCGGATACCGGCGATTTTTGCGGCCGCAGCGGCCGCAGCGGCGCAGTTTTGCCCCGCGACAAGAATATCCACATCGCCGAGTTTTTTCGCGGCGGTGACGGCGTTCAGCGTTGCGGGCTTCACGCTGGTGTTATCGTGTTCGGCGATAAGAAGAACGCTGGGCATGTCAGATTACCTTTGCTTCGTTTTTCAGTTTGTCCACCAGTTCGGCGACGTCTTTGACTTTGATGCCGGCTTTGCGCGCGGAAGGCTCCGACACTTTCACAACCGTCACGCGCGGCGTCACATCAACGCCAAGGTCGGCGGGGGTGACGGTCGCCAGCGGCTTTTGCTTCGCCTTCATGATGTTCGGCAGCGAAGCATAGCGCGGTTCGTTCAAACGCAGGTCGGTGGTGACAACAGCCGGCAGTTTGACGGCGAGGGTTTCAAGCCCGCCGTCGATTTCGCGCGTGACTTTCAGCGTCTCGCCATCTTTTTCAACTTTGGAGGCGAAAGTCGCCTGACCCCAGCCGAGCAGGGCGGAGAGCATTTGCCCCGTCTGGTTATTGTCACCATCAATCGACTGTTTGCCGAGGATGACCAGCTGCGGCGCTTCTTGTGTCACGAGTTTTTGCAGCATCTTGGCCACGGCCAGCGGTTCCGGCGCGGCATCGGTTTGCACCAGAATGGCTTTGTCCGCGCCCA
>ERZ761609.1652-NODE-1652-length-18666-cov-50.619419_pt1 | contig 18666 bp, 15 predicted proteins | sample MGYA00511163_ERZ761609 | MGnify/ENA primary metagenome ERZ761609 (study PRJEB28899, sample SAMN02445070) | bioreactor sludge metagenome | biome: EBPR sludge | place: Australia: Brisbane, Thorneside Wastewater Treatment Plant | collected 2011-12-16 ... | reverse complement strand
CCCGGCCCCGCCCGCCCCGCATGCACCAGCCTCACCTCCACCCGCCCCGGCCTCAACCCCGGTGGCATCAAAAAGGTCACACTCTCCGGCGACACCCGCTCCACCGTCGCCGCCAGCCCGCTCACGGCCACCGTCACACCAGTCCCCGTCAGGATCAGCGGCAGTAACCCGCCCACCGAATCGGCCTCCGTTCTCACCCGCTCCACCCACGCCAGGTTCTGCCCCCGGATCGTCACCAGCGAATACGGCGCAATCGGCCCCGGCTCCTGGCTCGCCTCACTCACCACCGTCTCCGCCGAATACTGCGGCATCTGGGCTTGCGCGGACAGGCTCAATGCCCATGCGAGAATCACGGCTATCAGGATCTGCATTTCATTAACCACCCCCATCCTATGAACTACCGCCGCGCCTGTCGATTCCCCTTAATTCCGCATGGGGTATTTACCCTAGCGACAGCCCGGCCCGTCGGGTATCATGAAGGCCAGCGATGAAGTTCTCCCGTGCCGGCCTGTTCAGCCTGATTCTCGCCCTCGTCGCGGCCGGCGCCCTCGGCCTGCTGGTCCTCGAACAGCAGCGCGGTGCGCAAACCGCTGCCGGCCTCGAAGATGCCCGCCGCCAGTTGACCCTCGCCGAATCCCGCATCGCCGACCTCGAATCCACCAACCAGTCGCTCCGCGCCCAACTCGAAGCCGAAGGACTCGAACCCAAATCAGCGCCGCCCGCCGCCCGCCCCACCGACTCCTCCAAACTCGAAACCGTCCGCGAACTCGCTGCCCTGCAAACCCGCCACGAAACCCTCCAGCAGCAGTTTTCCACCCTCCAGACCCGCCTCGCCGAAGTCGAAGCCGCCCTCGAAAAACTCACCTCCGACAATCGCCGCCTCTCCGCCTCCGAAACTTCGCTCCGGGACCAGATCGATTCCAACCGCCGCGTCATCACCGCCATGGAAGCCGAAATCAAAAGCAAGGCCGGCCGCGTCGAACAGCTCGAAGACTCCGTCCGCCGCTTCCGTGACCAGACCAGCGGCGCCGACCGCCGCGCCGCTCAAATCACCCAGGCCCTCAAACAGTTGGAAGAGATCAACCGCCGCCGCGAAGACACCCTCAACGCCCTCCAGCGCCGCTACCGCGACGTCACCGACCAGCTCCGCTCCCTCGCCCTCCGCATGGATACCCAGCGCGACAGCCCCTCCGCTCTCGGCACCACCGACATCTCCCGCATCACCAGCGCCGTCCAGTCCGCCGAAGAGGACCTCCGCCAGCTCGGCAGCCTCAACACCCAGGCCCGCACCGCCATCGACCGCCTCACCCAATAAAAACTCTCGCCCGCCGGGAACTTTTCCGCCCTGACGGTATCTAACCAAGTGGGAACCTTTCCCACTGCTCCTTCTCAATGCGCAATCATTTTAAGTTCACCGTTCTGGTTATTATCCTGGCTTCCTTCTTGGCCCTCTAACCGCTCCCGCTCAGGCGCAACCGGACCCCGCGGGGTCCGCTGTCCGCCCCCGGAGCCGGCTTGCCCGGATTTGCCCCCGATCTACCCCACCACCGGCAGCTCGTAGCCCTTGCGCCGCGGCCGCGACACGTGCAGGTTCGCCTCCGCGTCGTTCACAAACACTTCCTTCTTCGGATCCCATTGCAGCCGCCGCCCCAGGTCGCGGCAGATGTTCACCAGGCAGCACACTGTCGTGGACCGGTGCCCTACCTCCGCATCCGCATTCGTCCGCTTCCGCGTCCGCACCGAATCCAGGAAGTTCTGAATGTGCCACGCATTCTCGCCCGGCCCCTCAATCGTGTCCGGCGGCGCGCCCTTGCGCAATTCCGCATCGCCCACCAGCAGCCCCCGCTTGATCTCCAGCGTCCCGTTTTCGCCAATGAAGATCGCCCCCAGGTCCGAATGGTCCGCCGGCCGCTTCTTCCCCACCAGCCGCAGCAGCGTCCCGTCCTCGTACCGCATCGTCACCCGCCCCTCCTGCCCCGGCTCCTCCGGCCAGATCTCCACCGGACCCGTATCGTCCTTGCCAATCGCGCAATGCACCTGATCCAGCGAGTGCGTCCCCCAGCCCGTCACCCCCCAGCTCTGCCCGCCCCCGTCGTAATCCCGCCACCACGCCCAGCGCATCTGCAAATCCCGGTGATACGGCCGCATCTCGGTCTGGTTGCACCACACGTCCCAATCCAGCCCCTCGGGCACCGGCTGCGCCGGCTGCGGCTGCCACACCTTCGGCGCCTCGAAGTTGCACACCACCACCGTATGCACGCGCCCCAGCAGTCCCTCGCGAATCCGCTGGCTTGCCCACGCGTTGATTGGAATCGACCTCTGCTGCGTGCCCACCTGCACAATTCGTCCCAGCTTCCGCGCCGCGTCGCTCATCGCCCGCCCCTCGGCGATCGTCAACGACATCGGCTTCTCGGCGTACACATCCACGCCCATCTTGAGCGCGTGCATCGCCACCCACACCCGCGCATGCGTCGTCGTCTCCACGAACACGGCGTCCGGCTTCTCGCGCTCGATCATCCGCCGGAAATCCGCATACGTCTTCGCCTTCTCCAGGCTCGGCTTGATCTGTCGCGCTTCGTCCATCCGCGGCACGGCGCAATCGGAGAACGCGACGAAATCCGCCTGCGGAAACTCCTCGTTCTTCAACAGCCACTTCGCCCGGCCCCCCAGGCCGATCACGGCGAGCTTCAGTCGGTCATTCGCGCCAAACACCCGGCGGGGGACGAACAGCGGCGCGGCAGCGTAGAGAAAATGACGGCGTTGCATGGCTGCGCCCATTCTACTCCCCTCGCCCGGTTCATGGAACACCCCGGCCTCCCCATGCGTATCCTTCACTGAGGACACCCATGGCAGCCTTTCTACTGTTCGTGATTCTGTGCCTGCTCTGCTGGCCGCTGGCGCTGATCGCCCTCTTGCTCTACCCGCTCGTGTGGCTGATCCTGCTCCCCTTCCGCCTGCTCGGCATCGTGGTGACCGGCGCCTTCGACCTCATCGCCGCGCTGTTTGCCCTGCCGGGCAAACTCGTCCGCGCGCTCTAGCCCTGATAGCCGGATTGCTTCCGCGCGAACCCGGCGATCACCGGCACTTCCAGATCAACGCCGTTGTAGGCTTTGATCATCAGGAACAGCCAGCCCGCGAACGTCGCCAGCCCCAGCAGCGGCCACAGCAGCCCCACCAGCGCGCCCATCCCCAGAAACGCCAGCATCACGCCCGACAGCCCGATCACCCAGAAGATCACAATCACCGCCAGGTGCGTAATCATCGACTGCCACGCGTGAAACTTGATCCGCGGATTCCGGCTGTACGGCTCCAGCACGAGAAAGACGACTCCCGTGATGAGTCCCAGCAAATAACACAGCGCGCACGCCATATTGTCAGTCAGGCCCGAAGCGGCGGGCTGTTGGGGATTGGTTCCCATGGTAATGCTCATTCCTCCTGCCGCGTCTGCGGCGTCTCCATAGCATATGCCATTCCTGGGTCCCATGGGCGCGGCGCCGGTCCCGCTCGCTACCCCGGCCTGAAACCCCGCAACCGCGGCGACCGCACCTCGCGCTCCCAACGCCCCAGCCGCGCCTCCAGATCGCGCGCCACCTCCGGACGCGCCGCCAGCAAGTCATTCGCCTCCGCCACATCCTCAGCCAGATCGTGCAGCGCCCGCGCACCATTGTCGTCCACCAGTTTCCAGTCGCCGTGCCGCACGGCTTTGCGCACAGTCTGGCCGCGCTTGTACCGCCAGCAGACGGTCCGCGCCACCGGTGTCTGTGCCTTGGCCGCGTAAGGCATCAGATCGATTCCGTCAAACCGGCCCTGCGGCCCGCCCGCTGCCCGCAGCAGCGTCGGCATCAGATCCATCGTCATCGCCACCTGCGCCGTCTCCGTCCCCGGACGGATCACGCCCGGCCACCGGATGTGCATTGGCGAGCGGATGCCGCCTTCCCACACCGTACTCTTCCGCCCTTTGAATGGCGCATTCCGTCCATTCGCATCGCCCCCATTGTCGGAAATGAAAATGACGATCGTATTCCCCGCCGCCCCCATCCGTTCAATCTGGCCCAGTAAATCGCCAACTCGCGCATCCATCCGCTCCACCATCCGCGCATACGTCGGCCGGTGCCCCTGCCGGTGCGGCGCCGTCCCCGTCGCCGGGTCGAAATCCTCCACCGCCTGAATCGGCGTGTGCGGCGCTGTGAACGGCACGTACAGCAGAAACGGATTCGACCCCCGCTTCCGCAGCCAGTCCACCGCCGCATCCGCGATCAGGTCCGTCATGTACCCCTTCCTCCGCACCTTCGCCCCGTTCTCAAACATATGCACTTGCCCCAACCCCTCGCCTTGCTCCTCATGCGTGAAATAGTCCGCATTGCCGCCCAGAATTCCGAAGGAATGGTCAAAGCCATGCGCCCCCGGCCCGTGTTTCTCGGCGTAGCCCAAATGCCACTTCCCCATCAGCGCCGTGTCGTACCCCAGCCGCTTGAACTGCATCGCCAGCGTGTTTTCCGAAGTCGGCAGCCCCAATTCCCCGTGCTTCTGCAGCCACGCCGCCTCGTCATAGCGCCCGATATTGTTCACCCCAATCGCACATTCCAATCCCCCCGCCCGATGCTGATACCGCCCCGTCAGCAGCGCGCACCGTGTCGGCGAACACTCCGGCGCATTCGCATACGACTGCGTAAATCGCACCCCCGCCCGCGCAATCCCGTCGATGTGCGGCGTGCGGATATCCGCCGCCCCATTGATCCCCAAATCCCCCCACCCCAGATCATCCGCCACCACCAGCACCACATTCGGCCGCCGCCTCTGCACCCCCCACAATACCGGCGCGGCAACCGCGGCAAGCAACGACCTTCGTTTCATGCCTAAAAGTCTATCCCCTGCCGCTCCCGCCATGGGATGATCCCTCTGTCAACAAAACACCTATCTATCGATTGAGAAAATAACCCGGCACTTGCCATTAATCCTTGACTTGCTTTAGCTCCATGGAAATAATTGTCCCATTAAACCCAAAAGGGGGAATCTTTATGGCACGTCTCCTCGCCGCTACCCTGCTATTCGCCACCCTGATCCCGCTCTCCGCCCAGGATCCCCGCGGCTTCGTCCGCGGCACCGTCTCCGACGTCTCCGGCGCGGTCGTTCCCGGCGCCACGGTCCGCATCGTCAATGAAGAGACCGGCGTCGCCGCCTCCACGCAAACCAACGAAGCCGGCGCCTACAACATCCCCTATCTCATCCCAGGCTTCTACCGCCTCACTGTCGAGCAAACCGGCTTCAAGAGCTACCTCCGCGGCAAGGTCGAAGTCCGCGTCTCGGAAACCGTCGAAGTCCCCATTCAGCTCGAAATCGGCTCGCTTTCCGAAGTCGTCGAAGTCCGCGACACCTCGCCCATGCTCGAAACCGCCAACTCCTCGCTTGGCCTCGTGATGGACCAGCGCCGCATCTCCGAACTCCCCCAGCGCGGCGGCAATCCCCTCGAATTCACCCTCCTCGCCCCCGGCGTCGCCAACACCACCAACCTCCGCCTGCGCAAGTCCATGGCCCCCGAAGCCACCTCCGACATCAGCGCCGATGGCGCCGGCCGCTACAACAACGAATTCCAGATCGACGGCATCTCCAACACCGCCGCCGACCGCGGCACCGGCTACGCCCGCGTCGGCTATGCCCCGCCCGCCTCCGCCGTCCGCGAATTCAAAATGCAGACCTCCGCCTACGACGCCAGCGTCGGCCACACCATGGGCTCCGTCGTCAACGTCTCCACCGCGTCCGGCACCAATGAACTCCACGGCGAAGCCCACTGGTTCCTCCGCCACTCCGCCCTCGACGCCCCCAACTTCTTCAACAACAAAAACAACACCCCCCGCCCCGTCTATCAGGACAACCGCTACGGCTTCTCCCTCGGCGGCCCCATCCGCCTGCCCAAAATCTACGACGGCCGCAACCGCACCTTCTTCTTCTTCGCCTATGAAGGCAACCAGTTCGGCGTCCCCACCCAGTTCACCCGCACCGTCCCCACCGCCGCCCAGCGCACCGGCGACTTCTCCGCGCTCCTGCCCCTCACCAATGCCAACTACCAGGTCTATGACCCCTTCACCATCGTCCCCGCCGCCGGCGGCCGCTTCTCCCGCCAACCCTTCGCCGGTAACATCATCCCGGCCAGCCGCCTCGACCAGCTCGGCGTGAACATCGCCAACCTCTACCCCCTGCCCAACGCCCCCAACACCGCCACCGCCGACGGCCGCAACAACTTCTTCAGCGCCCCCAAGGCCATCCAGAAAACCTACTCCCTGCTCTCCCGCTTCGACCACGCCTTCAGCGAAAACCACCGCGTCTTCCTCCGCGGCCACTACGACTTCTGGAAGGAAGACAAAAACCACGACTTCCTCAACGAGATCAACGGCATCCACCAGAACCGCCCCAATCGCGGCCTCGCCCTCGACGACGTCATCGTCCTCAACCCCTCCACCGTGCTCAACTTCCGCTACGGCTTCACCAGCACCAAATGGTGGCAATACCGCACCTCGCGCGGCTTCGACCTCGCCGGCCTCGGCTTCAGCCCCCAACTCGTCGGCCTCACCGAAGCCGGCCAGGCGCCCCTGCCCCGCATCACCCCCGGCGCCTACTCCCAGCTCTCCTGGTGGGAAAACCCCGGCGATGGCGTCAACTCCAGCCTCACCCACATGCTCAACGCCACCCTCACCAAAGTGAAGGGCAACCACAACGTCCGCGTCGGCGCCGAACTCCGCGTCTACCGCAGCTTCAATAACCGCCGCCCCCTCGGTACCGCCCCCGACCTCTCCTTCAACAACACCTTCACCCGCGGCCCCCTCGACAACTCACCCACCGCCCCCATCGGCCAGGACCTCGCCGCCATGCTCCTCGGCATCCCCGCCGGCAGCATGGAAGTCGTCGCCAGCTCCGCCCTCCAGAACAAATACCTCGGCCTCTTCATCCAGGACGATTGGAAGCTCACCCGCCGCCTCACCCTCAACCTCGGCCTCCGCTACGAACTCGAAACCCCCATCACCGAACGCTTCAACCGCCTCGTCTCGGAATTCGACAGCACCACCCCCAGCCCCATCGCCGCCCAGGCCCGCGCCAACTACGCCCTCAACCCCATCCCCGAAATCGCCGCCAACGACTTCCGCGTCCTCGGCGGCCTCACCTGGGTCAACGATGGCGGCCGCGGCCGCAGCCCCTTCCAGGGCGAGAAGAACAACATCCTCCCCCGCATCGGCTTCGCCTACCAGTTCGCCCCGCAAACCATCCTCCGCGGCGGCTTCGGCCTGTTCTACAACACCCTCGGCGTCAACACCGCCATCCCTTACCAGACCGGATTCACCCAGTCCACCCCCATCCAGGCCTCCCTCGACAATGGCCAGACCTATCGGGCCTCCACCGCCAACCCCTTCCCCACCGGTCTCATCGCCCCCGCCGGCCCCGCCAAGGGCCTCTCCACCAACCTCGGCCAAAGCCTCACCACCTACTACTTCCCCAACAAGCAGGGCTACGCCCAGCGTTGGTCCCTCGGTCTCCAGCACGTCCTGCCCGGCCAGCTCCTGCTCGACACCAGCTACGTCGCCAACCGCGGCACCCGCCTCGATGTCAACCGCGAAATCAACGCCACCCCCAACGAATACCTCAGCCGCCTGCCCGTCCGCGACCAGCCCGCCATCGACTACCTCAGCCGCCAGTTCCCCAACCCCTTCCGCGGCACCGACCCCATCTACGGCGCCAATATCTCCCGCGCCAACCTCCTCCGCCCCTTCCCCCACTTCGGCTCCATCACCCGCGAAGAACCCATCGGCTACTCCTGGTTCCACTCCCTCCAGGTCCGCGCCGAACGCCGCTTCCTTCAGGGCTTCACCTTCCAGCTCGCCTACACCTGGTCGAAGACCATGGAAGCCGTCGAGTTCATGAACCCGGCCGACCCGGTCCCCTACGAATCCATCAGCGCCTTCGACCGTCCCCATCGCCTCGCCTCCACCGGCATCTGGGAAGTGCCCTACGGCCGCGGCCGCCGCTTCGGCTCCACCCTGCCCAAACCCGTCGATTTCCTCCTCGGCGGTTGGCAGATCGGCGCCGTCGTGGCTCTCCAGATGGGCGGCCCCATGGGCTTCGGCAACGCCATCTTCAATGGCGACATCAAGAATGTCATGCTGCCGGCCGGCGAACGCGATGTGGACCGCTGGTTCAACATCGACGCGGGCTTCAACCGCAACGCCAACCAGCAGCTCGCCTCCAACTACCGCCTCTTCCCCTTCCGCTTCGCCGGCATCCGTGCCCCCGGCCAGCGTAGTTGGGACTTCTCCATCGTGAAGAACTTCCCCATCTCCGAGCTCATCCGCGCCCAGTTCCGCGCCGACGTCTACAACGCCTGGAACCACACCAACTTCAATGCCCCGAACACGGCCCCCACCAACACCGCGTTCGGGCGCATCACCGGCACCGCGGGCGACGCCCGCAACTGGCAGGTGGCTCTGAAGGTGACCTTCTAACCCGAAGGCCTAATCGTAACTCCCGATCCGCCGCACCCAGATGTTTCGGAAGCTCGTCGCCTCGTTGTGGTTCTGCAACACCAGCGGCGCCTCGGGTCCATGCGCCTCGAACGGCTTGTGGATCCGGTGCGCCATCTGTCCCACAAACGCCTGCGCATGGTGCACCAGCACCCCGTTGTGCACCACCGTCACCACCGGCGGCGTCACCAGCTTGCCGCCTTCAAACTTCGGCGCCTTGAAGAAAATGTCGTAGCTGTTCCACTCGCTCGCCGGGTGGGTCGCGTTCTTCAGCGGCGGAAACTGCCCGTACATCGAGGCCGCCTGCCCGTCGGCATACGTCTCGTTGTCGAAGCTCTCCAGCACCTGAATCTCATACCGCCCCATCAGAATCACCCCCGAATTGCCCCGGTTCTGCCCGCACTTCGCCACGCCCGGCTTCCACTCGATGTGCAGTTGAATGTCGCCAAACTGCTCCTTCGACACCAGGTCGCCGCGCCCCGCCACCGTCAGCACCCCGCCCTCCACCTTCCACTGCGGCTCGAGCTGCTCGCCCCGCCGGTACGACGTCCACTTGTCCAGCCCCTTGCCGTCAAACAGCACGATCGCATCCGAAGGCGGCGGCGTCGCCACCACGCTGCCCTTCACCCGCGCCGGCCGCGGCCGGTCGATGTCATGCACCTTCCAGGGCTGCCCCGGCAGTTGCGGCGTATCGCGGTAGCCCGGCGGATCGGGGCAGGGCACCGGAGTTTGCGCGCAGGCGGCCAGCGCGGCCACCGCGAAAAGAACGGTCAGAGAAGCAGTCTGTTTCATGACGATAGTTTCTAATTTAACAGCAACCCTACCACTCGAGCTTCAGATCCGCCGTCCATTTTTCGTTCGACGCCATCATCTCGTCCCACGTCACCGTGCCGTGCTTGTAGGCCGCCATCCGCCCCAGAATCGCCGTCAGGTTTGATTCCACCGCCGTCTCGGCATTGTTGACCGGCTTGCCCTCGCGCACCGCCGCCACGAACGCCTTCACGTTGTTGATCGCCCCGTCGCGGAATGTATTGTCCTTCTCCGCGCCCATCCACGCCTTCGGCCCCGCAATCCGCACCATCCCGCCGTAATGCGTATCGGCCATGCCGTTGATCCCGAACACCCGCACGCACAGGTCCCCGAACGCGTTCGTCAACTGGTGCGACGAAAAGTCCGCCCGCACGCTGTTCGGATAGTCGTAGTGCACCAGGAAGTGATCCCACGCATCCGACCCCTCATAGCCCGTACCCGTCCAGTCCGTCCGCCCGCCCGTGCCGGTCGCCTTCATGGGATGCGCGCGCAAAAACCAGTTCGCCACGTCGATCACATGGATGTTCTGCTCCACGATGATGTCGCCGCCCAGCACCTTGTCCATGTAGAAGTTCATCACCCGCCGCTGCCCGGGGTCCATCCCCGGCGTGCCCTTGTCCTTCGACGGACGCCCGGCGTAGTAATACACCTGCGCGAACACCGGCGCCCCCAGGTCGCCCCGGTGAATCCGCTGCGCCGTTTCCTGATACACCGGCTGCGCCCGCGTCTGGAAGTCCACCAGGTAGCTCAGGTTCTTCTTCTTCGCCGCCGCCGCCGAAGCCAGCACGTCCTTGCAGCCCCACACATCCACCGCCGTCGGCTTCGCCATGAAGACGTGCTTGCCCGCGTTCACCGCCGCCCACGCCTGCTCGGGGTGAAAGTAGGTCGGCGTCTCGATCACCACCGCGTCCACCTTCGAATTGGCCAGTTCGCGGAACGCCTGCGGACCATAATACGCGCGCCCCGCCTCCACCTTGAACGTCTCGCGCGTCTTGTCCAGGTTGGCTTTGATGACATCCGCTAGCGCGACAATCCGCGCTCCGGCAAACTCCGGGAAAAACGGGCCGATCCAGTTGCCGCGTCCGCCGCAACCCACGATCCCGATCTCCACTGTCGAATTCGCCTGCGAGCCAAACGCGGTCTTCGGCTCCACCAGCAAAAGCCCGCCCGCGCCCGCGGCGCGAAGAAAGTCCCTGCGATCTGATTCAGCCATGAGTTCCTCCCTGCAAGGGAGGAATGTATCACAACCGGCTTCAGCCGGGTAGCAGTTTCGTGATGTCGTTGTAGAGGACGAACACCACGATCATCATCAGGAACACGAAGCCCACCTTGAAGATGTTCTCCTTCAGTTGCAGGCTCAGATCGCGCCGGATGAACATCTCGATCAGCAGCAGCAGAATCACGCCGCCATCCAGAATCGGAATCGGCAGCAGGTTGAAGATCGCCAGATTCAGGCTCACCGTCGCCATCAGGCTGATGAACGTGAACGGACCCTCCCGCGCCGCCTGCCCCGAAAGCTGCGCAATCCCGATCGGCCCTTCCAGCGACTTCGCCGAACTTCGCCGCTCGATGATCGATTGCAGGAACCGGAAGATCAGCGTCGCGCCCTTGATGTTGTGGTTGACCGATTCGCGCACCGCATCCACCATGCCCAACTCGGTGTACACCACTCGCGGCGCCAGCTTGATCCCGATCATCCACCGCTTCTCGCCCGTGCCGTTGTCGCTGTGCATCGGCGTCACTGAAATCGTGTGTTGTTCGCCTCCGCGCCGGTAGGTCAGATCCACCGGCTGTCCGCCCGCCGCCGCCAGCGTCTCGTGAATGCTGTAGGCCGTCCGGATCGGCGTCCCGTTCACCGACACCAGCACATCGCCCGTCCGCAGCCCTTTCTTCTCCGCTTCCATGCCCGGCAGCAGCCCGCCCACTTCGATCTCGGTCTGCTCGGCCCAGCCCGCCGAACCGACGCCCGTCTTCTCGTCCAGTTCCGGCGTCACCACCACGCGCAGTTCTTCGCCGTTGCGCCGCACCAGCATCGGCATCGGCTTGTCCGCGCTCACCACTTCGCGCAGCACGATGTCTTCCCAGGTCGGCCCCTGCTTGTTCTCCACCTGAATAATGACGTCGCCCAGTTGGACGCCCGCCTTCTCCGCGGGTGAGCCGGGCTTGATGTAGCCCACCGTCGCCGGCGCGCCGGCATTCGCCAGTTGCGGATACCGCACCATGAACAGCCCTGCCAGCAATGCCACCGCCAGCACAATATTCATGGCCGGCCCCGCGAACACGACGATTAACCTTTGCCATCGCGGCTTGGCCTGGAAACCGCGCGGGTCCTCCGCGTCGCCCGGCTGCTCGCCCGCCATCCGCACATAGCCGCCAAACGGAATCAGCGAAATCCGGAAATCCGTTTCGCCCTTGCGGAATCCGAAGATCCGCGGACCAAACCCGATGCTGAACGCATCCACCCGCACGTCAAACCACCGCGCCGCCCAGTAGTGGCCCAGTTCGTGGATCACAATCATGATCCCGATCAGAACCAGCAGCCACCAGAGATTCTCAAAAAATGCCATCGTCCCTCTTATCCTTCTTCCGATGCGCGAACGCTCACCGCCACCGGCGCGCTGCTCCGCTCTTCCACAATACCCGAAGCAATCCGGCGCGCCTGCCGGTCCAGCTCGAGCACATCCTCGATCGACGCCGCCGCCCGCGCGCCCGCGCGGGCCAAAGTCTCTTCCACCACCTCGGCGATGCCTGTAAACCCGAGCCTTCCGCCCAGAAACGCCTCCACCGCCACTTCATCGGCCGCGTTCAGCACGCAGGTCGCCGAACCGCCCGTCTCCTGCGCCTCATACGCCAGCCGCAGCAGCGGAAACTTCACCAGGTCCGGAGACGCGAAGTCCCACCTTCTCGACTCCCGCCAGTTCAGCCTCGGCACCGGCGCGTCCATCCGCTCCGGCCACGTCAGCGCATACTGGATCGGCATCCGCATGTCGGTCGCGCACACCTGCGCGATTACGCTGCCGTCGTTATATTCCACCATCGCATGCACGGTCGATTGCGGATGCACTACCACATCCACCTCATCGGCGCGAAAATCGAAAAGCCAGCATGCTTCGATTACCTCGAAGCCTTTATTCATCAGCGTCGCTGAGTCGATGGTGATCCGGGGACCCATCTTCCATGTTGGATGATTCAGCGCCTCGGCCGGTGACACAACCTTCAGCGCCTCGCGCGGCGTATTCCGGAACGGTCCGCCCGAAGCCGTCAGAATCAGCTTCGTCACTTCCTCGCGCCGCCCCGCGCGCAAACATTGGTGCGCCCCGTTGTGCTCGCTGTCCACCGGGATCAGCTCCGCGCCGTGCTCGCCCACCGCCTTCATCACCAGTTCGCCCGCGGCCACCAGCGTTTCCTTGTTCGCCAGCCCGATCCGCTTGCCCGCGCACGCCGCCGCGTAAGTCGCCTCCAGCCCCGCCACCCCCACTATCGCCGACATCAGACAGTCCGATTCCCCGGACACCGCCGCCGCCCGGTACGCCGCCGCGCCCGAAGCCAGTTCCGGCCGGTCGCTCCCGTTCATCCCCAACCCGTCCAGCGCCGTCTTCAGCCGGTCCACATCCGCCGCTTCGGCCACCACCGCCACTTCCGGCCGGAACTCCGCCACCTGCCGCGCCAGCGATTCCACGTTCCGCCCCGCAATCAGCGCATACACCCCAAACCGGTCGCGCCGCTGCCGCACCACGTCCAGGGTGCTCGCGCCAATGCTGCCCGTCGAACCCAGGATCGTCAACCGCGTCATGGCCAAACCACCGCCATCATATCATTCATGATTCGCGTTGCCGCCATACAGATGGCTCCGATGCCTGCTCAATCACCGGTTCGTCTCGTAAATTTTTGTTGGAAGCTAAGACCCAGAGGGCGCCAGGGAGGTGAATGCTTCAGGGGTCTTTTTTTGAGGTTAGTCTCGCTTTGGTGGGAGTTGCCTCCCTGGCTTGATTTCAGTCTCTCATAGAAAATCCGGGAATGCAAGCACTTTCTACAAAAAATTGTAGATCACTTGCCCCCGCCCTTCACCTCAACTCCCGCCATTCTCTCTAAAACCTTGATTGTAGAGCAGATATCTTCCTCCCCGTGTCCTTCGGCGATCGCCATCTGGAACATTTGGTGCGTTAAGCCCGTCAGCGGCAGCGGCACGTTCAGTTCCGCGCCCGACTCCAGCATCAATCCGATGTCCTTATGCATCCATCTCACTGAAAAATTGGTACTAAAGTCCCGCCGGAACACATACGGGGCCTTGAACGCCACCAAACCGCTCCGCGCCGCCGAGTTGTTCAGAATCTCTACCATCAGCTCGGGATCGACCCCCGCTTTCGCGGCCAGCACCATGCCCTCGTTGAACGCCTGTAAAAGATTGGAAAGAATCAGGTTCTGCGTCAGCTTGGCGTTCAGGCCCTGCCCCGTTCCGCCGCAATAATAGAGCTGTTTCCCCATCGGTTCCAGGTAGGGCTTCACTTTTTCATAGATTTCCGGGTCGCCCCCCACCATAAACGTCAGGGTCCCGCCCTCGGCGCCCGGCTTTGAACCGGTACACGGCGCATCCAGGAAGTGCGCCCCCTTCGCCGCCAGCGCCGCCGCCGCCCGCCGGGCATAGGCGACCGCCACCGTCGAGCAGTCCACCACCACCGCCCCCGGCTTCAGCGAGCCGATCAAGCCCCCCTCGCCCAGCGTCACCGCCTCCGACATCGCCGTGTCGCCCACGCACAGGAAGATGATGTCGGCCGCCGCCGCCACATCGGCCGGCTTCGCGCACGCCTGCGCCCGTCCGGGGAACTCCCCGGCCAGCCCCTCGCCCTTCGCTGCCGTGTGCGACCACAGCGCCACTTCGTGGCCCGCCGCCAGCAGGTTCCGCGCCATCGGCGCGCCCATGATCCCGAGTCCTAGAAATCCAAGTGTCATTGGCTCGCATTGTATGACGGCAGGCCCCGATGCGACAATCGCATCAAGTTCCATGTCGAAGCCCAAAGTCCTCATCACCAAGCGCATCTACCCCGAAGCCGTCGCTCTCTTGCACCCTCATTGTGAAGTCGATTACGAGGCCACCGACGCGGGCCTCGCCACCGAAGCCCTGCTCGAACGCGCCCGCGGCGTCCAGGCCATCGTCTCCCAACTGACCGATCCGCTTCGCGCCGAAGTCATCGCGAAGCTCGATGAGTCGGTCCGCGTCATCGCCAACGTCGCCGTCGGCTACGACAACATCGACGTCCCGGCGGCCACCGCCCGCGGCATCCTCGTCACCAACACCCCCGGCGTGCTCACCGAGACCACGGCCGACTTCGCCTTCACCCTCCTGATGGCCACCGCCCGCCGCATCCCCGAGGCGCACGCCTTTGTCCACTCCGGCCAGTGGGACCGCTGGCTCATCGACCTGCTGGTCGGCCAGGACATCCACCACCGCACGCTCGGCATCTTCGGCATGGGCCGCATCGGCCAGGCGATGGCGCGCCGCGCCCGCGGCTTTGCCATGCACATCCTCTATGCCGACGCCGCCCCGCTCGACCCGGCCATCGAGAAGGAACTCGGCGCCCAGCGGGTCACGTCCGAGGAGCTGCTCCGCGAGTCCGACTTCGTCAGCCTCCACGTTCCGCTGACTCCCGAAACCCGCCACCTGATCGGCGCCGCCGAACTCGCGCTGATGAAGCCCACCGCCATTCTGATCAACACCGCCCGCGGCCCGGTGGTGGATGAAGCCGCCCTCGTCGATGCCCTGCGCGCCCGCCGTATCGCCGCCGCCGGTCTTGACGTCTTCGAGGCCGAACCCAAGGTCCACCCTGGGCTGCTCGAGTTGGACAACGTTGTGCTCGCGCCCCACATCGCCAGCGCCTCGGTCGCCACGCGCCGCCGCATGTCCGAGATGGCCGTGGAGAACGCCCTTGCCGCCGTCCAGGGCCAGCGCCCGCCCAACCTGCTCAACCCGGAAGCCTGGACGTAGCCGCTACGCCGCCCGCCGCTCCCGCGCCATCATCCGCAACAGCAGAATGTCGGCCGGCTGGTAGCAGGTGATCGGGAGGTTGGCCGCGTCCTCGGCCACCTCGAGGATCCGCTCGCGCACCAACGCCCGCAACTCCTCCACCGGAATCTCGAGCATCCGGGCCACTTCGGCCTCGGTGTAATGCCCACGAGGGGGGCGGGACAACGTCATCGCAATCGGTCTCCGTGGCTGGCGTTCATCTGTGATTGTAAGGAAGGCCGGGCCAAAGCCCAATCAGGAGGAGCGCTTAGATCCTAGGCGAACTTTCCCACCCCTTCGCTCTCCCCGCGCGTCCGGGTACTAAGGCCCGCCCCGGAGGCGGCGGGGCGGGATAGAATTCCCTTGGAGCCCCTCGCTCCACCACCAGGAGGTGCTATGTCCGACAATCCCGGCAATCGTCCCCCCGCCGCCCGCCGCGCCGCCGGCGCCCATCCGTCCACCGCCGTGCTCACGCGCGGCTTCGACCCGCATTTGTCCGTCGGCAGCGCCCGCCCGGCCGTCTTCCGCAGCTCCACCTACGTCTTCTCCAGTCCCGAAAGCGCCGAGCGCGCCTTCGAGATCGTCACCGGCCGCGACGTGCCCGCGCCCGGCGAGACCCCCGAACTCATCTATTCCCGCTTCAACCATCCCAACGCCGAGATCCTCGAGGACCAGATCGTCCCGCTCGAGGAAGGCTCCGAGTGGTCGGTCGTGTTCAACTCCGGCATGGCCGCCATCATGACCGCCCTGATGAGCCGCCTCGCCCCCGGCGACGCCATCGTCCATACCGTCCCGCTCTACGGCGGCACGCAGCATCTGCTCCACCGCCTGCTCGAACCCTGGGGCGTCGTCTGCCGCCCCGTCGTCGCCGGACGCAGCCAGGAACTCGACGAGGCCATCCGCTCGACACCCCGCCTCAAGTTCGTCCTCATCGAGACGCCGGCGAACCCCACCATGGTGATGACCGACATCAAGCGCGCCACGCTGACCGCCGCGCAGGTGGACCCGCGCCCCATTGTGATGGTGGATAACACCTTCCTCGGCCCCGCCTTCCAGCACCCGATGACCCTCGGCGCGGACCTCGTGGTCTATTCCGCCACCAAGTACCTGGGCGGCTTCAGCGACCTGCTCGCCGGCGTGGTGCTCGGGGCCGACCGCGACCTCGAACGGGCCATCCGCTCCTCGCGCGGCCTGTTCGGCAACATCCTCCAGCCCGACGAATGCTGGATCCTCGACGGACGGCTGCCCACGGTGTCGCTGCGCATGAACCGCCAGAGCAAGAACGCCCAGCGCATCGCCGAAGCCCTGGTCCGCCGCCCGGAGATCCGGAAGGTGTACTACCCGACTCTGTTCGACGATCCCGAGCAGATCCGCATCCGGCTGGCGCAGACCGACTACCCCGGCGCGATGATCGCCGTCGACCTGCGCGGCGGCAAGCCCGCCGCCTTCGAATTCCTCCGCGCCCTGCGGCTCGCCCATAACGCCGTCTCGCTCGGGGGCATGGAGACCCTGGTCTGCCACCCGAGGACCACCACCCACTCCGGCAACTCGCCCGAGGAACTCGCCATCGCCGGCATCACCGACGGTCTGGTCCGCATCTCGGTCGGCGTCGAAGACTGGCGCGACCTGCTGCGCGACTTCGAGCAGGCCCTTGACACGATCCGGCCACTCATTGAAGCCTGAGACGGCCTCGGCCGCTTGGAGTGTGGCTCACCAGCCTCTACTTGTCGGTTCGATAACTGGCCTCCGAGTTTGATCAGGAAAGGCGCGGGTCGGCGGCGAACCATAGGACTGCCCCACAAACGCGCCCGGGGGCGCAATAAACCTCAACGCCCCCCACGCTGCTTGAGCCCCCGCGCGTCAGCCGGGGGCACTAATCAAGCAACCCACGCCCTACCACCCACCGCCCCAGCAAAAACCGCAAAAACCCCCGCAAAAACCAAAAAACCAAAAACCGTGTCAGACGCCACCGCGCCACCTTTCCAAAAAACCGCGTCAGAAGCCGCCTCCGCTCACCCTTTCTCAATAAACCCAGACCGCCAATGATTCGCGGGGGGTCCGCCAGGGTGTAGGCCCCCTGGACCTCATTCAGATCGGGTGATCCATGGGGCCGGGCGGAAGAAATAGAGATTAACAACCTATCGTCAAGAGGCTATCTAAGGTAGGATCGGACAAAAGACGGTGGCCGGGACCGGGGATGTGGGCTACTGGGATTCTCCTGGGATCGCGGCCATAATCGCAACCCGACCGAGGCATGAGGGAGGTGTATCATGCCGATCAGATATCCGGCCTGGGGGGCTGAGCCTCTGGAGGGAACGCGGTGGGCGATGCTGCTGTACGGCTTCAAGATCGCGAGTGAGAAGCTGCAGGCAGAGCACATCGATGTCATGAACCAATTCGCACTGTCGCTCCGTGCGGCTTCAAAGACCCGCAGTTTTGTGATCGCGGCAAAGGGGCACGCCAGCCGGAGCGGAAGTGCGGCGTACAACCTCGCTCTCTCCACACAGCGGGCCAATGAGGTGACGAAGTACCTGTCTCCTCTGGTTGCGGGCTTCGCCTCGGTGATCCCTGTGGGTTATGGAGAAGCCGCGGCGGAAATAGACGGGCTGCCGGACGGCATTGAGTCTGAGCGTCACCGGTCGGTTGTCCTGATCGCGGTCGAGTACAAGAAGGGTGGGCCGCCGTCGGTAAAGCTCCCCAAACTACCGAAATTGCGGGTCACGAGGCTGCCGAAGTTGAACTTGCGCAGACTCGGGACTTTGGGGCGGTATTCGGTGCAAATGCTGAGCGGCCACGAAGGCAGTGCTTCGATTCCGCTGCCTCTTGGGTTCGGCGTGGGGGGCCAAATCACGAGATTCAAGCTGCGGATTCGCGACAAGAGCAGGGGGCAGTATGGTGACTTCGTCTTGTGGACGGCGCAACAGAAGTTCGATTGGGGGCCGCCAGGGAGTCTGGAGCAGATGGGCAAGGGATCGGAGGTATTTTTCACGATGGACCCGGATGTCCGGGTGTGGGACCTGCCTGGGTTTGTACGGGTGAGCGGCGCGTCGGCGGATTTCTTCTCCGAGGGAGTCGGGTTCGGTCACGTCATGACCGATCGGGAACTGGAGCCGAGCGGAAGGACCGTATGGATCCGGTTTCCGATTCCACGGGGAAGTCAGGAGTGGGAATTCGGCAAAGTTGGTGCAGGCCTTTCGAGCGGGAGGGGGTACCTGGAAATCGACGACTGAGGCGCACAAGGACGGCAACGAGAGGGCAGAGACGCCCCCCGCGCGCACCACCCCCACTCCAACCCCCTACGCCGCCTCCTCCTCCTTCAACTCCCGCTCCAGCACATGCAACGGCGGC
>ERZ761609.1651-NODE-1651-length-18670-cov-978.854848_pt1 | contig 18670 bp, 19 predicted proteins | sample MGYA00511163_ERZ761609 | MGnify/ENA primary metagenome ERZ761609 (study PRJEB28899, sample SAMN02445070) | bioreactor sludge metagenome | biome: EBPR sludge | place: Australia: Brisbane, Thorneside Wastewater Treatment Plant | collected 2011-12-16 ... | reverse complement strand
GGTTTGGGCTCGGGTTTGGGCTCGGGTTTGGGCTCGGGTTTGGGCTCGGGTTTGGCAACCGCCTTGGGTGTTGGCTCCGGCTTGGGCTCGACCCGGGGTTCCGGCCTCGGTTCCGGCCTGGGATCAGGCTGCGCGACGACTGTCGGCGCCGGTGCGGCTCGCCAGACTTCGACCTCGACCGCTGCCGGCGGCTTGCTCTTCCACTGCACGCCGAGAAACAGGGCAGCGAGAAGCAACAGGTGCACCGTCGCAGAGAGGGCAAGCGACGGCCACTTCGCCGGGTCATCCGGCGGCATCCGCGGGAAGGTCTGGACCGCTTCCAAGACTCAGCGACTCACTTGCCGGAAGGCTGGACGAGGAGGCCGATACGCTTGACCTGCTGCTGCTGGAGGTCGTCCATGACTTCGAGTACCGCCTGGTACTTGACGTTCCTGTCACCTGCGATGACCACCGCCTGTTCCGGGTTTCGGCGCTGCGCGCTGGCGATCTCCTGCACCAGCTCGCTGCGGCTCAGCGGCTGCTCTTTGTTCCCGCCGGGCGCCAGCAATGCCAGCGTCCGGTCGGCCCGGACGATCACCTGCAGCGCTTCGGCCGGTGGCTGTGCAGCCTTGCCGACCGACGGCACGTCGATAGTGGCAGTGGTCATCATCGGTGCGGTCACCATGAAGATGACCAGCAGCACCAGCATGACGTCGATGTAGGGGACGACGTTGATCTCATTCTTCAGGCGACGCGAACGCATGGCTCTACCTCATCTGCCGCTGCAGGATATTCGAGAACTCTTCCATGAACGACTCGAAGCGCGATGACAGGCGGTCGATCTCGTGCGCAAAGCGGTTGTAGGCGACGACCGCCGGAATCGCCGCGAAGAGGCCGATGGCCGTCGCCACCAGTGCCTCGGCAATGCCTGGCGCCACTGCCGCCAGCGTCGCCTGGCCGACGTTCGCCAGCCCGCGGAAGGAATGCATGATCCCCCAGACGGTGCCGAACAGGCCCACATAAGGACTGACCGAGCCGACCGAGGCGAGAAACGCGAGATGCGAGTCGATGCTGTCCATCTCGCGCTGGTAGGTGGCGCGCATCGCCCGTCGCGAACCGTCGATCACGTCCTTCGGGTCAAGGTTCTTCTGGCTGCGCAACTTGGTGAACTCGCGAAAGCCGGACTCGAAGATCCGCTCCATGCTGCCGGTGCTGTGGCGATCGTTGATCGCGCTCTGGTAAAGGCTGTTGAGATCGCCGCCGCTCCAGAAGTCGCGTTCGAACTGCTCGGTCTGCGTACGCGCCGCCTTGACCGTGAACCACTTGCGGAAGATGTAGTACCACGACATGAACGAAACACCTGCGAGCAGCAGCATCACTGCCTGAACGACGGCGCTGGCGTTGAGGATCAGGTGCAGGATCGACAGGTCTTGCGAGACATTCATTGCTGTGCTTCCAGTTTGTTGCGCAGAATTGCGGGAATCGACATCGGCTGCAGCCGCTCGGCATGCACACAGACGATGTGCACCGTGGCATCGACCAGTTCCTGCCAGGGCCGGTCGATACTTCCTTCGTAGCGCCGGATGTGCTGCCGAAAGAAGATCTGGGCGCGGCTGAGCCGTTCCACTTCGAGACCGACGATCAACTCGTCGTCCAGCCGCGCCGGCTTGATATAGTCGACCGTCAGCTTGCGAACGACGAAGGCGATCCCCGGATCACGCAGCAGATCGGTCTGCTGATGGCCGATCGAGCGCAGCCATTCGGTGCGACAGCGCTCCATGTATTTCAGGTAATTGGCATAGTAGACGAGCCCGGCGGCATCGGTGTCCTCGTAGTAGATACGAACCGGAAGACGGAAGGCTGTCGTCGCTTCTTGCTGGTATTTCATGGCCGCTACGGATTCTAAGGCAGCATGCTGTGGGCAAATGTAAGTGATTGTGACCGCTCCAGGCGTTGCTCAGGGCACCTGCCAGAGTTCGGGCTGCGGCTGGTCGCCAAGGCTCGTCAGACCGAGATGTCGGTACACCGCGGGGGTGGCGACGCGGCCGCGTGGCGTGCGTTGCAGGAAGCCCTGCTGGATCAGGAAGGGCTCGAGCACATCCTCGATCGTGTCGCGCGCCTCACCGATTGCCGCCGCCAGGTTGTCGACCCCCACCGGGCCGCCGGCGAACTTGTCGATGACGGCCGACAGCAGCTTACGGTCCATGACATCGAGGCCACCATGGTCCACTTCGAGCATCAGCAGTGCCGCGTCGGCCACTTCAGCGGTGATGTGGCCAGCCGCCCTGACCTGCGCGAAGTCGCGCACCCGCCGCAACAGCCGGTTGGCGATGCGTGGTGTGCCGCGCGAGCGACGGGCGATCTCCAGCGCGCCGGCAGGGTCGGCAGGCACCTTCAGCAACTGCGACGAGCGGGCGACGATCAGCGTCAGTTCGTCGGGTGTATAGAACTCCAGCCGTGCGACGATCCCGAAACGGTCACGCAGGGGGTTGGTCAGCATGCCGGCGCGGGTGGTCGCACCGACCAGCGTGAATGGCGGCAGGTCAAGCTTGACCGAGCGCGCCGCTGGCCCCTCGCCGATCATTATGTCGATCTGGAAATCTTCCAGCGCCGGATAGAGGATCTCCTCGACGACCGGCGACAAACGGTGGATCTCGTCGATGAACAACACGTCGCGTGGCTCGAGATTGGTCAGGATGGCCGCCAAGTCACCAGCCCGTTCAAGCACCGGGCCGGAGGTCGAGCGCAGGTTGACCCCCATTTCGGCAGCGATGATGTGTGCCAGCGTCGTCTTGCCGAGGCCAGGGGGACCGAAGAGCAGCACGTGATCGAGCGTGTCACTGCGCTTCGTCGCAGCTTCGATGAAGATCATCAGCTGTTCGCGGATCTTCGCTTGGCCAACGTAGTCGGCCAGGCGTCTCGGGCGCAGCGCCCGCTCGACGGCTTCTTCCTGGGACGTCGACACGGCCGAAACCACGCGGGCGAGCGGCGCCGCTGCGAAGTCGTCGGTCTCGATCATGGCAGCTGACCTTCGTCCGCCGCACCGGATCGCGCCTCGACATGCGCCAGCCACTCACGAATCAGGACCTGCCCGAGCGCCAGCAGGGTCGGGCCAAGGAACAGTCCGATGAAGCCAAAGACGAGCACGCCGCCAAAGACACCGACGACGATCAGCAGCAATGGCAGGCTCGAACTCCTCGAAATGAGGATGGGCTTGATGAAGTTGTCGACGCCACTGATCCCGAACATTCCCCACAATACCATGAACACGGCCCAACCCGTCTGCCCCTCGCTGTAGAGCCAGATGGCCGCGCCGAGCCAGATCAGGGTGCCGCCGATCACCGGCACCATCGACAGGAAAAACATCGCCACGGTCAGGATCAGGACACCGGGAACACCGGCGATGAGAAAGCCGATCATCGCCACCACCGACTGCGCTGCAGCCGTGCCGACGATGCCGACCATCACCCCGGTGACCGTCCCCTCGACCAGCGCCAGCATGCGTTCGCCGAGGTCGCCGGCAAGCGCCCGGCCACCGACATGCAGCGCATCGGCGTAGAGGTGCGCGTCGCGAAAGATGAAGAAGACGAAAAAGATGACCAGCAGCAGTTGCAGCAGCCCCTGTGCCAGCAGGGCCGCAGTCGCCAGGGCAAGGTTGCGGGTCGGCTCGACGAACTGCTGCAGGAGATCGTTCATCTCCTCGCGGCTGGCAACGAGTTTCTGCCAGTACTCGGCAGCATCGCGTCCGACAAGCGGGAATCTGGCCAGCCAAGCCGGCGGCTCCACCGGCAGCCCATCTTCCATCAGCGGTTTGAGATAGCGGATGGCGAGTTCGACGCCATCCGCTATCGAGCCCGAGAGCAGGGCCACTGGTGCGACGAGCAGCAACAGGAGCAGGATGGAGACCAGCAGCGCCGCCAGGTTGCTGCGCCCGCGGCAAAGCGTGAGGAGCCGGTTGCGAATCGGCAGCGTGACGACGCAAATGACAACGGCGAAAAGCAGGGTGCCGGTAAAGGGCAGCAGGACGGCGATGCAGCCCGTCAGCAATAACGCGACGAGCGCAATCTGGATCAGTTGCTTGTGGCTCGGATTCATCGTCGATTCAGACCCTTGACAGCAGCTTGAGCGCCTGACGGATGCCATCGGAGGTACTGATGCCGGCCGGCAACTGCTTCGTCGCGCTCGCCGCTTCGCGCTCATTGTAACCCAGCGCCAACAGCGCATTGAGGATGTCGTTGTGTGCGCCAGCGGCGGCAACGGTGCTGCTCGGCAGCGCGTCGGCAAGTTTGCCCTTCAGTTCGAGCAGCAGGCGCTCGGCCGTCTTGGTGCCGATGCCGGGGATCTTCGTCAGGCGGCCAACCTCCTGCTGGGCCACTACCGCTGCCAGTTCACCCACCGAGAGGCCGGAGAGCACCGACAGCGCCAGGCGAGCGCCGACGCCCGAGATCTTCAGCAACTGGCGGAACGCGAAGCGCTCGCCTTCGCTGGCAAAGCCGTAAAGAAAGTGCCCGTCCTCGCGCACGACGAAGTGGGTCAGCAGGCTGAGCTTGTCGCCGTTCGCCGGCAGGTTGTAGAAGGTGCTCATCGGCACGTCGAGTTCGTAGCCGACGCCCTGCACGTCGAGGACCACCTGGGGGGGATTCTTCTCCAGCAGCATGCCTGTCAGCCGGCCGATCATTGCTCACTCCGCCTCATTTAACTGCGCTTCCTTCTGATGCTCAAGCGGCCGTCGCGAACCTGCAGGCTGTTGGCCGCCAGGCTTCCCAGTCCCTGCCCGCCATGTGCGTGCGCGATGGCACAGGCCAGAGCATCGGCAGCATCCGCACCGGGAGTTGCCGGCAAGGATAACAGGTGGCGCACCATGTGCTGCACCTGCACCTTGTGCGCGTGACCGTTGCCGACCACCGCCTGTTTCACCTGCAGGGCGGTGTATTCGGCGACATCGAGCCCGCTCGCGACGAGTGCGGTAATCGCTGCACCGCGCGCCTGCCCGAGCAGCAAGGTCGATTGCGGATTGACGTTGACGAAGACGATCTCGGTCGCCGCCTCGTCCGGGCGATGTCTCGCCACCAGTTCAAGCAGTCCTGCGTGAATCGTTCCCAGACGGACCGGCAGCGGGTCGTCGACGCTCGTCCGGATGCAGCCGCTGGCAAGGTAGCGCAACCGATTGCCAATCTTCTCGATCAGACCGAAACCGGTGACGCGCAAACCGGGGTCTACGCCAAGGATGCGCAGCGCTGGCGATTCCGGGTCCCTCATCGGGCCGGCACCCGTGCCAGGTAGACGCCGGCCACTGCCAGCACCATGCCGGCGAGCGCCAGTCCGCCAAGCGTCTCGCCGAAAACCAGCCAGGCGATCAAGGCCGTAGTCGGCGGGGTCAGGTAGAACAGGCTGGCGACGTTGACGGCGCTACCGCTGCGAATCAGCAGATTGAGCAGGCTGATGGCGCCAAAGGAAAGCACCAGGACCAGCCAGAGCAGGGCAAAGACGAACTGCATCGTCCACTCGATGTGCATGCTTTCGGTCAACCACGCGACGAGCGCGGTGCAGACGGCAGTCGGCAGGAACTGGATGACCGATCCGCTGCGCAGATCGAAGTGCGGACAGAAGCGTTTCTGGTACAGGGTGCCAAGCGTGATTCCGAACAGTGCCGCGATGGCCGGCAGCAGCATTCCGGTCAGCGGCAGGTCGCCGAGCTTGTTCGCCACGACCAGCGCCACCCCGGCAAGACCGAGAACCAGCCCCAGCCACTGCCGTGCCGATACCCGTTCGCCGAGCACGAAGCCGGCACCGGCAGCCGTCAACAGCGGCTGCATGCCGACCACGAGGGCCGTCACACCGGCCGGCAAGCCATGCCTGATGGCAATGAACACGCCGCCGAGGTAGAGCCCGTGCAGCAGCAGGCCGGAGACGCCGATATGAAGCCACTGGCGTCCGTCGCTCGGCCACGGCGCGCTGGTCGCCAGTGCCAGACCGGTCATCAGGCTGAGAACCAGCAGATAGCGGACGAGCAGGAAGGTGAGGGGTTCGGCGTAGGGCAAGCCGAACTTGGCGCCGATGAAGCCGGTGCTCCAGAGAAAGACGAAGAGGAATGGCAGCATCGAGGGTGTGGGGCGCATGATGGGAGCGGGTTGAAGCGCGTCAGGAGTTTGGCAAGCATTGCCCAGGGGGTGGCAATGCGGCGGAATGACAGCCCGGGCGCTGGTCATGGCAGCTTCGAAGGTCGACCCTGGCGCAGAAGGTCGCCGGAGGACAACGGCTGCGAACTACGTCGTGCCACGGCTGGCGCGAGGACGTCGGGACGCAGCCACGCCGTCCTCCTGCAACGACCGGGGGCGACGCCTGCTGCCGTTGCCCGGCGCCGAGCTGACCCTCACGCTGGCAACGGCTGCCGATAGCCGAGAGCCTGCTCGATCCTGCTCGCCGTCGCCCTGATCGGCGTCACCCAGTCTGGATCGTGGCGCTCGCTCGGTGCCGAAACCGACAGACCGGCGGCGAGCTGACCCTCGTCATTGCGGATCGGCGCGGCAATGCAGCGCAAGCCGATCTCCGCTTCCTCGTTGTCGGAAGCGAAGCCGTGCCGGCGGATCCAGTCGAGCTCCCTTTCCAGACTGTCGAGGCGGGTCAGCGAATGCGGGGTCTTTCCCGGCAATCCGGTCCGCCGCGCGTAGGCACGTACATCCGCCGGACTATCGGCCGCCAGGAACAGCTTGCCGACGGAGGTCAGGTGCAGCGGAGCACGCCCGCCAACCAGATAGACCACGCGCAACAGCGAGCGACCACTCGAAGTCCGCTCGACGTAGATGATCTCGTCCTCGTGGCGAACGCCCAGATTGACCGCCTCGCCAATCGACTCGTGCAGTTGCTGCATGTAGGGCAGCGCCACCTGCCGGATGCTGATGCGCGACTTGACGATGTTGCCGAGTTCCAGCAGCCGGATACCGAGCGAGTAGGTGCCACTGTCCTGTCGCTCGACGAGGGCTGAACTCGTCATCGCTGCCAGGATTCGATGCGCCGTCGAAGGGTGGAGACCGGTGGTCTGCGCCAGCGCCTTCAGGCTCGCTGGTTCCGGCAGGCTGGCCAGCACCTCGAGCAGCGACATCATGCGCTCGATCACCTGGATGGAACCCTTGTCTGCCTGTTGTTCGGTCATTGCCTTCCTGTCGACGCGTTGATCCTGAACCGGGCGCGCCACTGTCCGCCCGCCGCCACTTGTGCAACGCAATATCTTACCATCACCGGCAGTCGCGCAGCTCGCCACAGGCGTTTCCCGACCACCGGTGCGAGCACGAATCATGCCCGCGGGCGGAGAACCCCGACAATGCTTGATACACCCTGGACTGTCGGGTAAGGTACCGCCATGAACCCATCGGATACCACCGCTGACCTCCTGCACAAGCTCGGCAGCGATCTCGTTCGCAAACGAGCGCTGCTGATCGATCGTTACCCGAATGCCCGCAGCACCCTGCGGACGATGCTCTCTTCGATCGGCATCACCACCGTCCATACCGCTGGCACTTCGGCAGAGGTTCTGCGGCAGGTCAAGGCCAACAGTTTTGACATCATTCTCTCGGACTACCAGCTCGAGGACGGACGTGACGGTCAGCAACTGCTCGACGAGTTGCGGCAGCAGCACCTGGTACGGCTGGCCACCGTCTTCATGATCGTCACCAGCGAACGCACCTACCACAACGTCGTCTCGGTGGCTGAGCTTGCTCCCGACGATTATCTGATCAAGCCTTTCACCGCTGACGAACTCCGCGGCCGGTTGCTGCGCGCGGTCTACAAGAAGCAGTTCCTGGCTGCCGTTTTCGACCACCTGGACAACGGAGCCTACGCGCAGGCCCTGCTTGCCTGCGACCGCCTCCTGGGCCAGGACAGCGGTTTCCTCATGGACCTGCTGCGCTGCAAGGGCGAGATCCTCAACGTCCTCGGCCGACCTGCCGACGCGCAGGTGGTCTACCAGCAGGTGCTCGCGCAACGCGTACTGCCATGGGCCCGCATGGGACTGGCGATCGCCCATCGCAATCAGCAGCAGCTGGCGGAAGCCGAGACTCTCGGTCAGTCGCTGGTCGAGGACTTCCCGGATTTTACCGCCGCTTATGATTTCCTCGCCGAGGTCCGCGAAGAAATGGGCAACCTCGCTGAAGCGCAGGCAGTCCTGCTGCAGGCAGCGGCGAAGTCGCCCAACAACGCCTCGCGACAGCGGCTGGTGGGTGATCTGGCGGTGCGCAACAATGACCTGCAGACGGCCGAGAAGGCCTACGGCAGGGTGCTGGATCGACGTCGCGGATCGACCCTGAGCAATGTCGACGACTACACGAACCTCTCCCGAGTCCTGCTCGACCGGGGCCAGACCGACGGGGCGCACAAGATCACCGCCCAACTGCGACGCGACTGGCGAGGCAGCAAGCAGGGCGAGCTGGCCGCACTGGTGATGGAAACGCTGTGCGCCAACCGGGAAGGCAACCCGGCGAAGGCACAGGAAACCGTGGAGCAGGCGCTACAGCTGAGCCAGGTACTGAAGGAGGCTGGCAAGGGTTCGCTGCTGTCGCAGGCGCTCACCCTCGACCTCGCCCAGGCGTGCCTTGCCACGGGCAAGGAAGAGGAGGCGCGAGACATATTCCGCCAAGTGGCTGCCGAGAATCATGAAGACCGCAACATGATTGCCAAGGTACAGAGCATCTACGCCAAGGCGGGCAAGGAAGAGGACGGTCAGGCACTGCTTGCGGAAGTCGGCAAGGAGATCGTCGAGCTGAACAATCGCGGCGTTCTGGCTGCCCGCAAGGGTGACGTCGAGGGTTCGGTAAAGTTGCTGATCGAGGCCGCAGAACGGGTGCCGAATCTGCAGTTCCTGGTCAATGCGACGAAAGCGATCTTCACCCTCCTCGAACAGAAGGGCTGGGACGCCGACCTCGCGAGGCGCGGCCTGCGTTACCTGCAGATGGCGCAAGCCAAGGACATGCGCAACGTTCGGGTGATTTCGGCGCGCGAACTCTACCAGCGCGTGGCGCGCAAGTATGGGGTGGCGCAGGTACCGGCAGCCGGCTCTGCCGGCTCCGGCGCGCGACCGACGACGTAGGCAAAGAGCGCTTTCGCCGATGATCGGCGCGAACGGGAACTCACGGCGACGCCGAGCGGCTCAGCTCACTGTCGAGTCGCCACCTGTAGCCTCCGACGCGTGCGTCCGTGGCCGTGCGAGGAGTTGCTCGAGAAAGGCCCTTGCCGGCACCGACAGTCGCTTCGAATTCCGGTGCACGATCAGCCATGGCTGGCGCAACGGGAATCCCTCGACATCGAGAATGCACAGTTCCTGCTGCCCCGGATCGGCAGTCAGGGCCTGGCGCGAGAGAACCGCGAGCCCGGCGCCGCTGGCAACCAGTTCGCGGATCGCCTCGTTGCTGCTGACCGTCAGCCTGATGTCCAGCCTGATCGCCAACTTCGCCAGGTGATTCTCGATCATCTTCCGCGAACCGGAGCCTGTTTCGCGGAAGATGAAGCGCTCACCGCCAAGCTCGGCCAGCTGCAGTCGTCGCCCCGCGCCCCAATGCCCGAGCGGTGCGATGACCACCAGTTCGTTGTCGACCAGCGGATAGGTCTTCAGTTGCAGGTCTTCCGGCGGATAGACCATCACGTAGAAGTCGTCCTGATTGGCCCGCATGCGGGCGACGATGTGGTCGCGATCGGCAACCTCGAGTTCGACATGCACGTCCGGATGGCGACGACAGAAGTCACCTACCAGCCGCGGCAGGAAGTACTTCGCCGTCGTCACCAGCGCGACGCGCAACCGACCGCGTTTCAGGCCCTTGAGATCCGCGATGGCTGCCTCGAAGCTCGTCCACACGTCATCCAGCGCCCGCGCCATTTGCAGCGTTTCCTCGCCGGCCTCGGTCAGTACGAGCGCCCGACCTGCCTGCTCGAACAGCGGCAGACCAACGCTTTCGGCGATCTGTCGCACCTGCAGGGAAACCGCCGGCTGTGTCAGATGAAGCTCTTCGGCTGCTTTCGAAAAGCTTCGGTGGCGAGCGACGGCGGCGAAGCTCTCGAGTTGGCGGAAAGTGATTCTGCGTCGCGGCATGCATAAGCCCAAACTAATTCAATTTCCAATTATATCTTATTGGACTTCGTGGCTCCCAGCACCCATAGTTGTGTCGTCCGCAGCCATTCTGCGGATGCAAGTCGAATCAGCCAATCAAGGAGAAACAAATGCGTCACTACACCACCGACAGCGCTGAAGCCATGTCGCGAGTCGTTGCCCTCGCCCTGCTCGCCGATGGTGCGCTCGACAACAGGGAGATCGAGTCGCTTTCCCAGCATGGCATCTGCGACCGGCTGCATATCTCCCCGGCAACCCTCGATCGGGTGATCCATGAGTTCTGCGATGATCTGATGCAGTGTGCTCGCGCGCCGAACGTTGGACAGATCGAGCTTGACCGTGAACTCATCGATCATTTGCTCGACGACATCCGGTCACCGGACCTGCAGCAGCAGGCCCTTGGCGCGATCGTCGATATCGCCAATGCCGACGGCTGCCTCAACGGTGGCGAGGCAATCGTCATCTCCGAGGCGATGAGTCTCTGGGGCCTCGAGTTGCAGCGCGTCACCCGCACGCAGGTACGACCCGCGCAGAAGCCGTACCACCATCTGCCGATCGATCAGGCCTGGCTGTCGTGATGCGGCGGCGACCCGTCGCCCGCGAGCGACGGGTCGGCTGCCCGGGTGGCAGCCGTCACTGCCTGCCGCCGAACCCGAGATAGCTCTCGATGACCCGCGGATCACTGGCCAGCGTGCCGCTTGGTCCTTCGAGCGAAACGCTGCCGGTCTCCAGAACGTATGCGTAGTCGGCCACCTGCAACGCAGCGCGCGCATTCTGCTCGACCAGAAGCATGGCGACGCCGGTCTTCCTGAGCTGGCTGATGGTACGAAAAATCTCCCTGATGACCAGCGGCGCGAGGCCAAGGCTGGGCTCGTCGAGCAGCAGCAGGCGCGGCTTGGCCATCAGTGCGCGACCCATCGCGAGCATCTGCCGCTCGCCGCCCGAGAGGGTGCCCGCCATCTGTTCGCGCCGTTCCATCAGCCGCGGGAAGATGTCGAAGACATGGTCGATCGTCTCCAGTTGATCGCGATGGCCGGCACGGTAGCGATCGAAAGCGCCCAGCAGCAGGTTGTCGCCGACGCTCATCTCGGCAAACAGCTCGCGCTTCTCCGGCACCAGCGTCATCCCCTGACGCACGAGCTGTTCGACGCTGCGGTCGGCACTCTGCCGCTCGCCGAGATAGCTCATCTCGCCGCGCATCGGCAACAAACCGATCAGTGCCGACAACAAGGTGGTCTTGCCAGCGCCATTGGGACCGATGACGGTGACGATCTCCCCCCGGTGCACGCGCAGCGCGAGGCCGTGCAGCGCTTCAACCTTGCCATAGCTGACCGACAGGTCGCTGACTTCGAGCACGACGCTGCGCTCTTCGGTCGTCAGCGGCGTGCTCATTCGACACCCCCGAGGTAGGCCTCAACCACCGCCGGGTTGCGCTGGATCTCTTCCGGCAGTCCCGCTGCAAGCTTGCGCCCGAACTCCATGACGACGACGCGGTCTGCCAGCCCCATCACGAACTCCATGTCGTGCTCGACCAGCAGGATACCGATCCCTTCCGCACGCAATCGCCGCAGCAGTTCGGCCAGTGCCTGCTTCTCGATGTAGCGCAGACCGGCAGCCGGTTCGTCGAGGAGCAGCAGACAGGGGTCCGCCGCCAGCGCCCGGGCAATCTCGACGAGTCGCTGCCTGCCCAGCGGCAGGTTTCCGGCAGGCTCGTACATCTGGTCGCGCAGGCCGCAGCGCTCGATCTGCAGCGCAGCTTCCTGCAGCAGACGCGCGTCCTCGTCGCGGTCGGCGCGGCAGGCGGCGGCAATGAAGCTCTTGCGGCCACGCAGGTGTGCCCCGATGGCGACGTTCTCGATGACGCTCATCGCCGGCAGTAGCCGGACATGCTGAAAAGTGCGACTCATCCCCAGACGGGCGATCCGGCGTGCCGGCAGCGACTCGACACGCTCGCCGCGAAAGCTGACGCGACCCGAGGTCAGCGGGTCGACGCCGGATATGCCATTGAACATCGTGCTCTTGCCAGCTCCGTTCGGACCGATCAATGCCATGATCTCGCCTGCCCGCACCCGGAAACTCACCCGGTCGTTGGCCACCAAGCCGCCAAAACACTTGCTCGCATCAGTGACCTCGAGCAGCACCGAGCCCGACTCGGGAAGCGGTCGTTTCTCCAGGCGCCGCACGCCGTCGCTCCGTGCGCGCGCCACGTCCTGTGGAAAAAACCGTTGCAGCATCGGCCAGACGCCGTCGCGCGCGCGCTGCAGCACGATGATCATCAGCAGCCCGAAAACGATCATCTCGAAGTTGCCGCTCTGCCCAAGCAGACGGGGCAACCAGTCCTGCAGCCATTGCTTGAGGACGGTAATCAGACCGGCGCCGAGAATCGCTCCCCAGACATGCGAAACGCCACCGACGACGGCCATGAACAGGTACTCGATTCCCTGGGTCAGCGAAAACGGCGTCGGGTTGACGAAGCGCTGCAGGTGAGCATAGAGCCATCCCGACACGGCGGCATAGAGAGCAGCGACGGCAAAGACGACGATCTTTGAACGGGGCGTGTTGACGCCCATTGCTTCTGCCATTACCGAGCCCCCCTTGAGAGCGCGGATGGCGCGGCCTTCGCGCGAGTCGAGGAGATTGCGCGTGGCCAGGATCAACGCCAGCAGGATGGCCCAGATCAGGTAGAAAAACTCACGGCCGGAGCGGATTTCGAGGTCGAAGATGTACAGGGGTGGCACGCCGGAAATACCGGTGTGCCCTCCGAGCGCAGCGAGATTGCCGAACAGGTAGTACAGACTGATACCCCAGGCAATGGTACCGAGGGGCAGAAAGTGGCCGGACAGCCGCAGCGTCACGAGTCCCAGCGACAGCGCGACGATTGCTGTCACCAGCAAGCCGGCGGGCAGAGTCAGCCAGGGGGAAACACCGTGCACCGTCGTCAGGTAGGCGGAGGTATAGGCGCCCAGGCCGGCGAATGCGGCCTGCCCGAAGGAAGTGAGGCCGCCGACACCGGTCAGCATCACCAGTCCCAGGGCGACGATGGCGTAGAGGCCGATGTAATTCAGCAGCGTGACGTAGAACTCGGACAGCAGGACCGGCGCCGCCAGCAAGGCGACGATGAAGAGCAGGAGAAGGATCGTCGACTGCACGCTGCGTTTCATGCCTCCTCCACGTGACGCGTCTTCAAGGATCGCCAGAGCAGCACCGGGATGATCAGCGTGAAGACGATCACCTCCTTGAAGGCGCTCGCCCAGAATGAAGAGTACGCCTCGAGGAGGCCGACCAGAACGGCGCCGCCCGCCGCCACCGGGTAACTCGCAAGCCCGCCGATGATCGCGCCGACGAAACCCTTGAGGCCGATCAGGAAACCCGAATCGTAGTAGATGGTCGTGATCGGGGAAATCAGTACGCCGGAGAAGGCGCCGATCGCTCCGGCGAGGGTAAACGAGAGCAGTCCGGCGAGGTTCCCCGAGATTCCCATAAGGCGGGCACCAGTGCGGTTCATTGCCGTCGCCCGCAAGGCCTTGCCGTACAGCGTTCGCTCGAAGAAGAGATAGAGTGCGACGATCAGCAGGATGCTGGCGACGATGACCAGGATCGTCTGCCCTTGCAGGACGACATCACCGACTTCGAAACTGACGTCGGTAAAGGCCGGGGTCCGCGAGCCCTCGGCACCGAAGAACAGCAGCCCGACTCCGGTCAACGTCACGTGCACAGCAACCGAAACGATCAGCAACGCCAGCACCGATGCCTCGGCAACCGGCTGGTAGGCCAGGCGGTACAGCATCGGCCCGAGCGGGACAACCAGCATCAAGGTCAGCAGGACCTGGACCAACAGCGGCAGCTCTGCGGGCGAAACGGCCAACAGGCTGGCGGCAAGGAGCAGCGGCGCGCCACAATTGATCAGCAGGATCAGCGGCAATCGCCGGAAGCGTCGCGCACGCATTGCCGCCGAGCCTTCGATGAGGGCGATCGCCGTTCCCATCGCGAGCAGCAGCCACACCGTTCCGGGCAGCCTCCCCGCCTGCAGGCTGGCCAGCGTCAGCGCGCCGAAGGCAACGAACTCGCCCTGTGGGATGAAGATCACCCGCGTCACCGCGAAGACCAAAACCAGAGCCAGCGCCAACAAGGCATAGATGGCTCCGTTGGTGACGCCATCCTGGCCCAGCAGCAATGCAATCTGCAAATCCATCAACACCACCCAGTCGCTACGCACACCTCAGGCTGCAGCCGAGCTCCACATCTCCGCGGCGGCACAGTGCAGCCGACCAAGCACTGCGCAGCGCTATTCCGCCAGCTTCCAGGCGCCGTTCTCGATCCTGACCATCACCCGCGCACGCTGATCGAATCCAAGGTGGTCCTGTGGGCTCATGTTGAACACTCCGTGTGCGCCCGTGAGGTTGGTCGTCTTCTCAAGCGCGTCACGCAGCGCCTTGCGGAACTCGGGCGTCCCTGGTTGCGCCTTCTTCAGGGCTTCCGGTGCGGCATTGGCGAGCAGCCTGCTGGCGTCCCAGGCATGCGCACCAAAGGTCGACACCGTGCCCTTGCCGTGCATCGCCTCGTACTTCGCGACGTACTCGAGCGCCACCTTCTTGATCGGGTTGCCGTCGGGAAGCTGGGCCGCCACCAGGACGGGGCCTGCGGGCAGGAAGGTGCCTTCACAATCCTTGCCGCACACCCGCAGAAAGTCCGCATTCGCCACACCGTGCGTCTGGTACATCAGACCCTTGTAGCCCTTTTCCTTGAGCGACTTCTGCGGCAAGGCTGCTGGCGTTCCGGCGCCGCCCACCAGGACCGCGTCCGGTTTGGCGGCGAGAATCTTCAACACCTGCCCAGTCACCGAGGTATCGGCCCGGTTGAATCGCTCGTTGCCGACGATCTGGATCTTGCGCGCCTCGGCAATCTTCGAGAACTCGTTCCACCAGCCTTCACCATAAGCGTCGGCAAAGCCAATGTAGGCCACGGTCCTGACCTTGTTGTCGAGCATGTGCTGGACAATCGCCGTTGCCATCTGGGCGTCGTTCTGCGGCGTCTTGAATACCCAGGCGCGTTTGCTGTCCATCGGATCGATGATCCGCGCCGAAGCCGCCATTGAAATCATCGGCGTTTCGCCCTCGGCAACCACATCGATCATCGCCAGAGAATTGGGCGTGGTGGTCGAACCGATCACCAGGTCGACCCTGTTTTCGGCAAGCAGCTTGCGGGTATTCTTGACTGCCGTGGTGGTATCGGAGGCGTCATCAAGAACGATGTAATTGACCTTCTGGCCGGCGATGGTCGTCGGCAGCAAGGCGACGGTGTTCTTTTCCGGAATCCCCAGTGAAGCGGCGGGACCGGTTGCCGACAGCGTCACGCCGACGTTGATCTCCGCGCGGACGCCGGCGGCGACAACCGCTCCCAGGAAAGCCAGCAGACCGGCCGACAGCAGCTTGATTCTCATGCTTCCTCCCATATGGTTTTTCGGATCGCGCGCAACCGGCGACCGCACTGCAGCAAGTAACCATTGTGCGGCCACGGGCAGCGCGAGACAAGTCTAACGGTCATGACTTTCGACACGCCCCTGATGATGAGGGCCATGACCGTTTCCCTCATCCCCGGCCCTTCTCCCGTGCACGGGAGAAGGGCGATTCGCGAGTCGCAGACGCGACTTTCACATCAAAAGAAGGTGTCATGCGCGAACTTGAGGATGAAGACGCTGACGACACCGAGGAATGCCTTTCTGACGAAAGCGCTGCCATGCCGCAGGGCGAGTTGCGTCCCGACGAGCGAACCGACCACGTTGCACGTCGCCATCATCACCGCCAGCACGGGAAGAAAGTGGCCGTGCGGGATGAAGAAGCCGAGCGCGGCGAGGTTGGTTGCGACGTTAACCACTTTTGCTGCCGCCGATGCGTGCAGGAAGTCGAAGCCAAAAAAACGGATGAACAGGAAGATCAGGAAGCTGCCGGTTCCCGGGCCAAAGAAGCCGTCATAGAATCCGATGGCCCCCCCCAGCAGAAAAGCGTAAGCGAACTCGCGCCGCCCCGTGTGCTGCGGTCGGTGAATGGCACCGAAGTCGCGACGCGCGAAGGTGTAGACGGCCGCGCCGACCAACAGCAGCAGGATCAGCGGCCGCAGCACTGCCGAGGGCAGCCACGCGACAGCCATCGCCCCCAGGTACGAGCAAGCAAAGGCGGCGACCGCGGCGGGCAGCGTCGTTCGCCAGGGCATCGCGACACGGCGGGAATAACGCCAGGCGGCATTGGTCGTGCCGAAGATGCTGGAGAACTTGTTGGTCCCGAAAAGGGTTGCCGGGAGTTCTCTTGGCAGCGCCTGGAACAGGGCTGGAATCTGGATCAGGCCACCACCGCCGACCACGGCGTCGATGAAGCCGGCAAACAGGGCCGCCACTGCCAGCCCGCACAGCAGCACAGGATCGAGACCGTACATCCCTGTTCAGCGCCGGGCGACGAAGAAGAGTCGCTTGAAGGGAAAGAGCGTTGTCCCGTCCCGGCTACGGCGATAGACGACATCGAGCCGCTCGCGATAGGCGGCGAGGAAGCGCTCGCCGGTGGCGGCATCGAGACGTCCCATGAAGGGCAGCAGTGTCGTGCCGCGCATCCACTCGATGATCGCGTCGTCACCCGACAACACCTGCCAGTAAGTGGTTTCCCACAGGTCCACCCGGCGGCAAAGCGGCTGCAGCAGTTGCTGGTAGTCGACGGGCGGCAGGACGCTCCCCATGCGAACATCGCCAAGAGTGTCACTCCACGGCCGCTGGTCAGCGAGCTCGCGCAGGATCTGGTGCGCCGGTTCGCCGAAGTTGGCTGGCATCTGCACCGCCAGGACGCCATCGACACCGAGTTGCCCGACCAGATCGGGGAGAAGCTCGCGGTGGTCGGGGAGCCAGTGCAACACGGCATTCGAGAAAAGAAGATCGGGACTGAAGTCTGCCCGCCAGCTGGCAACATCGGCCCGGTGCCAGACGACGGAGGGCAGCGTGCTCGCGGCCCTGGCCAGCATCGCCGCATCACTGTCGACGCCAACGATCTCTGCCGCAGGCCAGCGATCGGCCAGCAACCGGGTGACGTTGCCAGCGCCGCAACCGAGATCGACGATGCGCCGCGCCTCGATACTGCCCAACCTGGCAAGAAGATCCAGCGCCGGCTGCAGCCGAGCGTCGGCAAACTTGAGGTACTGCCCGGGATTCCAGCTCATCTGCTAGCCAATCATCTTCGCCGACTGCCGGCGCTGCTCGCGAACAGGGCGGGATGTTACTCCACCTGGCCTGCCGCTGCTCGGCGCTGATCGGCGATCGGCGCGCCGATCGCCCGCATGCTGCCGGTACAACCCCTGCAGGCAAAAACGCCTTAAACTCGACATCTCTGTCGACTGGAGGGTTGTTCACGATGCGCAAAGGGATCATTCTCGCCGGCGGCTCCGGCACCCGCCTGCACCCGGCCACCCTGGCGATCAGCAAACAGCTGCTGCCAGTTTTCGACAAGCCGATGATCTACTATCCGCTGAGCACCCTGATGCTCGCCGGGATCCGCGAGATTCTGGTCATTTCGACGCCGCAGGATACTCCCCGCTTCGCGCAGTTGCTCGGCGACGGCTCACGCTGGGGGCTCGATCTCAGCTACGCGGTTCAGCACAGCCCGGACGGCCTGCCGCAGGCGTTCATCATCGGTGCGGATTTCCTCGGCAATGATCCATCGGCTCTCGTCCTGGGTGACAACATCTTTTATGGCCACAGCTTTCAGCAACTGCTCTCACGGGCAAACGAACGCAGCCGTGGCAGCACGATCTTCGCCTACCACGTGCATGACCCCGAGCGCTACGGTGTGGCCGAGTTCGACGGCAACGGCAGGGTGCTGAGTCTGGAGGAGAAACCGAAGGCACCGAAGTCGAACTACGCCGTCACCGGCCTTTACTTCTACGATGCGCAGGTGACGGAACTGGCGAAAAGCCTCAGGCCGTCGCCGCGGGGCGAGCTGGAAATCATCGATCTCACCCGTCTCTACCTGGCACAGGGGCAACTCCACGTTGAGCTGATGGGGCGCGGTTATGCGTGGCTTGATACGGGGACCCACGAGAGCCTTCTCGGGGCGGGTCAGTTCATCGCCACGATCGAGCACCGGCAGGGGTTGAAGGTGGCCTGCCCGGAAGAGATCGCTTATCGCCATGGCTGGATCACGGCCGAACAGCTCGAGGCGCTTGCGCAGCCGTTGACGAAGAGCGGCTATGGCGAGTACCTGCTCGCGCTGCTCAAGGAACGGGTGCTCTGAGAGCGCATGGCGATGACCGACCGAGCTGGACCCGACCGTAGGTCGGTGGCGGCGCGGCGCTCTGCTGCCTGACGTGAAGCCGGCCATGACGTCGGCGTGGCAACGACGGCTGGCGAAGGAGGGACCGCCGCCAGCTCGTCGCATCAGGTTCGCGACTGCTGCGAGGCGCACCAGCGAGTCCTCCGGGTCCGCAGCCTTGACGCATGACCAGCGCAGCCCATTCGTAGCAAGGCTTGGCGGCCTTTGACAGAATAGGTCGGGGTTAACAGATCTCAGATCTGCGCCGGCGAAGGTTCTGCGATGGACGTGATGACGTCGAGGAGTTGGG